>Ga0134126_10000035_pt1 | contig 168887 bp, 155 predicted proteins | sample KB31752_FD_96881 | JGI IMG/M metagenome (GOLD analysis project Ga0134126, IMG submission 96881) | Terrestrial soil microbial communities with excess Nitrogen fertilizer from Kellogg Biological Station, Michigan, USA - KB3-175-2 | ecosystem: Environmental > Terrestrial > Soil > Unclassified ...
GACCGGGAAGCGTTCGTCTGCATGGCGAGGGCCGCCGACAGGACGACCCCGTTCGCCGTCACGGAGTCCGGCTCCGGCGGCAAGGTCAACTACGTTGGGTGCCGCGGCGCGGTGGCCGCGTGCTTGGGTGTCACGCGCGGCCCACTGCTCGACGGCGCCAGGGTGCAGCTCAGCATCGCCGAGACGGTGCGCGCCAAGCGCAACCTGAGCGTGCACGTGACATGCCCCCAGGGCCTGCCCCGCAAGCCCGGATTGCGCTTCACCTGCCTGGCCCGTGGCCGGGGCGTGAGCGGAAGCTTCGACGTGACCGTGCTGCCCAGCGGAGGCGTCAGCTACGTCGGGCACTGACATCTGAGCGCCGCGAGCGCACCGCTCAGATGTGGTACATGCTCGCGCCGGCCTCGCGCGCCTCGCGCTCGACCACGTCGGCGATGCTCATGGCAGCCAGCGTCTCACGCGCGGCTCGCGCGGCATCGGCGAACACTCCCTCGGCGTCGCGGCCGAGCGGGCCGTCGAGTAGCTCGACCACCTCGAGCACCGTCACCTCGGCGGGGTCGCGCGCAAAGCGATAGCCGCCCTTGACGCCCCGCTGAGAGCTGACGATGCCCGAGCGGCGCAAGACGGCAAACAGCTGCTCCAGGAACTGAACCGGCATCTCCCTACGGCGCGCGAGCTCACCGATCGGCACGGGCTCGGCGCCACTGGAGCGCCCGAGCTCGGCGAGCGCGGCCACCGCATAAGGGGACTTGCTGGTTATCGAGATCATCGCGCACGCGCGATGCTACGCATCGGCCGTCTAGGACGGGTTCTGGGCAAGTAAGACAAGGACGCACCGACCGCAGTGTGCTCGGCACATAAGGGAGGGAGGACGCAGTATTGCGCAACCCAGAACTCGTCCTAGAGCCAGCCGCGCTCTGTGGCGATTAGGACCGCCTGGGCGCGATCGACCGCGCCCAGCTTGCCGTAGATGTTGTGCAGGTGCGTACGGACCGTGCTCGTGGAGAGCGTGAGCTCGTGGGCGATCTGCTTGTAGACCTTGCCCTCGGCGAGGCGCTGGAGCACACCGAGCTCGCGTCCTGAGAGCGGGCAAGGATCGACCATGCGCTGGCGCTGGCCGCCAGAGCTCGGCAGCTCGTACATGACTCGCCGCAGCTCCTCGGGACCCAGGCCGAGGGCACGCGCGCACGAGAGCATCTCCCCCGGTGCGACGGGCGCACCGTGGGCATAGTGGGCAAGCATGTCCGCCAAGCGCACGAACGCCGCCTCACCGCTGGCATCGGGGTTGTGGTGGCGCTCGATCACAGTGGCGATCGCTGGGGGCAAGCCCCAACGGCGAGCCAATACGCCGCCTACCAGGGCGTGATCAACACCGAGCTCGCGCCGTTCCTGGTGGATGCGCTTCTCGGGGGTCTGCCCCTCCTTCTTGACCTGGGCGATGTAACCGGGATAAGCGTGCATGAGCACGAGCTTGCCCACGTCGTGCAAGAGGCTCGTCACGGTCAGCCGGTCGCGATGCTCATAGCCCACCTCCGCGGCGAGCCGGTCGGCTGTGTGCTGGGTGGCGAGCGCGTGCAGGCGGAAGCGCTCCGGTGCGCTGTCCCAGCCGTTGGCGCGCTCAAAGAAGTCAAATGTGCGCACCCTGGCCGCGATCGCCTGCACGGCTTGGGGAGTGAGTCGCTCAACGGCCGCCACGACCGTCTCCACGCGCTCTGCGGGTGGCTGGGCCTCGTTGGCGAGGCGCATCACAGCGATGATCAAGGCGACGTCGGACTCGACCGCCGTGACGACGTCCGCCGTGGCGACATTGTCCTTGGAGACGACCGAAAGCAGACGTGCGCGCGACTCCGACAGGGCGGGAAACCCGTCGAGCGCCTCGAAGGCGAGCATCAGACGACGGCCGTGGCCCTCGTTTTGGTGGCGCTCCCCCGATCCACCGGATCCTCCCGAGCGACGCTCGTTCGCGAGCGTGCGCGGGGCCGCATCGTGGGTTGGCTTTGTCACTGTTGCTTGCGTGCGCATGACACCTCTTTGACGCGGGCGGCATCCGAGCCGGCCCATGTGCTCGTCAGGGGTCCTATCGGCAGCTTCGCGGCGATTGTTGAATGGAGCGGGCGCCCTGAGAGCGCCCGCCCAGCTCAAACGCCTAGCGCGGTGCTCAGCCCGCGAGCACGGCGTCGATGCGTCGCAGCGTCTCATCGCGACCCAGGAGTGCGACGCTCTCGAAGATCCCGGGCGAGATCGTGGTGCCGGCGATCGCCACTCTCAGCGGCTGATAGACCTCGCGCGGCTTGACCGCGCGACGCTCGATCACGCTGGCCAAGGCGCCCTGCACCGCCTGCACGTCAAAGCTCGTGGTGGCGGAAAGCTCGCTGCGCGCCTCACCCAGGACCGAGATCCCCGGCTCGCCTAGCCAGCGCTCACGCGCCGGCTCGCTGGTGGCTGCCCCGGTGAAGAAGAAGCACACGAGCGGCCAGAAGTCGGCGAGCGTCTGGATCTTCTCCTGGCTGATCGCCACGGTTCCCTCCAACAGCTCCCGGTCGGCTTCGGCAGCGACTGCCGCATCGGGGTCGGAGACGCGCAGGAACTCGAGCAGGCGCTCGGCCAGCTCGGGCACGGGAAGCTCGCGTATGTAGATACCGTCGAGCCAGCGCAACTTGGCCTCGTCGAAGCGGGCGGGGTTGCGACTGACGCGCTCCAGCTGGAAGCGCCCGACGAGCTCGTCGGTGGCCATGATCGTGGCATCGTCACCCGAGCCCCAACCGAGCAAGGCCAGATAGTTGCGTACCGCCGCCGGCAGATAGCCAGCTGCGCGCAGCTCCTGCACCGATGCGGCGCCGTGGCGCTTTGAGAGCTTCTTGCCGTCGGCGCCGTGCAGAAGGGGCAGATGCGCGTAGAGCGGCTCAGGCATATCGCCGCCAAAGCCGGCGGCTTTGGCGGCGGCCAGCACGAGCAGTTGCTTGGGGGTGTTTGAGAGGTGATCCTCCCCCCGTACCACATGCGTGATGCCTGCATCGAGATCGTCGATCGCGACCGCGAAGTTGTAGAGCACCGAGCCGTCGGCCCGTGCGATCACGGGGTCGTCGAGGTGCACGTGTTCGAAGGTGGTATCGCCGCGGATCGCGTCGTGCACGACCGTGGCACCGCCGGCGGGCACGTGCAGGCGTACCGCGCCGTCTGTCTGACTGCCCGCCCACCCCTCGCCGCGGAACCCGCGCTCGGCGCCGTGCAGGCGCTTGTAGGCCGCAACGTCGTCGGCGGTTGCGGTGCAGCGGTAGGCGTGCCCGCTTTGCAGAAGCGCCTCCAGGACCTCCTGGTGGCGGGATGCCCGCTCGCTCTGGAAGATTGGCCCCTCGTCCCAATCGAGCTCCAGCCAGCGCAGGGCGTCGAGAATCTGCTCCACGTTCTCGGGCGTGGAGCGCTCGCGATCGGTGTCCTCGATGCGCAGGACGAAGGTACCGCCGCTGTGTCTGGCCAGTAGCCAGTTGAACAAGGCGGTGCGTGCGCCCCCGATGTGCAGGGCGCCTGTGGGCGATGGAGCGAAGCGAACTCTCATAGGATCGGTCACCATGCTAATCGGAGCTCATGTGTCGCCGGCGGGCGGCCTGCCCAAGGCGATCGAGCGTGGCCTGGAGCGTGACTGCCGCGCGATCCAAATCTTCAACCAATCGCCGCGCATGTGGCGCCCCACCGTGTACCGCGACGAGGACGTCCAGGCTTTTCGCGAGGCGATGGCCGCCAGCCAGATCGACGCGGTCTTGATCCACGCGGTGTATCTGCTCAACTGCGCCAGCGAGGATCCCGACATTCGCGAGAAGTCTCTCGTGTCCCTGACACACTCGCTCCGGGTTGGCCAGGCCATCGGTGCCTGTGCGGTGGTGCTCCACCCCGGCTCGGCCAAGACGGGCGATCCCGCCAAGGCGGTGGGCCGTGCCGGGGAGACGATTCGCGAGGCGTTGGCCGATAGCGAGCAGTGCCCGCTCCACCTCGAGAACACCGCTGGCACGGGCGGCACTTTGGGACGCTCAATCGACGAGCTGGCGTCATTGGTAGAGGCAATCGGCGGCGACGAGCGACTCGGCTTGTGCCTCGATTCTTGCCATCTGTTCGCCTCGGGGTATGACATTCGCTCCTATGCGGGCATGGACGCTTTGACGGACGAGATCTCGACGAAGGTGGGCTTGGAGCGAGTTGGGTCGCTCCATCTCAACGATTCCCAGACCCCGCTCGGGGCCAATCGCGACCGCCACGCGAATGTCGGGGCGGGCGAGCTGGGCGAGAGCGGGTGCGCGGCGTTTCTTTCGGCCCCCGCCTTCCAAGGTCTGCCGTGCGTGCTCGAGACGCCTGGGGAGAACCGCTCCGGCCCGACCCGCGAGGAGATCAAGCTTGCCGGCGAGCTACGCGAGCGGGGCCTGCTCGCCCGCAAGAAGACAAGCTAAGAGCCTGTCTCAAAACAGGCAGTGCGGTCGAGTCAAGAGAGACCGCTTACCGCGTCATGATGGTCCGGCGGACCTCAGCCGGTTGCGGCGAGAGCCGCAGTTGGCGCGAGCGCTTGTTCGAGCTCGGCACGCACTCCCGGGGTGTGCTGCACGCGGTAGGCCTCGCCGAGGCGCAAGACGCGCGTGCCGGCGCTCGTGATCATCTCGAGCACCACCTCGGCGGGACCACGATGGGTCTCGATGATGTCCTTGACGTCCTCGATCGCGCTCGCAGGCAGGCGCGCCGCGTCGACCTGCAGATGCGCCGGCTGTGCCGCGGTGGCCTGCGCCACGGAACTGGCCTTGGCCGCAATGTCTGCCTGCTCGATCTCCTGCTCGCTTGGTGCGAACGGCTCGACCGACTGGACCACCACACACGTCTTGCCCGCCTCCTTGTGGTCCACTCTTCCTCGGATGAGGACAACCTGGTCGACTGCGAGCGCGGCCTCGTGCTCTGCGAGGGCCTTGCCGAAAACAAGGATCTCGACAGCCCCCTCGAGATCGTCGAGCGTGGCGAACATCATGTGATCGCCATTGCGGGTGCGAATGCGCTTGGACTCGGTGATGATTCCGCCGACGGTCACCCAGTCCTTGTCGCGGCGGTCCGACAGCGCTGCCAACGAGCAGTCCGCGCGAGCCCGCAGAGCCTCGCGCATCGGCTTGAGCGGATGCGCCGAGATGAACAGGCCGATCGCCTCCTTCTCGACGGCAAGCAGCTGTGGCTGGTCGAACTCCTCGCTAGGAATCGGGGGATGGCTCAGCTTGAGCAGCCCTGAGCCCGGAGCTGCTCCTGCGGCCTCGCCGCTCTTGGCCGGCGGTGACGCGAGATCGAAGATCGATCCTTGTCCTACAAGCGCGTCCTGCTGGGCCTTCTGGCCGGCGGATTGGGCCGCTTCGAGCACCGTGAGCATGCCCTTGCGTGTCGCACCCGTGGAGCCGAGCGCACCGCACTTGATCAAGGCCTCGATCGCCTTCTTGTTGACAGCCCGACTGTCCACGCGCTCACAGAAGTCCCACAGGGAGGCGAACGAGCCATCCTCCTCGCGTGCGCACTTGATCGCCTCGACCGCCTGGTAGCCGACGCCCTTCACCGCGTCGAGGCCGAAGCGTATGTTGCGATCGACGACGGTGAACTCGTGGTCTGAGAGGTTGACGTCGGGCGGGAGGATCTCGATGCCCATCTCCTCGCAGCGCGCGACGAAGAAAGGGACCTTGTCCTTGGTGGACATGACCGAGGAGATCAGTGCCGCCATGTACTCGGCCGTGTGGTTTGCCTTCAGCCAAGCCGTGCGGTAGGCGATCAAGGCGTAGCAGGCCGCATGGGACTTGTTGAACGAGTAGTCGGCCGATTTTTCGTTGGTTTGCCACAGGAGATCGATCACCTCGGGGCGCGTGCCCGAGGCACGGCAGCCTTCGACGAACTCCGGCTTGAGGGCAGCCATGGCCTCCCGGTTCTTCTTTCCGATCGCCTTGCGCAGATCGTCTGCCTTGGCCCCGGAGAAGCCGGCGATCTCCTTGGAGATCTGCATCGCCTGCTCTTGGTAGAGGATCACTCCCTTGGAAGACTCGAGGATCGGACGCAGGCGCTCGTCCGGATAGGAGATGTCCTCGGGGTTGCGCTTGCCCTTGGCGTACACCGGGATCTGGTCCATCGCACCGGGCCGGTACAGGGCGACGAGCGCCACGAGATCGTTGAACTCGTCGGGGCGCACTCTCTTCAAGGCCTCGCGCATCCCCTCGGACTCGAACTGGAACACGCCGATCGAGTCGCCCTTGGTGAGCATCTCGTATGTGGGAGCGTCGTCGAGCGGGAGCGTGGTCATGTCCGGGCGCGTGCCGCTCGAGCGCTCGATGATGTCGAGCGCATCCTCGATCACATCCAGGTTGCGCAAGCCGAGGAAATCCATCTTCAGAAGGCCGATTTCCTCGATCGGCTTCATCGAGAACTGCGTGACGGTGCGGTAGGAGCGCTCACCGTCCTCGCCCGTGCCCGCGTCGGCTAGCTGCAAGGGCACGATGTCGGTGAGCGGGCGATCGGCGATCACGACAGCGGCGGCGTGAATCGAGGAGTTGCGCACGATCCCCTCGAGACCCTTGGCCACGTCGACTATGCGCTTGGCGTCGGGCTCCTCGTCGTATGCCTTGCGCAGCGGTTCGCCGGTTTTCATGCAGTCCTCGAAGGAGGGCGAGCGGCCCATGATCGGATCGGGGATCAGCTTGGCCAAGCGATCGCCGGAGCCGTAGTCGTAGCCGAGCACGCGCGCGGCGTCGCGGGTAGCCGCACGCGGGAACATCTTGCCGAAGGTGACTATTTGAGCGACGGACTCGCGCCCGTACTTCTCGGTCACGTAGCGCATCACACGCTCGCGCCCGCGCACTGAGAAATCGATGTCGATATCGGGCATCGATACGCGCTCGGGGTTGAGGAAGCGCTCGAACAGCAGGTCGTAGCGCAAGGGATCCACATCGGTGATGGCAAGGCAGTAGGACACGATCGACCCGGCAGCAGATCCACGACCCGGTCCGACCGCGACCCCGTTCTCCTTGGCGAACTTGACGAAGTCCCAGACGATCAGGAAGTAGGCATTGAAGCCCATCCGGTCGATCACTCCGAGCTCCATCTCCATGCGCGCGAGCGCCTCTGCGGGCGGTGGCTCGCCATAGCGAAGGTGCAGGCCCTCGAGCACACGCGCGCGCAGATAATCGCGCTCGGAGCCGCCTTCGGGGGTTGGGTATTTGGGGATCAGTTGCTTGTCCAGCTCGAGCTCGACCGTGCAGCGCTCAGCGATCTCCAGGGTGCTCGCGATTGCCTCGGGCCACTCGGCAAACGCACTGTGCATTTCGGGACTGTCGCGCAGGTAGAACTCGTTGGTGTCGAAGGTCATCTTCGGCGCGGCCAGAGTGCTCTTGGTTTGCACGCACAGCAAGGCGGTGTGGTGGTCGTAGTCCTCGCGGCGCAGGTAGTGAACGTCGCCGGTGCCCACGAGGCTGCCGCCCATCTCGCGTGCGATCCGCACGATGCCCTCGTTGCACTTGTCCTGTGCGGTCAGCCCGTTCTTCTGAACCTCGAAGTACACGTTCTCCGGACCGAAGATGCCTCTCAACTCGTCGGCGTGGGCCCGCGCGTCCTGGGGACGATCGTCGAGCAAGCGCTGACAAAAGCGCGAGGCGAGACACCCTGTAAGCGCGACGATGCCCTTTGAGCGTCCTGCGATCTGCTCGAGATCCAGCGTGGGCTTGCCTCGGTGCAGTCCTTCCAGGAAGCCGGCCGAGGAGAGCGCCACGAGGTTGCGATAGCCCGTGTCGTCGGCGGCGAGCAAGGTGAGGTGATTGCGCTCAACCCGTCCGGGACCGCTTGCTGTGTGATCGTCGACGATGTAGACCTCACAGCCGAAGATCGGCTTGACACCGTGCTTCGCACAAGCGCTGTGGAGCTCCACCATGCCGTTCATCACGCCGTGGTCTGTGAGTCCGAGCGCGGGCTGGCCGAACTCGGCGGCGCGCCTGGCGAGCGCCTCGATCCTGCATGCGCCGTCGAGCAAGGAGTACTCGGAGTGGACGTGCAGATGGGCGCAGGTCTGGTTAGTCACCGAGCTTTGGATGGTATGTGTTCGATCGGCGGATCGAATACTTGGCTCAGTGGTGCCGGATAAGCCCGGAGGGCTCAGGCGTCAGCGACAGAAAGGCCCTGAGCTCGGGCCGTCCACTGCAGGAACATGTCCACAGAGGTCACGTCACCGGTCACCAGTGTCGTGTCTTCAACCGGCGGCTGGGTACCCGCCAGCAGGCAGATGAGAGCGTGTCCGCTGAGCGATATGGTCGCCGCCGATTGACCGACGGCTGTACGGCTCACCTTGATCGGCTCGCCGTCACACACACGCACGTAGATGACCACACCGGGGGCATCCTCGATGTCGAAGGCAAGCTCGAAGCGTCGCCCGGCCGTCCAAGTCACATCGATCGCCTCGGCCATCGCCAGCAAGAGCAGACCGGGCCACACGTCGACGCCCGCTGACGCCAGGTCCGCCAGCGCGATCGGATTCCGACGCGTCTTCAGGAAACGGCGCGCCCGGCGCTTGCCCTTGCGCATGCGCAAGCCGGGATATCTACGCCCCGCGCCTCCGGCCGCGAGCTCGCTAAACGCCGCGACCGGGCCCTCCAGCGAGAAATCGACGGAGCCACGCGGTTCCCTGGAGATGGTGGCTTGTCCCGGTTCCAGCGTCACATAGAAGGTCCCGAGCTCCCCGATCTTGATCTCATAGTTGAGTGGGCCGTCAACGATCTCCCGCTGGGCGGGGATCAGCTCGATCACGAGTTCCGCCGCCAGCTTGGCATCGCGCTGAGCCGCGAGCCGGCGAATGGCAGGCGCAAGCCAAGAGAGGCGCTTCTCCGGGACCGACAGCAGCCGCGATTGCAGCGCGATCGGCTCTGTCGCCACCGCTTTGGCACTCACCGTTGCGCCGGGACCAAGCCCTGCGACAGCAGGCTCGGCGGGAGCCAGGCGCTCGGCGGCAGGCACCGGCGCGCCCAGGCTTTCGACAGGCTCCCTGTCATGCTCCCCCTCGGCAGAACCCGCCTCCTCGACAATGGCCGGCTCAGGCTCTTCTGCCACGATCGGTTCCTGCACCGCGATGGGCTCGGGCTCCTCGATCGCGATCGGATCTGGCTCCTCGACCGGGGTCGTCTCGGGCTCCTCCACCGCCACGGGCTGCGCCTCTACAACTGGTTCGGGTAGCTCGGTCGCCTCAGGCTCCTGTGACCCCACCACAGGCTCTGGCTCCGCTGCGACGAGTTGCTCGGCAGCTGACTCGGTCTCCTGTGGCGAGATCGTCCGGTGACTCTCCACGATCGGACCTGACTCCTGTGCCACAGCCGGCTCCTGTGCCACAGCCGGCTCAGGCTCCTGCACCGCGATGGGCTCGGGCTCCTCGACCGCGATCGGATCTGGCTCCTCGACCGGGGTCGTCTCGGGCATCTGCGCCCCGACGGGCTCCGGTTCGGGCTCCTCGACAACAGGGGACTCTTGGATATGCGCATTCTCAGCCTCCTTGACATCAGCGACACGCGCACGGAGGCGTTCCACGGCGGCGACGAGCGCATCGGCCATCTCCTTGCGGTGGGCTGCCTCGCGCTCGGACTCGGGCTTGGTCGTGTGCTCGAGCAAGGATGCGTTGAGCGGCTCGGCACTCAGCTGTGCGCGCAGGTCGGCCGCGGTGCGGGTCAGCTCGAAGCGGAGGTCCTCCATGCGCGCACCCATCGCGGTCAGCTCACGCACATAGGTCTCGCGCTCCCACACGACCTGCTGCTGGAGCTCCTCGCGCAAAGTAGTCAACTCGCGCTCGAAGCCCGCTCGCAAGCCGGCCGCGACATCCATCAGCTCACGCACGATCGGGGTGAGCCTGGCGTCGCGCTCGCGCAACTCAGCGAGCTCGGCACTGAGATCGCGCACGTGGCGCTCTGTCTCCTGCAGGCGCGTGGAGAGCTCCTGGATCTGAGCGCGCATCTCGCGTTGCAAGCGGTCGCTGCGCTCCTCGGCCTCCACGCGCAGCTGCTGCTCGGCGTACTCACGCTGCTTGACGCTGCGCACATCGGTTTCGCGTTCAGTGAGCTGTTGGGCCACGCGCTCGCGCTCGCGCCCGACCTCTTCGATGCGCTGCTCGAGCGCAGCCAGATGGGTCTCGAGGTTGCGTGCGACGGCCTCGGCGGCCTCGGCCCGGCGGATGACGGCCGGATCGGCGTGACGAGCCCGACGCTCAGCCAAGGCATCGGCGGCCGCATCGGACTGGGCGCCCACGTCCGGGGTCTCGCTCTCCTCGATCATCATCGGGCACAACCCTAGAGACGGCTCCGGACGGTGTTCGGCCTTTGGAATCGAGGGTGCCCCATGCGCGCGCGCAGGCACCCTCAAACGGAAACGCGGAGCATTTCCCTCTCGCCCACGAGCGTGAGGCCTCTCGATCGGAACCGGTGCGCTCGATAGCCCCTTACGCGCGCCGGCGAGTCACCTCAGATCGAGGAGTGCAACGTCCTCGGACCTCAACCGATCGGGACATCCTCACGGCTGGCACAGCAGCGCCGCCCCGAGTGCGCCGCCGAGATCGCCGAGCGCGGCCAGACGCAAGGCGGGGGGTTGCTCGTCCTTGAACAGGTGAGGCTTCATCGCCGCCGAGATCCGCTCGAGCATGGGCTCGCCGAAGCGCGTGCCGAGGCCACCGCCGAGCAGGACCAGCTCCACGTCGAGCAGATTCACCGCTGAGGCCACCCCGCTACCGAGCGCCTGCACCGCGCGCTCGATCAAGCGCTGCGCGAGTTTGTCCCCCTGCTGGAGAGCATGCGCCCACACGCCGCTGGAGAGTGTTTGGCGCTTACGCTCGTGCATGATCTTGAACAGGTCTGTGTGGTGACCCTTCTCGATGAGCCGCTTGGCCTTCCCTTCCATCGCACGGCGTCCCGCATATGCCTCCATGCAGCCGCGCCGCCCGCACATGCAGCGCGCACCCCCTTGCTTGACGACCATGTGACCGATCTCCCCAGCATCGCCGCGACCGTGCCACAGCTTGCCGTCGAGCACAACACCGCCACCCACGCCCGTTCCCCAGAACACGCCCAACAACGAGCTTGCACCTCGACCCGCGCCAAGCAATAGCTCCGCGTTCGTGGCCACCGAGACGTCATTGCCAAGCCTTGCGCTCACCCCCAGACGCTGTGCGAGCGTGGCCGCTAGCGGTACCGGTCTCTCCCATTCGGGCAGGTTGCCGGCCCGCGCAAGCGTGCCCGCCGCCACATCTACCTCGCCCGGCACCCCGATGCCGATTCCGTCGAGGCTTGAAACGTCGAGCTTTGCCGCGCCAGCCGCCTCCGACATGCAGGCGACGAGCGCATCGATCACAGCCGCTGGGCCACCCTCGTGCGGTGTCAACGTGCGAGCCTGCCCCAGCACGCTGTGATCGTCGCCGCGCATGACGATCGCCTGTATCTTCGTTCCTCCGAGGTCAATCCCGCCGTACGTGGGCATGGGCGGGGACTTTATCCACACTTAGGTGTTTCTTCGCCCCCTCTTACCCATCGACTCCAACATCGGAGGTGGCGATGACCGAGCACGCAGGACGTCCCTGGCTCAACTATCTCTTGGGCCTACTGTGTGCGGGAGCGATTGCGGCGGCCATTCTCGTAGTGGGTCCAGCTGCGGGCGGCCAGACCGCGGCGACCCGCACGGCAAGGGCGGCACTTGGAGTCGTCCAGTCGACGGTGTCCGGCAGCGGTAACCTGCAACCCGCCTCGCAGCTCGATCTCGGCTTCAAGACGAGCGGCACGGTCACCCACATATACGTCACTCAGGGCGAGCATGTGACCGAGGGACGTCTCCTGGCCGAGCTAGATCCCTCGAGCGCCGAAGTCGCCCTGGAACAGACCAAGGCTGCGCTTCTCTCCGCCAAGGCCGCTCTTGCCAAGGAAGAAGAAACCGACGGCGAAGGCTCGAGCCCGGCCAAGAGTGAAAGCACCAGGACAGCCCCGCAAGGCAGCGGCAAGCAGTCTGGCTCGAGCTCGACATCGCAGATCTCGACCACTACCGTCAGCGCTGCCACGCGCGAAGCGAACCTCGCATCCGCGAAGGCCACGGTGAAAAGCGATGAGCTGACGGTGCGCAGCGACGAAGAAGCCGTCCAAGACACTAAGCTCTACGCGCCCCAGGACGGAACGATCGTCACCCTCTCCGGGCAGGTAGGAGAAGTCGTCTCCGCAAGCGGCACGACCAGGGCCTCGAGCAGCGACTCCGCTTCGTCGGGGTCAGGCGCTTCGGCAAACGCAACCTCCTCGGGCCGCTCGGCCACCGGCGCCGGATCGGCCGGCGCGACAGGCTCCTCCAGCTCCTCATCGTCCTCCGGCTCCTCGAGCACAGCTTTTGCGGTCTTGAGCGACCTCTCCTCGATGCACCTCGTGGTGGCGCTCAGCGAATCGGAAATCGGCAACGTGAAGGTCGGCCAGCTCGCCACCGTTACGGTCGAAGCCCTGGGAGGACGCAAGCTGGCAGCACATGTCAGCGAAGTCGCGACCCTCTCGACGAGCAGCTCCGGGGTCGTGAGCTATGACGTCACCTTCCAGCTTGACCAGATGGAAGCTGGCTTGAAGCCGGGTATGAGCGCGACCGCCGAAGTGGTCGTCAAGCAGGCCGAGGGCGTGAGCGTCCCCAGCAGCGCGATCTCGGGTGGCTCGGTGACCGTGGTACGCGGCGGCAACGACGTTCGCCGGCGCGTGGTGACGGGGCTTGCGGGCAACACCTCCACGATCGTCTCGAGCGGCCTGAAGGCCGGGGAAACAGTCGTGCTTCCGGCTGCAACCAGCACGAGCTCCGCCACGAGCCTCACGTCTCGACTCAGTCGCTTGGCCGGCGGCGGCGGGGGACTCGGGGGCGGCGGACGAGGCTTCGCCGGCAGTGGGGGCGCTGCCTTCTTTAGAGGCGGCGGCTGATGCACAGACCACAGCAGCCGCGCAGGCTTGGCCGTACGCGCACACCACGTGGCAAGCCCTTGGTGGAGGGCCCAGTGCCGGCTCCTGCCGCCACACGGCACGGGCGCGGGCGGGAACGCCCACCAGTCATACGAGTGCACGAGGTATCGAAGACCTTCGATCTCGGAGAGATCCAGGTGCACGCCCTGCGCAATGTGTCCCTGCAAATCCGCACGGGCGATCTAGTCGGCATCATGGGCAGCTCAGGCAGCGGCAAGAGCACCTTGATGAACATCCTCGGCTGCCTGGACATACCGACCAGCGGTCACTATGAGATCGACGGCATCGACGTCGGGCACATGGACGAGGACGATCTCGCCGATCTGCGCAACCGCAAGATCGGCTTCGTCTTTCAGAGCTTCAATCTCGTGCCGCGCACCAGCGCGATCGACAATGTGGAGCTGCCGCTTGCCTACGCCGGCCTGAACCGAGCCGAGCGTCGCCGCCGCGCCGAGGCGGCTTTGAAGTCGATGGGAATGGCAAACCGTATGCACCACCTGCCGTCCGAGCTTTCCGGGGGCCAGCAGCAGCGCGTGGCCGTCGCGCGGGCGATCGTGACCAATCCTTCGCTGATCTTGGCCGATGAGCCGACCGGCAATCTCGACTCCCACTCAACCGAGGACGTGCTGCGCATCTTCGGCGAGCTCAACGAAGAAGGCCGCACCGTGATCCTGATCACCCACGAGCCGGACGTCGCCGACCAGACCAAGCGGATCGTTCGCCTGAGCGACGGCGAGATCCTCGAGGATTGGCGCAGGCTCGGTGTGCAAGATCCTCCACCTGCGCTGCACGCCCAGAAGTCGGCGCACAAACCCCCGCTTGACGCGGGCATCGCCGGAGCACAGTCATGATCGAGTCCTCCCCTCGCCGCTCCCTGCGCCCGATCCCCGGGAGAACGAGACCGTGATCGGGGTGGGCGGGATTCAAATCATGCGCATAGCCTGGAGCGGGATCACGACGAACAAGCTGCGCTCCGGTCTGACGATCCTCGGCATGACGATCGGTGTGGCGTCGGTAATCGTCTTGATTGCCGTCGGCAACGGCTCATCCAAGGCCGTCCAGTCTCGCATCCAGAGCCTGGGGACGAACGTATTGATCGTGATGCCGAGCGGCGGTGGCTTTCGCCTCGGACCTCGCGCCAACACCGGGACCAGCGTCTCGTTGACAAAGCAGGATGCCGAAGCTCTACAGAGCCCAGGCCTTGCCCCAGACGTCAAGAGCGCCTCGCCGGTGGTCAATGCCAGCGCCGTGACACTTGTGTCCGGCAGCTCCAGCTACGAACCGTCGTCGTTCGTGGGCACTACCCCCTCCTACCTGGACGCCCACAGCTACAAGATCGCCGAAGGGGCCTCGTTCACCTCGGCTGACGTGAGCGCCCACAAGCGCGTGGTGGTAATCGGCCAGAGAGTGGTCCAGGAACTGTTCTCCGAACAGAGCGCCGTGGGCCAGAGCATCAAGGTCAATGGCAGCAACTTCGAAGTAGTGGGTGTGCTCGCCCCGAAGGGCGCCAATGGCGCTACCAACGAGGACGATGTGGCGATGGCCCCGATCACGACCACCCAGAGCACGCTCAGCGGCGTGGGACCGGTCGACTCGATCACCGTGCAAGCCACCTCGGAGTCTTCGCTCAACGCGGCCGAAGCGGAGGCGAGCACGATCATCGAGGAACGCCACAAAATCACGAACACCGCCGAACCGGGCTTTCAGGTCCTCAACCAGGGATCCTTGCTCGAAACCTCGAGCTCCACCAGCAGCGTGTTCACGACGCTGCTCGGCGAGGTCGCAGCCATTTCGCTACTCGTCGGCGGGATCGGCGTGATGAACATCATGCTCGTGAGCGTCACCGAGCGCACGCGCGAGATCGGCATTCGCAAGGCAATTGGTGCCAGGCGCAGCGACATCCTCACCCAGTTTCTCTGCGAGGCGGTGCTGGTGTCCTTGATCGGCGGTCTCACGGGCGTGCTCGTCGGCGTGCTCGGAAGCCAGTTTGAAATCGCGGGCGTGCACCCTGAAATCGCCACTTATTCGATCTTCCTCGCCTTCGGCGCGGCGGCCCTCTCAGGCCTGTTCTTCGGCACCTATCCGGCGGCTCGCGCCGCCACCATGCGACCAATCGAAGCGCTGCGCTTTGAGTGAGCCTCCCTCCAAGAGCCTGCAATGCCACACGACGAGCCAACAATTTTCCCCGAGGTACCCGCCATGCAAAGCGAAGATCTTGTAATTCACGGCACCCCAGCGACAGACACCGCCATCGAGACCCGGCATGCCGTCGAACAGACACCAAGTGGCGCTCCCTATGGGCCGGCTGACCAGCCGGAGGAGTGGTTGGAAGAGCCTCCCGAGTCCGATCTCCCCCGCCGACCGCGGCGCCGGCTGCTCGGGGCGGGTGGGAATCCCATCCCACTGGCACTGATCGGCGTGCTCTTGATCGCCTGCGGGTTCATCGGGGGCGTACTCGTGGAGAAGGGCCAGAGCTCTTCGAGCCCCGCTGCCGTGGGAGCCGCAGATCTCGCGTCGCGCTTCGCCGCCCTGCGGGGGGCTGCTGGTGCAGGTACAGGCGGTGGCAACGCCAGCCTCGGACGCGGCCCGGCGGGGGGATCCGCGGGCAGTCTGTTCGGGGGCGGTGGGGGTGCAGGCGCGGGCGCAGGCGGGGCGGGCGCCACGGCCGGCCAGGTCGCCTATGTCTCCAGGCACACCCTGTATGTGACCAATGCGGAAGGCAACACCGTCAAGGTCACGACGTCAGCGGGGTCGACGGTGAGCAAGACGGTCAAGTCCGACCTCAAAGGAATTCATCCAGGAGAAACCGTGATCGTGACAGGAGCAACCGGCGCGGATGGCTCTGTAAGCGCCGAATCGATCCGCGTCAGCGAAGCCGGCGCGAGCGGCGGTCTGGGGGCTCTCTTCGGCGGCAGCCTACGTGGTGGCTCGGGCCGATCGGGCGGGGATGGCGACAGTTCGAGCGGAGGAACCTCGGGTGGGGGTGGCGAACCAGCGCTGTTCGGAAAGTAGACATGCCACAGTTCACCCGACAACAGACAGCAAATAAGGAGCTCAATGCCCAACTTCGATAACGCCCTGCGCACTCTCAAGGGCACACCCTCAAGGGTGCAGGCAGGCAAATCTGCGGCCGGCGTCTTTGTGATGCTGGTGCTTGCCTGTCTGGGCCTGACAGCGTGCGGAGGCTCCTCTGGGAGCACAACCACCGCGACCGCGGCCGGCAGCGCCGCCACGAGTGCCGCCGGCACATCCACACACGGTGGCTCCACAACAGGCAGCCCATCCACTGCGAGCCCGGCAACTGTGAATGGACGCCAGCGCTTCTCGGCGATCCGGGAATGCCTGCGGAAAAATGGCGTCACCCTCCCCCAGCGCACTCCCGGCTCGGGCGGCCCGGGGACGGGAAGAGCCTTTCCCGGCGCGGGTGGTGGGCCGGTGCTGCCGAAGGGCATGACGCGCAGCCAGTTCGAAGCCGCTTTGAAGAAGTGCGGTGGCAGCAATTTCGGAGCGCGCGAAGGTAGGCCGGGTACGGGCTTCCGTAGTGTCGGAAGCCCCGCCTTCAAGCAGGCGCTCGCGAAGTACGCGGAATGCCTGCGCCAGAACGGCATCAACCTGCCAGCACCGAACACGTCGGGTAAAGGACCGATCTTCAGCACGAAGGGCGTCGATACCACCAGCCCCCAGTTCAGGGCAGCCACGATGAAGTGCCGCGCAAGCTTGGTGAGCGCCCTCCGCCGCCCGCAGGGTGCGGGAGCTGCCGGCACGACGACCCCGCCGGCGAGTAGCGAAGGCTCCCGCTAACGGAGACGCTAAGGCAACGTGCGGGCGCCTTGCCCGCCGTTGCCACCGGTGGTGGAGGGCTTGTCGCGAATCGCTGAGGAGGTCGGCTTGCGCGCGACGTGGGGCGCCTGCAGGCTACTGACCTGCGTCATCAACTGCTGCCACTCGATCGAGTTCAAAACCAGGTCGGCTGGAGCAGTGGAGCTCTTGTCGGACGCCGTCGAACCGGCCGGCTTGGGAGCGTTTGCCGTCTTGCTCACAGTGGCTTTCGCGACACGACGGGGCAACTCGATCTGTATGTAGGTGGCGTGATCGGATTGCGCTACGGTGCTGGGCGCACCGGGGTACTTCATCAAGCTCACGATTCGCTTCGGCGCATACTTGTGCCCCAGGGTGAGCAGCGTACGGATCGTGATGTCGGTGATCGTGCCCGCCCCTTGATGAGCGGCGACCGGAATGCCGTTGATTGCCGCGATATCAAGTGTGCGCGCGGACGGGAAGACGGTGTGCAAGCCCTTGGCCGTCGAGACCGTGTGTCCGCAGCGCAGCTCCCCCACAGTCGGCTTGAGCCCGCTGCGCGAGAGGAACACCAGCAGCGAGAGCGCCTGTACGCTCACTTTGCCTGACGCAACCTGCGTCCGATCGCAGCGACCGAGCTCGATTCCGGGGTCGGCAAGCACCGCGCGCTCCAGTTCCGGGCGGGAGAGCAGGAATGCATCGCTTGCGGTGGCCCCATCCAGCACGGGGCCGTCTTTGGCTCCCTGGGGATGAAGCGCGACCTCCAACTGACGCCAGTTGGCAAGGATCGGCCGTGGGTCGATCGCGCTCTGCGCACCGGCAGGACGGATCGCAAAGCGTAGGCTCGCCTGCCGACTCGTCCCGCGTGTGCCGAGATGGCCGAGCACCGTCCCTTGCGCCACCACCGAGCCACGGCTCAGCTTCCTCCAGCCTTTGGGATCTTGACGCGCGGTTGCCCTGAGGCGGGCCGCCACGATCGCGTCGGGGTTGCCCGGGTGGGCGAACACCCGTACCTTGCCCGCCCCTGCTGGCGCTTCTTCGCTCAATGTGCTCGGGGTCGAGCTCACGTGTTTGAGCTTGGATGCGGGAGCTGCCTTCTTGGCGACGTGCAATGTCACGGGAAGCTGGCGACCGGCTGTGGCAGCCTGCTTGGGCGTCGGGTCGCCGGCGGATTCACCGCTCGGCAGGGCACCGGTTGGGACCTTCACTTGGCTCGGCTTGGGCAGCCGGTAACGAGGAGCGATGCTGCCGAGGCCGGCATAGGTGAACAGGTCTCCGTAGGTGTCGCGCAAAACCAGGTAGTCGCCGAGCTTGCGGGAGGAGCCGATCCCGACGATGCGCCCGTCCTCCACCGCAACGACCGGTGCTTTGCTGTGGCCCAGTAGCTCCGAGAGCTGCGAGGACGGAGCGGGAGCGTTCATGGCCCGTTCGGCACGAGCGGCGCTCACGGCGGGTGATGGCGCCGGCGTAGAGCCGGGGAGAGCCGCGGCCTGTGCCTTCTGGGTGGTAGCAGTGGACTGGCCCGGCGCGGCGGGCCGGGCTTCCCCGGCGCCGGGGGTGGCACTGGAAGCACCGGCGGGCGATGGTGCCAACGCCGCCGCGGGGATCTTCGCGCCCGGGCTCAGCTGCGCTCCCGCGAAGGGCAGGCTGCCCTCGGTGAGCCCGGTCAAGGTCGCGATGACCGAAGGCGGATAGCTCGCGAACAGACGTGCCCGCAACAGCACAGATTCGACATAGGCGTCGGAGTGGTTATAAGCGAGGATCGCCGTGCGCAGATTGGTGGAGGCACCGGCGGCGTGCAGGTAGCGCGCGGCTGCGAAGATGGCGTCGACCGGGTTGTAGGGGTCCGCGTAGCCCGCGTTGACCGCATCCACGCCGTACTGCAACCAGGTTTCGGGCATGAACTGCATCCACCCGACCGCCCCGGCTGTGGACACGGACAGGTCGGCGCCGAAGTTCGTCTCGACTTCGTTGATCGCGGCGAGAACCGGCCACGGCACGCCGTATTGCACGGCTGCTGCCTGGTAGATAGGGAGCAGGAACAGCGGAATCCGGTAGAAGTCAAGTGCTCTCGTGGAGGCCGCCGAGCCGGCGATCATCGCGGCAAGCGCACTCTGCTGGGCCGCGGCGAGCTGCGGCGCGACGGCGATGTTGCCGGTGCCCGTGGCCGGAGTGGGTACCGGAGTGGAGGTCCTTGGCGCGTTCGTCGTGGCGGTGGCGGTTTCGCCTTCGCTGGGCTGTTGGGTGTGCTGGATGACGACCCGCGGGCCGCTCGTGGGCCGGCGTGGAACGGGAGGGGTGCTGGGAGTGGTCTGCGTGCTGGGCTGGGTCGTGGTGGGGCTCTGCGTGGTGGGCGTGGTCGTGCTCTGGGTCGTGGTCGTTGGTGCGCTCGCCACCGGAGTCGATGCAGCCGTGGTTTCCGTCGGGGGAGGAGTGGTCGTCGTGGTAGTACTCGTGGTGGACTGCGTGGGCGCTTCAGACACAGGCGTGGTCGACGTTTCCGAGGAGGGCCCCGGCCCTGTTTGGGGGTCGGCCGCAAGTGCGCCTCCCGACAGCGGTCCGCCCAGCCCCGCGGCCGTGAGTCCACCGCCGGCGAGCACGGAGAGAATTACCCGGCGGGCAGCCGTCCGTGCGTCGTTCACCCCCGGCATACGTGGTCCCTGCTCATCTTGGTCTCGTCCCATGATCGCGTTGGAGCAGGGCACTCAAACGCCCCGAGCGCCCCCTGACCCTATTCATATCGGCAGGGAAGCACGCCTTGGTAAAGGATTCGTAATCGGAGTTGCAATCGAGCCGCCCGATTGCAGGATGTATGCGCATGGGAACCACCACAGCGGGAGAGCGACCGGACTGTACAGATGCCCGAGGCGTCAGCGGCGAACATGGCCGAATTGGCCGACTTCGCGCACACTCGCTTGCAAAAGCCGTTACGCTTGGCCGATGGAAGTGATCTTCTCGGTACTGCAGGTGGCCATCGCCGTGGGCCTCATCTTCCTGGTGCTGATGCACTCGGGCAAGGACTCCGGGCTCTCGGGCGCATTCGGCGTGGGCAGCGGCCAAGGCCCGCTCGGCGGTGGCTCGATGGTCGAGCGCAACCTCAACCGCTGGACTGTTGGCTTTGCGGTCCTGTTCGCCCTGAACACGATCCTCCTGCTCAAGAAACCCTGGTAGATAGCGCGCACGCCGGCAGGCGGCCTGCTCGAGGAAACGGGGAAGTTGGAGAAGCTCAGGCAGAGGACGCATCAGGTCTACTTCGGGACGCACCGGGTCTATTTCGGCGAGCCCGAGCCGCGCTCCTGCACTTCGAGCGCCTCCAGCCGGTTGAGGATCTCCAAGGCCTCAGCGCGCAGAGCCCCGTCGATCGCCTCGTAGTCCTCATTCGAGAGCTTCCCGGTGCGATAGTCGAGCTCGGCGTCGCGGATCTCGCGATACTTCGCCTCCCGGGCCGCCTCGAGCTCCGAGCGCACAGCTTCCTCCCGGGCCTGGCCCTCCCGGTCCCCTACCCCCCCTTGTGCGTGCTCTCCAGGAGGACCCTCCGAGTCTCTTCCCTCGGCGACCCGTGATGTAAACAGTGGCCGAGCCACAATCCCGATCGCCACCGCGAGCAGCACCAGCGTCAGCACTACGACAAGTGGGCTCATACTTGGATCAGGCGCGCGCCAGGCCCTGTGCGGCGCGGCTGCGTGCGCGTACGCTCACGCGTCGGCGAACCGCGCTCGGCGCCGGCCACAGGGCGATCGTGCTCCCGCCAAGCACGATGGCGCCGCCTATCCAGATCCACATGACCAGAGGAGAGACAATCAGGTGGAACTGGGCCGGCGGGGGCGCCTTGAGATATTCCCGCTCCAGTACCGCCAGGGCGATCATGCCCTCGTCGGGTCGCACGAGGGGGATCGTCTTGTTGGCGATCGTCATGATCTGCTGTAGACGGGGAGTGTCGATGTCGGGCGCAATCGCACTCCACACGTCGCGCGTGACCCCTGCGTCCATGCTCACGTGGCTGACCGCCTGGCCGCCGATCAGGTGTCCTACCGAACCCTGGCTGGGGTCGCCCGAGTCATAAAAGCCCTCGCTCGGCAGGAGGGTGGCGACGTGCTTGCCACCCTTGCTCACGTCGAGCATGGCGCCGAGGCTCATTGTGGCACCCGTGTGCGCAGCATCGGACTGGGAGGTGATGGTGGCAGTGGGGCGCACATAGCGAACCGAGTAGGCGCCAACCTTGGTCGACTGGCCCGGTGAGAGGCTCAGCTCGGAGGCGTGCTGGAAGGACGAGGATGCGGCGACCCCTACGAACAGCACTGCGATCCCAATGTGCACGACATAGCCGCCATAGCGCCTGCGATTGCGTTTGACAAGCGCCAAGAGCGCCACCGGGGCGGCCTCCCCGGCCATTGCGCGGCGCACGCGCACACCCCGCCAGTACTCCTGACCGACGCTACCCAACACGAACGCGGCGCAGCAGAACATCGCTACCGCGAGCGGTTTACCAGTACTGATGCCCGCACCAAGCAAGACCACCAAAGTGATGAGCGCCACCGAGACAGGCACCAGGAAATTGCGCCGGGCGATGGCGAGCGTTGCCCTGCGCCAGGCGATCACCGGCCCGATACCGCTCAGCAGGACCAGGACGAGCGCGAGCGGCACGGTGTAGCGGTCGAACCAAGGCGGCCCGACCGATGCCTCGTGGCCGGTCAGCGCTTCGGAGATGAGCGGGAAGTAGGTGCCCCAGAAGATCACGAAGCACAGGCCGACGAGCACGAGGTTGTTGGCCAGAAACACCGACTCGCGCGAGAGCAGCGAGTCCAGGCGGTGCTCACTGCGCAGCATCTCCCGGCGCGAGCTCACGAGATAGATCGAACCGAGGATCATCACTCCGATCAGCACCACGAAAGGCACCCCGAGCGTCGCTCCGCCGAAAGCGTGGATCGAGCTGAGGATCCCGCTGCGCACGAGAAACGTGCCCATGATCGCGAGCGTTCCCGTGGCGAGCACGAGCGACACGTTCCATACCTTCAACATGCCACGCTTCTCTTGGATCATCAGCGAGTGCAGAAACGCCGTGCCCGTCAGCCACGGCATCAAAGAGGCATTCTCGACCGCATCCCAACCCCAATAGCCCCCCCAGCCGAGCTCTGAATAGGACCAGCGCGCGCCGAGCATGATCCCTATACCGAGGAACAGCCAGGCTGCGAAGGCGAAGCGGCGCGTGGCCCTGATCCACTCGGCGTCGACTTTGCGCGCGAGCAAGGCGCCCATGCCGAATGCGAACGGCACTATGCACAAGGTGTAGCCCGAATAGAGCATCGGCGGGTGGATCATCATGCTCGGGTGGCGCAGCAGCGGATCGAGCCCCACCCCGTCCGCGGGCGCCGGATTGGTGGTGGCAAAAGGCGTCGCATAGAAGATCATCAGCGAAATGAAGAAGCCACCGAAGCCGAGCAGGATCGCGGTCGCATAAGCGCTCACTTCGCGCATGCGCTTGCGCGTGAGGAACAGAACGAGGCTCGACCACAGCGAGAGCAGCCAAGCCCACAAGAGCAAGGACCCTTCTTGGGAGGACCAAACGGCTGCCGCCTTGTAGAAGGTCGGGGTCGTCGTGCTGGAGGTATCGGCGACGGTGTTGAAGCTGAAGTCGTTGCGCAGGAACGCCAGCTCGAGCACCAGGAAGGCGACCGTGAGGGTGCCCGCCAAGGCGTACACCGAACGCCGGCCGGACTCCGAGAACTCGGGCCGGCCCTTCCTTACTCCGTAGATCGAGGCACAGATGCCATACACGCAGACACCCAGTGCAAGCACCAGACATGCGCCGCCAAGCTCAGCCATCGGGGTGTCCCTGCTCGGCCTTCATCGCCGAGCTCGGCGATCTGCGCGCACGGGACAGAGCCATCAGCCGGTCTGCGTCTTGCTCGGAGTGACCGTGTACTTGGAAGGACACTTGGTAATCAAGGTGTCCTGCTGGCCCACATAGCGCTCCCCTTGCTTTTCGACGGTGACGATCACCTCTCGCCCTTCGCGGAAGGGGTCTGGCACCTCTCCGGTGTAGCTGAGCGGGACAGCGGTTTCACCAGCGCGATCTTGGACGCTGAAGTAGAGCATCTCACCTTCGTGGCGCACCGACCCGGCCTTGACCTTGCCGGTGAGCTGGTAGGCGCGCCCCGGTACTCCTTCGCGCACCAGCTGACTTGGCGTGACCGTCGGGCTGGCGGCGCTGAAGCTGGTGTAGATCAGGGCGCTTGCCAAGGCCACGGCCGCGCTCAAAGCGACTACCAGCCGCACCGTTCGCTTGCGTGCAGGGTTCATCGGGGCTGATTATCACAGAAGCGCACCTGCTCCCGCCCCAGCACCGGTCACGCTCTGTGCGCAGGCATATACCGGCCCATCCGGGTAGGCCCAAAGCACCTGAGCGACCTTTGGCCGGTTGGCCAGGAAATATCCGCCCGACACCGAAACCTTTGGGCATCTGGGGCGTCCTAAGAGATAGAGACTGATGAGAGCAAGCCTTCTCCACCCGCTCACCGCTTGGCGCCATCACGAGATACCGGCGGGAGCGCCAGACATCGCGGTGCGCCGCATGCGCGACGCGGGTGGACCTGTCGATGAGGCCTGTTACCCCTGCGGGTGCGGGTACTTCTTCATCGCGCCGGTCTCCACCAGCGTCTCGTGCCCGCACTGCGGCGCCACGCAGGCCTGGTAGACGGGCTTCAGGTCTCCACTTACTTGATGTGCATCCCGCTGATAGCGCGGGAGATAACGAGTTGCTGGATCTCGGCCGTGCCCTCGAAGATGTCGTAGATCTTCGCGTCGCGGTGCCAGCGCTCGACGGGGAACTCGCGCGTGTAGCCGTTGCCACCGAGGATCTGGATCGCGCGCTCGGTCACCCACACGGCGACCTCGCCCGACTTGAGCTTGGACATCGAGCCCTCGGCGTTTTCGAAGGGGACCTGGTTGCGGCCCATCCAGGAGGCGCGCCACACCAGCAGGCGAGCTGCGTCGATCTCCATCTTCATGCGTGCGAGCGTGAAGGCGATGGACTGGTTCTCGATGATCTTCTTGCCGAACTGCTCGCGCTCCTTGGCATACTCGAGCGAGTACTCGTACGCCGCGCGAGCGATGCCCAGCGCCTGCGAGCCGACCGTGGGGCGCGAAGCCTCGAAGGTGGCCATCGAGGCGTTGGACTTGTTCTTCTTGCCCTCCCTGGCCCGCGCAAGGCGTTCGTCGAGCTTCTCCTTGCCGCCGAGCACGTAGTTCTCGGGGATGCGACAGTCATCGAGGTACACGTCGGCCGTGTGCGAGGCACGCAGCCCGTGCTTTGAGACCTTGGCGCCTTCGGAGATGCCCTTGGCTTCGCTCATCGGCACCACGAAGGCGGCGTGGCCACGAGAGTTGAGCTCGCGGTCCACCGTGGCGATCACGACGTGCACGTCAGAGATGCCGCCATTGGTGGCCCAGGCCTTCTGGCCGTTGAGGACCCACTCTTTGGTGGCCTCGTCGAACTTGGCGGTCGTGCGCAGCGCGCTCACATCCGAGCCCGCGTTGGGCTCGGAGGAGCAGAAGGCGGCGACCTTGATGTCCTCGGGCGTCCCAAAGCAGCGCGGGATCCACTCGCCGATCTGCTCGCCGCTGCCCTGACCGAAGATCGCAGCCACTGCGAGCGCGGTGCCCATAATCGCCATGCCCATACCGGCGTCGCCCCAGAAGAGCTCTTCGTTGACGATCGGTAGCGTCAGTCCGGTCGGGTCGGCGAAGAACTGAGCCAAGCCCTCGAAGCCGTAGAGCCCGATCTTGGCGGCCTCTTCGATGATCGGCCAGGGGGTCTTCTCCTTCTCGTCCCACTCGTGGGCGGCGGGACGCATTACGTCAGCAGCGAAGCCATGCACCCAGTCGCGAATGTCCTTCTGGTCTTGGCTCAGAGCCATGGAGAAGGCGACCTCTTTGCCGGCGGCGCTCGTGATCGCCTCGACGGCGGCCTCGGCGGCTCCGGTCGCCTCGCTGGCGGTTACGTCGGTTGCTGACATGGGACGCATGCTCCTTTGCTGGCTCGGTGACGTGATGCGACTGAACTCAATAACGGCCGGATGGCCCGGTCTCTCTACCGGAGCCACCTCCACCCGGCTGTTGCACCAAGAGCGCAAACGCCGGGGCCGAGCACGGACGGACGGGCCGCGGATCGACACGTAAATCCTAGCAAAGGGTAAACGGTTGTCAAATGCAAGATTGAACGGCGTTTACTTTCGCGATATAGTCGGGATCATGGCCAGCGTGCCCAGTTACCAGGAGCCGGTCGCGCCCAGTCGCGCTTCGCGCCGGCGCGAGCGGGAGCGGGAGATCATCGCCGCCACGCGCCTCCTGTTCGACGAACGCGGCCTCCAGGATGCTCCGATCGAGAGCATCGCGCGCGCAGTGGGGATCAACAAGGCGCTCATCTACCGCCACTTCTCCTCCAAGGAGGAGCTCTACGTGCTGACCCTCTCCAGCTACCTCGCCGACCTGGCTGAGCGCCTGGAGGACGTGCCCGTCGAGCTCGAGCCGGTGGCTCGCCTGGAGGAGGGCTGGGTGCGCTACACGGACTTCTGCCTCGAGCATCCTGCCTTCCTGGACTGCGGCCTGTCGCTGATGCGTCGCTCCGGAGAGGAGTTGCGCGAGACGATCTCCGATGCCATCTGGATTCGCCTCGGCCAGAACATGGCGGCTTGTCTGGGAAAGCTCTCGCGGATACTTGCCGAGGGCGCAGAGCTTGGTGTGTTCAGCGTGGAGGACCCCGACTTCACCGCCAACCAGCTCTACGCGCAGACGCTCGGCACGATGCACCTCGCGCGCATCGGCGTGGGCGTGCGGGCTACCGGCGGCAACATCCCCGAGCCGTTCCCGATCGATCCGGGGCGCGTGCAGCGCGCGTGCATCGACGCGGTGCTCGCCTCGGTGGGCGCTCGTCGCGAGGAGTGAGCTCACAGGGGAAGTCGTGAATCTGCTCCTGGGCCGTACCGACGCCCTTAGTGGGCCGCGAGACGATAGACCGGGCCGTCCAGCGAGACGACATAGATGTGTCCAGAGCCGTCCTCTCCGAACGAGGCGAGGTCCTTGACCGACAGCCCGATCCCGCGGTTGCCGCTCGCGTGTCCCGGTCTCAGCTTGGCGGCCTGGATCTTGGGCTGGCAGAGGTCGCCGTACAGGTAGCGCCCGTAGAGGCTCGCGAGCGCCGGGTCGCGCACCACATAGCCGCCTATCAGCGCGCAGTAGCCGTCGCTGTGCTCGGCCACCAGCACGGGGCGGACGGCGTGTGGCGCGGCGCCGGGCTTGTTGCGGCGGTCGCCCTCGAAGACGCTCCAGCCGTAGTTGGCGCCCGCGCCGGTCCCTCGCGGCGCGAAGTCGACCTCCTCCTGCTGGTTCTGGCCGACGTCGCCGATGACGAGCGCCTTGGTGAGGCGGTCGAAGGAGAAGCGCCAGGGGTTGCGCAGGCCGTAGGCCCATATCTCGGGCCGCGCCCCGGGCCTACCCACGAAGGGGTTGTCGGAGGGGATCGAATATCCCCCGCCTGGCTTCGGGGCGATGCGCAGGAGCTTGCCGAGCAGTGTGCTCAGGTTCTGACCGTTGCCCGCGGGGTCGTCCTCACTGCCGCCGTCGCCGACCCCGATATAGAGGTCCCCTTCCGGGCCGAACTGGAGCTGCCCGCCGTCGTGATTGGTGTAGAGGTGGTGATCGATGACCAACACCGTCCGGGCGCTTCCCGGCTCGGCGGTGTTGGGGTCACCCGCCGAACGCCGGAGCCGATCGAGGTGAATGTTGCCGGCGTGGTCGGTGTAATAGACGTAGAAGAGGCCGCTACGTGGGTAGTCGGGGGCGAATGCGATGGACAGCAAGCCTTGCTCTTCTCCGCCTGAGCCGACCTTCCCGGAGATGTCCAGGAACGGAGCGGCGAGCTTGCGCCCGTCGAGGAGCACCCGCACACGCCCCTGGCGCTCGACCACGAACAGCCGATGTGGATCGCCGGGCGAGCTCGTGAGGTAGACGGGCTGCTGGAAGCTGCCCATCCCGATCAAGCGCACACCGGGACGGGACTTGCGCAGGCCGGCTTCGGCCGGGCTGCCGGTCTGAGTGCCGGCCGGACGGCCGCTGTCATCCGAATTCGAGGCCGAGCAACTGGTGGCTGAGACGACGATCGCGATCGCGCCTACGCAGAGCGCGGACAGATAACGCATCCGAAGCACTATCCGCGAGGATCGCAGATCGGGCGGGCTCCATCACCACCGCACGAACCCAGACCACGCCCGCCCAGGACAACGCCCGCCGGGCGGTCACGCGCAGGCCGTTGTCGGGGATTAGCACTTAGGCCCTAAACCCGATCTGATTTGTGCTGTTACACTTCCGCGTCATCCTCATGTCTCCGATGCAGAAAGTGGCTATGTGCAAACGTACCCCTCCGTCCTCGCTTGTCCGCCGAACCACCCGCTCCACCCTCTCGCTGATCGCGCTGGGGGCCGCGACGCTCGGTCTGCTCGCATGCAGTTCCTCGACAGACAGCAAAGAGCTCACGCTCGTCGCCTATTCCACGCCGCAGGGCGCCTACGCCTCGCTGATACCGGCGTTCGAAGCCACAAGCGAAGGCAAAGGGATCAAGTTCAACCAGTCCTTCGGTCCCTCCGGCGACCAGAGCCGCTCCGTCGCCGCCGGCTTGAAAGCAGATGTCGTGAACTTCTCGCTCGAACCGGACGTGACACGACTCGTGAAGGCCGGCCTGGTGTCCTCCAACTGGAACCAGAACGCGACGCACGGCTTCGTGACCAACTCGGTAGCGGTGATCGTCGTGCGCAAGGGCAACCCAAAGCACATCGCCGGCTGGAACGACCTCGTCAAGCCGGGCGTCCAAGTCGTGACACCCAACCCCTTCACCTCGGGTATCGCGCGCTGGAACATCATGGCCGCCTATGGGGCACAGATCAAGGAAGGCAAGACGCCCGCCGAAGCACAGGCCTACCTGAAGTCGCTGTTCCACAACGTGGTCAGCCAGGACAGCTCGGCTCGCAACGCCCTACAGACGTTCCTGGCGGGAAGAGGCGATGCGTTGATCGACTACGAGGACGAGGCGGTCGCCGACCAGAAGAAGGGCTCGCCAATCGAATACGTGATCCCCAAGGACACGATCCTGATCCAGAACCCGATCGCGATCGTGAACGGTGGGAACACGTCTGGAGCGCAGAAGTTCGTCAACTACCTGCTCTCCCCCGCCGGCCAGAAGATATGGGCGGAAAAGGGCTACCGGCCGGTGATCGAAGGGGTGGCCAAGCCAGGCGAGTTCCCCACTCCAGCGGGCCTGTTCACGATCGATTCGCTCGGAGGCTGGAGCAAGGTGGACAAGGAATTCTTCGAAACCGAAGGCACGGCCGGGATCGTCACCAAGATCGAGGAATCCCTTGGGGTGTCCACGAGCAAATGAGCCCTGAGCCGGCATCGCAGGCGCTCGCGCCCGCCGGGTCGCCCCGACGGAGGCTGCGCCTGCCCTCGCTTGGCAGGGGCACCCCGGATGGGGCGGGCTCGGGACGGAACGGGCGCGCTCTCATGGGAGCACGCGCCGGCACGGCTCTGGGTGCGGGCCTGCTCGGCGTGTACCTGTCGGTGCTCGTGCTGTTGCCCATCGCCGCGCTGCTCGACAGCGCGGCGAGTGGCGGCGCCTCCGCGTTCTGGCACTCGGTGTCCGGTCCGGAGGCGGTTGCCGCGCTGAAGCTCACTTTGATCGTCTCGGCGATCGTAGTGGTCATAAACGCCTTGTTCGGCACACTCATCGCGTGGGTGCTCGTGCGTGACGAGTTCCCCGGCAAGAGCATCGTCAACGCGCTGATCGACCTGCCCTTCGCGCTCCCGACCATAGTCGCCGGCGTGGTGCTGCTCGCCCTCTACGGCAAGGGAGGACCGGCCGGAATCAACATTACGTTTACCCGTGCGGCCGTGGGCCTCGCGCTGCTGTTCGTGACGCTCCCGTTCGTGGTGCGCTCGGTGCAGCCGGTCTTGCTCGAGCTGGACGGCTCGATGGAGGAAGCCGCGAGTTCGTTGGGGGCCGGTGGTTGGACCGTGTTCAGGCGGATCGTGCTGCCCAACCTTGCCCCTGCAATCCTCTCCGGCGCCGCGCTCTCCTTCGCGCGCGCTCTCGGTGAGTTCGGCTCGGTGGTGTTGATCTCCGGCAACCTTCCTTTCAAGACGGAGGTTGGCTCGGTGTATATCTTCAATCAGGTCGAGAACGACAATGTCTCGGCGGCCGCCTCAGTTTCGGTCGTCTTGCTCCTGTGCGCGCTGGTGGTGCTCGGGGGGATGACGTGGCTATCGCGCAAGGGTTCGCACCATGCGCTCTAGCGTCCGTGCTACACGACCGAGGTCGCACAGTGTCGGCGAGTGACACGGCCGCAATCGGGCGATCGACCGCAGCCCCAGCTCATCTGAGCGGGCCTCCGCGCGCAGGCGAGCAGGATCGCGCCGGTGAAAGAGGGGGTGCCGCCCGCCGACTCGGGCTGCGCTCCATCGCCTTGGGCTACCTGTTTGCGTTGCTCGGAGCACCCGTGGCGATGATCTTCTACCGGACCTTTGAACATGGCCTTGCACCCGTGTGGAGTGCGGTCACACAACCAAACGCGGTGCATGCATTCTGGCTGACGGTGGAGTTGGTGGCGATCGTCGTGCCGCTCAACACCGTCTTCGGGATCGGGATCGCGCTCTTGATCGAGCGCAGGCGCGTTCGCGGCAAGGCGCTGCTGGGGCTGTTGCTGGATCTCCCCTTCGCTATCTCCCCGGTCGTGGTGGGACTCGCGCTCGTTCTCGTGTATGGGCGCACCGGCTGGTTCGGAAACTGGTTGACCGCGCACGGCATTCAGGTGATCTTCTCGATCCCGGGAATGGTGCTCGCCACGGCGTTCGTGTCGCTGCCGTTTGTGGCGCGCGAGACCGTACCGGTGCTACACGAGCTCGGGACGGACGCCGAGCAGGCTGCCGCCACACTCGGCGCGAGTGCCTGGCAGACGTTCCGCAAGATCACCTTGCCGGCGATCCGTTGGGGGGTCGTCTACGGGGTGGTCTTGACGACAGCGCGGGCGCTCGGCGAGTTCGGGGCGGTGAGCATCGTCTCAGGACGACTCGAGGGCCAGACCCAGACGCTGCCGTTGTACGTGCAGGATCGCTTCGAGAACTTCGACACGACTGGGGCTTACGCCGCAGCGGTCGTACTTGCGCTGCTGGCGTTTGCCACGCTGCTCGGGATGAACCTGCTTGCAAAACGAACTGATCGAGACAAGGTGGTTTGATGGCGATCGAAGTCCACAACGTAAGTAAGCACTTCGGCACCTTCACCGCGCTCGACGATGTCAGCGTGACGGTGCAGGACGGTGCATTGATGGCGCTACTCGGTCCCAGCGGCGGTGGCAAGTCAACGCTGCTGCGCATCATCGCCGGCTTGGAGGCACCCGATACGGGCAGCGTGAGAATCGGCGGACAGGACCAGACGGACGCGCCGGCGCGCACGCGCGGCGTGGGCTTCGTCTTTCAGCACTACGCCCCGTTCAAGCACATGACGGTTTATGACAACGTCGCGTTCGGCTTGACCGTGCGTCGCGCGCCCAAGGCGGAGATGAGGCAGCGCGTGGACGAGCTCCTGAACCTGGTGAGGCTCGACGGCCTGGCCAAGCGCTACCCCTCCCAACTCTCCGGTGGCCAGTTGCAGCGCATGGCGCTGGCACGCGCGCTTGCCCCCCAGCCGAAGGTACTGCTACTCGACGAGCCCTTCGGAGCGCTCGATGTACAGGTGCGCGGCGAGCTGCGCGAGTGGCTGAGGCGCCTGCACGAGGAGATCCACGTGACGACGATCTTCGTCACCCACGACCAGGAGGAGGCAATGGACGTGGCGGGTCAGATCGTGGTCATGAACGGGGGCCGTGTCGAGCAGACGGGAACCCCGCACGAGCTGTACGAGAACCCGCGTAACGAGTTCGTGATGTCCTTCATCGGCCCGGTCAACCGGCTCGGCGACGCCCTGCTGCGCCCGCACGACATCCAGATCCTGTCCTATCCGGATACGAGCACCGTCGAGGCGCTTGTCCGCCGCGTGGTCCACCTCGGCTTCGAGGTGCGCGTCGAGCTAACCCTCCCGGACGGCCGCGACGTATGGGCCCAGGTCACCCGTGAGACGGCCGCCGAGCTCGAGCTTGCCGAGGGACAGATCCTCGCCGCCCGCCTGCCCGCCCCCCGCGTGTTCGCCTGAACCCAGCCGACTGAACGTTTCAGCGGTGTCCGACCCCCCAGCGTCTAGCGGGTCGATGGCCAAGCGAGACAAGGACGCAGGGAGCGAAATGTGCTCTGCACACGAGCGACCGAGGACGCAGTATCGCGCCGGCCAGCGGCCCGCTAGCGGGTTTCCCAGGCTTCCTCTTCGCGCGTGAGCGTGAGGATCTCCTTGGGCAGCTTGCCGGAGGCGACATCGGCCACGGTCACGTGCTCGAGCACCTTGCGCAAGTTGGCGCGCAAGGCGATCCATACCTGTTGCAGGCACTCGGCTGAGCCCCCGTACTCCACCTCCTCTGGGCGCTGCCCACGCACACCCACGAGTGGGCCGTCGACCGCTCGGATCACCTGTGCCAGGTTGAGCTCGTCCGCGGGCTGCGCCAGCCAGTAGCCACCCTCAGGGCCCCGTTGGGAGCGCACGATCCCGGAGCTGCGCAGTTGCGTGAGGATGTTCTCGAGAAAGGACAGTGGGATCTGCTGTGCCTGGGCGACCTGATCGACCTTGCGGGGTGCTGCTTGGCTCGATCCGGCCAGCTCCACGACGGCGCGAACGGCATAGTCGGCCTTTGCGGTGACGTGCATCGCGGGGATTCTCTCCTAAAAGGAGCACGAAGGCGTCGTCGCCTACCATTGGGTTCGTGCCGGAGTCATGTCTACGGCCACACCGGACCAGATCGAGCTTCGACCTCCCCGAGCCCCATGAGTGCGATCAGCTCCAGAAGCTCCGGGGAGGCATACCGCAGCCGCATCTGGCAGCCATTGCGCCTCACAGTTAGCTGGACGCGCGCGAGCGCATCGACAGCGATCGCGTCGGCGTGGGCCCCGCTCACGTCGCAGATGGCCACGCTCGCCTCGCGGTCGTCCGTGAGAGCACGCACACGAGCGCACAGCTCTGAGAGGGCTGCGCGCTCGATCGGGCTCCGAATGGAGAAGGCGATAGCGGCCAGTGGAAAATCCTCACATCGCGCGCCGCGAGCCTCTACGTCGCCGGCTTGTAGATGAGGACGGCGACGCCGTCGCCCACGATCTTCGAGCTGGCAAGCCGCAGGCGCTTCTTGTCGCTCGTGGCCCCGAACAAGCGCTTGCCCTGGCCCAGCACGACCGGGAACACCATCAGGTGCAGCTCGTCGATGAGATCGTGCTCCAGGAGTGCTTGCACGAGCTGCCCGCTGCCGGCGACGAGCAGGTCGCCGTCGATGCTCTCCTTGAGCTTGGAGATCTCTTGCGTGAGCTCCCCTTTGAGTACCGTCGAGTTGGTCCAGGTGGGGCTCTCGAGCGTCGAGGACACCACATACTTGGGCATGCTGTTGAACTTGTCGGCAAAGGGGCCCTGCATCGACGGCCACGCCGCCGCGAAACCTTCGAATGTGACCCGTCCGAGCAGCTGTGCCTCGGCGTCCATGACCTCGTCGAGCTTGAACTTGTCGCCCTCCTCGCCGCGCGGGATCTTGAAGGTCCAGCCGGCGTGAGCGAAACCCTCGCCACCGCCCGGCGCCTCCATCACGCCGTCCAGCGAGACGAACTCGGTTACGACGATTCTTCCCATTTTGGATCCTCTCGTTGTCGTGTATCGCTCAGACTGGCGTCGCCGTGAAACTCATTGCCTCATGGCGCCCCGGCGTGGGCCGCCGCGACACTTAGCCGCGGCGGCCGGTGGACGCGCGCTCAACCTGTCTGGACAGCCATCAGATGGTTGCCATCCTGGTCGCGGAAGAAGAACATCGGTGGAACAGGATCTCCCATCCGCATGACCTGCTCGTCGACATCCACGCCGCGGGCTCGCAGGTCGGCATGGTCGGCATCGACATCCTTGCTGGTGAGGCCGATCCGCGTCTGGATACCAACGGACTCCCCCTCGCGGGGAAGCACAAGCGCGACGGAGGTCGTTGCGCCTTGAGGCGCCACTTCCACCCAGCGATCGCCATGGCCGAACGGAATGTCGGCCCGCTTCTCGAAGCCGAGCTTCTCGACATAGAACTCGAGCGCTCGGTCCTGATCGCTGACGGGAACCATGACAGTTCCCACTTGGGTTATATGGGTCTTGGCCGAGGTATCGCTCACTGCATCCTCCTGTGTCTGGGTTTTCTTACTAAGACTGCGCAGCGTAGGAAAACTCATCGCAGGGGGAAACTCGTCGCGGCGGACCTTCGCTGCTACGGGGCTCTCCAGGAAGGCTCGTATCGCGCGGGACCTGGCGCCGGCGCGCTTTCCGCGCGCCGGCCGGTCCGGCATTTAGTCAGCCTGGGACGGTCAAGCCGTCTTTGGCTCGCCGAGCACGGCGAGACCGTGGATGACGATCAGACAGATGGCAAAGATGCCCAGGGACCAGAAGGGATAGGCCCCGCCAATCGAGAGCAGCGCTCCGACGGCTCCGATCGTGGCCGCAACGATCCCGACCACACGCCCATAGGCCCCGCCGCCGAACAGCGACAGCGCGGCGGTCAGCTGGATGATGCCCAGGATGATCGTGATCCAGCCCCACGTGTGGAGGCTTGCGAACACGTACCGGTTGTCATTGACGAAGAAGCTCGCGTCGCCCACTGCAGCGATGCCGTAGATGATGTTGAGGGTGCCCGCGACCATCAAGAGGATGCCCGCGAACAACGCACTGCCCACTCCTCGCATGTGCACTCCTTCCGTTACGGGTGCCTTGTGACACCTGTCACATGTTCGAGGCGAAGGGCGGTACTCCTGTAGCTGCGTCTTTCAGTATCCGGTGTTGGTCTTGACCCGTTTGCGATCGGACTCGTGCAGGCGCCCCTTCTTCTCGAGCGTGGCGCACGCTTCCACGATGTCGCTGCCAAGCGTCGCCACGAGCGAGTGCCCGAGCGTCTGCTTGACCAGAGCGCGCATGATCTTGACGTGCTCGGCGTTCGGCGGCAGGGTGTAGGCGGGGACCATCCAGCCACGCTCGGCCGCGAGCTGGGCCGCCACGTCGAACTCGTCGTAGTCGTGCTCCCCGGTGAGCTGGAAGGCGACGAGCGGAAGCTGCTCGTCCTGCTCGGCGCCGATCAGGGCAAACTCGCCGCACGCGGCTATCTCCTTGGCAAGCAGGCGCGCGTTGTACTACATCGTCTCCATGATGTAGCGGTAGCCGTCGTGGCCGTAGCGGACGAAGTTGTAGTACTGCGCAAGCACCATTGCCGAGCCGGTGGAGAAGTTCAAGGTGAACGTGGCGTCGCGCTTGCCGAGATAGTTCTCGTAGAACACGAGATCGTCGGGGAGGTCGCTCCTCTCCCTGAACACGAGCCAGCCGATACCGGGATAGACGAGGCCGAACTTGTGGCCGGATACGTTGATCGAGCGAACCTGCCCGAGGCGGAAATCCCACTCCGTATGGGGGTAGAGGAACGGCCACACAAAGCCACCGCTGGCCGCGTCGACGTGCAAGGGCACGTCCAAGCCCTTCTCCTCCTTGAGAGCCACCAGATAGTCGTTGATCCCGCGAATGTCGTCCGCGTGGCCGGTGAACGTCGTACCGAGCACCGCCGCGACTCCGATCGTGTTCTCGTCCACGTGGGGCTCGACGTCCTCCGGTCCGATCGTGTACTTGTCGCGCTTCAAGGGCACGATGCGCGGCTCGACGTCGAAGTAGCGGCAGAACTTCTCCCACACCACGTGCACATCCCCGCCGAAGACGAGGTTGGGACGATCGATGGCCTTACCCTGGGCCTGGCGGCGCTCGCGCCACTTCCACTTCAGCGAGAGCGCGCCGAGCATGATCGCCTCGGAGGAGCCCTGTGTGCGCGCACCGGTCGTCTTTCCCGGCGCATGGAAGAGATCGGCGAGCATCCTGATGCAGCGCTGCTCGATCTCAGCGGTCTGTGGATACTCGGCGTGGTCGATGAAGTTGGTGTGTAGCGAGCCTGCGATCAGACGCTCAGCCTCGGGCTCCATCCAGGTCGTGACGAAGGTCGCCAGATTGCGCATGGGCAGGCCGTCGAGCAGCACCTCTTCGCCGACCAGGCCCAGCGCGTCCGCAGCAGGCATGCCGCTCTTGGGAAGCCGGTCGTCGGGGGGCGGATCGAGCCGGTAACGATTGCCGTACTCGCTCTCGAGCTTGGCGATGCGCCTGCCCCGGAGGTCCGCTGGACTTTCCTCCTCGCCGCGCTGTTGAGCGGTCTGGTCCTTGGACGGCACAGTCATCCTCCTCGGAGTCGCGCGACGGGTGTGAATCGCCAGGGATGAGCTTATACCCGGATCGGCACTTCAGCCCCGAGCGGAGTTGATTGCGGCCCTCAAGCGGCGGACGGGCCTCGAACCCGCGACCTCGAGCTTGGGAAGCTCGCGCTCTACCAACTGAGCTACCACCGCGCCAAGGCAGATATTACGCCGTCGGGGCGCGCGCGCACTACGCTTCCCGCTCGATGTCCAAACGTCCTTTGCTGCCTGTCCTGATCGGTGTGCTCGGCGCCGCCTTGATCGGCCTGCTCGTGTACGGGATCTCAACCCAATCGCCCACGCGCACCCTGGACGACGCGATCAGGCACGGCCTGCGACCCGCGGCCCCCTCGGCCGCAACCACGCTGCCGCTGCTGTCTGGCGGGGGCGCACGCTCGCTCGCCTCCTACCGCGGAAAGGTGGTCGTGCTGAACTTCTGGGCTTCCTGGTGCACGCCCTGCCAGGAAGAGGCGCCCATCCTCGAGCACGCCCAGCACACCCTTATGGCCCACGGCGGCACCGTGCTCGGCGTCACGTTCAAGGATGCCTCCTCGGACTCGCTTGAATTCGTCAAGCAGCACCGTCTCACGTTTCCGATGCTGCGCGATGCCAGCGGCGAATTCGCACGGGCGTACGGCACGAACGAGATCCCCGAGACGTTCGTGATCGACCGCTACGGTCGAGTGGTGGCAATCTCACGCGAGGAAGTGACCGAAGCGTGGCTGAGCCGCGCCACGGCCTTGGCAGAGAGCACATGAGCAGGGCGCGTGCAGCTGGTCCGGGTGTGCTCGTGCGTAGCTTGGTGGCCTCGCCGCACAGGCGAAAGCCGCTGTTTGCTTTCGCGCTCGCTTGGGTGAGCGCTTTGGTCGTCTCGGCCGCTTTGCTGCCCTTGTCAGCAGGCGCGGTCGCTCCCCGCACGACCCTGCCGGTGATCGAACGCCAGGTCATGTGCGTGACATGCAAGATCCCCTTGAACGTGGCGGAATCCCCGCAAGCGGACCGCGAGCGGGCGCTCATCCGCCGGCTGATCGCCGAAGGCAAGACCGAAGCACAGGTCAAGGGCGTGTTGGTCGGACAGTACGGCACCGCGGTGCTCGGCCTGCCCGCCTCCAAAGGCTTCGACCTGACCGCCTATCTGGTGCCGGTTGCGCTGGTACTCGCTCTACTGGCATTGCTTGCGCTGCTACTGCCCAGCTGGCGCCGCCATGCGCGCGCACGGGCTGAATCCACGCCCAGCGCCCCTGAGCTGAGCGAGACAGATGCCGCCCGCCTGGAAGCCGACCTGAAGCGCTTCGACTAGATCAGTCCCCGAGGACGTTCGCCAGTGGACATCCGGGCCCGATCCGCTCATGAGCCGACGGCGAACTCGGGCCACGTCGCTGTCTACATCTCCTCGGGCGCCTCCACTCCAAGCAGGTCGAGCGAGCGCGCAATCGTGCTTAGCGATGCCACACACAGAGCAAGCCGCTGCGATTCCAGCGCCTGCGGCTCAGCGCCCAGCACGCGGCAGTCGCGGTAGAAGGCGGTGAACTGCTGGGCAAGCTCCAAGACGTAGGCGGCGATCCGGTGGGGAGCCCTGCGCTTCGCCGACTCGCGCACCTCGCCTGGAAAGGCGAGCAGCTTCTTGATGAGCGTGCGCTCGGCGGCCTCCAGCGGCTCGCCGCTTTCGCCGATGCTGCGCACGGCCCGCTCGACGCGCTCGGCGCCGGCCTTGGCGAGCATCGAGGCGATGCGTGCATGGGCGTACTGGACGTAGTAGACGGGGTTCTCGTTGGACTGCTCACGGGCGAGGTCGAGGTCGAGGTCGATCGTGGTGTCGTGCGAGCGCGAGAGCAGGAACCAGCGCGCCGCGTCCACTCCGATCTCCACCAGCAGGTCCTCCAATGTCACGAACTCCCCCGCGCGCTTTGACATCTGCGAGCGCTCCCCGCGGCGCACGAGGTGGACGAGCTGCATGATCAGCATCTCCAGGTGCCCTGGGTCGCCACCGAGCGCCTCGTAGGCGGCCTTCATACGCGCCACGTAGCCATGATGGTCGGCACCCCAGACATCGATCTGGCGGTCGAAGCCGCGCTCGCGCTTGTCTTGGTGGTAGGCGATGTCCGAGGCGAAGTAGGTGTGCTCGCCGCTCGAGCGCACCAGCACGCGATCCTTGTCGTCGCCGTAGTCGGTCGTGCGCAGCCACAGGGCTCCCTCGCTGCGATAGGTGTGACCGCTCTGCTCGAGCAGTGCGAGCGCGTGGTCGACGGGACTCTGGGGCTCGTCCTGTGGGACTGACGCTCGGTGCAGCGAGCTCTCGTAGGCCCAGCGGTCGAAGCTCTGCACGCGAAAGGCTCCGAGGACGGACTGCATCCGCCCGACCATGACCCTCACAGCAGCGGCGCCCAAAGTGCCCGGGTCAAGCTCCGCGGCACTGATCGCGGCGGCGCCTTTACCCGCAGCCACAGCGCCGGCCTGCACCGCTCCTGAGCGCGCACCAACATCCCCGGTCGCGGCGATCTCGTGCTCCACCTCGGCCACCAGCGGTCGGACGTAATCGCCGCGGTAGCCGTCCTCGGGGACCTCCTCCCCACGCGCCAATGCGGCAATCGATTCGCCGAGCTTCAGCACCTGCGAGCCGGCGTCGTTCACATAGAACTCGCGCTCCACCTGATGGCCGTGGAAGGCCAGAACCCGTGCGAGCGCATCGCCGTAGGCGGCGTTGCGAGCATGACCGACGTGCATCGGTCCGGTGGGATTGGCCGATACGAACTCGACGATGACCCGCTCGGGCTCGAGCGCACCGGAGCGACCGAAGCTCTCATCGGCGGCGAGCACCGCCGCGAGCGCGGCCCGGTGCCAGCTGTCGGCGAGGAACAGGTTCAGGAAGCCGGGTCCCGCGACCTCGAAGCGCTCGAGCTGCTCGCCGAGGCGCTGGGCCAAAGCATCGCCGAGTCGCTGCGCCAGCTCACGCGGCGGCGCGCCCGCGACGGGAGCGAGCAGCAGGGCGGCGTTCGTGGAGTAGTCCCCGAAGCCTGGCTGGGGAGGGCGCTCGAGCGTTATCGCCTGGTGGGTGCCGACCCCCTCGGAAAGCTGGCCGGCGATGGCCAGCACCGTCTCGCGCAGGCCGGTTTCGGTCGTCATCGGACTCACTGGCGAGGATCTTATGGCGTCCTGGTCCCAGCGCCCGTTGAGCTGGATCGCGCGCACGCCAAGCCCTCCCGCAAGACCGGGCGGTCCCGCGCGGCGGCCCGGAAGGGGACTTGCGCGCCATCCCCCGCACGGGTTGCGATACTAGGTCTGTGAACGATGAGAACCCAGGCGGCGAGCGCCACATAAACATTCATCTCTCCCCGGAGATCATGGGGGGCGTATACGCGAACTTCGCGAACGTGAGCCACTCCGACTACGAGTTCACGGTCACCTTCGCGAGGGTCGACCACGAGGTCGAGTCCGAGGAGGTCCCCGGCGTGGTGGTCTCGCGCGTGAATCTCTCACCCCGCTTCATGCGCGAGCTGATCGACGCGATGGAGGACAACTACTCGAAGTGGCGTACGCGCGAGGGCATCAAGAATCTGCCCGAGTACGGCGGTGCCGAGGCCGGGGAAGACGACGAGTAGTGGCGCGACTGTGCGCCCCTGAGGAGCGCGCTCCCGTCTGCTCCTGCATCCCCGCTCCCCGCTAGGGGCGTGGGGACCGATGAAGGGTTGCTGGAGGATGAAGGTCGCGGTCGTCTCGGACATCCATTCAAACCGTCAGGCCTTCGAAGCGGTGCTCGAGGCGGTCGCCGACAGCGACGCCAAGGAGCTGTGGTGCCTTGGCGACATCGTCGGCTATGGCGCCGACCCGGACGCGTGCGTGGAGCTCGTCCGGCGACACGTTGCGGTATGCCTCGCCGGCAACCATGACATCGCCGTCACCGGCGAGCTGTCCTTGGAGGAGTTCACACGTGGGGCCAGCCTCGCAGCTCAGTGGACGCGTGAGGTGATCGCCCCGGCAAACCTCTCGTTTCTGGCCGAACTGCAGCCGCGCGGTGAGGAGGAGCGGATCGGGCTCTACCACGCAAGCCCACGCGATCCCGTCTGGGAGTATGTGCTCTCTGCCCTGCTCGCCGAGCTGTGCCTCGACGCCCAAGCGCAGCGAGTGTGCTTGATCGGCCACTCGCACGTAGCCTCCTCGTTCGTGCGTAATGAGGGCGAGCCGGCCACTGGTGAGCCGCGGCGCGAGGGAACCCAGCTCGACATATCGAGCGGCGAGTGGCTGCTGAACCCTGGCAGCGTCGGCCAGCCACGCGACGGCGACCCGCGCGCCGCGTGGCTGCTGCTGGACCTGGACGGGAATGCGGCGTCCTACCAGCGCACTCCCTACGACGTCGCGGGCGCCGCCGCGGCGATCCGGGCGGCGCGTTTGCCAGACTCCTTGGCCGAGCGCTTGGAGTACGGTCAATGAATATGCGAGTCCTCATCCGTCTGGTCCCCGCGGGATTGCTCGGCGTCGCGGCAGCCGGGCTGGTGTCTTGCGGGAGCACCGGTACCGGCCTGATCCCCTCCGCCAACGCCGGCCCGCTGCAGAACGACTTCGAAGCGGTCGCCCGGGTGGCTGGGGCGGGCAATGGCAGCTGTGCGGAGACGGAATCCGCACTCAGTAAGACCGAGCAGGACTTCCTTGCGCTCCCCGCAAGCGTAGACCGGGGTCTGCACGCGCGCCTGCAACTGGGCATCGAAAACTTGCGCAAGCAGGCTTTGGCCGTGTGCGAGCAGCCCAGTGAAACCTCGACCACCGGCACGCAGGCCTCTACCACGCCCACGACGAGCACCTCGACGAGCACCGAAACGACACCCCCCACGACGAGCACGAACACCACGCCGACGGCTCCCGCGACGACACCCACCACGACGACGCCCCCTGAACAAAATGGCGGCACCGAAGCGGGCGAAGCCGAAGAAAGTCCCGGTAAAGGGAAAGGCGAGGGAGAAGGCAAAGGCAAGGGCAAAGCCGAAACCGAAGGCGACAGTGGGGCGAGCGTCGGCGGGGCCAGCGCGGGAGGCGGCCAGTGAGCGGGCTCGAGATCGCCGGGCGCTATCAGCTGAAGGACAGGCTCGGCTTCGGCGGCATGTCGCAGGTTCATCTCGCCTTCGACAAGCGCTTGGAGCGGGATGTGGCAGTCAAGCTGCTGGCAGAGCACCTCGCCGAGGACCCCACGTTCGTCTCGCGCTTCCAGCGAGAGGCCCAGGCCGCGGCACGCCTGATCCACCCCAACATCGTGCAGGTGTTCGACTCTGGCCAGGACGAGCACACAGGGCAGTACTTCATCGTGATGGAGTACATCGAGGGGCAGTCTTGCGCTGAGATTCTGCGCGACGACGGCTGTGTCGAGGTGGACGAAGCTGTCGCCATCATCGAACAGGCGTGCGAGGGCCTGCACTATGCGCATCGCCACGGAGTGGTGCATCGCGACGTCAAGCCTGGCAACCTCCTGCGCTCGCGCTGGTCGATCGACGATCCCTCCGATCGTCGATCGGTCGAGGTCAAGCTCGCCGATTTCGGCATCGCCAAGGCGACCGAGCAGTCGAGCATCACCCAGGTGGGCTCGGTGCTCGGCACCGCCGCCTACCTTGCTCCCGAGCAGGCGCGAGGCGAGGAGGCCGGCCCGCGCGCCGACCTGTACGCGCTCGGCGTCGTCACCTACCAGTTGATCTCGGGCCGACTGCCCTATGAAGCGGCTTCGCTGACCGAGCTGGCACTCAAACAGCAGCAGGAAGAGCCGGCGATGCTCGACTCGCTCGTGGCGGCGGTCACGCCTGAGCTGGCCGAGGCGGTGGCGATCGCGCTGGCACTCAATCCGCGCGGGCGCTACGAGAACGCGCGCGAGATGGGGCGAGCGATCAACGACGGCGCGCTCGGCATCTCCCCCGTGGAGCATCGTGTCTCCTCCCACCACGATGCCGCCCCAGCTACGGAGGCGACCAGCGTGCTCGCCAGTGCGACCCGGGTCCACGGAGGCTCGAGCGCACGTGGCGGAGCGGTGGCTCCGCGCCGGCCACGCCGTGGCCCCGCGCGTACCCCCGCTCCGGTCGCGGCAAGCGCCGCCCCCCGACGACGCGCCTCGGGTGCCAGGCGCCTGATGACCTTGCTGATCGCGCTGCTTGCCCTGGGTGGAGCGATCGCGGCGATCGTCGTGCTCAGCGCCCCCGCGCCCACGAAGATCATCCTGCGCAACGTTGTCTACGAAGACGCCCAGGAATCGGCCGAAGCGCTCAAGCAGCTCGTCAACGAAAACACGAAGTAGCTCTAGAAAAGGCGGGGGGCCCGCTTGCGCGGACCCCCGGTAAGAACTACCGCCCTTTCGAGCGAGACGGCTGTCACCCTTGTCCGCAGGCTAGCAGCTACCACCGTCGCCTTTCAACCGACGGCTCCGGCGGCCGGACTCGAACCGGCACCTGACGGGTGACAGCCGTCCGTGCTACCTTTACACCACACCGGAACACAATTGTCAGCATAACGGGTGGTTGGGACGTTATCCGGCGCTGCGTAGCGAATCGGCCACATTGGTGAGCCGCCCGTCAAGTATCGCCTGGCGCAGCTCCCCCATCAGTCGCGCGATGAACGCCAGGTTGTGCTCGGTCAGCAGCCGCATCCCCGTCAGCTCCCCCGCACGGGCCAGGTAGGAAAGGTAGGCGCGCGAGAGGCCGCGCGCGCACGCATTGCAGGCGCAATCCTCCATCAGCGGCTCTTCGCAAGTCCGCCACTCGCTTTTGGTCAGATCGACCCGCCAACGATTCTCTGGCCGGGGCACGAGCGCCGTCCCATGGCGCCCCAGACGGGTGGGCATCGCGCAATCGAAAGTGTCGATCCCGAGCTCCACCCCGCGGATCAGGTCGTCCACGTCGCCGATCCCGAGCAGGTGGCGCGGCAGCCGCTCGTGCTCGGCCCCAAGTTCGGCCAAGGCATAGCCGACGACCTCGTACATCTGCGCCTTCTCCGCACCGAGGGAACCGCCGATTGCCACACCGTCGCAGCCGCTTGAGGCAACGACCCGGGCCGAGGCACGGCGCATGTCCTCGTACACGCCCCCCTGGACGATCCCGTACACGAGCTGGCCGGCGGGCCCGTGCTCGGCGTGCCAGTCAAGACAGCGCGCCAGCCAGCGATGGGTGCGCTCGGTCGAGTGCTCGGTGTAGCCGCGGTCGACGTGGAAGGGGGTGCACTCGTCGAACACCAGGGCGATATCGGAGTGAAGCGAGGCCTGCACCGCCATCGAGCCCTCCGGCGAGAGAAAGCGCTCCGAGCCGTCGACGTAGGAGCGAAAGCGCACGCCCTTCTCGTCGATCGAGAGGATCGCCCCCTCGCGGGCATTCTCGCCTGTACCGGTACGCGATGGGCGGGGTGGGCGGGACTTGATCTCGTCGGCGATCGTGCCGTGGCCCATCGAGAACACCTGAAAGCCGCCCGAGTCGGTGATGACCGGCCCGTCCCAGTCCATGAAGCCGTGTAGCCCTCCGAAGCGCTCGATCAGCTCGGCGCCGGGGTTCAGCATCAGATGGAAGGTGTTGCCCAGCACCATCTCGTAGCCGAGGGCCTTCACCTCGGCGGGCAGCATTCCCTTGATGGTGGCCTTGGTCGCCAGCGGCACGAAGGCGGGTGTGCGAACATCGCCGTGGGCGGTTCGCAGCCGTCCGGCGCGGGCATTCGTGGCGCCGTCGCGCGCTTCGATCGTCAGAGCCACACCGCGGCATCCTAGAAGCCGCCGACCATGCTCGCCTCCCTGCTCAACGTCACCCACCTCGTCGAAACCTTCGGCTACCCGTTGCTGTTCCTCGTCGTGATGGCGGAGTCAAGCGGTGTGCCGGTTCCCGGCGAGACCGGTTTGATTGCCGCGGCGGTGGCCGCCAGCCAGGGCAAGCTCCACATAGAGCTGGTCATTCCGATCGCGGCGCTGGCGGCGATCGTGGGCGACAACATCGGCTATCAGATCGGGCGCAAGGGGGGACGCTGGCTGCTGGAGCGCCCAGGGCGTTTCGAGCGCCAGCGCCGGCAGGTACTGGTCACAGGGGAGCCGTTCTTCGAGCGCCATGGACCCAAGGCCGTGTTCTTCGGGCGCTTCCTGCTCGGGTTGCGCGTGTGGGCCTCGTGGCTGGCCGGCGCCACGCACATGCGCTGGCGCTCGTTCTTCCTATGGAACGCTGTGGGGGGGATCTGCTGGGCGACGGCGATCGGCCTGCTCGCCTACTTCCTGGGGAACGCGGCCGGCAACGCGATCGAAGCCTTCGGCCTGTATGGGGTCGGGGCTGTGCTCGTGGCGATCGCCGTCTTCGCGATCGCCCACTACCGCCACCGTCGCGAGCAGCAGGCCGAGGCGGACCGTGCCGGGACCTCTCGAAACCTCCCCAGCGAGCGGGAGCCTCGCTGAGCTGAAGCTAGGCCCCTGCGCCCGGCTGGATGGGTATGTCGCCGTGTGAAGCCTGCTGGGATGAAGTGCCGCAACAACCGACCGCGATGCGCTCCCACATCTTGCCGAGCGTATCGAGCTCCCGCTCTGAGAAGTGCGAAAGGAAGTGCTCGCGCACGACCGCTCTGTGGGTCCCGCGTGCGGCCTCCAAGCGTTCCCGGCCTCCGTCTGTGAGACACGCGTAGGCACCGCGTGCGTCGTGCTGGCAGGTACAGCGGCTGAGCAGCTCCTCGCGCTCGAGCCTGTCCACCAGGCGGGTGAGGCCGCTGCGGGAGAGCTGGGCATGCTCGGCGAGGTCGCACATCCGCATCCTGCCCGCGGGCGCATCCATCAGATGCTGGAGCACCTCGTAAGAGCTGAGCTGCAGTCCGTGCTCGCGCTCCAGCCGGCTCTCCAAGCGCTTGGCGAGCGAGGCGTGCGCACGCAGCAAGCCGCGCCAGGCACGAAGCTCCGCTTCGCTGAGGGAGTCCGGCTCCCCAAGGCCCTGCTCCTTGCCCGGAGCGAGCTTGAGGACTGTCGCGGTGGCTGTGGCGGTGGACATGATGGCAATCGACACTAGCTGCGTGCTGAGTCGAACATAGCAGTGTCGGAGCTGAGAATCCCTGTCAACTGAGCGCCAACTCAGCTCCTGGTGGCCCTCCAGGCCCACCACATCATCAGCGGCTGCAATGGAAGGCGCCCGTACAGCGCCCAGCGCGGGATCTTGCGGAAGTGCTCGGGGGTACGCGCCATGTACAAGTTTGCTGGAAACACCGCGGCGAGCAGGGCGACCAGGCCGAGACCGGCAGGGCGGCGCGTCCAGGGCAGAAGCACGCCCAGCCCGCCCGCCACCTCAGCCACGCCGCTCACGGCGACAAGGCTGCGGGCATTGCCCTTCATGCTCGGCGGCACGATCCGCTCGTATGCACGTGGCATCAGGAAGTGGTTGATGCCGGCGCCTACGAAAGCGAAGCCCAGCAGAAGTCGCGAGCGCCTGCCGGGGCGTGGTTCCACGCCGATCGCGGAAATTGGGTCGGTGCCCGTGGGGGCCTCGCTATCTGTTGTCTCGGTATCCATCGTCTCTCCTCTGTGGGCCGTCCTGCCTGCTGGCGGTTTGCTTCGGTCCCTTAGCCCTCGATCAGCGACTTCCCGGTCATTTGAGCCGGCTGCTCCATCCCAAGCAGGTCAAGGACGGTCGGTGCCACGTCGGCGAGGATACCGCCCTCGACGCGCAGCTCGAGGCCAGGTGCGGTCACGACCAAGGGGACCGGATTGAGCGAATGGGCCGTATTGGGGGATCCGTCCGGCTCGAGCATGTGATCGGCGTTGCCGTGGTCGGCGGTCACTACGCACACTCCACCACTCTCACAAACGGCCTCCACCACCTCGCCGAGGCATCCGTCGACCGTCTCTATCGCCGCCACGGCCGCTGGGATCACGCCTGTGTGGCCGACCATGTCGGCGTTGGCGAAGTTGATCACTCCGAATCGAAGCCCATCGGCCCCTTCCTCTCTCCACGCGCCTACGAACGCCGCGGTGGCCTCGCGGGCGCTCATCTGGGGCTTTTGGTCGTAGGTGGGCACGTCGCGCGGGGAGGGGACCAGCTCGCGCCGCTCCCCCGTGCAGGGAGTCTCCTCGCCACCGTTGAAGAAGTAAGTGACGTGCGGGTACTTCTCGGTCTCCGCAACGTGCAGCTGCTTTGCCCCGCTGCGTGCGATCACCTCGGAGAGCGTGATCTGTGGGCGCTCGGGAGCGAATACGACCGGGTAAGGCCAGCCCTCCTCGTACTCGGTCAGCGTCGCCAGAGCACTCACGGGCGCGGCGCCGCCGCGTCCGTCCCAGCCGGGGAGCTGCTCCGCTTGCTCGTAGTCCGCCGACTTGAAGGAGCTGCCAGCCTGACCTTCGCCGGACCCCTCGCCACCGAAGCCGGGCTCGGCCAGGGCCCGGACGATCTCCCGCATGCGGTCGGGGCGAAAGTTGAAGCACAGCACTCTGTCTTCCGCTCGGATGCGCGCCTCGTCGCCAACGAGCGTAGGTTCGATGAACTCGTCGGTCTCACCTCGCTCGTAGGCATCCCTGACGGCTCCCTCGCCGCTGGAGGCGCGGTGAGGGGCATGGCCGTGGACGAGCAGGTCATAGGCACGCTGGGTGCGCTCCCAGCGCCGGTCGCGATCCATGGCCCAGTAGCGGCCCACGACCGATCCCACCCGCACACCTGCGGTGCCGTCGAGCCCGGCCAGGTAGCCGGCGCCGGCGTGGGGCAGGGTGTCGCGCCCGTCAGTGAACGCGTGCAGGACGAGATCCATGCCGGGCGCGAGCTCCCCAGCAAGCGCGATCAGTGCGCGCAGGTGCTCGAGCGAGGAGTGCACGCCACCGTCGGACACGAGGCCAAGCAGGTGAATGCGTGAGGGCTGGCCACCGGCGGCAACGCCGGCTGAGCCGCTGCCGGCAAAAGTCTCCCGCAAGACCCGATTGCGTGCGAGCGAGCCGTCGGCGATCGCCTCGTCTATGCGGATGAGGTCCTGCTTGACGACCGCGCCCGCACCGAGGTTGAGGTGTCCGACCTCGGAGTTGCCCATCTGCCCTTCGGGCAATCCCACCGCTGTCCCGCACGCTGTGAGCGTGGTGTGCGGGTAGGTAGCCCACAGCCTGTCGAACACGGGCGTCCGGGCGAGGGAGACGGCATTGCCTGGACCAGGCTCGGCAAGTCCCCAGCCGTCGAGCACCACGAGGCACACGCACGGCACGCCCGCCGTCCGCGAGCCCTCCGGCGCGCTCATCGCTGGGCGGCCGCCACGATCGCGGCGAAGGATTCGGGCTCGAGCGAGGCGCCGCCCACGAGCGCGCCGTCGACGTCCGGCAGCGCAAGCAGCTCGGCCGCGTTCTCGGGCTTGACCGAGCCGCCGTAGAGGATGCGCACACGCTCGGCCACCTCCGCGGAGCGCCCGCCTACGAGCGCCCGTACGAAGGCGATCGCCTCCTGGGCCTGCTCGGGCGTGGCGACCCGGCCTGTGCCGATCGCCCAGATCGGCTCGTATGCGATCGTCACCCCGGCGAGCTGCTCGTCGGATATGCCCGCCAGGTCCTCGCCGATCTGGTGGCGCAGCTTGCGCTCGGTTTCGCCCTCGTCGCGCTCGGCCTCGGTCTCCCCTACGCACAGGACCGGGGCCAGCCCCGCCGCGAGCGCCGCGGGAACCTTCAGGGCCAGCGCCCTGTCGGTCTCGCCGAACAGCTCCCTTCGCTCGGAGTGCCCGAGCACCACTCCGTTCACGTCGAGCTCGCAGAGCATCGGGGCCGACACCTCTCCGGTGAACGCCCCTTCGGGCTCTTGGTGCATGTTCTGTGCGTACACCTCCACGCGTGAGCCGCGCGCGCTGTCCACCATCGCACGCAAATCGGTGAAGGGGACGCAGATCGCTACATCCACGCCGCTCACGGAGGAAACGCGCGGGAGCAAGCCCTGGATGTACTCCTCGGCCTGGGCCTCGCTCTTGTGCATCTTCCAGTTGCCCGCAATCAGCGGAGTGCGGGCCGCCATCATCCGACCTTTGCGCCCTCGAGTGCCTGCACACCCGGCAGCGCGCGACCCTCCACGAGCTCGAGCGTGGCCCCGCCACCGGTGGAGAGATGGTCGACGGTTCCCTCCAGGCCAAAGCGGGACAGCGCCGCCGCCGAGTCGCCTCCGCCCACGACCGTCACGCCTGGGGCGCTGGCCACCGCCTGGGCCACCGTGCGGGTACCGGCCGCGAACGGCTCCAGCTCGAACGCTCCCATCGGGCCATTCCAGAAGACGGTCCCGGCGAGCGCGATCTCATCGGCGTAGTGGGCAGCGGTGGCGGGTCCGATGTCGAGGCCCATCCAGCCCTCGGGCACATCGAGGCCATCGAGCACGCGCTTGTCAGCGCTCTCCTCCAGGCGCTCGCCGATCACCAGATCGCTCGGCAGCTCCAGGCGCGCCTGCCCTGGGCTTGCCGCCTGCGCCAGCACCCGGCGGGCATGCTCGACGTCATCGGCGTCGCACAGCGAGTCGGCCACCTCGTGTCCTTGGGCAACCAGGAACGGGAAGCACATCGCACCACCGATGACGACCGCGTCGGCGAGCGTCAGGAAGCGGTCGATCACACCGATCTTGTCGGCCACCTTGGCCCCTCCGATGACGGCCACCAGCGGTCGCTCGGGGTGCTCGAGAATGCCGCTCAGCGTGCTCACCTCGCGTTCGAGTAGCCGCCCCGCGGCGCACGGAAGCAGGTGGGCCACGCCCGTGGTGCTCGCGTGAGCGCGATGGGCCGCGCCGAAGGCATCGTTCACATAAGCGTCGGCCAGTTCGGCCAGTGCGCGTGCGAGCTCGGGATCGTTGGCTGTCTCACCGGGCTCGAAGCGCACGTTCTCGAGCACCAGGATCTCCCCGTCCTTCAATCCTTCGGCGAGTGCCCGCGCACGGGGGCCCACCACCTCGGGAGCAAGCGTCACAGGCACGCCGATCAGATCCTGCAGGCGTATCGCCACGGGCGCGAGCGACAGGTCAGCCTCGGGCCTGCCCTCGGGGCGCCCCAGGTGCGACGCGAGCACGAGCCGCGCCCCACGCGCTCTGAGCTCTTCGATCGTGGGCAAGGCCTGCACGATGCGCGTGTCGTCGGCCACCGCCGGTGCGCCCTGGGCGTCCTTGGTCATAGGCACGTTGAAGTCGACTCGCACGAGCACGCGCCTGCCTTGCACGTCGAGTTGGTCGATGGACTTCATATTCCCTTTCTCCGGTTTCTAGGAGCAGTCCTCGCCGCCGGTTCCCGCCTGGCGGGCTGGTGCTCGAGCGTGCTCACAGGACCCGTTGGACGAGATCGACAACACGATTGGAGTAGCCCCACTCGTTGTCATACCAGGCCACCACCTTGAGCATGGTCCCGTCGATCACGGAAGTCAATTGCGAGTCCACGATCGAGGAATAGGGGGAGTTGACAATGTCGCTGGAGACGATCGGATCTTCCGTATACGCCAGCAACCCAGCCAGCGGGCCACTCTGGGAGGCGGCCTGCAAGGCACCGTTGATCTCCTCGACACTGGTGGAGCGCTCGCACTCGACCGTCAGATCGACCACCGAGCCGGTTGGCACCGGGGCCCGCACCGCGAAGCCGTGCAGCTTGCCCTGCAGCTCGGGAACGACGAGGCCGATTGCCTTGGCGGCACCGGTCGAGGCGGGGATCAGGTTGATCGCCGCCGCGCGCGCGCGGCGCAGGTCTTTGTGGGGCAGGTCTTGCAAGCGCTGGTCGGCGGTGTAGGCGTGAATCGTGGTCATCAGGCCGTGCTTCACACCGACCGTGTCCACAAGTACCTTTGCCACGGGAGCCAGGCAATTGGTCGTGCAGGAGGCATTTGAGATCACGTCGTGGGCTGCGCGGTCGTAGGTCTCGTCGAAGTTGACGCCGAGCACCACGGTCACGTCGGGATCGGTTGCGGGCGCTGAGATCACAACCTTCTTGGCTCCGCCGGCGAGGTGCTTGGCAGCGCTGGGCCGATCGGTGAACAGGCCGGTGGACTCTATTACCACGTCCACCCCGAGCGCCTCCCATGGCAAGGCGGCGGGGTCGCGCTCGGCGAGCACCTTCAATTCACGCCCGTCAACGAGGATCGTGCGCTCGTCCTTTGCCAGAACCTCCCCCGGATAGGGGCCGAGGACCGAGTCGTACTTGAGCAGATGGGCCAACGTGTGACAGTCGGTGAGATCGTTGACCGCCACCCACTCGATCTCCTGTACGTCCCCCCGAGCCATTGCGGCGCGGAACACGTTTCGGCCGATGCGACCGAATCCGTTGATTCCCACGCGTACGGGCAATCACAGCCTCCTAACGAAAAACGAAATGATGAGGGCCCACCCATCCGGCTCGCCGCTCGGCGGCCGGCTGCGCCGCCCTCCATATGAAAATGAACGATGCCGGGCCTCAGGAGCTTGGCTCCTTCGCCCGGCGTGGGCGGGACAGGCTATCAGCGAGTCTATGAGTCGCGCGAGCGCTTGTCGATGTCGCGGTGGGCGACGGCGACCGTGAGCTCGTCGCGGTCGCGGTAGCGGTCCGCGAGGTGCTCGGCGATCGCTACCGAGCGGTGGCGTCCTCCCGTGCAGCCGATCGCGATCACGAGATGGGCCTTGCCCTCGGCCACATACTCAGGCAGGAGGAAGTCGAGCAAAGCGTGCAGACGCTCCAAGAACTCGTTCAAGCGGCCGTCGCGGCCGATGTACTGCACCACCCGCTCGTCGTGGCCGGTGAGCTGGCGCAGGTCGTGCTCGTAGTGGGGGTTGGGTAGGAAGCGCACGTCGAACGCGAGGTCCTCCTCGCGCGGCGGGCCGTGCTTGAAGCCGAAGCTCATGAAAGTGAGCGCCAGGCGCCCAGCGGCTTGGCGCGGGAGCATCTCGTCGGCGATGCGCGAGCGCAGCATTGCGGCGGACATGCCGGTCGTGTCGATCACCAGGTCGGCGCGCGAGCGCAAGGGCTCGAGCAAAGCCCCCTCGGAGGCGACTCCGGCGGCGACGGCGCCCTCCGGCGCGAGCGGGTGACGGCGGCGGGTCTCCTTGTAGCGCGTGGAGAGCGTCTGCTCGGCGGCCTCCAGGAACAGCACATGGTGGGTGATGCCAAGCGCCTCGAGGTCCTCGATCACGGCGGTGAGCGCCTCGAAGTAGACGCCCCCGCGCACGTCGGAGACAACGGCGGCGCGCTCGACCTTGGAGCCCTCGTGGACGAACAGCTCCACGAGCGAGCGGATCATCTCCGGCGGAAGATTGTCCACGCAGAAGTAGCCGGCGTCCTCGAATACGTTCATCGCCGTGGACTTGCCTGCGCCCGAGAACCCCGTGATCACGACGAGATCCTGCAGACGCGACACGATCGTCGGTCCGCTTGCCGGACTGGGAGGCACGGGCCTGGTGGCGGCCATCTCCAGTCCATTGTGCAGCCTTGACCGGGGGAACGAGCCGCTCAGCCCGCACGGTGCAGGAGGGCGTGTATATCCCGCGCCGTCTTGGCCGGCAGCCCGGGCACCAGCTGGAGCTCCTCGCGCGAGGCGGCCAGGATCGCATCTGGAGAGCCGAAGTGGGTCAGGAGGGCTCGCTTGCGGGCCGGGCCGATCCCGGGCAGGCCGTCGAGCAAGGAGCCCGTCATCGCGCTGTCGCGCCTGGTGCGATGGTGGGTGATCGCGAAGCGATGGGCCTCGTCGCGGATGCGCTGCAGGAGCTGTAGCTCTGGGGTCGAGTGGTCGAGCAGGAGCGGATCGGGGCGGCCCGGCAGGAACACCTCCTCGATGCGCTTGGCCAAGGCGATCACGGCCACGCCGCGCTCGCGGAAGCCGGCGAGCGGGTCCAGGCCGGCCGCCAGCTGTCCCTTGCCGCCGTCGATCACGACGATGTTGGGAAGCGAGGCGAAGCTGGGGTCATAGGTGGGGTCGTGCGGGGAGAAGTCGGCCTGGCGCTCCCATTGGGCAAAGCGCCTGGAGAGCACCTCGGCCATCGAGGCGTAGTCGTCGGGGCGGGCGGGATCTTCAATCGTGCGGATCTTGAAGCGGCGGTAGTCGGATTTCTTGGGGGCGCCCCCCTCGAACACCACCATCGAGGCGACCGTGTGGGTGCCGCCGAGGTTGGAGATGTCGAAGCACTCGATGCGCACCGGCACCGCGTCGAGGGCGAGCGCGAGCTGAAGGCCCTCGAGCGCCTCGGCGCGGCGCTGGTGGCGGCGCTCGTCGCGCAGGCGCTCCTGGTCGAGCGCGAGCAGGGCGTTGCGGTGGGCGAGCTCGAGGATGCGGTGCTTGTCGCCGCGCTCGGAGGCCCTCAGCTCCACCGGGCCATCGCGCCGTCGCGAGAGAGCTTCGGCCAGTACTGGCCTGTCGGCCAAGTCGCGCTGGACGACGAGCAAGGCTGGGATCGAAGTGGGACCGCCGTAGTACTGGAGCATGAACTCCTCCCCCACCTCCGCGACCTCGCGCTCGGTCTCGTTCGAGAGGTAGAAGGAGTGACGGTCGGAGAGCACGCCGTCGCGCACCTGGAACACCTGGGCATTGGCATCGCGGCCGTCCACTGCCACCGCGACGGCGTCGAAGGTTCCGATCGACTCCTTGGCGACGCGCTGGCGCTCCATCAATGAGCGTACGGCGCGCAGGCGATTGCGCTCCAAGGTGGCCTGCTCGTAGTCGAGTGTCTGCGAGGCCTCGTGCATGCGCCGCTCGAGATCGCGCTCGATCGTGGAGAAGCGGCCGGAGAGGAAGTCGATGACACCGTCGATGCTGTGGCGGTAGTCCTCCTTGGAGACGTGGCCGACACAGGGCGCCTCGCAGCGCTTGATGTAGTAGTCCAGGCAGGGACTGCCACTGCGCCGTCCCGGCTCGGGGCCGGTGCAGGAGCGGTACATGAACACCTTGGCCAAGACCTCCAGCGTGGAGCGCACGCGATTGGCGCTCGAATAGGGCCCGAAGTATGCACGTGCGGAGCGGTGGCGCTCGCGAGTTAAATAGACGCGCGGGAAGTCCTCGTCCAAGGAGATGGCGATGAACGGATAGGACTTGTCGTCGCGCAGGCGGATGTTGAAGCGGGGCCGGTACTGCTTGATGAAGCTCTGCTCGGCCAAGAGGGCCTCGGCCTCGCTGGCTACGACTATGCAATCGATCGCATCGACCGTCGCCACCATCTCGGCATGACCGGCTGTTGAAGTGGCCCGCCCCCCCTGGGCCTTGGAGAAATGCGAAGCCACGCGCTTGCGGATCGACTTGGCCTTGCCCACGTATATGACCCGCCCGCGGGCATCGCGAAAGAGGTACACACCGGGCTTGTCGGGCAGCGCGCGTCGTTGCTCTGCCAGGCTCGCCCGTGCTTGCTCGGTGGAACTGCTCAATAGGTGCGCGAGTAGCGGTAGACGGCGAGCAAGGTGTAGACAGTGAGCCCCACCAAGACGAACCAGACGAACTCGCCGAAGCCCGTAAGCCACATGCGCGGCCGGGCGGCGGCAACCAGGTAGCCAAGGGCAAGCGCGCCGTAGAGCAGCGCCCGATGGCGAGCGCCCAGGCCATAGAGGTCGACGTGACGCTCCCGATAGAGCCGGTAGGCGAAATAGGCGAAGCCTGCGGCGAACACCACCCATAGGGCGGCGGCAAACGCTTCAGCCACGCGGCCCCCGCCGGGCAGGAACTCGACCGCGGCGGCGATTACGGCGACGATTGCGATGTTGCGGACGGTCTTCAGACGGTCCATGACAGAGCTCGATTCATGGCTCGTCCCAGTCTAGAGGCAGCCCCAAACGGTTAGAGCAAGCAAGGCCGAAACCAGGGATGAGCGTACAAAAACCCGCAATATGCGGGCTAATGAACGAAGTCATGCAACGTTTCCCCAAGTTGTTCATTTTTCCGCTATACTGCGTAAGCCCATTCGGTCCTAACCCGACCGAAACGAGGGTTGGTTGGCAGGCGCCGGGGTACTCGTCATTCAGGTCAGAGAGCCCCGGCGCCTGTTTTTTAAAGCGCGCGCCGCTCGTCGCAGGCGCGCACTACTCTCGTCGCGAAGCGCAAGCCTCTCTCTTATCGAAGGCCTAATAGCCTGTTCGGCGGTCTGTCCTCAGTCGACGAGGGTGCCGAGACGCTCGTAGGCCGCGTCGACCGCACGCTTGGCGGCCGTGTGACGCGCCTGTGACTTGGCCGCCTCGTACTTGGTGGCCCACGCCGAGGGGTCGGAGAGCTCGTCTTCGAGCGCCTGCAGCGCGGCCTCCGCCTCTTCGACGGCCCGCTCGGCCCGGTCCTGCTCGCGGATCCGGTTCTTGGACGGTCCGGTGGCCTTGGCTGTGGTCTTCCTGGTGGCCTTCGTAGTGGTGTGGTTGTCACCGCCGGTATCGGATGCCCCGCGCGCACTCGCGCCCGGGCGCGCGTGAGGTACCGAATTTTTGCCATTACCGCCACCGCTACCGACACCGCCACCACCGACACCTGCGCGATTACCACCGACGCCGCTAACGCCGACGCCGTCGCTGCCACCGCCCAAGGCAAGCCGTTCCTCGCGCACGCGGACGTACTCGGGCCAGCCGCCGAGGAAACTGCGCAGGGAACCGTCTTCGATTGCGACTGTGCGTGTGCCAACGGCGTCGAGCAAGGCGCGGTCGTGGGAGACGAGCAGGAGAGCCCCCTCGAACGAGCGCAAGGCATCCTCCAACGCCTCGCGACTCTCCAGGTCGAGGTGATTGGTGGGCTCGTCGAGTATCAACACGTTCGGTGGACGGGGCGTGCCGTTCATGAGGATCGCCAAGGACAGGCGGCGGCGCTCCCCGCCGGAGAGCCCTTCGAGCGGCTTCTCCGCGTCCTCGCCTGAGAACAGGAAGCGCCCGACCAAGGCACGTGCCTTGTTGGGTGAGAGGCCCGTGGCTCGCTGGGCGGCCTCGACCACACTCTGTCCAGGCGGCCCCCCGGCGCCCAGCTCCTCGGCGTGCTGGGAGAGGTAGCCGACGGAAACGTTGTGGCCGGTCGAGAGCTTGCCCGCCCCGAGCGGGCGCCGTCCGGCTAGCGTCTCTATCAAGGTGGTCTTACCGGCTCCGTTGGCCCCCACGAGGGAGACGTGCTCGCCACGCTCCAGCCACAGCTCGGCTTGGTCGAGCAGGACAAGCGCCTGTCCCCCGGGCCCGGCTCCGTCGATCTGGACGCGCCCGTCGAGCAACTCGAAGATCACGCGCCCGGTGCGCTCGGGCGCCTTGAAGGCGAACTCGAGCGTGGCACGAGAATCGGACCCACCCACTCCGCGCTCGATGCGCTCGATCTTGGCGAGCTGCTTCACCCGCGACTGGGCCTGGCGCGCCTTGGTGGCCTTGGCGCGGAAGCGCTCCACGAAGCGCTCCATGCGCGCGATCTCGGCCTGTTGCTTGTCGATCGCCTTGCCCAGGGCGATTTCGCGCGCGGCCTGCTCGCGCCGCCAGGCGTGCCAGGTGCCGGCGAAGAAGCGCGAACGCGATGGAGTCCCACCCGCCCCGCCGTACAGCTCCAAGACGGCGGTGCCCACCGCCTCGAGGAACCAGCGATCGTGAGCGACCAGCATCACCGCCGCGTCGAGGTCGACGAGCGTCTGCTCGAGCCACTCCAAGGACTCGATGTCGAGGTGGTTGGTGGGCTCGTCGAGCAGGAGCACGTCCGCGCCGGTGGCGAGCGCGCGAGCGAGGGAGGCGCGCGTGAGCTGGCCTCCGGAGAACGTGTCGAGACTTCTATCGAGGTCCGCTTGGGCGAAGCCGAGGCCACGGGTCATGACGGTGGCGCGATCGCGCCACAGGTATCCCCCATAGGACTCCAGCCGTGCCTGGGCGCGGGCATAGCGGTCGAGCAGGGCGTCGTCGCCGGCCCCGGCGGCCATCTCGCCCTCCAGCTTGGCGAGCTGCTGCTCGACCGCTAGCTCCTCGACGCACCCGGAGAGGACGTAATCGCGCAGAGACATGCCGCGATCGCGGGGAGGACGCTGGTCGTGCAGGGCGATGCGCACGCCCTTCGCGACAGACAGCTCGCCCCTGTCGATTGTCTCCTCCCCGGCGATCATGCGCAGCAAGGTGGTCTTGCCGGCGCCGTTGCGCCCGGCGATGGTGAGCCGTTCGCGGCGCTCCAACTTGAAGGAGACGCCGCCGAGCAGGGGCTTGCCGGCCATGTCCTTGCGCAGGTCTGAGGCGATCAGGAGAGCCACGCCGAGGATGGTAGGGCTCCGGCGGAACGCGCCGCTCCACGCAAGCCGGGGGCGCCCTGGGATAAGATTCGGTCTACATGCGCCGTCTGCTCGCCACTGTCCTCGCCTCCGCCTTGGTGGCGCTCGCGCTCGCCCCGGCGGCGCTCGCCTACAACGACGGGCGCGGCTTCTACGGGGCCACCAACGACAAGGTGGTGACCAACGCGGGCTTCATCCTGATCTTGTTCTTTCCACTGTTCGTGCTCGCGATGAGCCTGTTGCAGTGGCGTTTGGACAAGCGCAAAGACGCACGCAAAGCCGCCCAGAAAGCGCATGGCGGCGATGCACGCTGGCGCGGCGGCTGGTAGCCAGCGGAGTTGGCGGGTCGAGGATGAGCGAGCCCGGCGCGTCGTCCGGCTCGAGTGTCGGGCCCGACGCCGGCGGCGGCCGCGGTGCGGGCCCCGTCCGCTACGAGCGCCGCGGCTCGGCCGCGGTCGTGAGCATCGAGCGGCCCGAGCGGCGCAACGCCGTCGACGGGCACACGGCCGTGGCGTTGCACGAAGCGCTGGTGCGCTTCGAGGGGGAAGAGGAGGCACGCGCGATGGTGTTGACAGGCGCCGGAGGAGTCGCCTTCTGCGCGGGGGCGGACCTGAAGGCGATCGACACATTCGGCGATCGCCTGATGGCGAAGGAGGGCCCGATGGGCTTCACCCGTCTGACTCCCTCCAAGCCCACGATCGCGGCGATCTCGGGCTTTGCCTTGGCGGGCGGGCTGGAGCTCGCGCTGTGGTGCGATCTGCGCATCGCCACGGAGGGCTCGCGACTGGGCTATCCGGAGCGCCGCTGGGGCGTGCCCTTGATCGACGGCGGCACGCAGAGACTGCCGCGCGTGGTGGGCCTCGGGCGGGCGCTCGACCTGATCCTGACGGGTCGGATCGTCGACGCGGGAGAGGCCCTCGCGATGGGACTGCTCACGGAGGTGGTTCCCGAGGGAAAGCACCTGGAGCGGGCGGTCGAGTTGGCCAACAACCTTGCGAAGTTCCCCCAGCGGACGATGCTCGCCGACAGGCGTGCGGCGATCGAAGGACTGGGCATGAGCTTGGAGGAAGGTCTCGAGCTCGAGTCGCGGGCCGGCCCCGAGGTCTTCATCGACGCGGTGCAGGGCGCGGGGCGCTTCGCCGCGGGCGAGGGCCGCGGAGGAGCGGGTGCGGGCGCATAGGGCTTATCCTCGACCGATCGACTTCGAGGAGAGCACATGTCCTATTTCGTGACGGGAGCGACCGGCTTCATCGGCCGGCGGCTGGTGGAGCGGCTGCTCGAGCGCAAGGGCAAGATCCATGTGCTCGTGCGCGAGGACTCGCTGGGACGCCTGGACGAGCTGATCGAGCACTGGGAAGAGGTGTCGGAGGCGACGGTGAGCAGGCGCGTCCATCCCGTCATCGGCGACTTGCGCATGCCCTTGCTGGGGATCGAGGACGAGCGAGTGGGAGAGCTCGAGGGGACGATCGAGCACTTCTTCCATCTCGCGGCCGTGTACGACATGACGGCGCCGGTGGAGCTCGACATGGCGGTCAACGTGGGCGGCACCAATCACGCTTTGGAGTTGGCGGGGGCATTGCGCGCCGAGCACTTGCACCATGTCTCCTCGATCGCGGTTGCGGGCGCCTATAAAGGCGTGTTCGACGAGGACCAGTTCGACGAGGGCCAGCGGTTGCCCTCGCCCTATCACGCCACAAAGTTCGAGGCCGAGCGGGCAATCCGCGAGCAGGCGCTGACGCCATGGCGGATCTACCGCCCGGGCATCGTGGTGGGCGACTCGAAGACCGGCGAGATGGACAAGATCGACGGGCCCTATTACTTCTTCAAGGCGATCCAGCGCATCCGCCAAGTGGTGCCCCAGTGGGTGCCACTGGTGGGGTTGGACCTCGGCAAGACGAACATCGTGCCGGTGGACTGGGTCGCGGGGGCGCTCGACCATATCGCCCACCAAGCCCATCTCGACGGGAGGACGTTCCACCTCACCTATCCCGGCTCCCAGCGGGTGGACGAGGTGATGAACGACCTGGCGGCCGCCGCGCACGCTCCGCGCTTTGCCGTGAGCGTGGACAGGCGCGTGGTGGGAGCGATCCCGACGGCTCCGCTGTCGTTGCTGATGAAGGTGCCCCCTCTGCGCCAGGCGCGCCGGCTTGCGCTGCGTGACCTGGGAATACCGGACGAGGTACTGGAGCACGTCGATCTGGTGCCCTCCTTCGACAGGCACCGGGCCGAGCGGGCGCTGGCCGGCTCTGTGTGGGAGAACCCGCCCGCGCTGCGCGAGTACGCGGTGCAATTGTGGGATTACTGGGAGCGCGAGATGGACCCGAGCATCAGCCGCGGGCGCACGCTGGGTCAGGCGATCAAGGGCAAGCGCATCCTGATCACGGGCGCCTCCTCGGGCATCGGACGGGCGACCGCTCTGAAGGTTGCCGCGGCGGGCGGGATCCCCTTGCTGGTGGCGCGCAACGTGGAGAAGCTCGAGGAGGCGCGCGCGGAGATCGTGGCCGCCGGTGGGGTGGCCTATGTGTACGCGGCCGACATCTCCGACATGGACGAGATCGACCGCTTGATCGAGCGCGTGAAAGACGACCACCGTTACGTGGACATGCTGGTCAACAACGCGGGGCGCTCGATCAGGCGCTCGATCGCGCTCAGCTACGAGCGCTTCCACGACTTCGAGCGCACGATGCAGCTCAACTACTTCGGCGCGATCAAGCTGATCATCGGCCTTTTGCCGCAGATGCGGGCGCGGGGGTTCGGCCACATCGTGAACATCTCCTCGATCGGCGTGCAGACCAACCCGCCACGCTTCTCGGCCTATGTGGCCTCCAAGGCCGCGCTCGACGCGTTCACCAAGGTCGTTGCCTCGGAGGTGATCGGCGATGGGGTGACGTTCACGACGATCCACATGCCGCTCGTGCGCACGCCGATGATCGCGCCGACGAAACTGTACGACGCCTTCCCCACGATCACCCCCGAGGAGGCCGCGGACATGATCTGCGAGGCGCTGCGCACGCGGCCGAAGCACATGGGTACCACGCTCGGCACCACCGGCGAGGTGCTCTATGCCTTGGCGCCGGGCGTGGTCGACCGCATCCTGCACCTCGCCTACAAGGTGTTCCCCGACTCGGCCGCCTCGCGCGGGGAGACCGAGACCAGCGAGCGGGCGTCCTTGGAGCAGCTCGCGATGGCGAACCTGATGCGGGGCGTGCATTGGTAGGAGGCCGGTGCCACATGTGGCACCGGCCCGACCGGTACATGTACCGGTCGGCCGAGCCGTGCATGCACGGCTCGGAACGGGGAGCGCATGCGCTCCCCGCCACTCGGCGCATGCGCCGAGTGGAACAGAAATAGGATTGACCGGTGAGCCAAGGCGGTCCCGCGATCGAGGTCCATGACCTGCACAAGCGCTACGGCGAGTTCGAGGCCGTGCGGGGCATCGACATCGAGGTGCAGCGCGGCGAGGTGTTCGGCTTGCTCGGACCCAACGGTGCCGGCAAGACGACCACGGTGGAGATCCTCGAGGGCTACCGCGAGCCGAGCTCGGGCAAGGTGTCCGTGCTCGGCCACGATCCTCAGAAGCGCGAGATCGCCCTGCGCAAGCGCATCGGGATCGTGTTGCAGAGCAGCGGCATCTACAGCCACGTGACACCGCGCGAGGCATTGCGCCACTGGGCAAGCTTCTACCCCCACCCGCGCGAGGTCGAGGAGGTGCTGGACCTGATGGGCCTGGAAGAGAAGGCGGACGTGCGCACGCGCAAGCTCTCCGGCGGCCAGTTGCGGCGCCTGGACTTCGCCCTGGCCTTGGTCGGCGACCCGGAGCTGATCTTCCTGGACGAGCCGACGACGGGCTTCGATCCGCAGGCCAGGCGCGCCGCCTGGGAGACGGTGAGCTCGCTGAAGGCGCTGGGCAAGACGATCCTGCTGACCACCCACTACCTCGACGAGGCCCAAGCGTTGGCCGACCGGGTGGCGATCGTCAAGGACGGCAGGGTGCTCGCGATCGGGCCGCCGCGGGAATTGAGTGCCCACCCACTCCACCCTCCCGGGGCGGCGCACTACCGGGTTGCCTACCGCAATGGCACGGGTGAGCTCGTGGAACTGCACACCGACGATCCCACCCGCACCCTGCACGAGCTCACCGAAGAGGCACTCGCCCGGGGCGAGCGCTTGGAGGAGCTGAGCGTGGGCAGGCCGACGCTCGAGGACGTCTACCTGGAGCTGACCGCCGATGCCTGATGCGGTGGCCCTCACCTGGCGCCAGTATCGCTTGGAGCGGCACATGTTCTGGCGCAACCCGAGCGCCGCCTTCTTCAACTTCGCCCTGCCCCTGCTGTTCCTCCTCGCGGGCGGCGTCATCCTGCACGGCAAACAGCACGACCTGAACTTGCTCATTCCGGCGATCGCGGGCATGAGCGTGATGTCGACCACGTTCACCGCGCTTGCCTACAACATCGTGTTCCTGCGCGAGCGGGGCGTGCTCAAGCGCATCAGGGGCACGCCTTTGCCGACGATCTCCTACTTCGGCGGGGTGGCGGCCAATGCGGTCACGAACACGGCGTTTCAGATCGCGATCATTACGGTGGCGGGCAAGCTGTTCTTCGGCATCGGCTGGCCCGTGGACTGGGGCGAGCTGATCGTGTTCGTGGTGGTGGGGGTCGTGTGCTTCGCGGCGCTCGGCGTTGCCTTCGCCCATGCGATCCCCAACTTCGAGTCGACCGCCGCCTATGTCAATGCGATCTTCCTGCCGGTCGTGTTCGTGTCCTTCTATGTGTTCGATTCGGCGAGCGCGCCCGCTTTCGTGCGCCACATCGCCGAAGCCTTGCCGCTGAAGCCCTTGATCGACGGGCTCTCGGGCGCGATGGTGACCGGCAAGGGGCTCGGCGAAAACCTGTCCGCGCTCGCCGTGATCGCCCTGTGGGGCCTGTTCGGTGTTTACTTCGCGGTGCGCGGCTTCTCATGGGAGCAGTCACGCGATTGAGGCGCCGCCACGCCGAGCGTGTGGTGCGGCCACAACCGACCGTGGGAGGGAAGCACGATGAAGCAGGTCGCCGAGGACGTGTACATGCTCAAGGGATTCCCGCCGAACGCGATCAACGTGTATGTGGCGGGCGATGTCCTGATCGATGCGGCCACCAGGCAGGCCGAGAAGCGCATTTTCAAGCAGATCGCGGGCCGAACGCTCACGGCTCATGCCCTGACCCATGTCCATCCCGACCATCAGGGCTGCAGCCATGTGGTGTGCGAGCGGCTTGGGATCCCCTTGTGGTGTGGCCAAGATGACGTGCCGGCGATGGAGACCGCGGGGAGCGTCGTGGGCGCAAAGGCACCGGCCTTGATGAAGCGCTTTCAGGAACGCTGGTGGGTAGGTCCTCCCCACCCGGTGTCGAGAGCGTTGCGCGAGGGCGATGAGGTGGCGGGCTTCACCGTGCTCGACACCCCGGGGCACACGCGTGGGCATGTCTCCTTCTGGCGCGAGTCAGACCGGACCTTGGTCCTGGGAGACGTGCTCAACAACATGAACTTGATGACCGGTGTTCCCGGGCTCAACCAGCCACCGGCTCTGTTCACGACCGACCCGGTGCGCAACCGTGCGTCGATACGCAGGCTGGCCGCGCTCAGGCCGGCGCTCGCGTTGTTCGGCCATGGCGCCCCGTTGCGCGACCCCGACAAGCTCGCCGACTTCGCCGCCCAACTGCCTGCGTGACCGAGAGCATCTTCCTCGCCGACGGCGACCTGTTCGTCCCGACCGAGCACGCCCGCGGCCCGTGGGATCCAGGCGCCTTGCACGGCGGGGCGCCGGCCGCTTTGATCGCATCCGCCTTCGAGCGGATGGAGCCGGGGCGCGAATTGCCCTTCGCGCGCTTGTCCTACGAGTTCCTGCGCCCTGTGCCGATGGCTCCGCTGAGGCTGGTCACGCACATCTCGCGTCCCGGACGGCGTGTCCAGGCGCTGGCGGCCGAGCTCGAGGCCGAGGGACTCACCGTGTGTCGCGCTAGCGCATTGCGGCTGGTGGCGGCACCCGAGGAGCTACCGGAGCTCGCGCTGGAGCAGGCGAAGGCAGCCCGAGCCGGCGCTATCGCCGGCCCCGAGGACGGCCAGGACGTGCACTTCTCCCTCGATCAGGTCGAGCACAAGAGCTTTGCCTCTACCGCGATGGAGATGCGCTTCCTCGAGGGTTCGCCCCTGTCCGGGGAGCTGCCCGGGCTGGACACCCCCTCCGAGCATGTCCCCAGTGGCGCGGCGAGGGTATGGATGCGCCTGCGCTACCCGCTGCTGCCGGAGGAGCCACTGACACCCCTGGCGCGTGTGGCGGCCGCCGCGGACTTCGGCAACGGCGTGGCCACCGTGCTCCCATTCGAGCAATACCTGTTCATCAACGCCGACCTTACGATCTCTTTGGACCGCCACCCCCAAGGGGAGTGGGTTGCCTTGGACGCCCGCACCCTGCTCCATCCGGGTGGAATCGGATGGGCCGAGAGCACCGTCCACGACGAAGGCGGGCCGGTGGGTAGAGCAGCCCAGGCGCTCGTGGTGCAGCGGCGCTAGTGAAAGGCGGCGCTGGAGCCTGGGAGCTTGTCCGGCAGATCGGACCTACAGCTTCGGGACGCGATCCTAGAAAGGAATGTCGTCGTCGCCTGGCGTGCGGCCGCCGGCGATCGGCGCCGGTTGAAAATCACGATCGTCGAGCTGACCGTGAGAACTTGCCGAAGGTGCCTTACCGCCGGTGGACGGAGCGACGATCTCAAAGCGCGGGAGATTCTTGCCTTCCTCTATCTCGGTCAGCTCTCCTTCGCGCGAAGTTAGATATCCACGCAGGGCCGTCTCCAGCCCCTTGCCGCGACGAAACCCCTCGAACATGTCATGAACCGAGACGTCCGGTCGGTCTAGCTCGCTGACGATCGCCTTGAGCTGCTCGTAGCCTTGCTCGAACGTCACACGCTCCCCTTGGGTCGTGTCAGCCATCCTCTGTCTCCTTTTCGCTTTCGTTGGTGGTCACCCTGGCCTTGCCGTCGTCCAGGTGCAGCGTCAGCTCCTGGCCGACCTCGAGCTGCGCGACGCTCTTGATCGGCTCTCCCCTCCTGTCCGTGGCGATGGTCCATCCGTTTCTACGGAAATCCCTTGCGTGCAGAACCGCCAGGAGCGAGTCAACGCGCTCGCGCCCGTGCGCGATCGTGCGGTCGGCGATGGGCCGAAGTCGCTCGCCCCTGATAGCCAGATCCTCGGCTAGCCTGCCCAAGCGTGCGCGTACGTCCGCCTCGGCCTCGAGCAGGCGACGATCGATTGCGGCGAGCAGATCTCCTCGCTTGCTCTCGGCTCGGGCCCTCGCCGAATCGAGCTGAGCCGCCAATAGCTCGATCGATTGCATCGGCAGCCCCCGCGTGGCGTCAAGTGTCTGGCTCACCCTGACCAACTCTGCGTCCAAGCGCGATAGCTCACGTTCAGCCTTGGTGCAGACGAGCTGTCCGTGGCGACCGATGTCCTCAGCAATGGTCTCTAGCGCCCGCACTGGGCGTACGCCGGCCCACAGCCGATCGAGGCGATCGTGCAAGCCGCGGACGTGCTCTGAGACGCGCTGTAGCGCGAAGCGGTGGCGGTCGAGCTGCTCGAGCAGCTCCTCGGCCGAATAGCGGATCGCCAGCTCGGGGGCCTTCGCCGGCACTGGCGCGAAGGCGGCGGCGACGTGGTCGCAGTTGGGACGGTCCTTGGTATGGCCAATGCTCGTTATGACCGGCTTGGAGCACGCGAAGATCGCGCGGCACAGGCGCTCGTCGTCGAAGGCGAGCAGGTCCGCCACCGAGCCGCCGCCGCGGGCAACCACTATGACATCGACGTCCTCGACAGATTGGAGACGCCCCAGCGCGTCGATCACCGAGCCGACGGCGTGCACTCCTTGCACGGAAGCCGCGCAGAAGACGATGTGCTGAGGCGGGAAGCGCTTGCGCAAGGCCCCGATGACGTCAACGTTGGCGTCGTTGCGTGCAGCGATGACTCCCACGCGACGCGGGAAAGCAGGCAACGGCTTACGCCGGTCGGGATCGCACAAGCCGTCGGCTTGCAGGCGACGCAAGGTGTCCGCGCGACGACGCAGCAACTCGCCGTCGCCGGTGGGGCGCATGCGGTCCAGGATCAGCTTGGTGGCGCCCCTGGGGGCGTAGAAGTCAACGCGCTCGTAGTGGGCTTGGACAAGATCTCCCTGGACAGGCAGCGGCTGACAGCGCGCGGCGCGTCCCTTCCAGATGCAGGCATCGAGGCTCGCTGACTCGTCGGCAAGCGTGAGGTAGACATGCCCCGATGAGCGGTGCACGTTGACCTGCGTCACCTCGCCCTCGATCCAGCCGTCGCCAAGGCTGCGCAGGGCGCCGTCGATGCGGCCCGCCACCTGGGCTACCGAGACGGCCGTCTCGGTGGGTGTGTCGGTCAAAGGCTGGGCCACAGCCCTGGAACGCTAAAGCCCGGTCCGGCACGAAACTCAGAGACTCAGTGCGCTGGAATGGGTGCGCTGGAATGGGTGCGGGCCGGTATCGGCCTATGTCTGACCGGAGGGCTCTCCCGGGAATGGGGCAGCGAGCGAGGCCAGCACATGATCGGCACCGGCGGCCTCCAATTCCTCGACCCCATAGTGGCCACTGGCGACCCCGACGGATATCGCCCCCACGCCCTCGGCGGCGGCGATGTCAAGCGGGGTGTCGCCGACGACGAACACCTCGCTGAGGTGGATCGGGCCTTCGAGCACGCGCTCGCCACGCGTGACCGCGACACGCGTGAGCTCCACGCGGTCCTCGGAGTCCGAGCCATAACCGCCTAGGAAGAAGAAATGGTTGAGCCGGCCTCGTCCGAGCTTCGCGTGCGCCGCCGCTTCCAGGCCGCCGGTGGTGAGCCCGAGCAGGATCCCGGCCGCGGTCAGCCTCTCCAGCAGGTTCTCCACTCCCGCGAGCACGCGGTAATCCGGGGAGGAGGCGACGAAGTCGGGCAGGACCGCCTGATAGCTGGCCATCAGGCGAGCGAGCTCATCCGCTGTGGGCTTGCGCCCCATCGCCTGGACGAAGGTGGCTCGCGCGATCGCCGGGTCGGTCATGCCCGCGGTGGAGTGTTCGGCTATGTCCACCTGCCGGTCGAACAGTCGCTCGAACGCCCACGCCCAGCTGCGCGCACCGGCGCCGCCGGTATCGATCAAGGTGCCGTCGATGTCGAATAGGACCAGCTTGGCTTGGGTCACGGGCCCCATTCTCGCGTGGGGGCCCGTGCGATGAGTCGCGGCCAGCGTAGAAACATGTAGTTGCGTGTGCAAGCATCTGTTATAGGTTGCCTGGACAACCAACTGGTTGTCTGTGTCCACCAGATACACGAGCCCAGAGCCTCGATGTCCAACTCCCCCAGCTCACAAGCAAGCGCCGGCGTGTAGCTCAGAGACAAGCCACGCGCAAGTCGGTTCGAGCGTTCAGACGGCGCTCGAACGTGATCGCGGATCAGCGCACGTAGACGCCACCCAACGCCTCGTCCACGGAGGCGAGCGTCTGGGAATCGAGCGTCAGGCCCGAGGCGGAGGCGTTGGCGCGCACTTGCTCGGGCCTGCTTGCGCCCACGATCGCCGAGGCGACGCTCGGGTGGCGCAGGACCCAAGCGAGCGCCAACTGGGCCATGGTTAGACCGGCGCCCTCGGCGACCGGTCGCAAGCGCTGCACCGCTTCGAGCACAGGGTCCTGCATGAGGCGGTCCATGAAGCCGCTCATACTGTCGCTGCTTGCGCGCGAGTCGGCCGGCGGTTGCTCGCCTGGGCTGTACTTGCCGGTGAGCACCCCTTGTGCGAGTGGGGACCACACGATTTGTGAGATGCCCTCGCGTTCGCACAGGGGAATCACCTCGGCCTCGGGGGCGCGCCAGAGCATCGAGTATTGCGGCTGGCTCGAGACCCAGCGCGCGACACCCGGCAATGCCAAGGATTGCTCGATCCGCTCCACGGGCCACTCGCTGAAGCCGATGTGCCGGGCCTTGCCCGCCTCCACGACTTCGGTGAGGGCCTGCATAGTCTCCTCCAAGGGAGTGTCCTCGTCGTAGCGATGGCACTGGTAGAGGTCGACATAATCGGTGCGCAGCCGCCTCAGGGAAGCATCGATTTGCTTGTGTATCTGCGCGGATGAGAGGCCCCTGTCGGTGGAGGACATCGGGAAGAAGACCTTCGTGGCGAGCACATAAGAGGAGCGCTCGAACCCGGAGAGGACCTCCCCGAGCAACGTCTCGGCCGCTCCCTGTCCATAGACGTTGGCGGTGTCGATGAAGTTGATCCCCTCCTCGAAGGCCGCCTTCACGCAAGCCTCGGCCTGCTCACGCTCCACACCGCCGGAGTAGGTCAACCACGAACCCAGGCTGATCTCTGAGACCTCGATGCCGCTCGATCCGAGCTTGCGGAAGTTCACGAATGCCACATTACCTCTTCGCGAGATGTCTACTGCTGCGCGCCGCTCTCGCGATTGATCGAGCCCGGGCCTACCGTGTCCCGGCCCTATCGTGTCGCGGCCCATCCCTACCGCCGCCGCCCCGAGGCGAAGCTCTGCACCGGCGGCGCCACCGCGCGCATGCTCGCGCCCATCTCCGCGCTGTCCCCTTCCTCCCCGCTGTCCCCTTCCTCCGCACTGCCCCTCTCCTCTGAGCAGCCCTCTTCTCCGTCGGTATGAACTGGATCGGTGACCGGCAGGCGGCTCACGCCCGACGAGCTGCCTGCCGGAAGCCCATCCGCACCGGCCGGGCCGAGGAAGCGCTCGAGCGCTGCCAGCTCGCGCACGAGCACGTTGATCACCCCCGAAGGCGCCCGCTCCAAGCGCCCGCGGGCTAGCAGGAGCGGCTCGGCGCGCGCCAGCGGGCGATGGCGCTCGTATACGCCTCCGGGCACGATCAGGTTGACCGTGCCCCACTCGTCCTCGAACAGCAGGAACATCGTTCCTTTGGCCGTTCCCGGCCGCTGACGGGCGATCACCATGCCGGCCACAGCCACCGAAGAACCATGCGGCAGATGGGGCAGCTGGGCACTGGTGGCGAGCGCAACCGGTCCGGCACCGCTCGGGATGGACAGGCGGGGACGCAGGATCGCCATGACGTGGTCGTCCACCGTCACCCCGCTCGTGGCATAGTCGCCAAGCGCTCGCTGCCAGCGGTCGAGCGGGCGCAGCCGAGGAGTGCAGGGCAGCTCAATCGGCAGGGCAAGCTGAGCTCCCTCGCCGACGGACTCCGCGGGGGCCGCGATCCCCAACTGCCACAGGGCCTGTCGCCTGCCTTTCACGAGGCTGTCGCAGGCACCCGACCACGCCAGCTGGTCGAGCGTGGCTTGCCTGGTGGGCGTGCGCGCCGCCAGTTCGCCCAGGTCGCGAAATGGTCCTCCCCGCTCGCGCTCTGCAACGAGCTCGCGCATCTCATCCGCGGCGGCACCCTTGACATAGCCGAGCCCGAGACGCACGGCCAATCCGGCGTGGCTCGCCTCGGTCCCAACCGATCGCCGGGTACCCGTTTGTGCCCTCTCAGCCACCTCAACGGTGCACTCCACTCCTGAAGCGTTCACGTCGAGTCCCAATACCCCTATCCCCCGCCGTTGCGCCTCGTGCACGAGGCTGTCGGGAGCGTAGAAGCCCATCGGCTGCTCGTTTAGCAAAGCACACAGGAACTCGGGCCCGTGGTGGACGCGCAGCCAGGTCGACTGGTAGGCGAGCAGGCCGAAGGCGGCGGCATGGGCCTTGGGAAAGCCGAAGCCGGCGAAGCCCTCCACCATCTCCCACACGCGCTCTGCCGTCTGTAAATCGGCACTCGCATGAGCCATCGCGCCGGCGATGAAACGCTCGCGATGACTCTGCATCGCCTCCTGGGAGCGCTTGCGGCTCATCGCCCGGCGCAGCCCTTCGGCCTCGCCGGGTGAGAAGCCCGCGAAAGCCTCGGCTACCTGGACCACCTGGTCCTGGAAGATGATCGTGCCGAGCGTGCTCTGTAGCACCGGCTCGAGCGCTGGATGGTCGTAGGGGATCTCATAGGCAGGGTCCTTGCGCAGGCACTCGCGGCGCTCGATGTAGGGGTTGATCGCCCCACCCTGGATCGGCCCCGGGCGAACGATCGCCACCTGCACGGTCAGGTCGTCCAGGTCCCTCGGCAAAGTCCGCCGCAAGGACTGCATCTGGGCGCGGCTCTCGATCTGGAACACCCCGACCGTATCCGCGGCGCGGATCGCCTCGAAGGTCTCGGGATCGTCGAAGGGGATGCGCGACAAGTCGATGGGTTTGCCGTGAGCCTCCGCGATCGAGTCGACGCAACGTTCCACCGCCGAGAGCATGCCCAGTCCCAGCAGGTCGATCTTGAGAAAACCGGCGTCGGCGCAGGAATCCTTGTCCCATTGCACCATCTGCCGGCCCTCCATCGCCGACGGGACCACCGGGCAGCAGTCGATCAAAGGCCTCGTGGACACCACCATCCCACCCGAGTGCTGGGAGAGATGGCGCGGCAGGCCATAGGCCTCGCCCACCAGCCGCGCAAGCCAGCGCCAGCGTGGATTGGGTTGCGCCGAGGCGGCGAGGATGTCGCGTTCCAGGTCTCCCCTGTGGTTATCCGCCGTGCGCGCCACGCGCTCGATCTCTCCTGCCGGCAGCCCCAGCACCTTGCCCAGCTCGCGGATCGCCCCGCGCGCGCGGAACGTGGGAAAGGCCGCCACCAAGCCCGCCTTCTCGCGCCCGTAGCGCTCCTGCACGCGTGGGATCAAGACCTCGCGGATGTCCCGTGGGAAGTCGAGGTCGATGTCCGGCAGTCCCCGCAGGTCCTCGTGCAGGAAGCGCCCGAGCAGGAGCCCGTTGGCGATCGGGTCTATGTGGGAGAGCCCCGTGAGGTAGCACACGATCGAGGACACAGAGGAGCCGCGTCCGCGTCCGGGGGCCAACAGGCTGCGTGCCGCATCACGCCCCCTCACCTCGAGGGCCACTTCGCGCGCGAGCTCGAGCATGTCGTGGTGAAGCAGGAAGAAGCCCGCCAGGCCGAGGCTGTCGATCACGTGCAGCTCCTCCTGCAGGCGCGTCTGCGCTTCTCTCCGGGCAAGTGCGGCGCGCACACCGGGGGCGCCCGGTCCTCCCCCGAAGCCGGTCGCGCCTGTCTCTCCAGCGGCACCTGCGGAGCGCAGCGCGTTATGTCCGTAGCGGTCCTCCAGGCGCCCCCAGCACAGCTCGGCCAGGCGCCGCAGCGCGTCCTGGTCCTCCGCCCCTGGATAGCTGTAGTCCAGCTCCTCTGTCAGGTCGAAGGTGAGCCGCTCGGCCAGGCACAAGGTCTCGCGAACCGCGTCGGGATGATCGACGAAACGAGCAACCATCGCTTGCGGGGTGCTCATCGCGTGGGTGTGGTTGCCGCGCCTGAGCGGCTCGGAGGCGTCGAGCGTGGCGTGGTGGCGCAGTGCCACGAAGGCGTCCTGCAGCTCGGCGCGCGAGCGCGCGTGGGCATGGACGTTCCCCGTGGCCACGCACTTCACCCCCAGCCGCCGGGCGAGCGCCGCGAGCGCCCGGTTGCGGGCACGGTCGTGGCGAGCATATGGGCGCTGGAGCTCCACGCGCAGCCCTTGCGGCCCGAACGCGTCGAGCAGCCGCCGCGCCGTGGGCTCCTCGCGCACGCCGCGCTCGGCGCAACCGGTCAGGCACACCAGTCCCTCGGCATGGTCGAGCACCGTCTCGAGCGCCACCGAAGGCTCTGTGCGCTCGCGTCCAGGGCGCTCGCGCGTCCCGGCATGGGCGTGCGTGAGGATGCGGCAGAGGTTGCTCCACCCGCGAGCGTCTTGCACCAGTAGCGTCAGGTGACGACCACCGTCGATGTCTATCTCGGCTCCGTGGATAGCCCGCACGCCGACCTTGTCCCCGAAGGCTTGGGCGAGCTCCATCGACCCGGACACAGTGTTGTGGTCGGTGAGCGCCAAAGCCTTATGCCCAAGCTCGGCCGCGCTGTGGGCGAGCTCCTGCGGCGAGGAGACCCCGTCCAGGAAGGAATAGGCCGAATGGCAGTGCAGCTCCACGTATCCCGGCGTGCCCGGCTGGGATCTCATCTAGGGGCCTTGCGTAAACCAGCCGCCCGCGCACAGGTCGTGGAAAACGACAAGGTTGCGTCCGCGCACGCTTACGAGCTCCCAGTAGCGGCGGCGCAGGGGACGGGCGGTCCACCAGCGGTCTTCCACCAGCCACGACTCACGCACCGCCTCGATCCGCTCGCCGTTCACATCGCAGGGAACCTCCCGCTTCACACGCACACGCGCTGTACGTGGGAGATTCAGCGAACGCGGACGGCTCATCCCGCAAGCGGCGTGAGCACGACTCTACGCTCGGGCACACGCGAGTCGGGGTCGATGCACACGGCGCGCAGCGCAGCCTCGTGTCCGGCGACGGTGCGCACTTGATCGACAGCCTCTCGCAGGCGCCCGCGGCGTGCCTGCTTGCTCTGCTCCAGCAGCGTGTGCTGGTCCCCTCCCGCGGGACCGAAGCGCTCCACGCCCAGGCGCAGCGACTCAGCGGGCGCCGGCAGCAAGGGCAGGCGCAGCGACAGGGCCAAGCCCATGCGCCTCCCATCGCCGAGCGCTTGGCGGAACACGACTCGCTCGCGCCAGGTCCCGCCACCCGCGAGCCGCGCTGAGAGCACGACCGCCCGCACGCTTCTGCCGCGCCGCTCGGTCCGCGCCAGCAGGCGGTCGACGAGCACCCCGAGCACGCGTTCGAGCATCGGCCCACTGCCGGCATCCTCCACCTCGAGCGACTCCTCCAGCAACTCCTCCACGCGACGAGGTACAAGCGGCTCGTCATCCCCGCCGGCCAGGCGATGGGCGACCGTGCCGGGCTCGCCGAAGCGATCGGCCAAAGCGTGGGGGCCGAGCTCGCGCAGCTCTCCCAGCGTGCGTACGCCGAGACGCTGGAGCGGCTCCACCAAGGGGGCAGTGTCTGAGCGAAAGCGGAGCAAGTCCACGGGGCGAGCGGCGAGATAGTCCGCCACCGCCTGTGCTTGGACGATCCTTGCGCGGCGCGCATTGCTCCCAAGCGCCGCGGCCAAGGCACAAAAGCGGGTGGGTCCCGCCCCGATCCTCGCTGGACGGCCAAGCGCACGACGCGCAGCCGCGAGCGTGTGCGTGTCCGAGCCGTGCAGGCCCCGCAAGCCGTCCGCCTCGAAGTAGGCGAGCCCCTCGCGCGCGGACTCGACCGCGGCGCCGATGCCCTCCAGGGCGCACACGGATCCCTCCCATGCCTCCGCCACCGCGAGCGGGTCGGCCGGGATCAGCACCAGTTCAGGGCAGCGCGCGAGTGCCTCCCCCAAGCTCATGCCGGCGCTCACGCCAAAGGCCTCTGCGGCCCCGGACACCTCCCCCACCCTCAGCTGCACCGTAGCCACCGGCGCGAGCGCGAGCGCCCTGCCCGCGAGCGCCTGGGCCCCGCCGGCGGCGACCGTCAGCGCGAAGCGGGGAATGTGGACGCACACGACCATATACGAACATATGTTCGCATACGGCTAGGCGACCCGCAACAGACAGCTGCGCGCGGTCACGCACATCCAGGCGCACGCACACGCACATAGGCGCACGCACGTGTAGGCATCCTGTCCACGACATACGCCACCCCCACCCTGCGGGGACCACGACTCTGAATCTAGCGAGGCCTTGCGGGTCTAATCCATGCCCAAGGGGCCACTGGCCGACCCGCTCAGGAACTGGCGCACGAAGGGGTTCTCCGAGGAGAACATTCGTTCGGCGTCGCCCGCTTCCACGATCCGCCCGCGCCACAAGAGGGCGATGTACTCGCCGATCTGGCGCGCCGAGGCGATGTTGTGGGTCACGACGATGTAGGTGCCGCCGTTGGCTTCGTGCATCTCCTGGATCAGGTCGCACAGGAGCGCCGTGCGCACGGGATCGAGGCCCGAGTCGGGCTCGTCGAAGATCACGATGTCCGGCTCGGTCACGAGCGCGCGCGCGAAGCCGGCGCGCTTGCGCATACCGCCCGAGAGCTGGGAGGGAGCGTCGTCCATGGCCTCGGCCAGGCCCACGTCGGTCAGGCGCTGGCGCACGCGTTCGCCGATCTGGCCCTCGGACATGTCGGTGTGCTGGCGCAAGGGGAACGCCACGTTGTCGAACACCGACATCGAGCCGAACAAAGCCCCGTCCTGGAAGAGCACGCCGATCCTTCTGCGAAGCTCGAGCAGCTTGGGCATCGTGAGCTTGGGGACGGAGTTGCCGAGCACCTGGATGTTTCCGGAGTCGGGGAACATGAGACCGATCAGGTGCTTGATGAGCACGCTCTTGCCCGTCCCCGAAGGACCAAGCACCACCGTGATCATGTCCTCGAGTATCGCCACGTTGAGGCCGTTGAGCACCGGAATGCCGGCCAAGCGCTTGACGACGTCCACGCACCGAATCGACCACTCGCGATCTGTGGCCTCCCCGGCCAAGTCCAGGTCGGCGGCGCCGTGGTATTGGAAGTGGTCCTCGTCCTCCTCGACGCCGACGAGCGCGCCGGGCTCTACGGCCAGCTCGCTCTCCAGATCCTCCTCGTTAGGCCCCTCGACGCCCTCCACTGTCCAGATACTAGTGATCGGCGCAGACCCGATCAAGCCAGGTCCGTGCCGGCAGCATGGCCGCCCTTGGGTACCGATGCATACACATCCCCTTGACATACCAAGGCCATAGGGTTTACGATTGGGGTCTGGGAGGTAGGAAATGTTCGATTACAGGCGCTCAGACGCCGAGCCAGGTTTGACACCGGACTCGCTTCCGCCTACGGCGGCAGCCGTTACCAGCCCGCCCCGCCCCGATCCGCGCAAGCGCCTACTTGGCGCGATGATCCAGACGGTCGCCGCGCGTGGATATGACTACACCACCCTCAGCCGCGTGCTCTCGAGCGCCGAAGTACCGGAGGCGGTGTTCAGCGAGCATTTCCGCGACAAGCACGACTGCTTCATGCACGCGGTCGACGAGCTGATCGGTCGGGTGGAACGCTCGGCCTTGGAGCACTTCGAGCAAGACGCCCCTTGGCCCGAGCGCGTGAGCGTGGCTCTCGAGGAGCTGCTCACGGCGCTCGCCCGCCATCCGGATGCGGCGGATGTTGCGTTCGTGGAGATGCTGAGTGCCGGCCCGGCGGCGTGCGAGCGCCAGCGCGAGGCGCTCACCCTGTTTGCCTCACTGCTCGAGGAGGGCCGCTCCCTCTCCCCCGACAGCGATCATCTGCCGCCGCAGACCTCGGAAGCGATCGTCGGCGGCATCGCTTCGATCGTGCACCGCCGGGTCTTGCAGGGAAACGTCGCCGAACTGCCCTCACTGCACGGCGATCTCGCCTATTTCGCGCTGCTCCCCTATCTCGAGCACGAGCGCACGATGGCCGTCGTTCAAGCCGGATGATCTACAAACTGCCTACGTTGCGCTACATCAACCTAGGTTCCCTGCGTTACCACTCGGCAAAGCACTCCGTGCGGTAAAGGTGATCAGCGGTATCGTATGACTCTCAGGCCGCTTATCGCCATAGGTTACAAAACGGACGCTAACCGGATCTGTGACAATCGCATCATACGCATTGCGCATTACGCCAACGGTAGCACTCAATCCGTATCTCAAGACGATCTTGACAGTCGCGACTCCGTTTGGAGCTATTCCCACCACTCTCATTCTCCGCGATCGGGTGCCCGAGGTCGCGAGCGACTGCGTTTCGACGAGGCGTCCGCTCTGTGCCCCAGCTTCTGATGCGCAATGCCGCAACGGAACAGGGCCCGGCACAATGCCATGTACCACCGCTATCAGTGGATAGACGACCCGCACCAGGCATATTTCACCTTCAGCGGTGGGAATAAGCCATCCCGGCGTGTCCGCGAGCACTCGGCGGGCCGCTCGAATATCCTCGCTATTGAAGGTGGGTTGCTGGCTTCGCGCGAGGTACGCGGCAACATCATCGGAGACCGCGTCACCCGAGGTCTGTGCCCTGTTGAAGACAGCAAAACCGGCGGTGGGCAGAGTTCTTACCGCCGATCGGCGCTGCGCCGCACCGCAGGAGACAAAAAGGCTACAAGCGGCGACCACGAGCCAGACGAACGCTTTAGAAGGCACGCGAGTCACTAGCTACTGATAGTTGGCAGCCAACACAATACGACGTCATTCACCGAGCCCTCAGATGGGAGTGGCCGTTGGGAAACTCTCGTTTCTGGCTGCACACCCGGCAAGCCAGAAACGCAGAGTCCCGCACATCAATTAGTGCTACAGCGCCAGCCTATGAAGCCCATGCCTCATATTTGTCTTCTGAGCTATTGGGATTGTCAACCCCAGGCGCGGCCCAGATGGCCGGGAATCCCCAAGATACTTGGTTTTCACTGCAATCCCAACCATACGGGAAGGTGGAAGATTCCGAAACAGGACCGACGCAAATTGCAGCCGGACCAGATAATACGGCGCCAGTAATAGCGGTCAAGGCGAACACGTGGCCGTTAGTGGTCCACGATTTGCCGGGCAGTTTTCCTTCCCAGAAATCAGCACGTGAGATGCTAGGCATTGCAGCTATCGCGATCATCAATGCTGTGACTATTGCAATGAACAACAACCCCCAATCGCGAGTAGAGCACGTCCTCTTCATTGTCATACGCATCTTTTTTACGCTCCTCGTTCGGTTATCTAAACTACCCTTAGGTTGGCGACTCGCATTTGCCGGTCAGTGCGTCGAGTCCATTACGTCGCTTCGACCATCAACATACCGGCTGGCTCATGCTCAACGCAATGAGCTATGTGCGTAAAGCGGGACTCCTGCATTACGCAAAGTGCGTCGCGACACAAACAAGCCTCCTCAAAGCGAGCCACTCCAAGCCGCCGCGCCTGGGCCGTCACAAAATCGCCGCTCCAAATTCATCACGTCGCCTAACTCACACGGCAGAGAGAGTATTTGATACCTTAAGGGTTCACGACTCAATTGTTGAGGGAGCGATCGTGTAGTTCCATTCGCCGTGGAATGGGTGTTGTGTAATGTTGACGGCGGTGAGTTCTTGGTCTGTAACTTCGATTTCCTTGGGGTAGGGCGCTCGTCGAGTTGGGCCTAGACCTTCAGCCCGGTGCTGGTCGTGGTAGCGGCGATCAGGCTGATGACGACCTCGTGGCTGATCAAGAGCTTGCCGCGCCAGTTGATGCTCATGAAGCTGAACGGGCGGTGCTCGATCTTGTTCCACTTGGACGTGCCGGGCGGGAAGTGACAGACGGTGATCTTTAGGCCGGCCTGGTCGGCGAGCTTTTGCAGCTCCACCTTCCACAGCCGGGTGCGATAGCTGTTGGAGCCTCCGGAGTCGGCGGTGATCGTCAGCTCCCGGGCGTCCGGATAGCGGTTCTTGCCGAGGTTCTCCCACCAGCCGCGGATGCTGGCGGCGGCAACTGTGCGGTGTCGCGGTCGATGCCGACGTTGACCAGCCCTCATCGCGGGTGAGGTCGAGCACGCCGTAGGGGATCGCGTGCCCGAGATCCTTGTCCTTGAAGTCGTGCGTGCGCACCAGTGTCGGTTTGCCCTTGGGCTCAAGCTCACGGCCAACGGCCTTGAAATCCCCGATCAGCCCCGCTTCTTGGTATCCACGCTGATCACCAGCTGGCCATGCTCGATCGCACGAGCGACTGTATCGTTGATGTGCGCGAACTGCGCGTCGCGGTCGGGGTGATCCGCTCCCTTCTAGTCTTCTGGTTGGCCTGCAGGCAGTACCCCAGCCGTTTCAGCAGCCGCAGCACCGTGCGGTCGCTCACCTCATATCCACGTTCGCCCAATGCCCGGGCGAGCTTCGCCGCGCTCTTGGATGTCCAGCGCAACGGCGGACAGGATCACCGCGTGTCTGCGGCGCCACAAGACGCTCAAGCTCCTTCTCGATCCCCGGGATGGGTTTCTGAAACCGGCTTGTTGCCCGCCCCCCGGCGACGCACCCCGCCCTCCTCGAGCACCTCACCGGACTCAAGCTCGCGCACCCCACGACGAATCGTCTCTTCATGCAGCCCCGTCGTCCGCGCGACAGCCCGAATCCCACCCCACCCATGCGAACGGGCCTCCGCGGCCGCCCACAACCGCCGCTGGCGCTCATTCAGCACGCCTCCCTCCTACAACAACCGGTAGCGCTCCGCGATATCGCTGCCTCGTCAATCACACCACCCCATTCAACACGACCCACCCAATAACACTAATCTAGTCGCGAGTCCTAAGCGCTTGAGATCACTGACTTAGCCAGCATCGGTTATGCGTGACAGCCTGATTTCATATTGCCGCTCCCGTCATTCTCCAGACGAAGTGCGACTTCCAGCTCAGCAAGACAAGTGGTCAGTGGTCGACCGATTGCCTTCTCGATGTCGCGTAGACGATTTTCGACAGTCTTGCGCGTAACATGAAGGACCCCGGCAGTTTTTGCGGCGCTTCTACTACAGGCGAAGTACGCCTTTAGTGTTCTGCGCGCCGCATCGCCTCCCATCCGCAAGTTGTCAAGCGGTGCGAGAAATGTCACCATCAATGCTCGTCCCACAATTTCGTCGCGCAACACGGCAGCGTCCAACAAGACATCAATGCAACGGGTAGCTTGTTTCGGCCGGTTCATAACGACCTCATGCGCTGTTTGCGCCTCAGCATGTGTCAGGCGCCACCCGCTTATACCCCACGCGGGCTCGCCAATCGCCAATGAGATTGACTGATCCGCATCCTGCGAGAGCCGGAGGATATCTGTACTCGGTAGCTCTTTCTGCCGCCCAAACCATGCCCAGAGAGTTTCGTGTCCGGATAATATTCGCAATAGCTGGCAACCAAGCGTAGCCGAGAAGGCACGCAACGCCTTTTCCGCGCCAGACCCAGTAGCGATTACACCTAGATGCCAGGCATCAAAACCGTAATCCAGCTCGACGGTAGCAACCGACTCCCCAGCCAGCAATCTTCGCACAAGCTCTCCGTGACGCTGGTCCACGGATTGACTACGGCGTGCCTCCTCCAGCCTGTACTCTTTCGCAACAGTGGTAGTCAGCCGTTGAAGCAACGAGTCCTGGATTCTGCGTAGACGACAGAGCGGTACGCTAGCAGCTTCGGCCTCGTCAGCTATAAATTCGTTCAGTTGACGATAACCGGCTATGTAGCGAAGCATCACTGTCTCGAGGCTAACGCCGCCGTAAACCGCGCGTCGCACTTGCGAGATCGCGGCAGGTGGTACAGATCCTACCCAGTCCTCACCTTGATCCAAACAGGTAAGACTGTAATCGATGACCGCACCGACAGCTGCACGGAGACCCGCTCGATACTCGGCATCCGTCACTCGCGCCGCCTGCTCCACCTCGACGACACGGTCAAGAATACTTCGTTCAATCTCCGGCTGGCGCTGGCGCAGACCCCTAACTATATGGACAATCTCGCTATCGCCATGTGACCTGTCACTATTTGTGGTTATCCGTCGCATCGACTAGGCACGAGCCTGATCCTTGCCGGTCGAAACGCTATTGAGCACCCTACTTCGACGGAGTGGCGTGCGGGAACTGGCTCGTTTCGCCGTTGAAGGTGAACGGTCCCTGCTGCTTGCAGGCGGGCGCCGGGATTGCGTTTCCGGGCTTTTCCGGGTCGTTGGCCACGGGCGGGTAGAGCGCGTGGTTTTCCACCGGTGCGCCCTTCTTCCTACTGCCCGGTTCGAGCCCGATCAGCTGTTCGAGGATTTCTTCGCTGAGCGTTCCCGCTTCCGGGCCGCTCAGTGAGGGGGCGGAGTTCGCACAGGAGGCGCCGCTGAACACCGACAGACCGCTCGCCAACGAGCCGAAGGCTCCCGGTTGCGGGTAGGCGTTAGCACGGTTCGTGCCGATCTGCTGCTGGTAGGTGGAGAGTCCTTCGGGGGTGAGCACCTGCATCGCCTTCAGGAAATGCTGTTGCGGCCCGCCTGGGATGTTTTTGTTTTTTTCGTGGGTCTGCGTGGCTGCCGTCCCGTTGGCGAACAGAGCCTGCAGCTCGGGCACGTACTGGCTCAGATACTGGAAGAACGGATTGAAGTTGCGTAGCGCCGAACTCGTGGCGGCAATCAACGGAGTGGTCAGGTCGAGCTCCTTCTTGACGGCCGGCAGACCAGTCTTGGCGGCCTTCGCCAATGGCCCGAGCGAGGTCAGCAGCGCGTTGAAAGGTGGCGTGAACGGCTTGACCGCCTGCAGCAGCGGGGTGAGCTTTTCCTCGAAGGGCCGTAGCTGGTCGTATAGGGGCACGGTGTCGGTGGCGAAGGCGTCGACGCTACGCAGCGCCGTCTGCGAGTTGCGCTCGAAAGCGGGTAGTTCGCGGAAGGCTTCGGCGAATTCCTGGCTGGACAGCGCAAGTGCGTGGGTCGCGCGCTCGCCGTTTGAGATCAAGCCGCGGAACTCGCCCTCACGCGCGGTCAGCGCATCGAACACGACACCCGTGTTGTGGATGCTCGCCGTGAGCGCCCCCTCCTGAGAGTTGGCGACCGCGACGAGCTTGTTGGAGTCTTCGACGAATGGCTGCAAGGTCGCAAAGGAGGAGTTGACCTCTTCGCCGCGACCGCCCAGGCCTTCGGCCAGCGACTGCATCCACACCTGGAAGGCGCTGCGCGTCTCAGGCGTAAGCGCGGCGAGGATGTCGTCAAGCGTCACCGCCGGTTCGACTTGCGCGTTGGGAAGTTGCCCCCCGTCGGGCAGCGAGGGGGCCCCTCTGCTCTCCGGCTTGAGCTGCACGTAGGTCTCGCCGAGCAGCGTCTTCTGGCGCAGGATGGCGTGCATGTTGGATGGGATCGGCGCGTACTTGCTCGCGACTTCGATCGTCACGTGCGCGCGTCCGTCCTTGTCGTAGGAGAGGCTGATCACGTGACCGACGTTGACGCCGCTGATGCGCACGTCGGACTGTTCGGCGAGCGCGAGCGTGCGGGGGAAGGCGATGGTGAAACGGTAGCCCTTCGGCTTGAGCGGCACCGCCCCGCCGAAGGACTCCCACAGGAACAGGAGCAGCCCGAAGCAGCTCAGTGCGAACAGGACGATCACGAGGATATTGGCCAAGGTGGGTGCGCGCTTCTGCATCTCAGCGACCTTCTCCGCTTGCGGTGGCAATGCGCCCGAAGGCACTGTGCTTGGAGCCGAGCAGTTTGAGCGTGAAGCCCTTAGGCGCTGCATGTTTGTGCGCGCTCGCTACGGCCGCCTTGCCGGCGCTAGCGGTGGTAGCTCCTCCGACGAGGCCGAGCGACTGGCATTCGCTCGCCGAAGGCGGATTGAATAGTGCTACGAGCAGCTTCACCGTGGCATTAATTTCGCTGACCCCCGTTAGCAGGGGCAGCAGTTCGCAGTTCAGGTAGGCAACCGTGCGCCCGAGCGGTCCGTGCGCATCGGCCGTGCTGAGCGCGCTGTTGAGGTCGTGGTTGGCCCAGTCCAGGAAGAACAGGAAGCCGCCCTGGTTGGGCCCGGGATTGTAGGCGAGCTCGTTGAAGAATTCGTTGAATACCGAGAAGCTCTTTTCGAGGCCTGGGAAGGCTTCGCCCAGTTCCTTCAGCGACGGCTGGAGCTGGTTGACGACCGGCAGGATCTTGCGCGCGAACGGATGGATTTCGTTCTTGATGATCGGCGTGCTCGTCTTGAACAGCGAGCGCGAGGCGACCTGTGCGGGCGCGAGCGCATTGGCAAACGGCTCGAGCTTGGTCAAGGTCGGCCCCGTCACGGCCGCTGCCTTTGCGAGCTTGCCGAGCCCGCTCTTTGTCTTGGACAATGCGCCCGGCAACAGGTGCAGCGTTCGCTGGAAGCTCTGGTCCTGTTCGGCGAAGGTCTGGAAGACGGCGTTGGAGGCATCGATCACCTGTGAGATTTCGGTGTCCTTGTCGCCGAGGGCGCTGATGATCAACTGGAAGTTGTGGACGGCGCGTTCGATGTTCTTGTTGCGCAGCTGCAGCTGTGCCGTGATCTTGCGCGTATAGAGCGAGATCGGGTCGAAGCGCTTGAAGGTGGCCGACAGGTTCGCGGCGTTGCCCTTCAGGCCCTGCCCTGCACCGGCGATCAGCTCCTGCAGGTAGGCACGCGTTTCGCCGTCCAAGCTCGCCAGGAACTCCTCGAAGTTGACATCCGGCGCTGTTTGCGACTGTGGCACCGTGTAGCCACTGGGGACGCGTCCGGCCTTTGGTGTGCCGGGATCGACCTCGACGGTCATGTCCTTGAGCCCTGTCTTGGGGCGCAGCAGCATCGTCGCGTTGCGATAGATGTAGCGCGCGTACTTGGGCGTGATGTTCATCGTCACGAGCGCGTTGCCTTCTTTTGACTGGACGCTCGCGATTTCGCCGATCTTGGCGCCCGCGATCGTGACCGCCTGGCCCTGGCCGGGCGTGACAGCCTGAGCGGTGCGGAAGTCGGCCTTCAAGGTGACGTATTCCTTTCCCAGCACGGGCACCCAGCCCGGTAGCGAGAGGCGCTCGTTGGAGAGGATGTATCCGCCCACGAACAGGGCGATCACGATCATCGCAACGACCGAGATGAAGGCTGTGCGATAGCGCGCGATCTGATCGCCCAGACCGCGCTCGCCCTGGTGCTCTTGATCGGCCGTCATGGTTCGCTCCCGTCGGCGGGACCGTGCGACAGGGGTCCGTTGAAGTTCTGCGGAGTCTGCGTGTAGCAGGGCACGAGCGGCTTGTACGGAGGCTCATTCGCGGAGAAGGCAGGGCTTGTGCCCAGTGGAGGCTGCGAGGTGTGCGCGAGCAAGCGCAGACCCTTGCGCGTCGTGAGCCCAACGGCGGTCGCCGACCCCGAGCGCAGCGTCTGCCCCCCCGTCTCGACCATGAAACTCGACGTCTGGCCATTGCCGTCGAAGGCCTGACTAAGGCCAGCGCCGCCCACCAGCGAGTAGAAGAATTCCTTGTAGGCTTCAACGCCCGAGGTGCTCGACCCGTCCTGCAGCTTGGTATTGCCCGCCGGGAAGAAGATCTTGCTCAGGCACTGGGAGAACAGGTCAACCTGTTTGAAGAAGGCCGGCTGAGGCGTGATCAGGCCCGCGATCGTGGGAGCGGCTTCGCGCAGGCCCTTGGCAACCCCGCCGAGCTCCGTCGGAGCTAGCGAGGCCTGCGTCTGTTCGATCCAGGGGAAGGCCGCGGCGATCGTCGCAGGGGTCTGTTCGACGCCGGGGACGAGGTCGAGCGAGAACTTTCTGATCGCCGGCGCGGCAGCATTGAAGTTCGTGAACGCTTGCGAAGCGTTGTGGAGCGTGCTCGGCAGAAGCTCCACGGCATGGACGAGACTCGTGGATTGAGCGGCAAGCGCACCAAGGAAGGTGTTGAAGTTGCCGACCCATTCTCCGAGTTGCTGTTCGTCGACATTGAGCGCGGCGGTGAACTTCTCGCCACCTGAGATCAGCTTGGAGAGATCGTGCTGTTCGACGCCACCGAACGCCTGGCTGACGATCGCACCGCCCTTGAGCGCTTCGGGGCTGTCGAGGTAGGTCTTTTTGAGTCCCTGCGCCCCGTTGAGTCCCCGAACCGCCGGATTCTGTTCGGCATCCTCGGCCGCCGTGGGCTTCTTGGTAAGTGCCGAGCCGTATTCGGCCAGGAGCGTTTGCAGGTTCGAGCGCGTGTCGGTGTTGAGCGCGTCGAGGATCTGGTCGAGCTGGACCGGGTCTGAGGTTTGCGTGATCGGGACCGTATAGCCCGAGGAGACGGTGGGCGAGGTGGGCGTGCCGGGTTGCAGGTCCACGAACCAGTTGCCTTCGAGCAGGATGCGCGCGCGGATCTTGAGCGTCGCATCGCGGTGGATCGGCAGCCCGCCTTTGGTGATTTCCATGGTCACCACGCCGGTGTTGCCATCGCGCTGGATCGAGGTGACGGTGCCGACGTTTACGCCCGCGACGCGCACCGGCGATTTGGGGCTGATATTGACCGCGGTCGCGAACACGGCCTTCAGGCGGAAGCCGTGCTTGAACGGGATGTGCTTGGTGAAGCCGAAGTACACGACGAGTGCGGTGATGACGACCACGACGAGCCCGAAGCGCACGGGATTTGACTTCTGCAGCTCGACGACAGGCATCTCGTCGTAGCGTTTCCACCAGCGCACGCGGCTCATTTCTTGGCCCCTTTCGAACTCTTCAAGCCGAGGGCTTCGAGCGTCGCGGACGGATACTTTTCGCTGTAGAGGTTCTCTTCGCGCTTGGTGGCTTCAGTTTTGGTTCCAACGTTCCCGGGAACGTTGCCGATCGAGGCCTGACCCTGCGCGTAAGGCTCGTTGCCGGCTTCGCACTCGAGCGGCTGACCAGGCCCACCGACATTCGGATAGGAGTTGATGTGCAGGTGGTCATCGTCGACCGGCTTCGGAGCGACACCGCCCACCGTTGAGGTGTGATCGACCGAAGGGCCGTTGGCGGGCGCCGCACTGGGGAAGCCCTCGTTGTTCGGTCCGAGCGGTGCCAACACGGGAGCCGCTCGAGCGACCGTGCCGACACCAACACTCTCCGACAGGAGGCTCGCGAAGTTGCGGAAGAAGAGGGTCACGTAATTGCAATTCGTTTGCGCGGGTGCGAGCCCGGCGAGAACGGGGTTGGCTAGCCCGAGCGTGTGCGTGAGGTCTTCGATGCCACCGGTGACGATTGGGTTCTTGGCGAATTCGGCGAATGCCTGCGTCGCTTCTGCGATCTCGCGGTTCAAAGCAGTGGCGGCACGCACATTGACGGCTCCGACTTCGAAGGCATGGCCGAGCGGCGCCGCCACGGTCGTGAGGATCTTCGCGCTGGGACGCAACAGGCGCATGAAGTCGGCGCTCTTGTTCACGAATTCAGCCTCGAAGGGGAGTGAGTGGGTGGCTTGGCGCAACGCCGGCGGCCCATTCACGATCGCCTGTTCAAGCGAGGGGGCGACGCTCGCCCAGGCAGTAAAGAACGTGTCGAGATTGCTGTAGAAGCTGGCCTGCTCGCTTGCCACGGGCGCTACTTCTTTGGCGGCACGATCGAACGCGACGAACAGCTCGCCAAAGCCGGTCTGGGGCGAGGCGAGGTTGTGCAGGACGGGGATCGCATTGGTGACCAGCGGACGCAGCGTCGCGAACGTTTCGTTGAGCCCAATCCCGCGCCCGGCGAAACCGTTGCCGAAAGTCGTCAGGTTCACCTGGTTGGCGGTGCGCGTCTTTTCGTCGAACATGTCGAAGAACTGGTCGAGATCGACCGGTTCACGCGTCTGGGAGACGGGGATCGTCGCGCCCGCCTTCAGCTTGCGCACGCCGTGACCCCGTTCGAGCGAGAGGTACTTCAACCCAATCGTTGAGACCGATTGAACGAGCGCTTTGGTGTCGGCTGGCAGCGGTTCCACGTTCTTTTCGAGCTTGAGCGAGACGATCGCCGTGACGCGCCCGGTTTTCGGGTCCTGGTATGGGCTGAGCGCACTGATGACCCCGACGCGCTCGCCGCCGATCCTCACCTGGTTGCCCTTCTGCAGGCCCGAGGCCTCCGGCAGTTGCACCTTGATGTCATACGTGGGCGTGAACGGCAGCCCGTTGTTCGCGTTGTAAGAGAGGAACACGGCGACGACCACGATCAAGGTCGTGACCGCTCCGATCAACAGCGGGCTGCCCGCCAGGGAGTTTGAGCGACGCCGGTTCATCACGGCACCTGTGTCGGGTCGCAGCCCAATTGACCGTTGTCGGTGAAGGGCGAGGAGCCGTCCGCCGCGGGCTGGGTTCCCGCGCCGGGGCAGCGACGCAGCTGACCGGTCTTCAGGCCGGCCACGACCTGCGCCGGATTTGCCGGTTTGAGCGTATTTTCCGAGCCTAGTTCGAAGTCTGGGAACAGACCGCTGACACGTGCGTAGTGACCGTTTGCGTCGTAGTAGGCGGTGGTCTGGCCGAAGACCCTCAAGAATCCCTGGAGATCCGGGCTATATGGTCCGAACAGAGCGGTTATCGGCAGGGATTCTTCGGCTGCGCGCACGCCATTGGGCGAGGCGGTCACGAGCGCTTTCGCCAGCCCCGGTAGCGCAAGGGCGACTTCGGTGAGATCGTTGCTCGACCCCGGCTTGCTGATCGCTTGGCTGAAGTTGCCCACGACCGGCGTGGCCGCGGTCACGAGCGGGCGCAGCTTGGTCACGAAGGACGCAAGCTGCTTCGTGCCCGGCTTTGAGACGTCGACCAGCTTGGTCAGGTCGGCGAGCGTGGCCGGCAGCTGTTCGAACGTGCGGTTGCCTTCTCTGAAGGTGACCGGCAGCTCCTTCACGCCGGCGGCGAGATTCGATTGCTGCGAACCGAGCGCGGCGAAGGTGGTGTCGGCGTGGCTCACCAGTTCGGTGAGCTGCTGGCTACGGCCGGCGAGCACGGTGGTCGCCTTGGCGCTTTCGACGAGGAAGTCGGAGAACGTCGTCTGGTCGCGTCCGAGCTCGGCGAGCACGTGGTCGAACGCGGAGAGCGCTGGTGGGAAATAGCGAGCGTCGGTCTGCAATTGGGGCGCAACGCCCGCGTACTGTTCGGCGGATCCCTTGATCAGCTGCTGCAGGCCCTTGCGCGTCTTGGCGTTGAAGATGCCGAACAGCTGGTCCAGGTCGACCACGCCATGGGTCGCGCTGGTCGGCAGCGTCGCACCGGACGGCAGCGAGGGCCGGTTGTTGGGGCCGGGCGTGAGAGCTATGTAGCGATTGGCGACGCTCGACAAAGAAGGCACCCTGATTTCGGCGGTCGTTCCTTCGTGTAGGGGAGCCAACGAGGATTCGACGTCGATCGTGATGCGCACGTTGTAGTTGGAGAGCAGTGTGATGTCCTTGATCGAGCCCACCGGCACTCCGCCGACCTGCACCTGGTCGCCGCGAACCAGCTGGCCCGCTTCGGGAAAGATCAGCTGATAGGTAGCGCCTTTGTTGCCGGCGAGCACGAGCACGAGCAGGATCACGATCACCGCGGCGAGGGCGCCGAAGGCCGCGATGCGCACGTTGCGCGCGCGCCGCGGAGGCGGGCCCAGCGGCTGCGGCGAAGCGGGGGGCGGCGTTGGCGCCGGTGGGCTGGGCGGGACGGTGGTCGCCATCTACTTGGCTTCCGTGGCGGCAGGGGACGCCGGGCTGGAGTGGTCGGGAATCGCTGCCGTCGAGGGCTTGGCGCTGACCGTGGGGTCGGGCACCTGGCCGAGACGGGCCACCAGCTTGAGCCACTCGGCCGGCGTGAGACCCGAGCTCGAAGCGTCGGCCGCCCGCGCCTGTGTGGCGCCGAGCGGCGCGAAGGAGATGTCGATCACGCCGGCATAGCCCGGCAGCACGACGGCGTGCGCCGCACCGGATAGATGCGTCGCGCTGGCGATCTGGAGCGGTTTCATGGCGCCTTGAAGCGCCGCCAGCTTGTGCAGGGCAAGCGTCGCCAGCGGGCTCTGCCCGCTGGCTCCCACGACGGGAGTCCCGTCGATCGCCGAGATGGCGAGCGCATTACCGGCGGCACCCGCCGCACTCGCCGGCCTCGTGGCTGACGCACCCGGGCGACGGGCAGCGGCGGGAGCGCCGCAGCTGCGCGAGGCGACCGTTGGCCGCAGGCCGGAGGCCGACAGGAACGCAAGCGTGGCCAGCACGCGGCGGTCGGCGCGACCGTCGGCGATCAGGCGCCGCTCGCAGGCCGCCAGGTGGATGTCGCGGTCGCGCGGGATCTGCTGCTCGAGCTGAGTCTTGGACTCGAGCAGCGTCTGCCCTGGGCTGACTGTGATCTTGGCGAAGGGGTCGCGGCCCTTGGCTTTCACGACCGAGGAGCTCTGCAGCTTGACCCAGCCGTCGAGGATCGGCTTGGGGTCGACCAATGGCGCGCCGATGCCCGCCGGGCGGATCTGAAAGACGATGTGTGGTTCTGCTCCAGCGCCGACATGCCCGAGCACCGTACCCGCGATCACCTGAGCACCGACGCGCAGGGGATGCAGGTAGACCTTCTCCGAGCCCGCCCTGAACTCGCGTGTGGCGCCACTTGCCGCGGCTGTGATCGCCGGCGCACCGCCGCCGGCTATCGAGGAGGCATTCGCGCGCACCCGTGAAGAGGGTTCGACCGCTTCGAGCATCGGATAGAGCGCCGCGGTGCTCCCCAGCTCGGAGTAGGTGTAGGTGTTGCCGTAGGCGTCCCTCAGGGAAATGCTGTGCCCCAAGGGGCCCCCTCGGCCGATCTGCACTATGCGCCCATCCTGAACCGCGATCACCGGCGCCCCGTCTTGCGAGTCGATCGTGGTGCCCGCGACCGTGTGCGGCGAGGCGCCTTCGGTGAGGGGGAAGCCGTCGCTATAGTGCGAGGCGGCATACACCGGGAAGCGGGCTTCGGTCAGGCCCGTGATCGCTCCGAGCAGTGCGGGCGGAGTGCCCCCGAGCAAGCGCGCCCGCAAGAGCACCGAGTTGAGGTATGCCTGCGAGTGGTTGTAGGCGAGTATTGCCCCGCGGATGTCGGTGTCGCCGCCGGCGGCCTTGAGGTAGCGCGCGGCGCCGAAGATCGCGTCGGCTGGGTTGTAGGGATCCTCGAAGCCGTCGTTGTTGACGTCGAGGCCGTACTGCCCCCAGGTGCTGGGCAGGAACTGCATCCAGCCCTCGGCACCGGCGCTGGAGACGCTCAGGTCTCGGCCGTAGTCGGTCTCGACTTCGTTGATCGCTGCCAGCACCTGCCACGGAATCCCATAAGCGGCGCCCGCCGCCTGGTAGATCGGAAGCAGGAACGGGGGGATCGAGAAGCTGTCGATGAAGAAGCTCGGCACGCCCGAAAGCGACCCTCCCAAGCTCGAGGGCAAGGGCGGTGTGAGCGCCGAGGGCGAGACGGCCTTGCCGTTCTTCTGCGCTTCATCATTGGCGCCCCCGTTGCTCGCGGGCTTGCCCGATGACCCCGTCGAGGACTGACGTCCATGGCCATGAACGACCACCGTGGGGTGCTGTGAGCGTTGCGTGCGCACTTCAGGCGCGGGCACCGTCGTCGTCTCAGTTGTTGTCGTCGGTGGCGGGGTCGTCGTGGTGGTCGGGCCTGCGGTCGTCGGACCCGCGGTGGTTGTGCCTGTAGTGGTCTGGGCCGGAGAGGGTTCGGCGGTGGGCGGCGCCGGCACCGTCGTCACTTCGGAGGCAGGCGGCGAGGCTTCCGCGGGGACGCTCGTCGTCTGGTCGGTAGAGGTCGTTGCCGCGGATGCCACACCTGCAGAGACAGACGCTGCGAGCACTGCAAAGAGTGAGAGAAGAGTTGCTGTGAGCGTTCGCCTGAGCATCGCGGTCAATTTCCGAGCAGGTAGTTGAGCAACATGCCGCTCGCTTCGGAGCCTTCTTCGGAAGGCGAGTAGTAGGTGGTCCCGGCTGCCGCCCCGCCGACCGGCTGGGCCGTCAGGGTAGATCCCGGAGTGACAGAAGCGCTTCCGGGCTCGGTCGCACCCGGTTCGGCCGCCACCGAACCCGGATACTTGGCTGTCGCCTCGGCGGGGGTCATACCTTTCAAGACGGCGAGAGTGCGCTGCATGACGACACTGGTCGAGCTCGCCCTCGCCGTGGATGCCTTTGCGCTGGAACTGCCCGAGCCGATGAATTTCCCGGTCGTACATGTGGGGTTCGTTTGGATCGAGTAGGTCAGACAGGTGCTCGCGAAGATTTCGGCGCGCAGGAAGTGGCCGAGCGCGTCATAGCCGTTGATACTGCCGCCACCTAGGTAGATGAAGTCGAGCAAACGCTCCAGACCCCCTGTGGATTTCAAGCTCGTGAGTAGGCCGGAGAGATTGCCGGCGAACGGCTTCGCGTTCTTGCCAAGCCCCTTCACCAGCGGCAGCAGCGGTTCGACCGCCTGGAGTGCGGACGAGGTGGTCCTCGCGTTTTTGCCGAATTCCTTGAGGAAGCCTTCGAAGGATTTGGAGAAGGGGGCGGTGTTCTCGAAGGTCTTGTTGATGCCCGGAGCGGCGATCCCGAGGTCTTCGAGGGTGGGGGTCGTCTGCTGGGCAAAGCGTCCGAGTCGTTCCATGGCCGGGCCGAGCTGTTCCAGGAAGGCGGGGAACTCGGCGAAGTTCTGGGCGAGAGCGCCACGGTGCTTGGCGGTCGCCTGGGCCACCTTGTTGCTTTCGTTGATGAAGCCGACAAGCCGACCTCGGTCGGCCGCCAGGGGCGCCGTGGCGCGATCGCCTTCGACGGCCAGGTCAATCAAGGTCTTGTTCTCCTTCGCCAGGATCGCCAAGACCTGTTCGAGCCCTTGCAGAGCCGGGTTGGAGCGGTGCAGCACCGCGTTGAGATCCGAGCCGCGCCCGGCGAAGCCGGCGCCGAGCTCGTTGAGGATGATCGTCAGGCGCTGGGCCTCGGGCAGGCGCGTGATGTCGCCGAGCAGGTCGGGGTCCACGGGGCTGTGGGTGCCGGTGACCGGCAGGAGCACCTGACCGGCGCCTTCCTGACCGGAGGGGATCTTCTTCAAGGGAGGCGGCAGGGGCGTGCCTTCCTCGCGCGGCTGGGTGGGCAGGCAATCGACGAACTTCTCGCCGATCAACGCCTGCGGGCGAATCGTGCAGCTGGCGTCCTGGCGGAAGTCCTGGAAACCGGGGTTGCTGATGTTGAGCACCACCGCGGCCTTGGCGTAAGGCGTCGGCGTGACCGATCCGACGGTCCCAACCTTGACGCCGTCGATCTTGACGTCCTCGCCCACGGTCAGGTTGCCGGCGTCGTCGAAGATCGCACGGACCGAATAGCCGCCGCTCGAGCCGCCCGCCGAAGTGGCGAGCAGAACGACCACGACAAGCGCGGCCACGCAGGCTGCGCCCGCGATTGCGGCCTTACCCCTCCTGAACCCCTCGCTGTGCGTCCTCAACCCGACCTACCTCTGTCTTGACCGAGAAGAGGGCGGCCCATCCTGTGGCCGCCCCTTATCGCATATAGCCCAGACCATACGCTCCGGCGCATCAGTCTGAGCCATCTGTTCCCTTGGTGTCGTCTAAGTCCTGCCGGCGGCTGCCCCCGAGGGGACAGCCGCCGCGATGCATGTGGCTACCTCCGCGGAGGCCTTATTTCTTCGGGCACGGCGGCTTCGCCGTGACGGTGACCGATTCCCCGCTGTAGAACTTCAGTTCAGCCTTGACCGGGAAGCCGCCCTTCGGGCACGTCTTGGGGATCGTGCCGTAGGAGACCAGCTTTTTGCCCTGCATGAAGGCTGCACCGACCTTGACCTTGATGAATTCAACCGACCCAAACGGCGCGCCGGGCACGGTTTCTACGAGCGGGACGACCCCTTTGAATACGGGACCCGACCCAGGAGCGGAGGTGAACGAACCCGGCGAGAGGAGTTCGATCTCCGCCGGAGAGGTGCCTTCGGCATAGAACGCCAAGCCGTTGGCCTCGAAAAACGGCTGCACCGAGAGCGTCTCGTGCACGCGCGTGCTACCGAAGCTGACCACGCCGCGCGCTTCGCCCTTGGGCCCAGCGACCGACTTCTTCGGACACTTCTGGACTTCGTGGCTTTCGAGGATCGCCGCCGAGCAGGTCGTGAAGCCTTTCGACGTGATCTTGGTCCCCTTGGGCGTGTAGAACGTGACCCCTACCAGCGGCGAGGGAAAACCACCGTATTCGGTGCCGCTGATCGTGAATTCGGTTTCGAGGGCTGAGCCGGCGCCAAAGAAGTTGCCGGTGTGCGGATAGGTGGGGCCGCTATTCGAGCTCGGGTTCTTCGGTATCGGCACGGCCTTCACCTTGAGCGTCACGCTCGGCGCCGCCCCCGCGACTGCCGGCAGGCCCAAGGTCGCTACGGCAAGGCCGAGCAAGGCCAAACGGGTAGATGCTCTGCGCATCAGCTTCTCTCCTCTGTCGTGTATAGGTGCGCCTACGATCCGGGTAGCTCCGGATCCTTGACGGTCCGGCGACATCGAGTCTCCCGGACGTCTCAGCCGTCCGGAGAGCATTGGCGATTTGCCCGCAAGGTTAGCCGTATCGGGGGACAGGTTCAACTAGGTGGGTCCTCGGCGGCCGCGAATTCCAGCTCCTCCCCGGCATATCGGACACCCACAGGCTCCACGATCACCCGGCGGGATCCAGACTCCACCGAACCCGCAACGATCGCATTCAAGCCAAGTTTCCGGGCCAAGGCGACGACCGCCGCGCCAGCGCCGGCGGCGCAGTAGACGGCATAGCCACAGCCCATGTTGAACGTGGAGTACGACTCGTGCGCATCCAGACCAGCCTTATCGACAAGGAACGTCAGGACCTCCGGCACCGGCGGCAGCGCCGAGATGCGGTAGGTGAGTGGCTTGGGCGGGCGCATCAGCTTGAGCAGGCCGTGGCCGGTGATGTGGCTGATGTAGGAGACCCCCAGACCGGACTCGAGCAAGGCCGCTACGAGTGGCACGTACATGACGCTGGGGTCGAGCAACGCCTCGCCCAAGGGACGCCCGCTCGGCAGGGCGGTCATGTAGCCCTCGGGCAGCCGCTCGACGAGCAGGCGCGCGAGCGAGGCGCCGTTGGCGTGCAGGCCGCTCGAGGCGACCAAGACGATCTCGTCTCCGGCCCGGAGCTCCTCGCCGAGGATCGCCTTGCGGCCGGCGGGCACCGCCCCGACGGCCGCCCCCGCCAGCTCGATGTCGGGCTCGGCCACGAGCCCCGACAAGGAGGGCGACTCGCCCCCACCCCATACACAGCCGGCGTCCAAGCACGCGCGCTGCCAGCCCTCGAGCAGGGCCGCCGAGCGCTCGCCCTGGCCGTACCACTCCGAGCCGCCGGTCGCGAAATAGGCGTTGACGACCAAAGGCAGGGCGCCAACGCAGCACAGGTCGTTGAGGATCGCCGCGACCGTGTCGTAGGCGACATCGGCGAAGCGATCGACCCCGTGGCGCTCGAGCACCTGCCTGGCGATGACCGACTTCGTGCCGAGGCCCTCCATCACGAACGCGAAGGCGCGGCCGTCGAAGTCGAACACGAATGCCGGCTCTCCGCGCGAGGCATCGCAGGCCTCTCCCCCGCGCGCGCCCAGCAAGGGCGAGGTCGCCAAGGCCCTGGCCATCGCCATGCGCTTGCCCGCGTCGAGGGCGTCATAGTCCACGCCCGCCGCCTTGTAGCTGGCCGATTGGTCGGTCATCGGCGATGATCCTATTCCCCACTGCCGAGGAGGAAAGCGATGGACTTCCAGCCGAGCGAGCGCTGCATCGAGTTTCAGGAGCGCCTGAAGGCGTTCATGGACGAGTACGTGTACCCCGCCGAGCCGGTTTACCAGCGCCAGCTGAGGGAGGCAGGCGACGCGCATCATCAGCCCCAGGTGATGGAGGACCTGAAGGTACGGGCTCGCGAGGCCGGCCTGTGGAACATGTTCCTGCCGGATGCCGACCACGGCGCGGGGCTGTCCAATAGCGACTACGCGCCGCTCGCGGAGATCCTCGGACGCAGCCACATCGCCTCGGAGGCATGCAACTGCTCGGCCCCGGACACGGGCAACATGGAGGTGCTGCACCAGTTCGCCACAGACGAGCAAAAGTCACGCTGGCTTAACCCTCTACTTGAGGGAGAGATTAGGTCGTCCTTTGCTATGACCGAGCCAGATGTGGCCTCCTCGGACGCCACGAACATCTCGCTGAGGATCGTGCGTGACGGCGATCAGTACGTGCTCAATGGGCGCAAGTGGTGGACCTCGGGAGCCTTGCACCCGCACTGCAAGATCATGATCGTGATGGGCAAGACCAGTCCGGACGGGCCCCGGCATCGCCAGCAGAGCCAGATCCTCGTGCCGCTCGACACGCCCGGGGTCGAGATCGTGCGGGGCCTGCCCGTGTTCGGCTACCAGGACCAGGAGGGCCACGCCGAAATCGCCTTCACGGACGTGAGGGTGCCCGCCACCAACCTGATCGCCGGAGAGGGCGACGGCTTCATGATCGCCCAGGCGCGGCTCGGGCCGGGGCGCATCCACCACTGCATGCGCTCGATTGGGGCCGCCGAGCGCGCCCTGGAGGCGATGTGCAGGCGGGCAGTCTCGCGCACCACCTTCGGCCAGCCGGTCGCCTCGCGCGCGAACATCCAGGACTGGATCGCCGAAGCTCGCATCGAGATCGAGATGGCGCGCCTGCTCACGCTGAAGGCGGCCTGGCTGATGGACACCGTCGGCAACCGCCATGCACGCACCGAGATCTCCGCGATCAAGGTGGCCGCGCCCAACATCGCCCTGAAGGTGATCGACCGCGCGATCCAGGTCCACGGCGGCGGCGGCGTCTCAGACGACTTCCCGCTCGCCTGGACCTATGCCCACCTGCGTACCCTGCGCCTCGCCGACGGACCGGATGAGGTCCACAAGCTCTCGATCGCCCGGCGCGAGCTCGCGCCGTATATGCCCTCTGAGGCGGGCGCGTAGGCGCTGCGGAGCCCTGCCCTAGGGGCGCGCAAGTCGCAGGCTGTAGAGCACGGCCGCGACCGATGTCGCGAGGTTCAGACTGGAGACGCCAGCCCGCATCGGCAGGCGCAGGCGCGCGTCGGCGCGCTCCAACAGCTCTCGGCTGAGCCCGTCTCGCTCGGTTCCGAACGCGAGCAAGGAACGCGGGGGGACCGCCTCAGGACGCAACTCCTCGCCGTCAGGATCCAAGGCGAGCAAGGGCCTGTCCGTCTCCGGCAAGTGCTCCATACGGGCCACGGGCAGAGCAAAGTGAAGCCCCGCCGACCCGCGCACCGCAACCGGATCCCACGGATCCTGGCGGCCTGTCGTGAGCACGCCTCCTGCCTCAGCAGCCGCCGCAACACGGATCACGGCGCCGAGGTTGCCGAAGTTGCGCGGATCCTCCAGGAGAACGAGCGGCTCCCCTCCCGTGCCTGCGAGCAGGGCAAGCGGATCGGTGCTCACGCGAGCGGCGATGCTGACTACACCTGTATGCGGAACGTAAGGCCCCAGGCGCTTGAATGCCTCGGCGGGGAGCACAAGCGCAAGCGCCTGGATGCGCTCGATCAGATCCGGCGCAAGACCTTGCGCCAAGCGCTCGAGCTCGGCTGGGTCCGCGCACGCCACCAATTCCACCGAGGCGCCGAACCTCAGCGCGTGCTTGAGCGCGTGGAACCCCTGGAGGACAACCAGATCCTCGCGGCGACGAGCCTCGTGGAAGCGCCGCACGACTGCGGGGGTGTCCTGGCCGGAGGCAGCGATGCTCACACGCTGAGTGTATGCCCGCACACTCGCCGCCGCCCGCACAAAACGCGGGCCGTAGTACCGTCCATTCGAACGGAAAGTGGCGCGAGCGAGGCCGGAGTGGATCCCGCCCAAGGTACGCAGCGTCGATCCTAAAAAAATGTCCCCAGCCGCTCATTCGATTCCCGACTCGGACGCCGAAGGCACCGGCAGCCGGCACCCGCCAGCCGATCTCACGGCCTGTGCCTTGGCACTGGCCGAAGGTCGCGTCAGCTCGACGCATCTGGTTGAGCAGGCGCTCGCGCGCATCGAGGCAACCCAGCCCACGCTCAATGCCTTCCGTGTCGTGCGCGCCGAGGGAGCTCGCGCCGAGGCCGCCGAGGCAGACCGGCGCATCGCCGCCGGCGAGCGGCTGCCCTTGCTCGGCGTGCCGATCGCGATCAAGGACGACGTCGACCTGGCCGACCATCCGACTTCATTCGGCTGCGCCGGCCCGTTCGCGGTCAAGCGCGAGGATTGCGAGATGGTGCGCCGCCTGCGCGCCGCCGGGGCTGTGATCGTCGGCAAGACCAATACGCCCGAGATCGGGCTCTACCCGTTCACAGAGGGCTCGGCCTTTGGGGCGACTCGCAATCCATGGAGCCTCCAGCACACTCCCGGCGGCTCCAGCGGCGGTTCGGCCGCGGCCGTCGCAGCGGGAATCGTGCCCGGCGCCGTCGGCTCCGACGGAGCGGGCTCGGTGAGAATCCCCGCCGCTTGGTGCAACCTCGTCGGCGTCAAGCCCCAGCGCGGACGCATCTCCACCTGGCCCGATCGCGAGTCCTTCAACGGCCTTACCTGTATCGGCCCGCTCACACGAACCGTTGCCGATGCCGCCCTCATGCTGGACGTCTTGAGCGGCAACCATCGCGAGGACCTGCACTCTCCACCGTCGCCCTCCGAGCCCTACGCTCAGGCAATCACGCGCGAGCCGCGCCCCTTGCGCATAGCGCTCTCCCTCGGCCATGCCTTCAGCGGTGCGCCCGTGCGCCTGCACGAGGAGATCGCGGCCGGTGTGCGGCGGATCGGCAAGACGCTCGCCGAGCTCGGCCATAACGTCACCGAGCGCCATCCTCGCTACGGCCTGATCGGGCTCACCCTGATAGCCCGAGGAGAGTCGGGCGTGCACGAGTGGGTGGAGCGGGTGCCCGACCGCACGCTCCTGGACGCACGCACCCGCTCGACGGCGCAGTTCGGGGGCGTGCTCTCGAGGACGGTCTTGCCGCTGGCCAGGCGCCTGGAGCGGCGCTTTCAGCGACGCGTCGGCTCCATCTTCCACGAGTTCGACGTGCTCATAGCTCCCACCAGTGCTGCCGCGGCCTTGCCAATCGGCAAGACCGATGGCCTCTCCAGCTGGTCCACCCAACAGGTCATCGCAGGCGCCTGTCCCTATGCCTGGCCTTGGAACGTGCTCGGCTGGCCCGGCGTCAGTGTGCCTGCCGGGCTCACCGGCGAGGGCCTGCCCTTCGGGGCTCAACTGCTGGGGCCGGCCAACAGCGAGGCAACCTTGCTCTCACTTGGCGCCCAGCTCGAGCGTATCGAGCGCTGGCAAGAGCGCATCGCGCCGCATGCAGTAGCCGCTGCCTGGGCTTAGGGTTAGCTAGCGTCCCAGCGTGCGCGTGACCTCGCGTGCGCGCCCGCGCGTGCCGCCCACGAGCTCGCGCACCTCGGAGAGCCCAGCGCGTAGCTCCACGTCGCCGACCTCGACCGGCAGCATCGAATCCTGCAACTCGGCGAGCATGCCGTCGGCCTTCGTGGCTACCTCGACGGCGGCCTCGATCAGGTCCTTTGGGCCATTCGAGGGAGCGACCGGCGAGGGCGTCTGGAACGTGCGGCCACTCAGCTCGTGGCGCCCGGCAAAGCCTTCATGCACGCGCTTGGCGCGACCATAGGCTGCCTGGAGCGGCTGGAACAGCTCCTCTTCAAGGCGCTCGGCGGTCTGCTCGTCCAGATGCTCGTAAGCCTCGCTCAAGAGCGCCAAAGCCACGGCGATCTCATCCGCCGCCGCGCCGAGCTCGTCGAGTATCTGCTGCCTGCCTTCGATGGTTGTGTAGGCCACAGCCCCACCCTAGCTTGCCCGAGGTCCCCACTCGGAGACCTTGGGCCTCTCTTCGCAAAGTCTTCGCCAGGCACCGGCTCGAGCCATCAGGCGTTGGCCTCACAGACCCAAGCAGAGACTCGAGCCGGTCGAGCTTTGGCCTCACAGACTCAGGCAGAGACTCGAGCCGTCGAGCTTGGCCGCTACTGGTTCAGGGCAAGCGTTTCCAGCAACTCGTTCCAATCGTCCTGGCCACGTTCGAATTCAAGTTCTTCAAAGCGAGTGGCCAGGTGCTCCACCCGCGCGACCAAGCCCCTGTCGCCCGGCAGCTCATAGGGGAGCAGCAGCTTGCGTGGGATTTCCTTGATTTCGATGGCTTCCACGCGATTGTCGTACTGCTCCACGTCGGTCGGGACCGTCTTGAAACCCGTGGCCTCCCACGCGCGCACGTCCCCGCACAGGTCAGGGATCGGTAGGAGCGTCATCTCGTGCAACGCCTTCGTGAACCTGCGCGCGCTGCGCGTGATCGCCGGATTGCTCCACGTGAGCGGGGCCACCGCTTTGACGAACTTCTGCACCACTTTCGCCTCCGTGCGATAGCCCGTGGCCCACAATGCTCCCGCGACCTCTGCGCTCAGCCTCTGCTCATTTTCGCTCTGCGGCGAGCCGGCTCCCACCGCTGGGCATTCGGCTTGAAATTTCAGGTCGAGCTTGTGTATGGCGGCTTCCACGACCGACCATTTGCTCACCACGGAGTGCAAGGCCGCGTAGGCGGCCACCACGTACTCGTGCGTCGAGGCCACGTCTTTGGGGGCAGCCGTCGCGCTGGCAGGCATCCACCCCACCGTGAGCACGACCGCCAAAGTAGCCAACCATCCCCTCATCCCACCTCGAGGATACACCCAAGCCGTCGTGCCGCTGACCTTAAGAGGACAATCTGAGCGGTCACGCCAGTACGACTGGCAGCGCGGCTTGTTATTCGGGCGCGGGACCGGTCAGAGTGCCGGCCATTATTTGCACCCAGGTATCGACGAGTGTTTGGTCGTCGATTTGGGCTGGTATGTCGAGGACGTCGCGTAGTAGGCGGGAGGAGAGCAGCGATCCGAGTCCGAAGGCGGCTATCGCGCTCGCCTCCTCCTCCGTTATCGCGCGCTCAGCCCGTTCGCCAACCCAGGTAGCGAAGCCTGTGAATGTGGAGCTTATGAGCTCCTCGACGGCGCTGGTCAGTAGCTGCGGCCGGTTGCGGGCGTCGGAAGCCAGGATGCGCAGCAGCTCTGACTCGCTGTCGAGCTCGGCGAGGACGTAGCGAGCCGTTAGCGTCAATTCGGCGTGGATGTCTCCCAGCGATCCGAGCACTTGCCGGATCTCGCGGAGCGCGCCGAGCCTTGAGAGCTGCCGCTCGATGCCGGCGGCAAGGACCGCTTCCTTGCTCTCGAAGTGGTGGTAGAGCCCGCCCGCCCCCGGTGTGAGTCCTGCCGCCGCCTCGATCTTGGCGATGCTGGTGGCGGCATAGCCGTGCTGACTGAATAGGCGCATCGCCTCCTCGACGATGCGCTCGCTGGTCGGGGTCGTGTTTGACATAGACGGACCGGCGGATAAGTATACACTTACCTAAAGCCAGTAGATCGAGAAGGAGGTGTGTTCAGTGTCCGCTACCGGGCTTCCCCTCGGGGATTTAGGTAACACGCCGACAAAGGGTGATGGCATCAGCGGTGGGCGGTTGCGGCGCACCGCTCCGCTGGCTGCTCTAAGCGCTCGCACCGCCGGCGAGGCGGTCGTAGTCGGGTTGCGCAGCAAACTGACAGGTGCAGACAGCACCGAGTTCCACATCCGCACAGCAGAGCGCTATGCAGAACTGCTCGGGCGCTCCAAGGGCGCACTAATGAAGGCTGGGCAGATGCTCTCGTTGATCTCAGCGGGGCCCGCTGTGCCGGAAGAGTTCCAGTCGATCTACCAAGTGGCGCTGAGGCGACTACGCGATGACGCGCCACCGATGGCGCCCGAGCTCGCGCGATCCGCGCTCGAAAGCGAGCTCGATCAGCCGATCGAGAACGCGTTTGCGCAGTTCGAGTGGAAGCCCCTCGCAGCGGCCTCGATCGGCCAGGTCCACGCCGCCCGGCTGCACGACGGTCGAGCTGTTGCTGTAAAGATCCAGTATCCCGGGGTCGCAGCCGCGATCGGAGCGGACCTGAAGAACAACGAGTTGCTGGTCACGTTTCTCGGATTGATGTTCGGTCTGTACTCGAGGAAAGCGTGCTTCGATCTTCGTGGCGCGGCACGCGAGATCAGCGTTCGCATCACCGAGGAGCTCGATTACCGCCGGGAGGCCGCTAACCAGAAGGAGTTCGCCGACATCTACCGCGGGCATCCGTTCATCCACGTCCCCGAGGTGATCGGCGAGCTGTGCACCCAGCGTGTGCTGACACAGGAGCTCGTGCAAGGCAAATCCTGGAGCGAGGCTCTCACCTGCGAGCAGGAGCTGCGCGACAGCTGGGCTGAGGCGATCTACCGCTTCGTCTATGCCACCAATCTGCGCTTCTGCCTGTTCAACGCCGACCCGCATCCCGGAATTACCTGTTTCACGACGACGGAAGCGTGAGCTTCCTGGACTTCGGCTGCGTGAAGCGGCTGAGGCGCGAGCAGGTGGACGCGATGGTCGCGATCGGGCAGGCGTGCATGCGCGACGACGTGCTAGGGACTTGGCGGGCATGCGTGGAGGGCGGGTTCTGCAGGTCCACGGACCCCATAACCCCCGAGGAAGTCTATGCGTTCTGGCGCGAGTCCTGGGAAATGTGGTGGGCGGAACAGCCGTTCACGGTCACGCCGGAGTGTGCGGCCAGGTGGATCGAGCACAAGTACTCGCCGACCGGCCCTTCGGCAAATGCTTTTCGACACTTCACCGCGTCTCCCGAATACACGACCATGGGCCGGATTGAGCTGAGCACAGCGTCTTTGATTGCCGAGCTGCACGCCACCAACTACTGGGGATCGATGGCAGCTGAGTTCTTGGAGGGAGCGGCTCCGGTCACCGCGATGGGCAAGCTCGATCACGCTTTCTTCGAGGACCGCCGGGCGGCCGGCAAACACGTCTGACTGGCGAGCCTCGGTCTGTGCGGAAGGCGCTAGACGTGTCCTAGCCGGACATGAGCTCTATCCGGCGGTCGTCGTGGACCATGATGGGAACACGGGTTCGCTCACTCTTGCAGTGCAACGCTTGCCGGCACGCCTGTCGCCAGATACCCAGGGAGCGCGAGGAGCGCGAGTGCCGTCGCCATTACCAGCCCGAGGTTTGCAAGCGCGGGCGGCAGGTTGAGCGAGTGGGCGAGGGGAAAATTGATCGTGCGCACGAGCGCACGATCCGCGAGGCGCTGGGCATAGAGGCCGAAGACCGTGCCCGTCATGCAACCGGCGCCGAGCAGAAGCAGGCTCTCTAGCAGGATCGTGCGCCACAGTTGCGCTCGAGCGAGGCCCTCGAGCTTGAGCTTGGCAAGGCGCGGGCGGCGCTGCCACACCATCGCGCCGATCGCGGCCGCCATCGCGAGCACCGCGAAGATGGGGATGAGCGTCGCGATCTGTGTAAGGCACGCGAGCGCGCGCTCATCGAGCGCTTCCTGGCCTGCACTGCGCTGCTCGGCCGTCTGCACCGAGAGCGCGGTTTGCCCACTGTCCGCCAAAGCCTGCCGCAGCTCGCGCGCGCCATGGCTGGGCGTGACACCGGGGGCGAGCTGGATCGCGTAGGCACTTGCATCTGTGCTGCCCCAAGCGTGCGCGTAGCTGGGTGAGCTCATCAGGATCGAGCCTGGCTCCCAGCCGATGTTCGTCGACAGCGCCGCTATGCGCATCGACGTGGGGTTGGGCGTGGGCAGTGTCACGACCTGCCCGACACGCAGGTTATGTTCTTCAGCGATGCCCTTCGACATTACGAGCCAGCCGCCGCCGCGGACTCGCCGTTCGGCCGTCAACACCTCGGCCCCCGACAGCTGTCCCCGGGGCAGCAGCGTGCTTGCGGTGAGGGGCGGGGCCATGACGAGCACACGCCGGAGCCCGTAGTCGAGTAGTCCCCCGCGGTAGAGCCCGACGGCCTTGACCCCCGGAGCGCTGCGCAGGCGGGCCTGTGCGAGCGGAGCGAATGGAGTGGTCACGAGCAAGTTGTAGGAGCCGGTGGGCGCCACCCAGATCTGTGCGGTGGCGCTCGTTTCGCGCGCGGCCGTACGCAGGCCCGCGAGCAGGTCACGGCGCGCTCCCTGGATCGCCACGCTTCCGAAGACGGCCATCGCGCCAGTGGCGGCGATCGCCATCGTGCGTGCCTGTCCTGCGCTCAGCTCCAGCCGCGCGATGTGCGGGACGGGACTCACAAACAGGCGGGCGAGCCGCCCCGTGAGCGCGAGCGTGGCGGCGAGCACAAGCGGCAATATGCAGAGCAGCGCCGCGATCACGAGCACCATGCCGGGGATCGCCGCGTCGGGTTCCACCGCCAGTAGGGCGCTCGCCGCGGCGAGGCAGGCAAGTCCGGTCAGCCCCATGCGAGCGCGAGCGCGTGCGTCGTCCGAGCGCTCGTGTGTCTTGACCGCGGCAAGCGGAGTCCGCGAGCGAACCTCGCGCAGCGGGCTTAGCACTGCCGCGAATGCCGCGAGCATTCCGCCGCCTGCGGCTATCGCGACGTCCTGGAAGTCGATTGACTGCTCGGAGCCGACCGTGAACGCGAGCGAGAAGAAGGAGGGGTCTGAGCGCAACAGGCGCGTGGAGAGCACCTCGCCGAGCGCGAGTCCGAGCGCACATGCAAGGACGCCAAGTACGAGCGCGTCGAGACAGAGCACCGCGATAACCGTGCGCGGCGTGTAGCCGTCGTGGCGCAGATCGGCGATCAGCCGGCGACGCGCGGGAGCGGTGAGTAGCGTGGCGTTGAATGCGAACAGGAACCCCACGAGCGCGCTGATCGCCGAGAACAGAGCGCTCGACTGGCTGCTTGCGGTGGCGGCGTTTGCGAACAGCGTCGCTTCGTACGTGCTCGACTCCACGTTCAGGCGGTCCTCCGCGAGCACCGCGAGCTCTGTCCGCACGCGCGTCTGCGCACCGGGCGCGGTTGCCACAAGGATGCGGCTCACGCGCCCCTGCAGACCTGCCATTTCCTGGAGGTAGGAGAGCGGCGCAATCACCACGGGGCTACGCGCGAGCTGACCGATCTGGCGTTCGCCGAGCTGGGCGTAAAGCGGCGCCTGGACGGTGTGACCGGCGAGCCGCAGCGTGACTTCCTGACCGAAGCTGGTCACTCCCAGCGCACGCGACAGTGGGGCGGCAATCACGACCGCGCCGATCCCTCCGAACGGGGAGACTTCGCCGTGGGGCACGAGCCTGCCGCCCAACGCCGGCAGACTCCCATCGGCACCGACGAGCTGCACCGACTCCTCGCCGCGCGGACCACTTGCCTGGGCGCTTGCTTCGAGCAAGGGCGCTGCGGCACGTACACCCGCCAACCGCCGCACGCGTTTCACCATGCTCTGTTCCAAGCCGTGTGGGTCGCGTGCGGAAAGCTGGAGCGTCGCGTTGCCCACGATCCCGTGGTCCAGCTCGCTGACAGAGCCCTCGAGGCTGGAGCTCGAGACCTGAGAGGCGAACAGGAGCGCTACGCCCGCCGCTATGCCCAGGATCGCAAGACACTCCTGCGCGGCCCGCGCGCGCAGCCGCACGCGATAGAGCCGAAGAATGTTGAAGGCCTTCACGACCCTACAGCGCTCGTGGGGGTACCCCCCGCGCCCCCGACCGCCGGGCTCACGCCGGCACGCGCCAGCGCCGAGGCGCCGAGGGATCCCTCGAACTTCCCGTTTGCCTCGTCGTCGGCCTCGTGGTCGCCGAGCCGCCCGTCGCGCAACGCGAGCACGCGGTCGGCATAGCGGCCGGCAATCGGATCGTGGCTGACGAGCACCACCGCCACGCCATGCTCGCGACACAGCTCGCGCAACAGCTCCAACACCTCGCGGCCGCGTTGTGTGTCGAGGCTCCCGGTGGGCTCGTCAGCAAGCAGCAGACGCGGGTTGGTGGAGAGAGCGCGCGCGATCATCACGCGCTGACGCTCGCCCATCGAGAGCGTCTCTGAACGGTGGCGTAGGCGCTCCCCCAAGCCGAGCCGGACGAGCAGCGGCTCGATCTAGCGCTGTGCCTGACGCCACCGCATCGCGCTGAGCAGCTTGAGGATGGCATTGTCGATAGTGCTCGCGCCGGGCAATAGGTCGAAGTTCTGGCGGATGAAGCCGAGCTCTGTGAGCCTGAAGTGGGACGCCTCCCGCTCTGACAACGAGGAGGTGTCACGCCCACCGATCAGCACCGCTCCCGAGGTTGGCGCGAGCAGTGTGGCGATCATCAACAACAGCGTCGTCTTACCCGAGCCGCTGGGTCCGTACAGCGCGACCATCTCCCCCGAGCGCACGGTGAGCGACACGCCGTCGACGGCGCGCACCGGCTCGCTTCCGACGATGGGGTAATGCTTGACCAGATCGCGCAGCTCGAGCATCACCTCCGCGCGCTCAGGCAGTTCATGGTTGCCTGGATCAGACAACGGCACTCCCCGCCACATGCACGGTGACAGCATCGTTTGAGCGCTGGATGGTGCCACTGAAGCTAAGCCCCGACCCGCGCGCGTGCGCGTAGCTGCCGGTGCCGCGCTCGATCGACATCGTGCCCGAGAAGCGCGCGAGCGTGGACTGCTTGCGATAGCTCGCATTGCCGTGAGCCGTGAGCGACCCGCCGCGCGGGTAGATGTTCAGTTCGGCGGTGACGCGACTACTCGAGACGATGCTCAGATGGACATAGATCGTGCCCTTCACCGTCCCCGACGCGAGTCCCTGCTCGTTGAGGGTGAAGCCGTGCCTGCTCGTCAGGTGAAGACTGCCGTTCTCGTTCAGGGAGATGACCCGCGCGCCGCTCGCAGCGGCGGTGTGAGCCTGCGTGTCGCTGACAGAGAGAGCCCCGGATGCGGAGCTCACCGCGAGGGAGACGGTCGCTGCGGCCGTAAACAAGCTTATGAAACCCCGAGCTCGGTGACTGTCGCGTCGCATGAGTGCTACCTGCTTTCTGGTCGTTCATCGTGGACTGGAGGTGGTCGTGTCGAGGTCCTGGGTCGAGCCGGGTTGCAAAGCGCTGCGCAGGCGCACTCGAGCAATCGCGACCAGCGCCCGACGGACGAGATGACGAGAAAGGGCAGGACAAGATGAAGTCGGGGCCCATCTATCCTCCGACCGGAGCGCGCGGGTTGGTGCCCCAGAAGACCTGCGTGCCCAGCATCCCGATCAGAGTGACCAGGACCAGGTTCAAGACCATCGACTTCGCGGTGGCCGCGCCCACCCCCACGGGACCGCCGTGGGCGTTGTAGCCGTAATAACAGCCCACCAGCACGATCACCGTGGCCATCGTCATTCCCTTGATCAGGCTAAACAGCAGGTCCGGTGGATTCTGGAACTCCCAGAAGGGCAATAGATAGCCCCCTGCAGACGTGTATCCAATCTGCAACACCACGGCGATATAGGAGGCCAGGTAGGCGACGCCGATCGCTGCGATGTACATGAACGGCAACACGATCCAGGAGGCAAGCAGTCGTGTTCCGCACAGGAACGTCATCGAGTCGAACCCCATCACCTCCAGGGCGTCTATCTCCTCGCTGATCCGCATCGCCCCGAGCTCCGCCACGATCCCGGTGCCCACCTTCGCGGACATCATGTACCCAAACGCATAGGGCACCGCCTCGCGCAGATCGCACAGGGCGGTGAACACGCCCGCGTAGGACGGAGCGCCCTGAGACTCGAGGAAGTAGGCACCCTCGATGCCGCAGGTGCCGAGACCTGTGACGAACACCAGCCCCCAGATGACCAAGGTGGACCCCACGATCAAGATGCCCGCCTGACGCAGCGCCTCGCCGAAGAAACGGAGCACGCGCAATCCCCACACATCGCGCACCACGGTGCCCATGAAGCCTGCGATCTCGGCCGTAGCGGCGAGCCATTCTCGCGGCAATGCCAGTAGTTCGTTCATCGCACCGACTCTCCACCCGCCCCCCTGGACGGCCTAGGACCAAGGCCAGCAAGGGTTGACGAGCCCACCCTCCCCGTGTGGCGTGCTCCACACGTGAGCGACCGAGGACGCAGCTGGGCGAAGGTCATCGGCCGTCCAGGGGTCACTTGATCACCAGAATGTTGGGGTGAGTGGCCAGCAAGGTCTGTGTGAACACGTAGTTGAACGAACCGACCCCCAAGAACGCGATCACGACCGCCTGATTGACCGCCCGGCCGACCCCCTCGGCGCCTCCCGATGCGGTCATGCCCTTGTAACAGCACACGATCGCGATGATCGCCCCGAACAGCGTGGTCTTCAGTACCGATCCCCACAGGTCGGTGGATGTGGCGTTCGCGAACAGCGACGACCAGAACGGACCGAGCGGCTGCCTCGTGACGATCGCGGCGAGAATGCCGCCGAAAATGCCAAACAGCAGCGCGTAGAGGTCGAACAGGCCGGTGATGAGCAGGAGCGCCAGAAACCGCGGCACGACCAAGTTCTTGATCGGATCCACGCCCAGTACCTGCAGTGCGTCCAGCTCCTCGCGAATCTTGCGCGCTCCCAGGTCGGCGGTGATCGCGGTGCCGGCGATCCCCGCAAGCACGATCGAGGTGATCAACGGACCGATTTCGCGGATCGCCGCGAGCACGAAGATCCCGCCCAGCCGATCGGTCGCACCGAAGATGCGCAGGAAGTTCGCCGCCTGCAATCCCGGCGCGCCGTAGTTGATCGCGAAGGTGGTGACCAGTAGTGGAAACCACACCAGGCGCAGCACGAACAGGAACTGCGACACGAACTCCTCGCCATAGGGATAGGGCGGGCGCACAGCCGAGGAAATCGTCTTGCCCGTCAAGATCGTCATCTCGCCGATCTGCTCGAGCAGGTTTCTGCTCGGCAACAGGGCCCGCTCGAGCCTCTGCCGCGCGGCGCTGGTCTCCGTCGACCTTCCCTCCATCCTCGAGCCCCTCCTCGTCGAGCAAATTCTTTTCAGACGCCAGCTCAGTATACACTTAGTCACCCTCAGTGAATCACGAGAAGATGCGTTTGGTGTCAGCCGGTTCGCACGACCAAGGGCGGCGCGATCCTGGTGTCGAGACGGTATGGGGCCTAGACTAGGGAGCAGATATGCCGACTATCGATCTCCCACACGGCACCGTGCGCTACCGCGTCGCAGGCCCCGAGAGCGCCACGTCGCCCGTCGTATTCGTGCACGGCTTCCTCGTGAACGCCACGCTATGGACCAAGACGGCGGACGCCCTCGCAGCCGCCGGCATTCGCTCCTATGCCCCCGATTGGCCGCTGGGCTCACACACGATCGCCCTTGGCGCCCACGTCGACCAGTCTCCCCGCGGTATCGCCCGTCAGATCCTCGCTTTCATGGAGGCGCTTGAGCTTGACGATGTGACCCTGGTGGGCAATGACACCGGCGGCGCCATCTGCCAGTTCCTGCTGGACAGCGATGCCTCGCGCATCGGCCGCGTAGTGCTGACCAACTGCGACGCGTTCACCAACTTCCCACCAGCGCCCTTCGGCCAGCTGTTCAAGGCCTTCCGCAGCCCCAGGGCGATCCGGGCTTTGCTAGCGCCGATGCGCGCCACCGCCGTCCGGCACTCCCCCGCCGGGTACGGACTGCTCGTCAACCGGCCCCTCGACGCCGATCAGACACGGGAATGGGTGGAGCCTTGCCTGAGCGACACCGCGATCCGCCAAGACGTCGCCCGCTTCGCCCAAAAGGTGGACCCCGAGGATCTCAATGCAGCGTCAAACCGCCTTGGCGATTTTCACGGTCCCGCGCTACTGGTGTGGGGAGCAGGGGACCGCTTCTTCAAGCTCGACTTCGCCCACCGCCTATCGGCTGCGTTTGCCAACGCCCGGCTCGTGGAGATCGAAAACGGCCGAACCTTCGTCCCCCACGACGAGCCGACACGGCTGGCCAACGAGATCGCCGCCTTCCAACCCGTTCACACCTGATCGTTATCGAGACAATCGATGACGTGCCGGCCGGGACGATTGGCTTTCGTCCGGCAAGCTCACCCGGCGCGGCGGCGATCCCAAGAGGGCTTGCATGATCGGGACCTCGGGATCGAGAGCGCTCACCGACGCCACCCCAGCTGCTGCGCGCAGGCACGCAACTACCCGCCGCCGACCGAGAGCCCCTCATGCAAGCGCGAGCACCCCGCCGATGACCGCGACGCCGAGCGCAAGCCAGGCGATGTAGTCGTTCACACAGCCGGAGTGAAGGCGCCGCAGTGCGATCACCGCACCCGTTCCGTGCCGCTCGATCCTGTTGAGCGCCTGCCAGCGCGGTGGCCCGGCGAGCGCCCAGGTCGCCACCCCCAGAGCGCCGATGACCGTCGCTGCCGCCAACAGAAAATCAAGCGTCACCACCGGCGCGTGGGTCGAGCGCACCACGCCCGTGTGCGCACCGAACACCGCCGCTATGTAGCCGGCCTGGTCGGTCATGCGAGCTGCCGCCATGTCGATCCCCGCGCGCAGCCCCGAGGACAGGCCCAAGAGCATCCCGCCGGCCAGCAGCAGCACGGGGGCGGCGATCATCACCGGCGGGGTGCGGTCGTGCGGGCTGAGCGTCTCCGGCCGCTCGCTGACAGCGCTCAGCAGCTCGTGGTGGCGCGGCAGCCTCGGTCCCCAGCCCGCGAACACGCGTCCGGTGACTCTGAGGATTGCGCCCGCCGTCAGCGCCGAGCCGAGCACCAGCACGACCAGCACCCACCCATAGCCGGCGGTGTGCGTGAGCGCGCCCTCGAGTGCCGACTTGCCGAAGAACACGCCGAACGGGGGCAGTGCCGCCAACCCCAGGCCGCTGAGGGCGAACACCCCCGCCGCGACCCGCAGACCCGGGTCGCGGCTGCGGCCCCGACCACGCAGCTCGTGTTCATCCATCGTGCCGAAGCGGTGCAGCAGGATGCCGGCGGCCATGAACAGCGCTCCCTTCAACAGCGCGTGCTCGAGCACATACTGGCCGCTCGCCGCGAGGCCCGCCGGGGTGAGCAGCCCCAGGCCGATCAGGAACATCCCCGTGTGGCTGATCGTCGAGAACGCCAAAAGCCGCTTGATATGGCGCTGCGCGACACACATCACCGCCCCCACCAGCGCGGTCAGCACACCGAGCGCGATCAGCGTCACTCGCAGACCCTCGGTGTGGGCCGCCAACGGCGCGGACAGCACGCTCCAATACACGCGCGCCAACCCATAGAGCGCGAGCTCCACCATCACACCGCTGAACAGCACGCAAACCGGGACCGGAGCGACCGCATGCGCGTCAGCCAGCCAGAAATGAAAAGGTACGATCGCCGCCTTCACCAACAGGCCACCCATGATCAAAAGCAGCGCGACCTTCACCAGTCCATCTGCCGGGTGCTCGGCGAGCGCCGTGCCGATCTGCGCCATGTTGAGCGCGCCGGTGCGCCCATACAACAAGGCGATCCCACTCAACATGAAAAACGATCCCACGCTGTTGGTAATCGCGAAGTTGATCGCACCCTGCAACGGGCCGGCCTCCTCGATCTTGTAAGCGGTCAGCGCGTACGCGGCGACGCTCATCAGCTCGAAGAACACGAACAGGTCAAAGAGGTCACCGGTCAGGCAGAACCCAACCATCGCCGCGAGGAACACGAGCATCAGCGCCCCGAACAGCGAGCCGACCTCATCGAAATAGCGCACCGAGTACAAGAGCGCCGCACTCACCATCACCGCCGACAAGCTCGCCATCCCGGCGCCCATCCGGTCCACCGAGAAGGAGATCCCGACCGCCACTCCGCCGCGAGGGTGAAACCCACCGAACCAATACACGAGCAGATGTCCGGCACGGGCTGTCAGCAGCACGCAGAGCACGACAACGGCCAGCGCGCAGGCAAGGCTCACGGCGTCGGTCGCCGGGCGCGGCAGCAGCTTGTTCGCCGCAGCGAGGAAGGCCGCCCCGAGCAGCGGCACGATCACCGGCAACGGGATCAGAGCGTGCACCGGCCCTGCTACCCGCGCAAGGGTGTCAGCTCGTTGGGGTCGAGCGTCCCGAAGCGCTTGTGCGCCTGCACCGCGAGCGCCAGCAGCAGCGCAACCACGGTCGCCTCGACCACCACGTCGGTCAGCGTAAGCGCCTGCACGACCGGGTCGACCGCACGCGAGCCGGGCGGAATATCCGCGAAGATCGGCGCCGCGGCCCCCCTCCGGTAGCCGATGCTGAGCAACAGCACATAGGTGGAGGACTGCACCACCGAAAGACAGATCACCATGTGGATCAGGTTGCGGCTGCTCACAATCCCATACAGGCCGACCAGCAAGAGCCAGGCCGAGGTCCCGTAGGCAAGGACGCTCACCGGGGCCTCACGATCAATGCCTGATCCAGGAACTCGCTCCAGAGCAGCACGAACGCCCCGGTCACCTCCAAGCCGACCGCCATGCTCGACAGGGGGATCGTCCCGGCTGAGAGCAGCTCGCCAGGGGTGCCAAGGCCAAGGAAGTTCTTGAAGAACACGCCGGCGAACACCAGCCCGCCGAGACCGATCAGCGCATAAGCGGCCGCGCCAGTCGACTCGGCGAGCTCGACCAGCGCGTGCGGGGAGAGGCGGCGCATCGCCAGATAGCCGCCGCCGAGGAACACCATCAACAACGCGGCCGCGCCCACCACACCACCCTGGAACCCACCGCCGGGGGTCAGCGCGCCGTGCGAATCGACATACAACGCCAGTACGACCAGCGGCCCGATCAGCACGAGCGTCACCGCACGCAACGCGTAGCTCGATCCCTGGAAGCGATGCTCGCGGCCGGCCTGCGCGGGGGGGCGCTCGCGCTCTGCGCGCTGCTCGCGCAACAGCACCGCCAGCCCAACGACGGAGACGAACAAGATGAACTCCTCGCCGAGCGTGTCAAGCGCCCGATAGTCGAAGTTCACCGCCGTCACCGCGTCGGTCGCATGACGCTGAGCGACCACGACGTGGTTGATCAAAAGCGCATAGGCGCCGCCCGAAGCGCCGAACGAGGGCAGGCCCGCTAAGCCCCAGGCGAGCAGCACCGCCAACCCGCCGGCACCCGTGAAGAACACCCCCAGCCGCGCCCGCTCACTCACAGCCACGCTCCCTCACGACTCATTCGCGCTCCTTCTCATCGGCGTCCTGTTCGTGGCCGCGGACCTTCGCGAGCGCCAGCAAGATCATCACGGGCACCGCGACCGTGCTGACGACGATCTGGGAGAGAGCGACGTCGGGCGCCTGCAGCACGAAGAACAACAGGGCCAGCAGCAGCCCGTAGATCCCGACCATCAGCGCCTGGCGCAACGGGTCGCGCATCAACACGACCCCGAGCCCGCCCAGCGCCAGCAACACCAAAAGCCCTGCCTGCAGCTCCTTCACGACTGCGATCCTTCCTTGCCGTCATGCCTACGCGGAGGCGGGTTCCAAGCACCCCGTTCGCGTATGCGCCCGGCGCGCGCGGTGGCGTGTGCGAGCACGGGCCCGCACACCACCAAGACCACGGCCGCCAGGAGCGCCTTGTCCGCGATCAACGACAACGACTCCCGTACCAGGATCGAAAGCGCAATCAGCAAAGCGCCCCAGCCCGCTGCGGCGGCATAGTGCAGCCGGTCATAGGCGCTGCCCATCACGAGCACACCCAGCGCGCACATCAGCAGCACCCCGACGCCGGCGAATAGTAGCACGTCCACGACCACGTCTCTCATGGGCCGTGCTCCATCAGCCGCGCGAACGCCAGCGACCCGACAAACCCCATCACTGCGAGGACCAGCGCCAAGTCGATGAACGGCTGGCGGTGCGTGCCCTCGCTGAACAGCATCAGCTCCACCGTGCACAGCGCGCTCGCGAGCTCGAGCGCCACCAGCCCGCTCAGCACCGTAGAGAGAAAACAGGCGACCCCGCACGCCAGCAGCGCCGGTAGCAGCGCGAGCGCGGCGATCAACCACACGTTCACGAGCCGATCTCCCGCAGGCTCGAGCGCTCCTCGTGACGGGCGACAAGCTGATGGGCGGCCACCCGCTGCTCGTCGACACCGAGCACGATTGTGTTCGGGGCAAGCGACCCGAACAGCTCGATCGCCGCGCGACGGCCACTACCGCTCGGATCGAGAGGGATCTCGAGTGCAATGTCGTGAAAGCGCCCCGCGCGCCGCTGTCCGATGAGAGCCCGCACAAGCTCGCGCGCGAGCAGCCACAGATCGCCCGGCACACGCAACAACTGACGCGCGAGCCCCTTCAGCAAGCCGCCCACGGGCCTCATCCTCGCGATCTCACTCTCAAACGCCAGGCGAGCGCCGAGCACCCCAGCCAGTCCAGCCCCCACGGCACAAAGCACCTCCGCCGTTGAGACCGTGTCGACCAGCAGCATCCACAGGCCGCCCACCAGCATCCACCACGCGAGCAACACGAGCACCCGGCCAGCACCGCGTCGGCGCCACTTTCCCTTGTCGACCCAAGCAGCCATGTTCGCGATTGAGCTACCCTGCTTGCCCGTTTGCCAAGCGGGATGGCCACGCGGAACGCACCTGCGAATAGCTCTACCTCACTGGCGAGTCGTGTCGAAGCCGCCGCTGCGGTTGCGAACGACCACCTGTCCGCTCCAGCCCCGCAACGGGTGCGAGCGGTCGCGGGCCAGCTGTGAGCAGACCCGTTTGGTGAGCATGTACACCACAACTGGTAGGACCAGGAACGCGCCACGGAAGAACCAGATCGCGCCTTCATAACCGAACCCGAACTGGAAGAACAGGCGATCAGCAGAGCCCGCCGCGAACACCACCGCCACCGCGCTCAGCACCGACGCGGCGAGCGCGCTGCGAGCGGGATTGTCGCGCGGGCGCTCGAGCAGATCGTGGCGGCGGTAGTCCTTTGAGATGAGGCGCCGGTCAAGCCAAGGCAGTGCATACAAGAGCCCGAAGACGATCGTCGGGAACAGCACGCCGCCGAAGAACGGGTTCGGAACGAGGGTGTGCCCGAATAGGTGGATCTCGAGGTTCGGCATGATCCGAAGCGCCCCGATCAGCCAGCCCAGATACCAGTCTGGCTGAGCGCCGTTGGTGCCGATGTAGGGGTGGTATGGGCCCCACAGCCACAATGGGTTGACCTGGATCAGGCCGCCCATCAGCACCAGCACCGCCGCGACTGCCGCGAACAGTCCCAATGAGCGCAGCGCATAGCCTGGCCACATCGGGGTGCCGACCACGTTGTCCTCACGCCGGCCCGCCCCGGGGAACTGTGAGTGGCGTTGGAGCATGATGATCGCCAGATGCACGGTGATAAGCGCCGCGAGGATCACGGGAATGATGAAGACGTGCGCGATGAACAGCCGCGACTCGAACGCGCTCGCCCCCGGGAAGCGCCCATCCCACACAGCGGTAGCGAGGGGACCCCCGATCAAGGGGAGCGACATCGCGACCGCCCAGGCGATCGCCAGCCCCATTCCCGAGAGCAAGTCGTCGGGCAGCGAGTAGCCGGCGAACCCCTCCAGGATCGCGAGCGCCAACAGAGTGACGCCGATGAAATAGTTGATGTCCCTGGGCTTGCGAAACGCGCCGGTGAACACGATCCGCAGCAAATGAAGCGTGATCGCCGCGACGAACACGAGCGCCGCCCAGTGGTGGACCTGGCGGGCGAGCAGGCCACCGGAGACGTCGAAGGAGATGTGCAATGCCGAGGCGTAGGCGCCGGAGACGCTCTGCCCGTCGAGCGCCCTGTAGGCGCCGTGGTAGATAACCTGGGTCGTGTCGGGGTTGAAGAACAGTGCCAGGAACGTGCCGGTGAGGATCAGCACGATGAACGAGTACAGCGCGATCTCCCCGAGCAGGAAGCTCCAGTGGTCGGGGAACACATAGTCCATCAGCCAGCGCAGGCCCCGCGCCGCGCCCAGGCGCTCGTCCACGAACGCGATCGCGTCCACCGACCGCTCTGGAGAGCGGCGGCTCACTGGCGGTCCCCCCACCAGGAGGGACCGACCGGCCCGGACAGCGGACCATTCGCGCGCAGCACGCCAGTGTCGTCGATCGTGAGCGGCAACTGCGGCAACGGCCTGCCGGCGGGGCCGAACTCGACGCTGGCGCCGTCGAGCACGTCGAAGGTCGAGTAATGGCATGGGCACACGAGCGCCGGACCCCGCGCCTGCGTGGAGGGGCTCAATGGCGAGCGGTACAGCGAGATCGCGCACGCCGCGTGGGTGCATATCTTCGAGTAGGCAAGGATGCCCTGCGGTGCCCAGCCGGCCCGCCCAGCAGGCAGCCTGAGGGTCGCGGGGTCCACGCGCACGAGTATTACCGGGGAGCCGAGGTTCTCCTGGCTGGCGCCCTGGGGGAACGCCGTCAGAAAGCTCCCCTCCGTGACCGCGGCGGCGAGGATCGGCTTGCCCTGCTCGTCGACGAGCGCTCGCCCGGACCGCCAAGGGGTCTGGCTGAGCTGGTCCTCGAGGCCGGGGCCGAGCGCGACCACAGGGATCGCGACCGCAGCGGTCAACCCCGCGCCCGCCACGCCTGCCGCCCCGACCAACAGCCGCCGGCGAGTGATCCCCTCAACGCCCATGCCCGCCCGCTCGAGCACCTGCTCCGCTTCCTCGCGGTCCGCGGCGGGCCGCGGACGATGCTCAACGCTCGTCTCCTGCGGCACGAGCAGGCGCCCGGCTAGCACCAGCGCGCCCGCCAGCAGCGCGAGCGCCAAGCCACCACAAACCCCCAACAGTTGCGTGTTCGGATCGAGGATGAACAAGGCAACCAAGCCGAACGAGGCCAGGCCGGCGAGCACGAGCAGCACCGCCACCAGCGGCTGCGCCCACACGGCGTCCGTGAGCACGCGACTCGAAGGGTCCTGGGAAGGGTCATGTTGCGCACAGTGGGCGCGGGCGCGTCGCAACGCCCCTGAGCGCCACAGGACGACCATTACGATCCCCTTCCATAGGCGGCGGCTCACCCTCCGCCTCCCGCTCGCGGAGGAGGCGGGGTCTCCTCCTGTTGTGTGCGCTCGCCCAGCAGACGGGCGACCAGCAGCAGTGCCGCGGCGGCCAACAACCATGCGACCATCCCCTCGGGTATCGGGCCGATCCTCCCGATACCCCAGCCGCCACGGTCTTCGGGGTGCTGGGTGCTCTGGATGTAGCGTGCGATCGAGTCGATCTGCCCGTCTGAGAGCTCGCCGGGACCGAAGCGCGGCATCACGTACGGGCCAATGCGGATCGCCTGTGCGATCTGCGTCGGGGTTGCCTGATTCAGCGATGGGACGACCGCCCCGGTCACGATCCCGCCCTGCCCTTGGATCGTGTGGCAGCCTGCGCAGTCAAGGCCGAACAGGCGCTGCCCTTCAGAAAGAGAGCCCCGCCGTGGATGCACGACCGGGACCGGCGGGCCGCCGAAGGAGGCGACATAGGCGACCAGCGCCTTGATCTGAGACTGCGGGAAGGCGGGGCTCGAGCGCAGCGGCTGCGCGCGCGGGGAGGGCAGCGGCATCCTGCCCGTTTGCAGGTAGAAGTCGGCGGCGAGCGCACCGACACCGTGCAGGCTCGGCCCGCGGCCGGGGATGCCCTGTGCGTTCATCCCGTGACAGGAGGCGCACGAGGACTCAAACAGCGCGCGCCCGCTCGAGACGAGCGCTGCTGGCAGGCGCCGCTCGATCGTGCTGGTGGTGTTCTTTTCGCTCGCGGCGGAGAACTGGACGAGGGCAAGCCCGCCGCACAACGCCGCCGTGAGAGCTAGCAGTCTCCGTCTCATGCCTCGAGCGCTCCGCTTGAAGCCGCCGCCCGCTCACTGTGCAGTTCGCGTCGTTGCTGGCGGCGCTCCTCGGCGAGCATCGCGCTCATCGCCACGCCCAGCGCGAGCGCGAACATGAGGATCCCACCGCCGACCCACATGATCGCCCCCGCCAGGTGCTGGTCCGCGAGTGCGGAGCGCCCCAACGCGCGTGCGGGCTTCAGATAGAACGCATAGCGGACCGTGGGCGCGAAAGTCAAGAGCGCGCCTGGGACCGCCATCGCCACCATCCCGCCCATCAGCCAGCAGAACCCTCCCACCGGGCCGGGACGGTGCGGAAGAGGGTCCGTCCCGATCAACGGCGCGAGCAACAAGACGCCCGCCCAAAAATAAACCGCGTGCTCAAGAGCGTGAGCCAGCGGATGCTCGAGCGCCAATTCAAAAAGCCCTGTCAAGTGCGTCGCGAGCACCGCGAGCGAAAACATGGTGAACCCCACGAACGGCCTGGCGAGCGTTCTCACCGCCCGGCTTGAGAGGACGCCCCCCAATACCGCGCGCCCCCGTGACCGGCAGCCCGCAAGCGCAAGCCTCACTGGGGCGCCCCACAACAAAAGCGCAGGCGCCACGAGGACGAGCAGCAGATGCTGGGTCATATGAACCGATAGCAACTCATCCGCGTACTGGTCGATGCCCGACAGCAGCGCCAACGCCAGCACGAACAATCCCGCCAGGAACGACGTGGTGCGCCACATAGGCCAGCTGCGGCGAGCGCGTCTGACACCACACAGGTAGGAGCCGGCCGTGATCGAAAGCAGGGCGATCAACCCCGGTTCGACACTCCAGGAGCCCAAGAGCCTTGCGAGGGTTGGTTGTGCCCCAGTCATTTCGGAACGCTCCTCTGAGCGTGCCGGCGTGCACGTCCCTCGCGCACGAGCCCGCCCACACCGAGCGCTGTGATGCCGGCACCGATCAGGATCAGCCACAGGCCGAACCCCGCTCCCACCAATGCCAGCGCCAACCCGACGACCAGCGCCGCGGTCGCAAACGACCCGTCGGCGATCACCCGCGGGGGCTCGCCGGGACCCGCGCGCACGTCGAGCGCCCACACGACCACGCCCGCGAGCAGACACGCAGCGGAGGCGCTGCCGAGCATCACGTACTCGATCGGGTGAAGCCCAAACGGCCCCTTCACCGATGCAAACGGCGCTTGCAGCGCGGTCATCACGGCGAGCAGGAGCCCCCAGCCGACGAGGACGATCCCAGCACGCCTCACGCCACCCCCTCCTCACGGGATTCTCGCAGATCGAGCAGAGGCGCGTAAGAGCCGATCGGTGGCAGCTCGTCGAAGTTGTGCCGCGGCGGCGGGGAGCTCGTCGCCCACTCGAGCGTCTGTCCCTGCCACGGGTCATCGCCCGCCTCCCTGCGCGAGCGCAGCGACACCCACAGGTTGCACAGGAACACGAGCACCGACAGCGCGATCACTCCTGCGCCCACGGTCTCCAGCACGTTCAGCGTCTGCCAGCCGCTGGCGGCGGGGTAGCTCGAGATCCGGCGTGTCATCCCTTCCGCTCCCAGGATGAACATCGGGAAGAAGGTTAGGTTCGTCCCGATCGCCATCAGCACGAAATGTGCTTTGCCAAGGCGCTCTGAGAGCAGCGCCCCGGTCAGCTTCGGAAACCAGTAATAGACACCCGCGAACAGCCCGAACGCGCTGCCCGCAAACAGCGTGTAGTGAAAATGCGCGACCACGAAATAGGACATGTTCAGACCGTAGTCAAGCGGCGGGGACGCCACGATGATCCCCGTCAGACCACCGACCAAAAACTGGGCGATGAATCCCAGCGCGAACAGGAACGCCGTAGTGAAACGCATCCGCCCGCGCCACATCGTGCCAAGCAGGTCGAGATACTCGATCCCCGCGGGGACGACCAGCGCGGTCGAGGTCAGAGAGAAATACTTGTTGGTCACCTGGCCCATGGTGAACATGTGGTGCGCCCACACCGTCATCGACAGGCCGGCGAACGCGAGCAACGCCAGGATGAAAGCGCTGTAACCGAAGAACCGGCGGCCGCAGAAGGTCGCCACGACCTCGCCCACCATCCCCACGAACGGGAAGAACATCACATACACCACCGGGTGCCCGTAGAACCAGAACAACTGCTGATAGTCCACAGCGCCCAGGCCGCCGGTCAGCACGCCCCCGAAGTGCCGCTGCGCCCACAACAGTCCCAGTGCGACGATCAACGCCGGGAAGGAGAACGCCACCAGCAGACAGGTCGCGAGCATCGACCAAGTGAAAACCGGCATCCGCATGAGCGTCATCCCCGGCGCCCGGCGCCGCAGCGCCGTTGCGAGCAGACAGCCAGCCCACAGGATCTGCCCAACCGTCACCATCACGACCCCGAAGATCCACAGTTCCATCCCGCTCCCCGGAGAGTGAATCGAATCCGACAGCGGATCGAACCCCCACCACGAGGCGGCCGCCGCACCGCCGCTGGTCAGAAAACCCGACCACATGCTCAGACCGCCAAGCACGAGCAGCCACAATCCAGCGAGCGCAACACGCGGCCCTGCGACCTCTGCCGCTCCGACCTGTAGCGGCACGAAGTACAAGCCGCTCGCGAGCGCCACCGGCACCATGAACAGGTACACCATCGTCGACCCGTGCATCGTGAAAAGCTGGTTGTAGACGCCCTGGGAGACCACGCCACCGTCCGCGGCGAGCTGGCTTCGCATCAAGAGCGCAAGCACCCCACCGGCGAGGAAGAACACCAACCCCACACCCGCCGCGCTCACCGCGATCCGCTTGTGGTCAGTGGACGCAAGCGTGCGCAGCGGCGCCGCACCCACCGCCGGGAGTGCAGTCGTGTTCACGAGATCGCCCCCGACGATCGTTCAGCTAGCCACCGGCGGAAAACGGCGGGGCTGACCGCCTGGATCTCAAAGTGCATCTGTGAGTGTTGCTCGCCACAGAACACCGAGCACTCACCCCCATAGAAGCCCGGGTTGTCGAAGCGCAGATCAAACCGCGTCACATAACCGGGCAAAAACTGGCGCTGGAAGTGAAGCCGGGGCACCCAGAACCCGTGAATCACATCCTTAGAGGTGCCGGTGAATTCGATCTCAACGCCGGTCGGGACAAGCGCCGCCGGCGGATGCCACGTCGAGACCGCCAAGACCGTGAGCCCGCTCGGATACTCAAAGCGCCAGCTCCACTGCGCAGCCGCCACCCTGATGCGCAAGGCGGGATCTGAAACCGTCCGGTCGATCGGCGTCTCCGCGGTGAACGTCACCCACAACAGCACTGCGACCACGCCCGCCAGCAACGTCGCATAGGCGACCTCGAACGCAAGCGCCTCCGAGCGCCCGCCCGCGGGGCGCGTGCGACGCGCGCCCCGAACGAGCAAAACAACCAGCGAAACCAGCACAAGCGCGAACACACCGATCGCTACCGGAAAATAGATACCCCGTACATGCTGGTAGGCGTGTAGCGTGTCGGGCATCAGTGCTCGTAGCGCTCCGCCTCGCCCTCACGCAACCGCAACCCGGTGCCCGACAGGGCGGGGTCGGGACACAGAGTGCCATCCACGATCGGCGGGATACCCTCGAACAGCATCTCCTCGATACGCGCGTGATCGTGGAAATACTCCACATGGGCAAGCGGCTCGATCGCCGCGCACACATGCGCGTGGATCGACGGGCTCGTGTGCGCCGAGAGCCGCATCCCTCGCGCCGCGCACAGCGCACCCACCTGTAAAAGCTGGGTGATCCCGCCGCAACGCGTCACATCCGCCTGCAGCACATCGACAGCGCCCGCCTCGAGCATTCGACGGAAGTAAAAGAGGTCATAGCCGTACTCGCCGGCGGCTATATCCATCCCCGCCGGAGCACGGTCGCGCAACAGCCGCAACCCCTCGAGATCATCGGAGGAGACAGGCTCCTCAAACCACGACACCCCCGACTCCCATGCGAACGTGTCGGCGAGGGCCAGCGCCTGCTTGCGCGAGTAAGCGCCGTTGGCGTCAACGAACAGGCCGACGCTTTCGCCGATCGCGTTGCGGGCGTGTTGGACACGCTCAGGGTCACGGTCGGGGTCCGCGCCGACCTTCATCTTCACCGCCGTGATGCCTTGCTGCACCCAGCCGGTTAGCTGGCGATGCATCTGCTCAGCGCTGTAGGAGGTGAACCCACCGCTGCCATACACCGGCACCCGCTCGCGCACCCGACCCAACAGCGTGGACAGCGCGATGCCGAGCAGCCGCGCCTTCAAGTCCCACAGCGCGACGTCCACCGCCGAGATCGCGCTCGCGGCGACACCCGGATAGCCCGCATTGCGCACCGCGCGGCGCATCCGCGTCCACGCCGCCGGCGGGGAGAGCGCATCGCAGTCGAGCACCGCATCAGCAAGCAGCTCCCGTACCAGCAGCGCGGCTGCCCCGGCCGCATAGCTATAGCCAAGGCCCGTGTGCCCGCCGGCGCTGGCCTGGACGAGCACCACGGTCGTCGCATCCCAGGACAGCGTGCCATCGGCCTCGGGAGCGTCGGTCGGCACCGTGAAAGCACGCGCCGTCACCTCCTCGACCGGGACCTGGCTCCCGGCGTCGCGCTCCGCCACAGGGCTTTCGGCGTCTGCGCTCTCCACAGTGCCGGTCCGTTGGCTCCGGCCTCGCTCAGCGACTACCTACGAAACGAGCCCGCTGCGCCTTCCCGTGCTCGACGTGCTCCGGTCGCGCCTGCCCTTCAGCCTCCTCGCTTGACCCCTCGACCTTGTCTCCCTCGGGATCAAGCTGCTTGTGTCGCAGCCACATCGCGATCGCATACACGCCGCCGCCCAGAAAGGCCACCACGATCAGGACGATCACCAGTATGAAGAATCCTCCGATTTCCATGTGAGTCTTCTACCCGAGGCATACGCGCTCAAACCGGGGGTGCGGCACCCTCACCGCCGCCGGTAGCCAGCGCGGCCGCCGCCGCGACGTGGGAAAGATGCGTGAGCGTCTGTGGGTAGTTGCCGAGCAGCTCGCCGCTTTGAGGGTCGATCTGCTCGGAGAACAACCCCAGCGGGTTGGCGGCGGCCATCGCCCGGTCGAACACCTCACGCGCCCTTGGCAACCTTCCCTGGCGGGCATAGCACTCCGCCAGCCAGAACGAGCACGCCAGGAAGGCACCCTCCTCACCCTCAAGCTCATCGTCCTGGCGATAGCGGTAGAGAAACCCGCGCGCGTCGAGCTCCTCGGCGACCGCGTCAGTGGTGCGGACCATTCGCTCATCGTCGAACGCCACGAACCCCACCACCGGCAGCAACAGCAGCGCAGCATCAAGCGCCGGCTCGTCGAAGCACTGCACGAACACACCACGCTCGGAGTCATAGCCCTGAGTCTCGATCGCCTCGCGGATATCCTCTCGCGCCTTCTCCCAGCGGCGAGTGGGAGCCCTGCGCGCGCACTCCTCAGCCAGTCCCAGCCCGTGATCTACCGCCGCCCAACAGCACGCCTTGGAGTGCACGAAGTGCCGAGGCTCCCCACGCCACTCCCAGATTCCCTTGTCGGGCTCCGACCAGCGCTCCACCGCGGCCTCGACCAGCTCTGAGAAGAACCGCCATTCGTCATCGTCGGGGGAGTGCCCGCGCCGATGCCAGCGCCACGCCAGGTTCAGGATCTCACCGAAGGCGTCCAGCTGTAGCTGCCCGGCCGCGTCGTTGCCGACCCGTACCGGTCGCGAGCCACGGTAACCCTCCAGGTCGAGCTGTTCCTCTGAGATCCTTCGCTCCCCGCCGATCCCGAACAGAATTTGCAGATCCTCGGCGTGTCCGGCGCTGCTACGCACGATGAAATGGCGAAACCGCCTGGCCTCGCGCTCGCAGCCCAGCTCCGCCAGCGCGTGCGCGGTCAGCGTTGAGTCCCGCACCCAGCTGTAGCGGTAATCCCAGTTACGCTCGCCTCCCACCGTCTCCGGCAGCGAGGTGGTGGGGGCAGCGACGATCGCCCCGGTCGGGGCATAGGTCAGCGCCTTCAACGTCAGCGCCGAGCGCACGACCGCATCATGGTCGGGACCGTCATCGCTCAACCGTTCACGCCAAGCCCGCCACCACTCAACCGTCTCCTGGAGCCTGCCGTCCACCTCGCCGGCGTCCAGAGCGGTCCGCTCGTTCTCCAGTAGGTGCGGGCGGACGAACCGGATCAAAAGCCGCAGCCGCTCCCCAGCGTGTATCCGGCCTGACGCGAGGAGCGCTTCGCCCCGGGTGGCGAGCTCGCCATCGCTCCACACCAAAAGCCCGTCATCGCCACCGATCGCCGTGAACACGTCAGTCGCAGCACGGCGCAGCCACGGCCGCACAGCCCCGTAGTCAAACCGGGGCGCCACCTCGAACCGCACCTCGGCGCTGCCGCGCTCGCACTCAACGAGCCTGATCAGCTCCCGGCGCGGCTCGAGCGCACCGTGCTCGCGCATCGCAAAGAAATCCCTGACCCGGACGGTTCCCCGCGGACCCTCGAGGACGCTCTCGAGAACAAGCGTGTCGTGCATATAGCTGCTTCCTCGCCAGGTTGCATCGCCCTCCACCGATACCGCGCAGAACCCGCCGCGCTCACGGTCGAGCAGCCGCCCGAAGCAACTCCCGCTATCGAAGCGGGGAAGGCAGCACCAGTCGATCGCACCCTCCGCCGAGACTAGCGCGGCGCTGTGACAGTCTCCGATCAGCCCATAGGCGCCGATCGACGGTGCCGGCTCGCTCATCGCCCCCGGCGCATCGCGCCCAGCAGCCCCGCGGCGACCCCGGCGCCGCCGGCGAGCAGCCGCCGGTGGCGAGTCAGCTCCCACTGCACACTGCGCGACTTGGCTTCATCGTCAAAGTCGCCGTGTGCGGCCCGCTCACCCGGCAGCGGCTCAAACAGGTTGTCCGGCCGTCCCGGCTGCACCGGCTCGCCGGTCTGCTGGGAGTCAAACCCCGTCCTTGCCAGATAGCGGTCGGCGAATCCCGGGGCCAGGGCGTTGCCGAGCAGCGTCAGGGCCGTCGAGGCGCCCACCCACCACTCACGGCGCGCGGGCTCCCGAGAGGCCGCCACGATCGCCCGCGCCGCGACCTCCGGCTGATAGATCGGCGGTACCGGCTGCGGATGGCAGGGAAGCCGGGTGCGAACCATGTCGAACTGCGGGGTGTTCAACGCCGGCAACTGCACCATCGTCACCCTCACCCCGCTCCCCTCGTGCATCAGCTCGCAGCGCAGCGACTCGGTGAATCCCTGGATCGCGTGCTTGCTCGCACAGTAAGCGCTCTGCAAAGGAATGCCACGGTAGGCCAACGCCGAGCCAACCTGCACGATCACGCCACGATCCCGCTCGCGCATCCGCTCGAGCGCGCACAGTGTCCCATGTACCACCCCCAGATATGTGACCTCAGTGACTCTGTGAAACTCCTCGGCAGTGATCTCCCAGGTCGGGGCGAACACGCTCGCCATCGCGTTGTTCACCCACACGTCGATGTCGCCACGCTCCGCGAGGCTGCCAGCCGCCGCCTCAACCGCTCGCGGATCCGCAACATCACATTCCAGCACCAAGGGCTGCCCACCAAGCGACAGGACCTCGGACGCGGTGGCCTCGAGCGCTTCCTGACCGCGGGCGATCAACCCAACTGTTGCGCCCTCACGCGCGAATGCCCTCGCGGTTGCGCGCCCCACCCCCGAGCTAGCTCCCGTGATCGCCACCACGACAGGCGCGGAGGACGAGTAGCTGACAGCGCGAGCGCTCGAGACCGGTCGCACGAGCACCTACCGCGAGGATGTCTTTTCACGGACGAGAAACTCTTCCAGCATCGACCGACCATCCGCAAGCACCGGGTCGGCGTGGGCGAATAGCAGTGCATCGAACTCCTCGTCCAGCATCCGCATGAGATTGCTGCACAGCCCGGCCTTGACAGTCTCCGGGTTCTCACCGAGCAGGGCGTCCGGCATGAACGCGAGCGACCCATCCTCCTCCCTCGTGAGGCCGTCACCGAACGAAAGCACCCCGCCCGCGACACTCAACAACAGCGTTGTCTCCTCTGCGCAGATCGACGCGAGCTCCAAGGCAAGAACGTCATCCGCTAGCTGCTGATCGAAGGTGAAGCCACACACTGGGTGTTCGCCCTGGAAATGATCGAGGCCCGCCTCGTGGCAAAGCACAGGGCAGTGGAACCGATCGGTATAGGCAGCGCTGTGGCGGAAGTGATGCCGGTTGCTCAACACGATTCGTCGTGGGCCGCCGACGGCTGCGATCACATCGAGTCCCCCCTCGGGCCGCATCGGGTCGAGCAGCGTCTCGCTGTCGCACACGAAGCTGCTGTGAACCGGCTGTTCAATTCCGTCGTGAAAGGCGCTCCAGTGAAAGAGTCCCGGCAAGATCTCATCCATTGATTCTCACCTTCCTCGCTAGCCCGCCGTGGCGGGGACAGTGGACGCTCTGGGGGAATCCTCCAACTAGTTAGGCAACTACCCCCAGGTCCCGCTCGGCAATCCGCGACCCACGCGTCAGGCGCGGCGTGTACGCAGAGGCTCACAGCACTCGCTTGAAACTGCCAGGCTCGGGTAGAAGCAGGCTCGTGACCGCATTCGGCTACACGATGATGTGCGAGCAGTCGCCGCCCGATCAGCTCGTCGCCGACCTCGTCCAGGCCGAGCACGCGGGCTTTGAGTTCTCGGTCATCTCAGACCACTACCAGCCATGGCTCGCCGCGCAAGGACACTCGCCATACGCCTGGTCGGTGCTCGGCGCAGCTGCCCAAGCCACCACGCAGATAGGCCTGATGACCTACGTGACGTGCCCCACCTTGCGCTACCACCCCGCGGTCGTGGCACAGAAGGCGGCCACTATGCAGATCCTCTCCCATGGTCGCTTCCGGCTCGGTCTCGGCTCCGGCGAGAACCTCAACGAGCACGTCGTCGGCAAGCGCTGGCCAAGCATCGGCGCTCGTCACGAGATGCTTGCCGAGGCAGCCGACATCATTGCTGCCCTCCTCGACGGCGAGGGGCGCGTCAATTACCGTGGCCGGCACTTCCAGGTGGAGTCCGCGATGCTGTGGGATCTACCGGAGGAGCGCGTGCCCGTCGGGATCGCCGTCTCCGGGCAGGACTCCTGTCGGCTGGCCGGGGAGAAGGCGGACATCATGATCGCCGTCCAGCCGGACCCCGAGCTGGGGGAGATGTTCGATCGCGCTGGCGGGAAGGGCAAGCCCCGCGTCGGGCAGATAGCGCTCGCCTACGATCCCGATCGCGCTACCGCGGTGCGCCGCGCGCACGAGCAGTTCCGCTGGTTTGGTCTGGGCTGGAAGGTCAACGCCGACCTGCCCAACCCCGATTCCTTCGAGGGAGCCACCCAGTTCGTCACCGAACAACAGGTCTCAGAGCAACTGGCCTGTGGGCCGAACGTGGATGAGCACGTGCAGAAGATCAAGCCCTACCTGGACGCGGGGTTCGATCAGATCGCGCTCGTGCAAATAGGCGGCGATCAGCAGCAGCAGTTCATCGCGTGGGCGCAGCGCCAACTGCTTCCAGCCCTACGAGAACTATGAGCGTCCCGGCGCGAGAAGCACGCCGGCGAACGCAGGACGCGGACGTGGTGGCTTCCCGCTGTCAGAGGACCTGCAAGGTGGTTCAGCCGTCCTCCACAGCGTCCTCTAGCAGCTCCAGCACCGCGCGCTCCACCCGAGCACGAACCCGTGGCCTATCCAGATCCGGTCCGGCCCTACCGATCGCGCCCACAATCGTCACACCAGCCTGAAAACGGTCTATCACGCGCGGGTCCACGTAGGAAGCGCGACACACCGCGGGCGTGTTCCCAAGGTAGGCCGCGACCGTCTTAATCGCCTGCTTGACCTCCCGCTCACGTGCGGCGCGTCCCTGAGTCTCCTCGGCGCCCGCCAACGCGACCGCGGCAAGCACCGTCGCGTTCCAAGTACGGAAATCCTTAGCAGTGAAATCGCCCCCCGAACATCGCTTCACATAGGCGTTCACCTCCTCCGCCCTCAGCTCCCTCCAACCATCCGCGGCACGGTAGGCGAGCAGCTGCGAGCCCGTGCGACGACGCTTGAGCGCCGCGAGCACGACCAGCGCCTGGGGATCGGCGATCGCTTGCACCCGCCGCTGCCCAGACTTCGCGGGAAAGTCGAAGATCACCTCGCGCTCGCAGACGGTGACATGCTCGCGCAGCATCGTAGTCAGCCCATAAGACTCGTTGCGCTCCGCGTAGTCCTCAGAGCCGATCCGAAAGAACCCAAGGTCCAAGAGCCGCACCGCGCACGCCAACACCCGCTGCTCAGTCAACTCCGCGGCCGACAGACGAGCCCCGCCGCCGGTGAGCCTCAAGTCGCGTGCCACATGATGTCGTAGCCACGGCAGCGCGGTACCGAACGCGAGCATCGAGTCGAACTTACGCCTGTCACGGTGAGCGCGCCAACGAGCGTGGTAGAGATACTGTTTGCGACCCGCCGCGTCGACCCCGGTGGCCTGCAGATGACCGAGCGGGTCCATGCACACCCACACCTCCCGCCAGGCAGGGGGAATCACGAGCTCGGAGATCCGCTCGAGCACCTCGGGATCGTCGATGCGCCCTCCATCGGGGTCCAGGTACTCAAAGCCCCGGCCGCGCCGCCGGCGCGATATGCCCGGCGCCGCGCAGTTGCTACGCCTCAGCCGCGGGATCGTCACACCTCCGCAGATAGCAATTGTAGGAACACCTTCCGCACCTCACTGGCGATACCCGGTGCTTCGTGGCCGCTATCGCGCCCGACTCGATGGGCTTCGGAGCCGAGCAGTCCTACCTGCAGCGCCGCCCGAGCACCAGACCGACCTGTTTATGGCTAAACACTCGGGGGTAGACGATCAGGCAGCAAAAACGGTTAGGAGGCTCATCATGGTTGCCCTCATAGTGCTGCTACTGCTCGTAGCCATATTCGGCGGTCTCGGATTCGCCGCGCATGTGCTCTGGTGGGTCCTGCTCATCGCCGTCGCGCTGTGGCTGCTCGGCTTCCTCGTCGGCGGGGTAGACGCCAGCGTAGGTCGTCGCCGCTGGTACGGCCGCTGGTAGCGGCTCGTGGCCGCCCAGCAGCTGGAGAGCGAAACGCGAAACGGAGTGGGCACCGCACCCACGAGTCCTGAGCCGTCCACGGTTGGCTCCTCGATATCCGAGAGTCGGCGCAGCCACCTGCTCGGCATCACCGACTCCGCGCTCGGATACATGTCCCTCGAGGACATGCTCTCCGAGCTGCTGGAGCGCATCCGCAGCTCACTCGAGGTCGATACGGCAGCGGTACTTCTGCTCGAGGAGGACCGTGGCGTGCTTGTCGCACGCGCTGCGCGAGGACTGGAGGAGGAGGTCCGCCAAGGTGTCCAGGTCCCACTCGCGCGAGGCTTCGCAGGCCGCGTCGCCGCCGAGGCGCGTCCAATCATCATCGAGGATCTCGATCACGCCGAGGTCGTAAACCCGATCCTCCGACAGAAGGGCATCCGTTCGATGCTCGGCGTGCCCGTTCACGTCGAGGGTCGCGTCATCGGCGTGATGCACATCGGCACCCTCGTCCAGCGCCACTTCGACGGGGACGACGTGACACTGCTGCAGCTCGCCGCCGACCGCGCCGCGCTCGCGATCGATAACGCCCGTATCTCAGAGCGACGCGCAGTCACGGAGATCATGCAGCGCACGCTTCTGCCGGACGCTCTGCCCCTGATACCCGGTATCCGCTTCAGCGCCAAGTACCTGCCGGCCGGCTCCGGCGTCAAGATCGGCGGTGACTGGTACGACGTGTTCCAGCTCGCCAATGGGCGGGTCGCGTTCGTGATCGGCGATGTCGTCGGCCGCGGGGTGCTGGCCGCCTCGGTAATGGCCGAGATCCGCACAGCCCTACGCGCCTACATGGCGCAAGGCCACGGGCTCACCGAGGTGATCTCAATGCTCAACGACCTGCTCGTCTCGATGGGCCGCAACCGCGGAGCCACCCTCTCGATCCTCGAACTCGACCCCGAGGCCGAAGAGCTGGAAGCGGTCACAGCCGGGCACCTGCCCCCACTGCTGATCGAGCCGGACGGAGAGACCCGCCTGCTCGAGCAGACGCATGGACTGCCCGTTGGCGTGCGCACTGGACATTCCTACCAAGCGTGCCGCCACCCGTTCCCGACCGGCAGTAGGCTCCTGCTCTACACCGACGGACTCATCGAGCGACGCGACGAGTCGATCGACGAGGGCTTCCAGCGGTTGACGGCTGCCGCCCGCGCCGCTGCGCAACGCACCGACTCCTCCCTCGCCGACCGCGTGTACCGAGCGCTCCTCGACGAGACCCCCCTCGAGGACGACGTAGCGCTCCTTGCGATCGAGACGGCGCCCCTCGAAGACACGCTCGAGATCACCCTTCCAGCGCGCCCCAACGTCCTCGGCGGGCTGCGCAACACACTCGGCCGCTGGCTCCAGGCCGCAGGCGCCGACGAAAACGAGCTATTCGACATCACCATCTCAGCCTCCGAGGCCGCCACCAACGCAATTGAGCACGCCTACGGCGCCCGCGAAGCGGGCTTCACAGTGCGCTGCGAATACGACGGCCAGCAGGTGATAGTGACCATCAGCGACATCGGCCGCTGGCGCACCATCCGCTCGCAGGGCGGCGGGAGGGGACTCCAGATCATGCGCTCGCTAGCCGACAGCGTGGAGGTCAACAGCGACGAAGGCGGAACAACCGTGAAGATCACCAAGAGACTCTCTCACCAAGCATGAGCGCGCTGGGCATCGAACGGATCGACGGAGTGCCAATCGCGCACGTCACCGAGGACCTAGACGCCGCCAACGCCGCCACTGTCCAACAGCAGCTAGCCGATGCGCTCGGCCCCGATGCTTCAACCTTGATCGTCGACCTCAGCGACACCCGCTACCTCGACAGCGTAGGCATCGACATGCTGCTGCGCCTCAGCGACCGCCTCGACCGCCGCCGCGCCAAGCTGATCCTCGTGATCCCCGACACCTCACAGCTAAAGCGCCTCGCCGCGATCGTCGGCCTGCCCGGCGCGCTCGCCATCCATCCCACGCTGGGCCAAGCGCTACAAGACGCCGCGAAGCCGCAAACGCAGACCTCCGCGCCCCCCGCGTCACCGCACTGGCGTACAATGCTCAGATGACCCGCTCGCCTCAGAACAGAACGTGAAAGTGATCAGTGAGCCTCCCTATTTGATCATTGAGGTTACTAGCGTCTCCCGGGCTAAGACGATCGTCCTGACGGGCGAAGCAGATCTTCAGGGCGCCCCTGAGATCGAAGCGGCTCTCCAAGACGCCTCCGCGGGCGAGCCGGGGCTCATCGTCATCGACCTCAGAAATCTTACGTTCATCGACTCAAGCTGCTTGCACGCCCTCGTCAGAGGGCACGAACTGTGTCGCGCGTACGGGCACGAGCTAAGCGTCATCCCCGGCCCCGCCAACATACAGCGGCTGTTCGAGCTCACCGGGATGGACGAGATCCTCCCATTCTGCGACGCGGAGCCGAGCCTCGAGTCCTCGTCAGGGGACTCCGGGAGCGGCGCGTAGTCCCGTTCGATCGTCTGCATCAATCGGGCGCACCATCCGTTTGCCGTCAGTGACTCGGAGCAGCTCTGTGACGATCTTCGAAGCGAAGCCCACCTCTGCCTATGCGCGCGACGACGCTCGCCAGGAACGCGCCGGCAATCAGGTAGACGATCAGCGCGATGCCCCAGTCGACCGTAATGGCTCGCTTTGGATGACCCGTGAACTGGATCAGTCCGGTGAACGCTCCGGCGAAGAAGTTCGCGCCTTCGTGGATGCCTTTCACGATGGTGTTGTTGGGGTTCGCATCGACATCGCGCAGCACGATCGCCAATCCGATCAGCAGGGCAATCAACACTGCAAGAGTCATCACCATCCTTGCCAGCATCACGACTCCCGATCCGAGCGCGCCGACGGTGGCGGCACCTGCCTCACGAGCGCGCCGGCCCCTCCTTCTTTCCGGCATCGCCGCCCGCCCTGCTTCACGTGAACGGGCTTCCTGTCCGCCTCGCGGCGTGGATGTTGCCTGCCCATCGCCACTTTCCACAGCTTGCTGCCTGCGCCAAGTTTTTAGTCGCATGGCACACCGTCCTTCCCCGAGCTCTGCGCTAACCCATTTTTGAAATCGATACTTGGCGTATCGCTACCCATCAAACGAGGTAGCTAAGCGATTCTCTTTCCGCTACCTACCGGCCGCCAGGGAGGCCGATGGAAAGCACCTTGGCGCTAGGGCACGAGCTCGCGCTGTGGAGCGGGACCGGCCAGAGCGTTGCCACTGGAGGGATCGAACAGGTGCAGGCGCTCCGTTGCGACCGTGAAGCGGGCTTGCTCGCCAACGCGCAATGCGCTGGCAGGAGCGACTCGGGCTACGCCGTTGACGTTGGCGGAGGCAGAGATCTCCCCTGCCTCGAGCCCCTCGGCGTCTTGAGCGGCTGCCACTTCCACTCCGCGCACGTGCTCTGCCTCCAAGCGGAAATGCACGAGCTTCTCCGAGCCAAGCGCCTCGACCAGCTCGACCGAGCCCACCAGTTGCCGGCCGTCCCGCTCATCGCCCCCGCCGAGCGCGGCGTCGCTCAAATCCTCAGGACGGACGCCAACTATTACGTCCTTACCACGAAATGACCGGAGCTCACTCCCCTCGCGTGCGTGCGAAGAGAGATCGAGCGTCTGCTCGCCCACATGCAGACTGCCTGCGTCCGAGTCGACCGTGGCGCGATAGAGGTTCATGGCGGGCGAGCCGATGAACGCGGCGACGAACAGGTTGGCGGGGGCGTCGTAGAGCACTTGCGGAGCGTCACACTGCTGCAGCGTGCCGGCGCTCAGAACGGCGACCCTGTCGCCCATCGTCATCGCCTCCGTCTGGTCGTGGGTGACGTATAGCGTGGCGACAGCGAGGCGGCGTTGGATGCGGGAGATCTCGGCCCGCATCTGCACGCGCAGCTTGGCATCGAGGTTCGAGAGCGGCTCGTCCATGAGGAACACGGCTGGTTCGCGCACTATGGCCCTGCCCATCGCAACGCGTTGGCGTTGCCCGCCGGAGAGCTGTCCCGGCTTGCGGCGCAGGTGCTCGGTGAGCCCGAGGATGTGCGCCGCTTCCTCGACTTTGGCCCTCACCTCCTCCTTTGAGAGCTTGCGCAGCTTGAGCGCGAAGCCGATGTTCTCGGCGACGGTCATGTGTGGGTAGAGGGCGTAGTTCTGGAACACCATCGCCATGTCGCGCTCGCGCGGAGAGAGATCGTTGACGACTCGCTCGCCAACGCGAATGGTGCCTTCGCTGATGCCCTCGAGCCCAGCGACCATGCGCAGGGTAGTGGTCTTGCCGCAGCCCGAAGGTCCCACCAACACCATGAACTCGCCATCGGCGACGTCGAGATTGAGATCGCTCACCGCCTCTGCGCCATTGGGATAGACCTTTGTGACGTGCTCTATCTCGACGCTGGCCATCGGCCCTCCTTACGGCGGGAGACGTCGGGCAGCGGCTCGCTGGGGGCGTTGGACATCATCGGAAGGAGCCCGCCGTAAGTCCCGCGACGATTCGTCGCTGAGCGAACAGCACGAGCACGGCGATGGGGATCGTGATGATGACCACCGCCGCGTCGATGCGGTTGTAGAAGACCTGGAACTGGCTCTGCCCGAAGCTCACGATCGACAGGGGCGCGGTGAAGTGAGGGGGAGTCTCGAGGAACGAGACCGCGAAGGCGAAGTCGTTCCAGGCGAGGATGAAAGCGAGGATGCCGGCGGTGAACACGCCGGGGATGGCAACGGGGATGACCACCTTGCGCAGCGCTTGCAGGCGGGTGGCGCCGTCGACGAGCGCCGCCTCTTCTAGGTCCTTGGGGATCTGAGCGAAGAAGTTCTTCAAGAGCCACGTGGCTATGGGCAGCGTGTACACCAGGTAGACGACGATGAGCGGGTAGATGTTGTCGAGCAGGTCGAGTTCCTTGAAGAGGAGGAACATCGGGCCCACCATCGCCAGCACCGGGAAGAACCCGGCTACCAGGACGAACGCGAGGATAACGCCGGCGCCCCGGATCGGAAGGCGCGCAAGCGCATAGCCGGCAAGCGACGCCACGACGACCGTGACGACCGTGGCGCCGAGAGCGACGATGGCGCTGTTGAGCAGCGGCGTGAGGAAGTGCTGCTGGGTGAAGTTGTCGGAGTAGGCGTCGAAGGTGAGGTGGGACGGGAGCAGGCCGTTCGAGCCGCCCACTCCTTGGGCCACCTCGGCGTTCGTCTCGAGGGAGGTGCGCAGGATCCAGTAGAAGGGGAACAGCGCGATAGCGACGGCGATCAGGACGAGCAGGTAGAAGAGGATCTCGCGCACCAGCGCCCAGCCGGTGGGGAGCCGCCGTGGGGGGCGCGCGCGACGCGCCTGGACCTGCGCCAGGGCAGCTGGGACCTCGGAGCTCGCGTGCGCGCTCATACGACTTGGCCCGGTCGCAGGACGCGGACGTAGATGCCGGCGATGATGAGCGAGAAGATGACGAGCATCACCGAGATGGCTCCGCCATAGCCGAAGTCGGTGCTAACCAGGAACGTTTGCCAGTTCACGAAGGAGAGCGTCTCGGTGCTCACGCCGGGGCCGCCTCCGGTCATGATGTAGATGACGTCGAAGACGAGAAACGCCTGCAGCGTGCGGAAGATCAGCGCCACACCGAGGGCGGGCTTCAGCAGCGGCAGCGTGATCCGCCTGAAGGACTGCCAAGCGGTGGCGCCGTCCATGCGCGCCGCCTCATATACCTCGCTGGGGATCACCTGCAGGCCGGCGAGCAGGATGATGGCCATGAACGGGACGTTCTTCCACGCGTCCGCCACGAAGATGGCGACCCACGAGGTCCAGATGCCGGCGAGCCACGTGGTGTGAGCGCCTGGTAGGTGAAGACCTCCGAGGACGTAGTCGACGAAGCCGGCGCGCGGATCGAACATCGTCTTCCACAGCGTCGCCGAGACGACGGTGGGCACAGCCCACGGGATGAGGATGGCGGCACGTAGAAATCCGCGTCCGCGGAAGCGACGGTTGAGCATCAGCGCCAGCCCGAGCGCAGCGACTGTCTCCAGGAATACCGACACGGCGGTGAAGGCGGCAGTGCGCTCAAACGCGCTCACCCACTCGGAGGACCCAAACATCTTCGTGTAGTTGTCGAGCCCCGCGAACGAGCGGGGCTGGTTGGCGATGCTCAGGTTGACGTGATGGAACGAGTTCCAGATGTTGTAAACGAGCGGGTAGGCGGTGACCGCGAGCAGCAGGATGACGACGGGTGCGACGAGCGCGTAGCCGAGGCGCCGTTCGGCACGAGCCTGGCCTCCCCCTCTCGGGTGCCGAGCCGAGAGAGGGAGGTGACTACCGGCGGTGCGCGCTTGAGTGCTCATCAGCGCCTCTCACCCCCGCCGCGACTGAAACCGATCAGCCTTCTGCCAAGCTGTTGATCCGGTCCGCCGCCGAGCTGAGCGCGCTGCTCGGCGAGCTCGAGTTGGCGAATACCGAGGAGAGCGCGGTTTGCAGTTCGGCGGATATCTCCGGATAGGAAGGGCTCACAGGCCGCGGCTGGGCGTACTGGTTGAGCACCTTGACCGCCTTGAAGTACGGCGCCTTGGCGTACAGCGCTTCAGTGTAGGCGGAGGGCAGAGACGGCGGGTCGCCCGTGGCCTCGGCGCGTTCGATCTGCACCGGTTCCGAGATTAGGTACTGAATCAGCTTGTAGCCCGCTGCTGAGTGCGTGCTCTTGGCGTTGATCGCGAGCATCTCGCCGCCGAGCGCGGAGCCAGGGCTTCCACCTGGGCTGGCGGGGAACGGAATGTAGCCGGTATGTCCCTTCGCGGGACCGCCTTCTTCGGCGACGGCGGCGACGAAGGGATAATTAATGGCAAACGGGGTGTGGCCAGAGGTGAACTCTTCCTGCACCTGTCCCTCCTGCCAGCCGGTGACCGCTTGCGGGGCGATCTTGTTCTTGTAGATGGCTTCCTGCAGCCAGGTCAAGGCCGCGACGTTGCCCTTGGAATCGATGTCGTTCGTGGTGAGCTTTCCACCGAATGGAGCGGTGGTGGTGAGGAAGGCGGTGACGGCACCCTCGTACTTGGCGCCCTCGAAGGCAAGTCCCTCCTTCAGCGAGGCGTCCTTCTTCATCGCTTCCTGGGCGTCAGATACGACCTGAGCGGGTGAGGTGGGGGGATTCGGGATCAGATCGGTCCGGTAGAACAGGCCCTCGGGGTTGTCAAACCATGGGATGGCGTATGTCTGCCCCTGGTACTGGCCGGCGGCGACCGCGTTTGGGAAGAACTGGCTCATGTTGGGGTTGAACGAATTAAGCGATCTGACCCAGCCGGCCTGGGCGAACTTGGCGGGATAGGTGACGTCCGACTCGAGCACATCTGGGGTACTCGAGCCGGCGATGAAACGCTGTTGGAGCTGTTGCAGATATGTAGTGGAGTCGGGCGAGAGCACCTCGATCGAGACTTTGATGTTCGGGTTTGCCTTTTCGAAGGCACTGATGGCTACCTGCGTTTGCTTGCCCTCGGTGCCCAGACCGGCCTCCGCGAAGACGATCGTCTGCTTTGCGCTGGCTGGGACCGACTTGGCGGTTGTTCCCGAGCCGGATTTGCCACAACCGGCGACACCGGCCAGCGCTACTACGGCAAGCACAACCGGGGTGGCTCGCCCTACCCATGACCTGGACATATACACATCGCCTCCGCTTTCGAGGTGGCGGTCAGCACCCTCCGATTACACAACTAGCGGGGTATTACCCGCTGTGGCTTTACTCAAGCCTGAGATCGATTACCGCGCTTCCCGAGAAGCGCCCGGCCCTCAGATCCATCCAATCCGAAAGCACGCGGTCGTTTTGGCCTCGCAGCACAGGGGTAGGAGCCAAGACATGCGCGCCCGCCAGAACGACACAACCAGGCGCTTCACCTCGGCCGACTGGCTGGCCGTCTGCATCGGATGCGTGGCACTGCTGTCAGGCGTCCTGGTGCTGGTTCTAGCGCACGGCGCCATCCCGTCGGCCATCGGCATCTTCCTGCTCGGAGTCAGCGGCGTCGCGTTCGTGTCGCTGGTGTTCCTGCTGGTTGGCGAGAGCGAAGACCGTCACTACAGAAAGGGAGCGCTATGAGCGAGAGCGTCGCTGACCATCTTCTGCAACGCCTCGCAGGCGAGTGGGGCGTGGAGCGTATCTACGGCTATCCAGGCGACGGGATCAACGGCATCATGGGCGCCTTCGGCAGAGGCGGCGATGCGGTACCTGAGTTCATCCAGGTCCGCCACGAGGAGATGGCCGCGTTCATGGCCTGCGCCCACGCCAAGTTCACCGGCGAGGCCGGCGTGTGCCTCGCCACCTCCGGGCCGGGCGCGATCCACCTGCTGAATGGGTTGTATGACGCAAAGCTCGACCATCAGCCCGTTGTGGCGATCGTCGGCCAGCAGGCCAGGTTGGGCCTCGGCGGCAACTATCAACAGGAGGTCGATCTCACCACCTTGTTCAAGGACGTGGCACACGAGTACGTGCAGATGGCCACCGAGCCCGGCCAGGTCCGCCACCTGATCGACCGCGCGATGCGAATCGCGCTCTCCGAGCGCACCGTCACATGCGTGATTATCCCAAATGACCTGCAGATGGAAGACGCTGTGCCGACGCCGCCGCACGCCCACGGCACCGTCCACTCCGGCCCCGGCTACACCCCACCACACGTCACCCCGGCGGAGGCTCAGCTACGGAGGGCGGCCGATGTTCTCAATGCCGGCGAGCGCGTGGCGATGCTCGTCGGCGCTGGCGCGCTGCACGCCACTCAGGAGGTGATCGAGGTCGCCGACATCCTCGGCGCCGGAGTCGCCAAGGCGCTGCTCGGCAAGGCCGCGGTCCCCGACGACTTGCCGTTCGTGACCGGTTCGATCGGGCTGCTCGGGACACGTCCCAGCTGGGATCTGATGCAGGACTGCGACACCCTGCTGATGGTCGGCTCCAGCTTCCCCTACTCGGAGTTTCTGCCAGAAGAGGGCTCAGCCCGCGGAGTCCAGATCGATTTGGACGGGCGGATGCTCGGTATCCGCTACCCGATGGAGGTCAACCTCGTCGGCGACAGCGCCCTTACCCTCAAAGCGCTCGTGCCGCTGTTGGAGCGCAAGCAGGACCGTGGTTGGCGGGAGAAGGTCGAAAAGAACGTCAGCGAGTGGTGGCAGGTGATCGACCAGCGCGCCCATGAGCCCGCCGAGCCTGTCAACCCGCAGCTGATCTTCCACGAGCTGTCAAAGCGCCTGCCCGACGGCGCGATCCTCACCTCCGACTCCGGCTCGGCGGCGAACTGGTATGCCCGCGACGTGCGTCTGCGAGCCGGCATGATGGCCTCGCTCTCAGGAACCCTGGCGACGATGGGGCCAGGTGTGCCGTATGCGATCGCCGCGAAGTTCGCGCACCCCGACCGGCCCGTGATCGCTCTGGTCGGCGACGGTGCCATGCAGATGAACGGACTGGCGGAGCTGATCACCATCGCCAAGTACCGCGAACGGTGGTCAGATCAGCGGCTGATCGTGCTCGTGCTCAACAACCGTGACCTCAACCAGGTCACCTGGGAGCAGCGGGCGATGTCCGGCGACCCGAAGTTCGTCGAGTCCCAGGAACTGCCCGACGTGCCCTACGCGCGGTGGGCGGAAATGATCGGCCTGAACGGCATCCGCACCGACGATCCTGAGGCGATCGGCGAGTGCTGGGAACGGGCGCTCGCAAGCGAGAAGCCCACCGTGCTCGAGGTCTGCTGCGACCCCGAGGTGCCGCCGTTGCCGCCGCACATCACCGTCGAGCAGGCCCGCTCCTTTGCCTCGGCGGTCCTGCACGGCGACCCCGGCAGCCGGCGGATCGTCGCCCAGTCGCTGCGCCAGAAGCTGCCCGAGTTCCTGCCCGGCCGATGAGCAGCAAGCGCCTGCTGGGAAACCTGCGGCGCGGGCGCGCGCAGCGGACCCTCTCCGCTGCGACCGCGCTGAGCGCCCTGCCGCTCGGGCTCGAGATCTACTTCGAGCACTTCCGCGGCTCCTTCGGCGACAAGTGGATGTGGACCCCGGTTGCACTCTCGCCACTGTTGAGCGCCGCCGGGTTGGCAGGCGTGCGCTCTCAGCGCGCCGCGAGGACCGTGCTGCCCGCCGTCTCCGCGCTCTACTGCCTGGACGGGCTGATCAGCGTCTACACCCACATACAGGGCGTCCGCAAGCGCCCCGGCGGATTCTCAGAGCCGCTCTACAACATCGTCATGGGGCCGCCGCTGCTCGCGCCGGGATCGCTCGCCCTGGTCGGCGGGCTGGGGTTGGCAGCGGCGCTCGCCGACCGGGAGCGCTGAGAGCTCGATGGCCCGGACCCAGGCGCCAAGCACGGCAGGACATCTACCCAAGCAGGGTGGGGACACCACACCCGGACCACCCGACGGGCTCCCGCATCAGCGCCGCGGGACAACCCCGCAGATGCGCGGGCGCTACCCCGGCTACGACCTCGTCGGCGCTGCCCCACATTGGGACGCAAAGACACGAGCGGTCGTGCTCGACCGGGTAGCCAATGTCCCGCCGATCCGCTTCTTCACCGAACAGCAGGCACGGACGCTCAAAGCGTTCTGCGATGTCGTCACGGGCCAGGACTCAGAGCCCAGAATCCCCGTGCTGGAGATGGTCGACGCCAAGCTACACGCCGGCCATCTCGACGGATTCCGCCACCACGACATGCCACCCGACCCAGAGACATGGAGACAAGTCGCCGCCAAGCTCGACCAGACGGCCGGCGAGGGCGGGTTCGCCGGCGCGTCCTCTGAGCTGCAACACGAGATCGTGCAGCAATTCTCCGAAGGAGCACTAAATTGGGATCTGCCCGTCACCAAGGCATGGGGCGTGGTCATGCGCGGCGTGCTCGGCGCGTTCTACTCCCATCCCTGGGCATGGAACGAGATCGGGTTCGGCGGACCCGCATATCCGCGCGGGTACGCCCGTCTCGGCGCCGGTCAGCGCGAGCATTGGGAGGCCCCTCCCGAGTTTGCAATCGACCCAGTGCCCGATGTGCGCGAGCGGGGGCTGGAGTGAGAGAACGGCTGCGTGTCGCTCTGAAGGGCGCCCAGCGTCCGCCCGAGAACGACTCCGCGTTCCTGCTCGACCCACACAGAAGGGGCGTGCCGGGGCGCGAGCGTATGCGCCGCTACAAACCCGACGAGGCGATCGACATGCTGATCGTCGGCGCAGGCGCCGGCGGCGCTACGCTCGCGCAGCGCCTCGCCCGCAAAGGCTGGCGAGTGCTGGTGCTGGAGGCCGGACCATTCTGGGACCCCGACGAGGACTGGGTCTCGGACGAGGCTGGCGCGCATCCCCTCTACTGGACCGATGAGCGCATCATCGGCGGCAAGGACCCCGTGGAGCTCGGCAAGAACAACTGCGGCCGCGGGGTCGGCGGATCGATGATCCACTACGCCGGGTTCACCCCGCGCTTTCACCCCTCCGACTTCGAGGTCTACACCCGCGATGGGGTAGCCGCCGACTGGCCCATCAGCTACGAGAACCTGAAGCCGCATTACGAGCGCTTGGAGCGCGAGCTGCCCGTCGCCGGAGAATGGTGGCCATGGGGGGACCCCCACGGCTACCCGCACGGCCCGCATCCAGTCGGCGCGGGCGCGCTGCGCGCCTGGGAAGGTGCAAGGCGTCTGGGTATCCAGATGCGCGTCGGCCCCGTCGGGATCACCAACGGCAGCTTCGGCCACCGCCCGCACTGCATCTACCGCGGCTTCTGTCTACAGGGCTGCAAGGTCGGCGCTAAGGCATCACCGCTCGTAACTCATATTCCAGACGCGCTGGAGCACGGTGTCGAGGTGCGCGCCGACTGCATGGTCACTCGGGTCGAGACCAACGACGCCGGGTGCTGCACCGGCGTCACCTATTTCCAGGACGGCCACGAACGCTTCCAGGCCGCCGCGGCCGTCACCGTCGCCGGCTACTCGATCGAGACACCAAGGCTCCTCTTGCATTCGACAAGCAAGCGGTTCCCCAACGGGCTTGCCAACGAGAACGACCTCGTGGGACGGGGGATCATGGTGCAGGGCGCACCCCAGGCAGCAGGCCGCTTCCCCGAAGAGATGCGCATGTACAAGGCGCCGCCGCCGGAGATCGACTGCGAGCAGTTCTACGAGACCGATCCCGGACGCGGGTTCGCCCGTGGCTTCTCGATCCAGACCGTCGGCCCGCTGCCGATCGGTTGGGCCGAGCACGTCCTCGCCGACGGACACTGGGGGCAGGCGCTGCGAGAGTACATGCGCGACTACAACCACTGGTACACGATAGGAGTCCTCTCAGAGCTCCTGCCAAGAGCAGAGAACAGGGTCACGCTCGCCGAGCAGACCGACAGCAACGGCATGCCTGTCGCGCGCCTTGACTATACGCAGTGCGAGAACGACCGAGCGAACATCGCCTACGCCAAGAACAAGCTCCACGAAATCCTCAAAGCCGCGGAAGCACAGGACATCCTCACCATCGACCGCTACGCCCACCTCGTCGGCGGCTGCCCTATGTCCGACGCGCCAGAGACCGGCGTGATCGACTCCGACCACCGCGCCTGGAGCGTCCCCAACCTGTTCGTCTGCGACGGCAGCGTCATGCCCACCCAGGGCTCCGCCAACCCCGCGCTGACGATCATGGCGCTCGCCAGTCGTCTCGCCCAACGCCTCGGGGAGAAACGCATCGACCCAGCCTCCTCCAAGGCACGGAGCCACGCATGATCGATCATCGTGGCTATCGGAGTGTTGGACCCCGCCATCGGTGGGTAGGTGTAGCTCATGGCCACTTCCTCGAGAGCATTGTTCTGCAGGCCAACTCAGACATCCAGCCTGAGGCACCAGAAAGCATGCTGAAACCGACGACCCCGGCGAGGAACTCGACGCCGACGAGCAGAACGACGCCGACGAGCAGAACGACGCCGACGAGCAGAACGACGCCGACGAGGAGAACGACGCCGACGAGCAGATGACCACGACGTTCAGAGCGTTCGCACAACAACAGGAGGTTTGGGGATGGCCAAAGATCACGGGTCGAGCGTCAAGAACGACAAGCAGTACGAAGGGCTGCGCGAAAAGGGCATGAGCAAGGAACGCGCCGCGAGGATCGCCAACAGCCCCGGATCCTCCAAGCGAGGAGGCAAGAGCTCGGGCTCGGGCACCAAACGGAGCGCCACTTCCCAGGGAGGCACCAAGGCACAGAAGGCCGCCGCAGGACGCAAGGGCGGCAAAAAGAGCAGCTAGCCCCTCCATGTCCGAAAGCGCGACAGACCCACACACCGCAAACGGCACCGCGGGCAAGCTGTCCGCGCTCGCCTCTCACTACGCTCCCGGCCAGGAGCGCCCGCTGGGCTCCTATGCGATCCTGACAGGCGCCTACGGCGCCGGGCTCGCCGGATCGTTGATAGCGCTGCGTGCTGGGGACCGAGAGCTGTCCGAGCAGCTCACTGTCCGCGACGTACTGCTCATCGGCGTCGCCACCCACAAGCTCAGCCGCCTGATCGCCAAGGACAAGGTGACGAGCTTCATACGCGCGCCCTTCACCCGATTCCAGCAGGCAGGCGGACAGGGCGAGGTCGAGGAGGAGCCATGTGGCCACGGGCTGCGCCTCGCCGTGGGTGAGCTGCTGGTGTGCCCCTACTGCCTCGCCCAGTGGGTCGCCACCGCGCTAACCCTTGGTCTCGTCGGCGCTCCCCGCCTCACACGCCTGATCGGCACCGTGTTCGTCGCTCACACGGTCTCTGACTTCCTACAGGTCGCCTATCGCGCCGCCGAGGACCAGCTCTAGGACGAATCGATCTCCATCTGAAAAGACGAGCAAAATTCAGCGTCGGACCTGTTTGTCGCCCAACGCTCGGGGTAGACGACTAGAAGCAAACGTTAGGAGGCACATCATGGTTGCCCTAGTCGTGCTGGTATTGCTAGTGGCCATCTTCGGAGGCCTCGGGTTCGCTGCCCACGTGCTTTGGTGGGTTCTGCTCATCGCCGTCGCGCTGTGGCTGCTCGGCTTTCTCGTCGGCGGGGTAGACGCCAGCGCTGGTCGTCGCCGCTGGTACGGCCGCTGGTAGCGCCACCCGACGCAAAGAAGAGAAGCACTATCGGATATCAAGAAGAGTCCCTCGACAGCGACCGAAGGAGGTTGATACGCATGGCATCCGCACAGCTACAAGGGCAAAGGATCGCCTTCCTGGTAGCACAAGAGGGCGTCGAGGAAGTCGAGCTGACCGAGCCGTGGCAGGCAGTCCAGAACGCAGGCGGCGCTCCCAAGCTCGTGGCTCCCGAGGCCGGTGAGATCCAAGCGTTTAACCATCTCGACAAGGGCTCCACATATTCTGTGGATGAGACGCTCGACACCGCCGACCCAGGCTCCTATGATGCCCTGGTCCTCCCTGGCGGGGTAGCCAATCCAGACCAGCTACGCACCGACAAACGGGCCGTCGACTTCGTGCAGCGGATCTTTTCCGCCGGTAAGCCCGTAGGTGTCATCTGCCACGGTCCCTGGACGCTCGTGGAGGCAGACCTCGTGCGAGATCGCACACTCACTTCCTGGCCGTCGCTGCAAACCGACATACGCAACGCCGGCGGTGAATGGGTCGACAAGGAGGTCGTCGTAGATCAGGGCCTGGTCTCAAGTAGAAAGCCAGATGACCTGCCCGCCTTCTGTGCAAAGATCGTTGAGGAGTTCACGGAGGGCCGCCACAAAGTCGCTCGTGCCGGTGCAACTGGAACCTAAGGCGGCTGTTCACTCGTCGTGTCAACAACGTGATAATTAAGCCAGCAGCGACGATCGGCACGAGCGGAGCGACGCTAGGGCATCTCGTTCATGGTGTGCGTGCCGCCATGAGCCGCACCCGGCACTACGAGTCCGGGGACGCTGTGGGGTACTGCAACGATCGCGACCGCGAGGACGAGCAGGACAGCCGCGGTAGTCCAAGTCACGGCGCGTCCCCACGGAAGGGTCTTCTCGAACGCGATCAACGCAGCGACGAGCGCAGTCCACGCAAGGCTCATCACCCCGAGGGCAAAGAGCGCAGCCATCAGCGCCCAACAGCAGCCCAAGCACCATGCTCCATGCCTGGCACCCATTTCCAGTGCGCCCCGTGCCCCGTCACGCCACGTGCCCAGAAGGAACCCCAGGGGGCTGCGGCACTTCGCCAGGCAGACGTCCTTCAGCGGCGTGAGCTCGTAGAGCGCGGCGATGATCAACACGCCCCCGGCGAACCAGCGCCCGCCTGCGTCCCAACCCAGGTCGGCGCCGAACAGGCTCCTCCCAAGGTGAAAGAGGCCGTAGGCAGCCATCCCCGCCACGCCCCAAACGAACAGATAACCGCTCGTGAACAGCAGGGGACGGCTCGGGCCGCGTCGGCGCGTCATCTGAGCGTAGAGCGCCACCGTGGGCGAGACCGACGGGAACATCATCGCTGCCATCATCACCACCCACACACCCAGGAACCAGCCGAGAGCCCCAAGATCGGTGCCGGGCCCGCCATCCATCCCTGCCATCCGCTCCGCGGTCGACCACCAGGCGAGGGCCGCCAGAGCGAACAACAGAGCAACAAGTCCCAGCCGCGTACGTACGGCTGCGAAAGCGTCACCGAGCTCGCTGCGACCCGCACGGCTGTCGAGTGCTGGGGATTGCGTCGCTGCGCTTACGCTGCCCACGAGAACTGCGATGTGGAGAAGGCGGCCTTACCCTCATATTGGATGCCGAAGGCATCGATCTGCGAGCGGGTCGCATGCGCCACCGCCAGCTCGGAGCCGGTGGGGTGGAAGATGCCGGTGATCTTCGCGGGCTGACCCGCCTCCATGCCGAAGGGGACGATGTCCTCGATCTCGAAGTCCACCGCGTCACCAATACGGATCGAGTGGCGCAGACCGTTCTCCTGGACCTCAATCGGCGCGCGCTCGACTCCCAGGTTCTCGCCCACCAGCGGTCCCAGGGCCTCCATCGGGCCTCCAAGCGAGCCCGAGAACACCGCGCCGAGCTTCTCCGCCTGCTCGTCGGACGCGGCAGCGTCGATGAACACGCCAAGACGCCAGTTACCCTCGCTCATCACCTTCGGTGTGTCAGCAACGGCCGCAACCGTCAAGCCGCTCACATCCGTACCATCGATCTCACCGTCACGGACGCGGAACACCAGCGTAACCTTGCAGCGGTCAAGTGTGGCGCCGAATGCCAATGACGCCGTGCAAGGGCAGATCACGTCACACGAACACGTCTCGAAATACGACCCTGCGAGCTTCCAGGACATGAACCGCCTCCTAAAGCCGAAAGGGATACATCCGCGATTATTGCCTAGGATGTTGGACAAGTCAAACTGACAAGCCGACACGCACCATCTCACTTTTGCTCGTGCACCCTAGCCCCGCGTGAGCCGCCCTTCTGAAAGTGGACTTTACTCCCGCGATCTCGCCGCGATGGCTCTGCCACACATCTCCACCAGTGGAGAGTGCCGTACGTTGCGCAAACCCAATGGTCGTGCGAGCGGAGCCGCTGCACTTGACGTAGACGCAGGCGACGACGGGGGCAGCGGGTACGCTGCCTGCCGCCATGAGTGCCCCCAACCCGCTGCCCTCGCGCGACGTGCTGGAACGTGCACGCGCGTACGTGCGCATCGATCAACGAGTCGTGGCGGCGCTTCCCGAGCTGAGCGAGGCGATCCGCTCGTTTCAGGCCGTACCAGGTCCCGCCGGCGAGAGCATCGCCGAATGGCTCACGGAGCGAGCGTTGAACGAGCCGCAGGAGGCGACCGTCCGCGTACGGCTCGGCCACGGCAGGGTCGCGGGCGTTTACGGGCTGTGCGCCGCGCAGGTCGCACTCAGCCGTGAGCAGCGCGCCCAGCTCGGGGGCGTGCATCTACCGCACCCAGGCAGCAGTCCTGCTCGCGCAGTTCGCTCGCGCGGCCGACTCACCCGGCATCGGCGACGAACTCTTGATCCACGCGGTCGACACCGCACGCCTAGCACTGGCATACATAGGCGCTACCGTGCTCGTAGTCGACCCTTCGATGAGCGAACTGCCGAGATGTGGCGGGAGCGCTTCGGCTTCCAAGACTCCGAGCAACACGTGCCGGGCAACGCCAGGCTGCGCCGACAGTGGCTAAGCCTTCAATCGTAGTTTGCGCCTTCGGCCTCCAGTTCAGCCCGGAGCCTCGCACCCTGTTCGTGCAGCGCGCGCACGCGAGGATCGCGCCGCGAGCGCTCCAGATCCCGCTCGTCGATCACGATCACCGCCTGATCGAGCACATCGTGCAGCTTGTCCTTGTCGAGCGTGGTTGCCATTACCGAAACGTACCGCAACGAGTGGCTCCGTCAACTCGCGCATCAGCCAGCTGGAGGCCTCACGTACGCCGGCGGCGCGTGCGAGGTTTCGCCCTCGTTGTCGGCCAGGTCGATCCCGAGCTGTTCGGCCAACAGGTCGCTTGCGAGTACCGCATCGGCGCCAGTGTCGACCAGTCCTTCCAGTAGCGTCGTGTTCTGCTCGCCGCAGACGAGCGACACGTACACGAACGGCCGGAACACCGGCTCGCCAAGCCGTGTGGACTGGAGTCCTCCCGGTATGGATAGAGCCACGGAAGCGGCTGCGGGTCAGCCAAGGCCGACGTGGACCGGCTCATCGGCGTACGGAACACGACCGCGCACAGCAACGTGGTCACGACCCTTGGCCTTTTCGAGCACCACGCGCGGGTCCTTGTCGGCGATCGGGATCTTGCCTGTGCGCGCGTGAATGGCGACGTACTTCCCCTCGTAGCCCTTGAAGTTTGTGCGAATCGGCTGCATAGCGATCATCCTCAGTGTACGGGGCCTCCGGTCGGCTCATGCCTACGGAAAGCCCCGGCTTCGCGGCGACATCAAACGGGCATACACCCAGCCCACCTACCGCATATCACCTCAACCACGCCCTCACGGCCAGGGTTTACACGTCGAACCTGGTCTTTGCCGAAGTGGAGACGGCGGGAATCGAACCCGCGTCCGCAGTCGCGTATGAATGGCTTCTACGAGCGTAGCCGGCGCTCTGATCTCATCCCTCGCTAGCCTCGCCGGCCGGGTTGCGGAGGACCAGCCTCCTGAAGTGTTCCCGGATCGGCGGAGGCGGGCCTCACCGGGTGAGCCTACTTTCTGATCCCGAGGACCCCCGCCATAGGCGAGCGGGGCTCGAGACCTCGTGCCTTAGCTATTGACTAAGCAGCGAGGGCGTACTCGTGAGAGTCCGCACTTATGGTTTTCCCGGGTGTTTTACGAGGCCGCCCGGGACCTCGACTCGCGACCATCCACACGAGCCGACCGCGTCGAAGCCTGTCGTCCCCTTGGATGTCCTGCCTGTCCAGTGTAGCCGGGCTTAAATAGATCGACGCGGTCCCGGGCCGCTTTGAGGAACCTTTCGCCGGTTGGCCCGGAGGCCTTCCGACGATTGGTGGCGCGGCCTCACACCTCAGTGGCCTCGCTCTTTGCGGCTCGGGGGCCGCGTCTACATCCAACGTACGCCTCTCCAGGGTCCTCGTCAAGAGGGGTTTTTACGTCTTCCCCGCACGTTCCGAAAAACCCGTATCGGGGCCCACCTGAAGGCAACTCCGGTCCCGGAAGGGTCATGCCCCGATCCCGGAAGGGTCATGCCGTGAATCCGGCGAGACCGGCCCTGGCGGGACGCCCTTAGGAGCCGCTTATCGCAGCTGCGACAATGGGCGCATGGACAGCGAGCTGCCGGCTGTGAGCGAAAGCCCGTTCGGCGGCACGAACGGTTCGGCTGCGATCCCGTCGCACACCCTGCCCATCGGGCACGAGACCCCCGCCGGGGAAGCCCCGTTCGGGAAGCCCACTCGCTCTTTGCGCAAGCGCGCGGGCAGCGCTCTGGCCGGCGTGGCAGCCCTCGCGGCCAAGTTCGCCGCGTACATCAAGAGCGGGGCTCTCTTGCTGGGAAACCTCAAGTTCTTGACGACCGGGGCCACGGCGCTCGTCTCGGTGGCTGCCTACAGCCTCTTCTGGGGCTGGGAGTTCGCGGCCGGCTTCGTCGCATTGCTGTTCGTACACGAGATGGGACACGTGATCCAGTTGCGTCGCGAGGGGATCAAGGCGAGCACGCCCATGTTCGTCCCATTCCTGGGCGCCGCGATCTTCTCGCGCTCGCTCGGCGACAATGCGCTCGCCGAGGCACGCGTGGGCCTGGCCGGCCCGATCCTGGGCACGCTTGGCGCGGTGGGGGTAGCGCTCGCAGGAGCGCTCACCGGCAGCGACCTGCTGCTTGCACTTGCCTATATCGCCTTCTTCCTGAACCTGATCAACCTGATCCCGGTGGTGCCCTTCGACGGTGGCAGGGCGATGGCGGCGGTGGCGCCTTCGATGTGGTTCCTGGGGATCGGGGGCCTGGTGGCGATGATCCTGCTGCTCGGCAATCCCTTCCTGCTGATCTTCGTCTTGCTTGCGTTGCGCGAGATGCCGAGCCGCTGGCGCCAGCTGCGTTCGCACACGATCGAGCAGGCCGCCTACTATCGCGTGCCGCACCGCTCGAGAATCGCGATCGGCGCCGTCTACATCGCCTTGATCATGGTGCTCGCCTTCGGGATGTCCCAGACTCACATTCTGGTGAGCGCAGGTCACAGCTTCCGCTCGATCTGATCTACACGATCTGATCTACGTCGAAAAGGGCTCTCGCCCATCTGCTCGAGGGCATCTGGTCGCGAGCCATCACAAGACAGGGGTCATACCCGAGGCTGTACGCTGCTCCACAGGGCGGGGTACTTCTGGCAATCGGGACGGAGGTAGGGGAACCATGCGATACACACGTGCGGCAGCCATCGCGCTTGCGGCCACGACGCTCGCGGCCTCGGGCTGCGGTTCGTCTGCCAAGCCGCTCACACGAGCCGAACTGACGGCCAAGGCCAACGCGATCTGTAAGACCGTGACCGCGAAGATCTCCTCGAAGAGCATCAAAACCCAGCAGGAAATCGCACGCGTGGCCGGCGAACTCGCCTCCTTCGAGCAGACGGCGCTTACCAACCTGAGCAAACTGGTGCCCCCGACGGAACTGGAAGAGGACTGGAAACAGTTCGTCGCAGGCGCCCAGACACTCGCCGAAAACACAGCCAAGCTCGGCGAATACGCGAAGGCGAACAACCTCAAAGGCGCAAAGGGCCTGATCACCTCGAGCGAGGCCACCCAGAAGCAGATGATGACGATCGCAAAGCGCGACGGTCTCACCGCCTGCGAGCAAGTTGCCTGAGCTTCGCCGAGAGTCCGCTAATGACTTAGAGGTTGCGCGCAGCTCACGGCCAAACCCCCCCGGGCCTACCTTCGTGCTTCCCTGATGCCCCGTTCCATGTCCCGCTTGGACTCACGCTCGCGCAGCGTTTGGCGCTTGTCGTGCAGATCCTTGCCGCGTGCAAGCGCGATCTCGATCTTGGCGTGGGGACCCTTGAAGTAGATGCGCGTGGGCACGAGCGTGAGGCCGCGCTCGGAGACGCGACCCGCGATGCGCTCGATCTCCGAGCGGTGTAGCAGCAGCTTGCGCGGGCGCTCCGGGTCGTGGTTCTCTCGGGAGGCCGGCAGATATGGCGGGATGTGGACCGACTGCAGCCACAGCTCACCGTCGCGGATGGAAGCGTAGCCGTCCTTGAGCTGAGCACCCGAGGCACGCAGCGCCTTGACCTCGGTGCCCTGCAGCACGACCCCGCACTCGATGCGCTCGGTCAGCTCATAGCGGTATGAGGCGTAGCGGTTGCTGGCCACGTCCCCGGCGCCGATCTTGCGCTTCTTGCCCTTCGTCTTAGTCATCCACCGAGCCTAGCTGGAGCTCCCTACGGCGCGGAGCGCCGTCAGAGAATGGGCTGGGCCCGCTAGCGGGCCGGGGCGAGATCGACGCGCCCGGCAGACGTGTCCACCCGCACGACCCGCACCTCGATATGGTCACCCAGGCGCAGGGTGGCGCCCGAGCGCTCGGCCCGCAGGATCGTGGACTGCTCGTTGAGGCTCCACCAGTCGCGCTCCTCCCCCACAGTGAGCATGCGCACGGGGAGCATCCCCTCATAGATGGGCCTGCCCTGGCCCTGCGGCTCCTCCTCCCCACTCTCCTCTGTCGAGCGCTTCGAGGTCAGGTCAATGGATCTCTCAACGGCCTGCTTCGCGCGCGCGTGCGTGCGCGTGGGTGGGGCGCCTCCAAACGCAATGAATGCCCCCGCCCCGATCAGGCCCGTGACCTCTCCCTGAAACACCTGCTCGTAGCCACCCTCGAGCAGATCTTGCTCGAGCAGAAAGCAAGCGGCGATGTCATCGCCCTTGTGCTCTAGCTTGGCGGCTTCGCGCTCGCGCTCAGACGTCCATTCGCCGAGCTCCACGAGCTTGGACCCCCCGGGCGCGCGAGCACCGGCCGGCCGGCCCTTGCCCGCACGCCCGCCCCCGCGAGCGGCGCGCTTTCCTGCAACTGCCTCCTCCTGCGCCCCGATCGACGTAAGCAAAGCACGGTGGCACACCAGGTCGGGGTAGCGGCGAATCGGCGAGGTGAAGTGGCAGTAGCAGGCCGAGTGAAGGCCGGCGTGACCGAGATTCTTCGGCGAGTAGCAAGCCTGCTTGAGCGAGCGCAGGACAAGCGAGGAGAGCGCTATCCGGCCGGCTCCGGTACGGCGCACGTGGGCATCCACGCGGCGGGAGATCTCGCCGACCAAGTCCGCAGCCTGGGCGGGGAACAGGGGATCGGGCACAGGCGGCGTGGAGACCCCCAGCGAGGCAAGCTGCTCCACGAGCCGGCGGATGCGCTCGGGATCGGGACGCTCGTGGACGCGGTAGAGACATGGGATCGAGGCCTCGGCAAGACGACGCGCGACGGCTTCGTTCGCGGCGATCATGAGATGCTCGATCAAGCGGTGGGACTCTGTCTGGGCGCGCGGCTGGATCGAGCTGACGTTGCCGTGCTCGTCGAAGCAGAACTCGGGCTCCTCGGAGTCGATCGTGAGCGCCCCGCTCGACTCGCGCGCAGCCTGCAGGTCAGCAGCGGCGGCCCGGGCCGCGCCAAGCGGGCCACCCCATGGTTCTGGCGCCGGCGAGGAGCTCGCGAAGATGCGATCGACCTGCTCGTAGTCGAGGCGCATATCGGAGCGGATCGAGGAGCGATAGAAGCTCGCGGACTCGAGCTCCGCGCCACGCAGGAGCAACTCGGTCGTGAGCGCCAGGCGCTCGGTCTCGGGGACCAGGGAGCAGGCGTCGCTGGAGAGCGCGTGCGGCAGCATCGGCTCGACCAGACCGGGCACGTACACGCTGGTGGCCCGCCGGCGTGCCTCCCGGTCGATGGCCGAGTCGGGAGGCACGTGGGCGGCGACGTCGGCGATGTGGACCCACACGCGCACCGCTCCGTCGGGCATCTGTTCGGCGGAGATGGCATCGTCGAAGTCGCGCGCCGTGGCGGGGTCGACCGTGAACGTGGGCAGCTCGCACAGGTCGCGGCGGCGACCGTCTTGCAGTTCGGCATCCGCCCGGCGCCAGGCACGCTCGCCTGCGGCCCGTGCCTCGCGCTCCACGTCCGGCTCGAAGCGGCGCGCCAGGCCGGCCTCGCGCATCATCTGCTCGATCGCATCGCATGCGGTCTCGGTGCGCTCCTGGGGCGGCCACACGACCCGCGCATTCGAGGACCTGGCCAGGCGCGGTTTTGAGGTACGTCCGCTTCCCCTCTTGGTGCCTTTAGGAGGCGTGCGTGTGCTTGCAGGTTTCGTCTTCTTGGCCGGCTTCTTTTGTGAACGTCCTCCGCGCGGAGGACTCATTTGACCTTGGCAAGCAGGGTCTCGAGCGCGACCTGGAGGCCGCGTTCGGTGTCGACGCCGTGGGGGACCGAGACTTCGGGGGTGACTCCCGCTCCCTCTTTGACGCCGGAGCCACCGAGGTTGCGCCCGTTGGGCGTGTAGTACTCGCCGACGGTGATCTTGATGGCACCGCCGGCCGACAGCGGCTCGAGCTCCTGGAAGACGCCCTTGCCGTAGGTGTGGGTGCCGACGACGGTGGCGCGATGATGGTCTTGGAGCGCCGCCGTGACGATCTCCGACGCCGAAGCGGTGTCGTGGTCGACCAGCACAACGACGGGGATCCGAGTTGGGATCGCGCCACCTGCCGCGCTCAGCACGGTCGTCGGCTGACTGCGTCCGCGCGTAGTGACGATGACGCCAGAGGAGACGAAGATGGAGGCGACCAGGCGTGCTTCGCTTACGAGGCCACCACCGTTGGCGCGCAGGTCGAGGACGAGCCCGCGGGCCCCCTGCTTGAGCAAGCCTTGGACGGCATCGTAGAGCTCACCGTGGGAGCCTTCGCTGAACGTGGCGAGGTAGATCCAGCCGAGCTTGACGCCGTGGACGGTGCGCATGGTCGAGGCAACGACGGGCTCTGAGATCGTGGCGCGCATCACCGTGATCGTGCGCGGAGGCCTGGCGTGGGACTTCACGGTGAGCCGCACGTTGGTGCCTGCGGGTCCCTTGATCAGCGCCACAGAGGTGTTGGCGGGCACCTTGCGCAGGGAGCGCCCGTTGACCCCCACGATCAGGTCGCCGACCTTCAGGCCGGCGCGCTGGGCGGGACTGGCATCGAACACGCGCACGACTTCCAGCCCGGCGGGCCGGGGATCGATCGAGACGCCGATTCCCGCGAAGCTGGCGGGCTGGTCGAAGCTCTTGAATTCCTTTGGCGAGAGGTAGGTGGAGTAGGGATCTTTCAGACTGGAGATCATTCCGGCGATCGAAGAGCTCGAGAGCGAGGCCTTGGAGACGGGCCGGTAATAGTCGCTGGAGACCCGTTCGATAGCTTCGTTGACCACCTGTGTTTCGTGGTTGGCCACGAAAGTGGTGCGCATGAACCCGGGCAGCTTGGAGGGATGGCCGCCGAGCCAAATGCCGAAGACGAGCAGGAGCACGGCCAGGAGCGCCACTATGGCCGCAGGAAAAGGCTCTCGCTTGAGGGACTTCATACCCTCCACCCTACGCATTCCTCGAAGCCTCTGAGACGGTCATAGACCAAGCGAGACTAGGACACAGCATGCGAAGTGTGCTTGTGCACAGGAGCGCGCGAGGACAACGGCTCGCGCCGCGTCCATGCCCGTCTCAGACGCGTAGGAAGCGTCGCAATGAGATGCCAGAGCCGGCGGCGGAGACGGCTATAGCGCAGCCCATCAAGATGAGGACGAGCAGGCGAAAGTCGATCATCGCGGGCTGGGAGATCAGCTTGACGGTCGAGGCGAGCGGGTCGATCAAGGTGACCTTGGCGAGCGCCAGCAGACCGATCGCGCAGATCCCGCCGAGCGCGCCAAGGAACAGGCCCTCCAGGACGAAGGGCCAGCGGATGAACCAGTCGGTGGCGCCGACCAGCTTCATCACCTCGACCTCGCGCCTGCGGGAGAACAAAGACAGGCGGATCGTGTTGGATATGAGCAGCATCGAGGAGAAGATCAGGAGCGCCGCGAGCAAGGCCATCGTGATCTTGACGATGCGCGTGGCCGAGAGGATCTTGTCAGTCTGGGCCTGGCGGTTCTGGACATCGGCGATCGCGGGGTCGGTGACCAGGCGGGTGCCGGCGGGGCTCGACTGGTCGAGCTCGGCGCGCAGGGCATCCGCGTCGGAGGGATTGGAGGGGGTGACGCGCAGGATGTCGGGCAGGGGGTTGTAGCCGATCAGCTGGAATGCCTGGGGATCGATCTTGCGCTCCTGTTCGTAGCCGGCCTGCTTGGAGACCAGTTCCACGTGACCTGCGTAGCGGGCCCCTTCGACCTCGTGACGCACTCGCGCGGTTTCCGCGGTGCTCGCCGTCGTGTTGAGGTCGACGTCGACGACGACACGGCCGCGAATCGAGTTGGCCGCCCCGTTCGTGGCTTGGACCACCGGGATGAACACGCCGAGCACGAGCGTCGTCACCAACACACACGAAAGCGCCGCAAACGAAGGCGCCGGATTTCGGCGCATCGAGCGGACTGCCTCCTTGAGGAAGAATCCAAGTTTCATGGGGCCGGATACCTACGCGAGGCTGCGTCCTCGGTCGCTCGCGTACTAAGTACGCCACGCTCCCTGCGTCCTTGCCTCGCTTGGTCTGCGGCCCCATGAGTGGCCTGTGACGGACGCTGGTTGGCCTCAGCCGCGGTTTCACGCTTCAAGCGCTCGGCAAGATCTCCGGTCGTCTCGTCTTGGGCATAGAGCCCGGTTGCCTCATCGCGGATGATGCGCCCACGCCGCAGCTCGATCACCCGCCGGCGCATCTTGTCCACCATCTCGTTGTCGTGGGTGGCGACGATCACGGTGGTGCCGGCGCGGTTGATGCGGTAGAGCAGTTGCATGATCCCGATCGAGGTGTCGGGGTCGAGGTTGCCGGTGGGCTCGTCCGCCAGGAGCAGAGGCGGATGCGAGGCGAAGGCGCGCGCGACGGCCACGCGCTGCTGCTCGCCGCCGGAGAGCTGGTGGGGATAGTTGTGCAGCTTGGTGGAGAGGCCGGTGAGGCGCAGGATGTCGGGCAGGGAAGTGCGGATCTGCTTGCGCGAGGCGCCCGTGACCTGGAGCGCGTAGGCGATGTTGTCGTAGACGGTGCGCGTGGGCAGCAGCTTGAAGTCCTGGAAGACGACGCCGATGTTGCGCCGGTAGTAGGGGATGTGCTTGCGGTCGATCTCCGCCAGGTGGCGGTTGGCGACACGGATGATCCCCTCGGTGGGATCGATCTCCTTGATCAACAGGCGCATGATCGTGGACTTGCCCGAGCCGGTGGAGCCGACGAGGAACACGAACTCCTGGCGGTCGATCGCGAACGTGGCGAGCTCGAGGCCCGTATCGCCTGAGTCGTAGGTCTTTGTGACACGGCGGAAGTCAACGACGGTGTTGGCACCCGGCGTGCTGACAGGCTGGGCAGGCGCCGCGACGGGTGTCCGCACGGGCGGCGCGACGACGCGGCGGCGCGTGGGGTTGATGTGCCGCGCGAGCGCCCTGTGGGGAATCGTCCTGGTGGGGCGTGCGCCTCTGTCTGGGTCGGCCATGGCCGGGCACAGTAGCGGCGGAGACCTGGGTAGCCCGCATTTTTCCCTGCATGCAACGGGATTTGCACGCAACCAGGCCGAGCTTCGCACGGATCGGCCAATCACCGCAACGAGCACTGCGAGCGGATCGCCTATCGTGACGGCGCAATGGCCGAGATAGCGACGACGACCGTGGCGACAAATGGGCTACCGGTTTACACCGTGGGCCTGCCCGGCACGCGCGCATTGACGGTGCTCGTGGCCTTCGACGCGGGCGCCCGCACCGAGAAGGCCGAGGAGAACGGGATGGCCCACTTCCTCGAGCACCTCGTGTTCAAGGGCGGTGAGAAGTACTCCACCTACAAGGACGTCAACGAGACCGCCGAGCGGCTTGGCGGCGTGCTGAACGCGTACACGAGCCACGACCTGGTCGCCTTCCACATCACCGTCAGGGCGGAGTCGGCCGAGGCGGCGATCGACCTGCTCAGCGACTTCGTGGGCCGACCGAAGATCGATGCCGAGGAGCTCGACCGCGAGCGCGGGGTCGTGATCCAGGAGATCAACAGGGCCTATGACCAGCCTTCGACCGTGGCCGAGTACCTGATCGACAAGGCCGCCTTCGGCGACCATCCACTGGGACGCACGGTGCTCGGACCGGAGGAGAACCTCAAGAGCTTTACGCGCGAGGCGATCGTGAGCTTCAGGGAGCGCCGCTGGGCCGGGGCGCAAGGTGGAGCGTTCTTGGTGGGGAACACCCAGTTCGTACCCCCGCAGGACAAGCTGGGCGACCTGTTCGCCCGCTTCCCGACTCTTCCCACCCCGGAGCCATATCTGCCGGCGCCGAAGTTCGCCCCGGAGACGATGGTCGAGCAACGCGATACGAACCAATCGCACCTGCGCATGATCTACAGGCCCGGGGTGAAGGTGAGCGACGTAAGAGAACGCGCGGCCCTGGCGATCTACTCGACGCTGCTCGGCGGCTCGATGGGCTCACGCCTGTTCGAGGAGATCAGGGAGAAGCGGGGCCTGTGCTACTCGGTGTACGCGATCGCCCACGCCTTCGCGGACGTGCCGATCCTGCAGCTCGGCTCCGGCCTTGACTCGGCCAAGTGCATCGAGGCCTACACGCGCATGCGCGAGATCGTGGACGAGCTGCGCGCCGATGGGCCGACCGAGGAGGAGGTCCATCGTGCGCGAGCCTATGCCGCCGGCCGGCTTGTGCTGGCGTTCGAGAACACGAACGCCGTGGCCCGCTATGGGGCCAGCCAGAAGATCGTCTACGGCGAGGACATCGACCCGGATGCCGCGATCGCAGCGCTGGATGCGGTCACTTTCGACGAGGTGCGCGAGGTCGCGTCAAACGTGGCCGATGAGCTCGCGGTGGCCTGCGTGGGGCCACACGAGCAGGGCGACTTCTAGCTTCCCTGAACTGCACTGAGGACCTGCTCGCCGTGTGAAGTGAGCGTCCAGTAGTTTGGGTAGCCGGGCCCGTGCGGCTTGCTGTTGGCGACCAGCCCGACGCGCGTAAGCCGCCCGAGCAACTTCGAGGCCTGCCCCTCGTCAGGAATCTCGGCGCCTCGGGCAATCTCGCGGTTGGAGCAGCCCGGGTGCTCGCCGATGTAGAGCAGGCAGCGCACGGTGCGGTAGGTGAGGCGCATGTCGAGCCGCTCGAGCAGGCGCCCCCCGGTGCCGTCGTCACGCGTGCGGGCCACCTTGCGCAGAAGCAACTCGGGCGCTGTGCGCGTGAGTTCCTCGCCGGCGACACGAGCTCCGAGATAGGGCAACGCGATCAAGGCCATCAGCTGACCATGCAGGTCGATCAGCGGCGCCGAGCCGCTGCCGGGCGGCTGCGCGTGCCCCTGTTCCAAAAGCCGTCCATGCAAGACCGAGAACGCCCCACCGACGATTCCGTCGGCGGTGAGCAAGGGCACGCCGGCGCCGCGCGCTTTGGGCGACTGCTCATCAAGGGCGGCGACCAGCTCGCCCAGGACCTGCGCGCGGCGCTCGAGCACTAGCTTGCCCGCTCCCAGCGCCTGGATGACGCATATGCGCGCCAGCTCCGGCTCGGCATCGAGAAAGCTCAGCAGCGCGGCCAAGCCGTGGCGCACACGCTCGCGCCAGGAGCGCTGCGAGGCATATGCCTCCAGCACAGGTTTCCGCGCTTGGGCTACACCCCAGTCGAAGGCCGCAAGAAAGCAGTCCTCGCGCCCGTCGAACAGCTCGTAGAACGTGCGTCGTGAGACGCCGGCGCGCGCCACGACCGGCGCGACCGCGGCGCCGAGGTATCCATTCTGGGCGGCCACCTCGACCATCGCCGACAGGATGCGGGCACGCTGGATGTCGGAGACCTGCTCGCTTGGCCCTCGGGACGTCTGCCCGCGGGAGCGCGCGCCCCCCGAAGCATTGAAGCCGGGCGGGGCGTGCTCGCGCGAAGGCAATTCCTCCGCGCCGCGCGGCTGGGTGTCGGTCAACGGCGTTTCTTGCCCTTCTTCTTCGCCTTGCGAGCCTTGTGCTTGAGGCAGCCGGTGGGTGAGATCTGGGTGTTGGTGTGGATGACCGCTCCGTTTTGCGCGACAAACGAGGTCGGCATCGTCAGTTTCGTCGTGGTGCAGAGGTTTTTGTTGGCCGCCAATGCCGAGTCCTGGCCTTGGGGCAGATCGAGTTCGAAGGTGCCAACTGGCACGTCCGGAATCGTCTTGAAGGTGCTGCTGGTGATGCCCGCTTTGCTGATGAACGTCGAGCCGATCAGGTGCACCGTCGCACCATAGCCTTGCAACACGATGATCAGGTCGGGGAACTGTTCGCCGCCGTGGGAGACGAAGTACGCGGGTCCGCTCAGGGGGACCGGCATCACCGGGGTGCTCGCCTTGGCGTGCCCCACGATCGAGGCCGGCGGGCAATTGGCCGGGTTGACGTCGAATGTGGCCGCCGGACAAGCCTTCTGCAGCGTCGTCAGCCGCGAAGGGAGCTGCTTGGGCAGGTCCACCTTGACCCTGGCGATGTTCGCGTCATACGGCCCGGCGGGATAGGTGAGCTTGACCGACAGGCTCGCCCCGCTGGCGCGCGAGGTCTTGCCGGACGTCTTGGCCGTCAACTTCGGTTTGAACGCGAGCACTGCGCAGTTGGTGACCTGGAAGGGCACCGCCAGGTCTTTGCTTGCGCCCTGATCGCTCGTGAGGCTTCCGGTGATCGCCAAGGGACTGCAGTTGGTGGGATTGAACGTGAAGCCCTTGCGGTCGATCGTGACGTTCACGTGCTGGATCTGCAAGGGGATCCCGTCGAGGATCGTGGGGATTTTGTAGGGACCCGTCGTGTCGGTTGCGATCGTCAGCACGGCTGTGATCGGATCGACTTCGATCTTCGCTCGCACGACCACCTTGCCGAGGTCGAACGGTCCGGCCTTCGCAGGGTTCACGATCGACAGGCCGTAGGGAGCGCCCTCGTAGCCTTCGGTGATGAAGACTTCGCCGCCGGTGACGCTATAGGGATTGCCCCCCACCCCAACGCTGACGGTCGTGTGCCCGATCAGGCTTTCCGGCCCGCATGTGCCGGCGTTGGCCTGGGCTTCGGGGCACAGCTTGACCGTCGCCAGGGTTCCCAGCAGGCCTGGAGGCATCTTTAGCTTGATCGCTTGCAGGTTCTGGCTGCCGTCGGGACGACTCATCGTCATCGCAAACGGGCTGAATCCGCCGGCCTGAATGCTGGTGGTGCCGGCTGTCAACGACGGGTTGAAGGGAAGCGGCGCGGAGCATGGGCTCCCGTTCGGACCAGAGACCACATCGAACGTGGAGCTCGAATCGCTGGGTTCGTTGCCCGACCACGGCACGATCGCCGCGGTGGTCGTATATCCCCCACACAATGCCGGCGTGGACAGCGGCGCCCGCGAACCGCCGAAGAAGTGGAGCTTCAGGTCTTCGAACGGCAGCTGCGGCGTGTTCTTGAACGTCGACACGAGCTGTCCGGTGACCGGGTCGGGTTTGACTTCGCCGGCCAGCTTCACGAGCACGCCGGATACGGGATCGTGTGCCACGAGGTACAGGGCGACCAGGCTCCCGAACGGGTTCGCGTTCTGCGCCGCCAGATACGCCGCGCCCGTCAGCGGGTTCGGCAACAACGGCGACTCGATTTCAAGCGTCCCGACCTTCGCCGCTTCGGGACACGACGGGAACGCGTCTACCGACAAGGCGACCTGTTCTTCGCTGCAAGCCGCCAGTCCATCGGCGGCAGACGGGTTCAGCGCGACGCCCGCCGGCAACGTGACGGTTGTGTCTTTCACATCGGCCTCGGACAGCCCTTCCCCGTTCAGGCTCACGTCCTGCGGTACGTGCACGCCGACCGTCAACCCGGTAGGCGTGCTCCCCGCCTGCCCGTCCGGCGCCACGTCGATCGACGGGCTGAACGGCAGCTGGTTGCAGCCGTCCATACCGACGGGCCGTCCCAGGTTGTCTTGGAAGGTGTATTCGAAGGGCGAGGTGAAAACTCCCTCTTCCTGCCACGAATCGGCAAGCAGCGTCGTGTGCACAGGTCCCGTGCATGACGTCGGTAGCGCCAGCAACGGCGGCGGCGTCGCCTGCCCGAAGGGACTGCAGGGCGGCTGGTGTTCGAGCGGGCTGATGCAATTCCATCCCCGGACCGAATCGTGGCGCGGGTCGCCCGGCACGCCCCAGAACGTCACACGGCTCGAGATGAACCCTGAGATCTCGGTGATGTTGGGGACGGTCACGGTCACTCCATAGTCGCTTCCCGTCCGCACCGACGTGTCGAGGTACACCGGAACGCCGGCTACGTCGAACGCGAACCGCGCCGGTTCACCCACCGACGGCACCAGGGAGAACAGCGGTACCGCGGCCGTCGCCACAACGTTGCCGACCGGGAACGTAAAGGTCACCGACGCGACCCCGACCACCGTGTCGTCCGGACAGAAATTCTGTCCTTGTCCTGCGTTTCCGATGAACTTCGTCAGGGGGCATTGCGGGAAGGGAGTCGGATTGCCGATCAGGCCAGGTGGAAGGTTGAAGCGCAGGTCCTTCACGGCAGCGGGAGGCTTGAGCGGGTCTGCCGTCTGGTTCAGTGCCTCGGCAGTCGTCAACTGGAACGGGTGCGAGCCCGCCTGGGTGTCGAGCGATCCATCCGCGTTTTCCGCGGTCATTTCATACTGTTCGACGCCAAACGGCGTAGGTGAGCTGCTCACCGTAATCGGCCTGCTAGCCGATGCGTTGGGCGCCCCGCCACCGGCGACGCTCGCTCTGTTTTCTTCACCCGATTTCGCCGTTTCGGCGACCTTGACCTTGATGTAGATCTCGATATGACTGTAGGCCGTACCAAGAAACAGAGCAGCGATTTCTTCCGGCACCGTGCAGGTGACTTCATCGGGCAGGACGCTGCAGAAGAGTTCCCCGAAAAATGGACTAATGGTGCCAAGGACACCCAAACCGAGTTCGACGCTCTGCGCCGTCAGACCCGCAGGCAACCTGTCCCTCAGAACCACCGATGAGCTCACCCCGGCGTTGCCGAGATCCTCTGCGAGCACCGAGATCCTCCCTTCCCCACCGGGCGGCAGGTTCCTCGGGAGCGAACCGGAGCTCAGATGCCACCACGGCGTGCACGAACCGCATGTCACTTCGGCCGATGCCGGTGTGGCGCCCGCAACCGCTACCAGCGCCCCGCCGGCCAGCATGACCGCGACGACACGCTTCATGCTCTTGAGCTTGCCCTTGATCATTGTGTCTCTCCCCCTCTAGCGCCTGGTCCCGGCGGACAAACTCTTACCGGCTCGAGCCTTCTTTGCCCGGTACCGCTTTCTCATCTGCCGTTCGCATGTAGCCCGCTTGCGCTTCGGCTTCTTCCTGCACGCCTTCAACGCCTTTGCGAGCTTCTGCGCCTGCGACAGCGACCTGCGCGCGACGGTCGTTTTCGATGCGGACAGGACGATGTTGCCTGCACCGGAGAAGGTTGCGCTCGACGGCGCACCGAAGATCGCCGGCTGCGGTGAAGGCGCCGGCTTGCACGCGTCGCCCGTCGTACACGGCGGGGGCACGGCCGCGGCGGCCGGCGCGCACGGCGAGGACGCCGTGCATTCGTGGGCGTTGTAAAGATCGATGCTCGTGTCGAAGTCCTGCGGTGAGAGTCGCGACAGCGTGAGGAAGAAGACATCGCTGCCAGTTTCACTGGCGTCCATGAATGCCGATTCTTCAGAGGACGTTCCCGCCGAGACCAGGGCGACGCAGCCTCCCATGCTCTCGACGAAGACATCGCTGGCGCTCTGGCCGTAACCGGGCGACTGGCAACTGCCCACCCCGGTCGGCTCATACTCATAAACATCCTCTCGACCGTTGACGTCCGCCGGCACGAGCGCATCGTTGCTGTTGAAGAAAAGTCTGCCGCTGTTCGAGAGATAGCGAGACTGATACAGAGCTCGAGTTAGGTCTGTCGTCGTCCACCCGGGGATGTTCCCCGCCAGCCAACGTTCGTTCCAGATCCCGGCGTAGTCGACAAGATTTTCCTCGTATGCGTTGCCCCGGTGCAGTCCCACAGGCCTAGCGCCGGTCGGATCGCATGACGCGCACCCCAGACGTCCCGTGTTCGCGTCGTAGAGGAAGACCTCCTCGTCGGGCACGCCGCTGTTCGCATCGCGATTTTCATACCCGGTCAAGCTCCTTTCCGACATGAAGGCGAGATAGCGTCCGTTCGGCGAGACCCGTGAAGTCATCTGCTTGAGCCCCCCAGCTCCACCGCCCCAAGTTGGTCCGTCGGCCCCTGAAAGCTCAGCGATGAACGTGGGCGGCGCCCACGCTTTCGCCCCTACGTCATAGCGCTCCTCGTAGAGGTTGCACGCCTGCTGGAAGAACTCCTGGCCGTGTTCGCAATTTCCGCTCTTGGCGCCACGTTCGGCGCCGTCGCCGAGAACTCCGTTGGCGACGAAGTAGACGTACGAGCCATCGTCGCTCGCCCCAATCACACCCCGCACATCTGCGCTTTCGCCTGGATTCCCGTCGACCGTCAAGTCTGTCAGCTTGCCCGCCAACGGTTCGCTCTTGCCGCTCGTGACTTCGAAGACGCTGAGGTTCCCTTCGTTCGTCACAAACACCCTCGAATCTTCGTCGTCGGCGGTCTGGAACGTCGACCCTTCCGCGACCTGAAGCGTTTCGCCCTTCACCATGTCGCGTATGTAGAGCGTGCCTTCGTGCGACCAAACGAGGCGAGACCCATCGCGGGAGATGGCGTTCCTCACGGTGTTTCCGCCAAGCGCTCCCTGCACCGGTTGACCGCTAGGCAACGGCAACACGCTGACAAGATGTAGCTGGCCCGCGACCCACTCGAAGAGGCCGCCGTCGAAGCCGGGCGTCAAAGACACGGGGCCAAAGTTTTCACTGGTTAGCAGGACGATATGGCTCATGTCGGGTGTGCCGGTCACGAACTCCACTCCGCCCGCGCCTTCACCGTCGCCGCCGAATTTGCTGCCCGGAGGGACGTTTGCCGAACTGACGAGGGCCTGGTATTCGCCGCTTGCCTGACGGAGATAGACCGTCTTTTCCGCGCCCGGCGGCAGGGGCGGCAGGGGCGTATGACCCATCGGTTCCACGAGCCCGAGCGACAGGTCGCTCGAGAAGAGCTTGTATTCGGCCGAATGGCCGACCGCCAATTCCGTTGGTCCCTCGTTGTGGGGCGTGGTGATGTCCAGCGTTTTCCAGACGTCCGGAGCTTCGCGCGTCGAGATGACCTGCGTGACTTCCGGCGAGTTGCTGCCCGCGGGATTGGCCACGAACGGGGAAGTCGCGCCGTATGTGATCCCGCCGCCGGCTTGAGCCGCCTGTATGTCGTCTCCCTGTTCGTTGCCCAGGGCTATGACTCCGGCGCCTTGCTTGTTGGGCGGAGTGACCAATTCCCATGCACGGTCGTCGGGCTGTGTGAACGAAACGTCGGCGAGCTGGGTAGTGAACGTCTTTTCAGAGCCTTCGGCGGTGCCGAGCGAGTTGATCGCGACGATCCGGAAGTGGTAGACCGTGGCCGGAAGGAGACCCTGCAAGAGCACGTTGACGCTCTGCGCGTTGAAGCCGCTGCCGATGTCGATGCCGGGCGACGCGGGCAGATCGGCGCAGGACGAAGGGCTGGCGGCGCAACTGACAGTGCCGTACTGGAAGTAGTAAGTCGTGTCGGGACCCGTCGGCTTGATCTGGGCGCCGAGCGTCGCGCTGGTTGCGGTCACCGCGGAAGCAGACTCAGATTCGATGGTCGGGCGCGACGGCGGTTCCAGCGCGAAGATATCGACCTCGTCGACCCCCGAGTCGGCGACATAGACTTCACCCGTTGTCGCATTGACCGCGATGCCGGTGCCTTTGATCAGATGCTCGGAGCCGAACTCGTCGATGAACGACCCGGTGGAGCTGAACCGTCCGACGGAACCGGCGTTATCCGCGTTGTCGATGTAGACTTCGTTGCTCGACAGGTCGACGGCGGCGCCCTTGAGTTCGACTCCGAAGGGTTCTATGAGCAGGCTGTCAAAGCGCCCGATCACGACTTCTCCGGAGCTGTTGACCTTTGAGATTCCTTCGAAGCTCGACTTGACATAGGAGTTGTCGTTCGAGTCCACCGCGAACGCTGGACCCCCAAAACCGGAGAGGTTGGGGTTGCGGCTCGAGAGGAATTCGTTAGCGACGGCGCCACTGAAGCTGTCGATCTCCGCGCTCTGCCGATAGACCCACAGCAATCCGCCGGAGTCCACTGCGACGCCCTCAATCGCTTCCAATTTTGAGCCGCCTGACGTTTCCGCCAGTTGGCCGATGTAGGCACCGGTGGAGCTGAACTTATCGATGACGTCATGGCCCGTGTCGGCGACATACACATCGCCGAACGAGGGGCTGCCCGGGTCGTTGTCGACCGCGATGCCCTGCGGTGCGGAGAACTGGCCGGTCGGAGCGGCCGTCCCTTCGACGATCGCGTTCGAGCCGCTCCCGTTGAACTCGCCGATGTAGCCGCCCACCGAGCTGAAGTACTCGACGCGATCGTTGCCACTGTCGACCACGTAAACATCACCCGTCGATTCGTTGACGGCAACGCCCTCGGGGTCCATGAATTGGCCTTCGCCCGCACCGGTGGCGCCGAACGAGGTGCTGAAGACGTGGTTGCGCGAAGCCGATGCCGGGGCGCTCGCCACGAGTAGGCATCCCAGCAACATGCATGCCGAGATCACGAGCATCAAGGTCCGCTTGGGAGGCGTCACCGAAGCCGCCCGCTGTCGGGCATTGGCACGTCCACCGGCGATCCTCATCCCACCGACCGACCACTCCGCCGCGCTTGCGCGGCCGAGCATGAGCAAGCTTCTCATTAGGGCGTTCCCCTCCTATGGGCTGCGTCTGGACCCGCCGACTCCCTCTCCCGCCGGCTGCTGTAGAGAAGCTTACTCGAAGATGACTCTAGTTGTCAATGGTAAATATAGACGTGAGCTAGGGGAACGCCATCTGGGCGCTCATGTCACTTTGGGTCCCGTCAGCGCGGGCTTTCCGCAAAAGGCATGCGGGATTGGCAAGGACGTGGCGGCCCAAACCGGCCGGACCTCGCTCATGACGCCCTTGTCGATGTGCCTCACCGCGACCGGTCGGGTGAAGCCAGCGGCCGGCTGCGCTTAGCCCAGCGCGACCATGCGGTCGATTGCCACCCTCGCCCGCTCGGCTACCTCGGGCGCCACGCGCACCTCGAACCTCATCTCGCGCAGCGAGTCGCGGAGCTTCTCGAGCGTGATCATCTTCATGTACACGCAGCTCGCCTCTGGATTGGCTGGGATGAACTTCACGTCGGGGGCGGCCATTTCAAGCGGGTAGAGCATGCCTGTCTCGGTCGCCACGACCGCCTCGCGCGTGTGCGTAGGTCCCGCCGCGGGTCCATCGACCTGACCGTCCGGCTCGACCTGACCGTCCAGCCCCTCAGCTCGGCCTCCGGCTACCTTCTCCAGTTCGTCGGCATAGCGCAGCATCCCGCCCGTGGAGAGCATGTGCACACCCTCCGCAGAGACGTCCCCGGAGGCCACGTACTCCATGATCGAGGTCGTGCAACCGCACTCGGGGTGGATCAGGAAATCGGCGCCCGGGTGAGCGGCGCGCGTAGCATCGATGTCCGACGGGCGGATGCCGGCGTGTACGTGGCACTCCCCATCCCAGACGTGCATGCGCTTGCCGAGCTCCTTCTCCACATAGGCACCCAGCCACATGTCGGGCCCGAACAGGATCTCCGTGTGGGGGCCGTGGGTCTCGTAGATGTGGCGCACCACGTCGACCGCGTTGGCAGAGGTGCAGCAGTAGTCGGTCAGAGCCTTGACCTCGGCCGTAGTGTTCACGTACATGACGACTACCCCGTCTGGATATGAGGTCCTCCACTCCCCCAGCTGCTCGGCGTCGATCGAGGCCGCCAGCGAGCAGCCGGCGTCGAGGTCGGGGATCAGGACAGTCTTCTCGGGGCAGAGGATCGAGGCCGTCTCGGCCATGAAGTGCACGCCGCAGAACACGATCGTCTCCGCATCGGAGGCAGCCGCCTGGCGCGAGAGCCCGAGCGAGTCGCCCACATAGTCGGCGACCTGTTGGATCTCGGGCACCTGGTAATTGTGCGCGAGGATCGTCGCGTTGCGCTCGGCTGCGAGTGCCCGCACCTCGGCGTGCAGCTCGGCGATCTCGCCGGAGCTCAGCTGGGGCAGCGGCCCCTGTGTGGGAATCATCGGAAGCGTCTGCACCTTGTCCAGTTTATCCCCGCGACCCGCGCGCGCCGATTCCCTCCCAAGCTATGTCCAGCTTGACGGTCGTGCGAATTGAGACTCTTTCACGTGATGCGCACTCACCCACCGCTCCCGCGGCGCCCACCGCATCCCGATTGTGGATTACCTGGTAGCCGCGACCGCCCAAGAGACGGGGGCAGCCGTGCTCCACTACGACCACGACTACGACACGCTCGCCGAGATCATGGGGTTCGAGTCGCTCTGGCTCGCCCCCCCGGATCGATGCCGTGACACCTACGCGCTCGTCGCCAAGAAGCCGTCGCATATCCTGAGCAGGTGAGCAACGCAATCTTCAAAGACGAGATTTCAGCGCTGGTGCGCCGTGCGCTGGACGAGGACCTAGGCAGCGGCGACGTCACGACCGAAGCCACGGTCCCGCCCGACACGCGCGCGCGTGCGCTGATCGCTCAGAAGGCCCCCGGTGCGATCTACGGGCTCGACGCGGCCGAGACGACGTTCTCGCTACTCGACCCCACGACGCGCTTCGAGCGCCTCGCCGAGGAGGGACGATGGCGCGAAGAAGGCGGTCCGGTCCTCTCTATCGAAGGCTCGTCGCGCGCGCTACTCACCGGGGAGCGCACGGCGCTCAACTTCCTCGCCCGCCTCTCCGGAGTGGCGAGCATGGCCTCGCGCGCTGCCCAGGCCGTGGAGGGCACGGGCACTCGAGTCCTGGACACACGCAAGACCACTCCCGGCCTACGCATGCTGGAGAAGGCGGCCGTCGCCGCCGGCGGCGCAACCAACCATCGCGTCGGCCTCTACGACGCGATCCTCATCAAGGAGAACCACATCGCCGCCGCGGGCGGAATCGCCCAGGCCGTCTCCCGCGTGCGCGAGGCGGTACCGGATCTAGCGGACACGCTGGAGGTCGAGGTGCGCGACTCCGATGAGATCGAGCAAGCACTCGCGGCAGGTGCTCCCCGCCTCTTGCTCGACAACATGAGCGTCGAGGAGCTGCGCTCTTCTGTAGCTCAGGTGGCAGGCCGTGCCGAGCTGGAGGCAAGTGGCAATGTCACACTCGAGAACCTCCGCGAGCGCGCGCTCACGGGCGTGGACTTCATCTCAATGGGAGCCCTCACCCACTCCGCTCCCGCACTCGACCTCTCGCTGATCCTGCAAGCGCTGCCGTAGGCTCGCGAGCGTCCCGGATCACGCCGCTGAGGAGGCCGACTTCAACAGGTAAGCCCGCACGAACCCATCCAAGTCCCCGTCCAAGACCCGCTGCACGTCCCCCATCTCGTGCCCGGTTCGATGGTCCTTGGCCATCGAATAAGGATGCAATACATAGGAGCGGATCTGCGAGCCGAAGTTGACGTCCTGGGCCTCCCCCTTCTCGCGGGCGATCTCTTCCTGGCGTTCGCGCTCCTGCTTCTCCACCAGCTTTGAGCGCAGCATAGCCATCGCGGTGGCCCTGTTGGAGGTCTGGGAGCGCTCGTTCTGGCACTGCACCACGATCCCGCTCGGCCGGTGCGTGATGCGCACGGCGGAGTCGGTCTTGTTGACATGCTGGCCACCGGCGCCCGAGGCCCTGTAGGTGTCAACCTGGAGATCGTCCTCGTCGATCTCCACCTCCCCGGTGTCCTCCACGACCGGCGCCACCTCCACCCCCGCGAAGCTCGTGTGCCGCCGGTGAGCCGAATCGAACGGCGAGAGCCGCACGAGCCGGTGCACACCGCGCTCGGCGCCAAACAGCCCGTAGGCATTCTCGCCGGAGGCCCGGAACGTGGCCGACTTGATCCCCGTTTCCTCGCCCGCGCTTGCCTCCAGCAACTCCACTCCGAAACCCCGGCGCTCGGCCCAGCGCATCATCATGCGCAAAACCATCTCCGCCCAGTCCTGGGCGTCGGTGCCGCCCGCTCCGGCATTGACGCTCACCAGCGCATCCCCCGAGTCGTAGCGACCCGAGAAGAGGCGCTGCTCCTCGAGCTCGGCCAAGCGCTCCTCCACGGAGGCGAGGTGCTCCTGCACCTCCTCCTCCAGGCTCGGCTCCTCGCTTGCCATCTCCACGAGGCCGTCCAGATCCTCGACATCCTCGCGCAACGCCGTGAACGTTTGCAAGCGCTTGGTGGCCTTCGCGTGCTCTGCGGACACCTTTGCAGCTGCCTCTGCGTCGTCCCAGAAGTCCGGTGCCTGCATCTGCGCTTCGAGCGCCTGGGCGCGCTCGCTCAGCTCAGCAGGGTCAAAGATAGTCCGAGAGCAGCTTGAGCTGCTCGCGGACGGCTACGACGCGTTGGGACGTGGACTCGCTGGGGGCGGTGGCTGCCATCTACCTCAAAGCTATCACCGGCGTCGGTAGAGATCCCGCCCCTCCGGTTTCAAAAACATCTCCGTGGGATCTTCTGTCCGGGTTGGAGCGCCCGAGGATCATCGGCCTGAGCCCATTGCCTGCCTTGAAAGTTGAGTACCCCCGCAATAATCGGTTTGCAAGACCCCACCTTTCGTGTACGCTCTCGTCATAGCTGTCATGCGTCACGCCGCAAGAATCAGCGAGGCTCCCCGACGCTTCGTCGTCCATAACACCTACGAGCAGATCCAGCTGGCTGCCGTGAGGGTGGTCGCCGCGAAGGGCTATCACGAGACGGGCGTGAGAGATATCTGTGCCGAGGCCAACATCTCTGCCCGCTCTTTCCACGAGCACTTCTCCGGCAAGGAAGAGGCGGTGTTCTCCGGTGTAGAAGCCGGCGTCGACCGGGTCATGGGCTTCTGCCAGGAGGTATACAAGGCCTCCCCGAGCTGGCCGGACGCGATCTGGGACGGCATGCAGGCCTACGCCGAGTGGATCATGCAGGAGCCGGCCTTCGCACAGACAGGCATCGTCGAGTTGCTCACAGTTGGCCCCACCGCTCACGAGCTGATGCGCTCCTTGATGGACGCTTTCTCGATCTTCCTGCAACCCGGCTATGACCTGCTCGACTCATCGGCCGCCGGCAGCCTCGATCAGCCGGTCACTCAGCGCTTCTACGAACTCCTCTACATCCAGATCACCCAGCACTCGACCGAGAGCGTGCCCACGATCCTCCCCGACTTGGTGCGGACGATCCTCACCCCTTTCATGGGCCCTCAGGCCACCGAGCAGTTCATCGCCCGGCGCACGGCCAAACAGAAGCAGTCGATCCAGCATAGAGCCACGTAGGACGGCCGTAGACCAAGCGAGGCCAAGACGCAGCGAGCGCAGTGTGCTCAGCACATAAGCGAGCGAGGACGCCGCCTCGCGCCGCGTCTACGGCCGTCCTACGCGCCGTGGCAGCGCTTGAACTTCTTACCACTACCGCACCAACAAGGGTCGTTGCGGCCCAGTTCGTGCTCTGAGTCGGTCACGCGCTGCTCGACTACGGGAAGCGCCTCAGCAGGCTCGCCTTCGCCCTCGTAGGCTGCCCCATTGGGTCCCGCCGCCGCCGCGGCGGCGGCGAGCGCGCCTGCGCCCATCGCGGAGGAGCCACCCGAGTAGGACACGCGCCCGGCGCGTGTGGAATTGCCCGAGGCCGCGAACGCGGGACTGGGAGTCCCACCGGAGGCCTCCCCTCCCTGACCGTTTTGGCCGTCCACGCTCACCTGGACGTTGAAGATCATGCGCGTGAAGTCCACCCAAACGCTGTTCATGAGGTCGCCGAACAGCTCGAACGCCTCGTTCTTGTAGGCCACGAGCGGGTCGATCTGAGCGAAACCCCGCAGATGGATGCCCTCGCGCAGGTAGTCCATGTCGTAGAGGTGCTCACGCCAACGTTCGTCGATGATCTGCAAGATCAGGAAGCGCTCCAAAGCCCCCATCAGCTCATCGCCGAGCTCCTGCTGGCGGGCCTCGTACTGCTCGCTTGCGCTCTGCACGATCCGGTCGGTCAGGTAGCCGCTGTCCACGGTCTCGGGGTTGAGGTCGTCCTCATCGAGCTCTACCGGGAAGAACTGCCCGAGCGCGGTGAACAGGCCGTCGAGGTCCCAGTCCTCCATGTAGTCGCCTGGTGTGTACTGGTCGATCGTGCGCTCGATCGTGGCCGTCACCTGCTGGCGTGCCTCCTCGCCCATTTCCTTGCCTTCGAGCACCTCGTCGCGATAGGCGTAGATGATGCGCCGCTGCTCGTTCATCACGTCGTCGTACTCGAGCACCCGCTTTCTGATCAGGAAGTTCTGTTCCTCGACCTTCTTCTGGGCCTTCTCGATCTGCTTGGAAAGCATTCCCGCCTCAATCGGCTCCTCGTTGCCTTCCTCGTCCAGGCTGCCGAGGCGGTCCAGGATCTTGTAGATGCGATCGCCCGCGAACAGCCTCACCAAGTCATCCTCAGCGGAGAGGAAGAAGCGGCTCTCCCCGGGGTCTCCCTGGCGCCCGGCGCGTCCGCGTAGCTGGTTGTCGATACGTCGCGACTCGTGGCGCTCGGTGCCGCAGATGAACAGCCCCCCCGCCGCCATCACGCGCTCGCGGTTGGCCTCGACCTGGCTCTCGATGCCGGGTAGGAGCTCCTTCAAGCGCTCCTCGTAGGACGGGTCCTCTGGGTCCAGATCCTGCTTGGCCAACTGCAGTCGCGCAAGATGCTCGGCGTTGCCTCCGAGCTTGATGTCCACACCGCGACCGGCCATGTTCGTCGCGATCGTCACCGCCCCCGGCTGGCCTGCCTCGGCCACGATCTCGGCCTCACGGGCCGCGTGCTCGGGCTTGGCGTTGAGGACTGTGTGCGCCACCCCCCGCTTCTTCAGGCGCTCTCCGAGCAACTCAGAGACCTCGACGGAGATCGTCCCGACGAGCACTGGCTGGCCGTTCTGGTGGCGAGCCACGATCTCTTTGACGACGGCCTCCCACTTGCCCTCCTTGGTCTTGTAGACCTGATCGTTGCGGTCGTCGCGGACCATCGGCATGTTCGTGGGGACCTGCACCACGGACAGGTCGTAGATCTTCATGAACTCGGTCGCCTCGGTCAGCGCTGTGCCGGTCATCCCGGAGAGCTTGTCGTAGAGGCGAAAGTAGTTCTGGTAGGTGATCGTGGCGAGCGTCTGATTCTCCTCTTGGACGCGCACGCCCTCCTTGGCCTCGACCGCTTGGTGCAGACCTTCAGACCAGCGCCTGCCGTCGAGGATGCGGCCGGTGAACTCATCGATGATCTTGACCTCGCCATCGATCACCGCATAGTCGACATCGCGCTTGTACAGAGACTCTGCGCGCAGCGCCTGGATCAGGTGGTTGACGAGATGGCCGTTCTCCGCCCTGTAGAGGTGGTCGATGCCGAGAAAGCGCTCGGACTTGGCGACGCCCTGCTCGGTGATCGCCACCGTCTTCTGCTTCTCGTCGACCTCGTAGTCGAAGTCGGCCACGAAGTCCTTCTTGGCACGCGGGTCCATCCCCAAGGGCGTCTCACCGGAGGTAAGGCGTGGGGCCAGGCGAGCGAACCGCGCGTACAGGTCGGCAGCTTGTTCGGGCGCACCGGAGATGATCAAGGGGGTACGCGCCTCGTCGATCAGGATGTTGTCGACCTCGTCCACCACCGCGAAGGGGTGACCCCGCTGGACCTTTTCGGAGAGGTCCTTGGCCATGTTGTCGCGGAGGTAGTCGAAGCCGAACTCCGAGTTGGTCCCGTACACGACGTCGCATGAGTAGGCAAGCTGCTTCTCCTCGTATGCCTGTTGGTTCTGGAGCACCCCCACGCTCACTTCGAGCGCGTTGTAGATCGGGCTCATCCAGGCCGCGTCGCGACGCGCCAGATAATCGTTGACGGTCACCACGTGAACGCCCTTGCGCTCCGGCGGCGCCTGCTCAGAGCCGTTATCGTTCGAGGCCGAGGTGGCGCCATCTTCGCGCACAGCCAAGGAGTTGAGCACCACCGCGAGCGTGGCCGTGAGCGTCTTGCCCTCTCCGGTCTTCATCTCGGCGATACAGCCCTCGTGCAGGGCCATCGCACCGATCAGCTGCACGTCGAAGTGGCGCATTCCCATCGTGCGCTTGCCCGCCTCGCGCACGATCGCAAAGCACTCGGGCAATAGCTCGTCGAGCGACTCCCCCTCGGCGGCGCGTTCGCGCAGAACGTTCATACGCTCGCGCAACTCCTCATCGGTCTCGAGCTCGAGCTCCGGCTCGTAGGCGCCAATCAGCTCGACGCGCTTCTCGTACTGCTTGAACTTCTTGGCCTCGCCAATGTTGAGTGCTCGATCGAGGATCGACATAGGCTCAGGGTACCGACTCCACGGCTCGCGGTGACCCGGCCGTCGCACTCGCGCCTATCCGGGCGCAGGGCGATGCCCGCGGAGCGCCCGCGAGGCGACTACCCGGCTGCGGGAGAGGTCCGGGGCGAGGCAGCAGGCGAGACCCTCGCCGCGGACGCCGCGTGTGCCTCGCGGCGGCGGCGGCGCTTGTCGCGATGGCGCTTGACCTGGCGCGCAAGCTCGTCTACCACCAGGTTCAGCGAGTGGAGCATCTGAGGCGATGCGTCACGCGCCCTCAGGGTGACGCCCTTGAGGTAGAGCGTCGCCTCGGCCACGTCGTGATCAGCCACACGTGGGTTGGGCTCCCTGAAGATCTCGAACTCCAAGCGGGCAAGCTCGGACACCTGGCGGGAAACCTTCTCCAGCCGGCGTTCCAGATGCTCGCGCATGTCGTCGGTGACTGGGACGTTACGGCCCTTGATGTCTATCTGCATCACGGGACTCCCTTCACTCGGAGACGCTTGTCTATCCATGCTACCCCTCTCTTCGGCGGCTGTCCACCGGGTATACGCGGATGTTCTACGCGTAGCCATCCCAAGCGCTGAGTAGCCTCGGCGAGCCTCCTTCGAGAGGCGGTTGTCCTCGTAGCTCAGTGGATAGAGCTTGTTCTCTGACTAAGGACAGGTCCCGGGTTCGAATCCCGGCGGGGGCATCGCGAGATCGTCCTAGGCATCGGCTAAACTTCAGGTTCTTAGTCAGAGGACTGCTCTTACTGAGCTGGATCTGTTCAGCACGGTAAGCGTTCCGGGGGGTCTGCAAACGCAGTCCCCCCGGTTCCTTTTATCTGGGCCGCAAGCTCTCGAGGATCCCGGCGTGCCCGGCGATCGCACCGATCAGGATCGCCCCGGGTGCGATGTGCGTGCCGGGAAAGACGATGCTCGAGCGCAGCTGAGCGCCCTTGCCTATATGGACACCGTCGCCGAGCACCACGGGGCCCGTCAAGCGCACTCCCTCGCCCAGCTCGACGTCCTGGCCGATCCATACTGGTCCTTCGAGCTCCACGCTCGCCGGCAGGACACTGCCCCCGGCCACGGTCACGCCCGGGGCGATCTCGCGGCCCTCGACCTGTAGGCGCAGCTCGCCGCTCAAGGCATCGAACGTGCCTTGGCGCAGCTCGGCGAGCGAGCCCACGTCGTTCCAGTACTCCCTGACCTCGTGGATGTGGAAGGGAACGTCGTTCTCGAGCAAGGCCGGGAACACGTCCTGGGCCCAGTCCACGAAGGGGCGCTCGGGGAAGTAGTCGAAGATCGCCGGCTCGAAGATGTAGATCCCGCAGTTGCCGAGGTCCGAGAGCGCCTCCTCGGGGGCCGGCTTCTCTTGGAAGCCCGTGATCCGTCCCTGGCGGTCGTGCAAGACCACGCCGTACTCGCGCGTATCGGAGACCTTCTTGACGGCCAAGGTGGCGATCCCGCCGGCTTCGCGGTGGCGGGCGACGAAGGCGCTGAGATCGATGTCGGTGAGGGCATCGCCCGAGATGATCAGGAAGGCCTCGTCGCCGAAGAAGTCGGCGCATGCGCGTACTCCGCCCGCGGTTCCGAGCAGCTCGGGCTCGAAGCGATAGCTAAGGCGCTCGCCGAAGTGCTGCTTGATCGAGTCGGGGAAGTAGTGCAGGTTTGCGATCACCCGCTCGAATCCGTGCCGGTCGAGCAGGTCGAGGATGTGTGCCATGACGGGCCTGTCGAGCACGGGCACCATCGGCTTGGTGATCTCGTTCGTGAGGGGGCGCAGGCGCGTACCGAGACCTGCCGCTAGGACCATCGCTCTCATCGAAATGGGCAAGCTATAGGAACTCATTCCCAGGCGCTGCGATAGACGCGCTGGTCCTCGCTCAGCTCGTCGATGCGCACGCCCAAGGACTCGAGCTTCAGACGCGCCACCTCGTCGTCGATCCTGTCCGGGACTGGCAATACGCCCGGCTCCAGCTCGCCTGTGCTAGCCGCGAGATACTCGACACACAAGGCCTGTCCGGCGAAGGACATGTCCATCACGGCAGCCGGGTGCCCCTCGCCGGCCGCGAGGTTGACGACGCGGCCTTGGGCCAGCAGGTTCAGGCGCCGGCCGCCTGAGAGCGTGTACTCCTCCACGAGCGGCAGCACCTCCCGCCGGCCGGCGACCGCCAGGGCACGCAGATCCTCCAGCTTGATCTCCACGTCGAAATGACCGGCATTGGCGAGTACCGCGCCGTCCTTCATGCGCTCGAAGTGCTCGCCGCGCAGCACGTCGCGCCCGCCGGTGACGGTCACGAACACATCGCCGCGCTCGGCCGCCGCCAAGCTGCCCATCACTTCATAGCCCTCCATGCGGGCCTCCAGCGCGCGCAGGGGATCGACCTCGCATACGATCACCGAAGCCCCGGCCCCGCGTGCGCGCAGCGCGACCCCACGCCCCGTCCAGCCATAGCCGAGCACCACCACGGTTCGCCCAGCGAGCAGGATGTTGGTGGCGCGCAGGATCCCGTCGATCGTGGACTGGCCCGTGCCGAAACGGTCGTTGAAGGCGCGCTCGGTGCGCGACTCGTTGACCGCCAGGACCGGACAGGCGAGCAGGCCTTGCTCGGAGAGCGCCCTCACACGCAGCAGCCCCGCTGTCGTCTCCTCGGTGCCACCGAGCATTGTGGCGGCATGGCTCGGAGCAGACTCGTGGATCGCGCCGATGAGATCGGCGCCGTCGTCGATGGTGACTCGGGGCGCGCTTGCAACGAGCGCCTGAACGTGCTCGGCGTAGCGCTCGGCGCTCTCCCCACGGGCACCCAGCACGGTGGCCCCGTGGCGTTCAGTGAGCGCCACGGCCACATCGTCCTGGGTGGAGAGCGGGTTGGCCGCGCACAACCCCACCTGTGCACCACCGGCGAGCAGGGCGCGCACGAGGTTGGCGGTCTCGGCGGTGACGTGC
>Ga0134126_10000036_pt1 | contig 167846 bp, 145 predicted proteins | sample KB31752_FD_96881 | JGI IMG/M metagenome (GOLD analysis project Ga0134126, IMG submission 96881) | Terrestrial soil microbial communities with excess Nitrogen fertilizer from Kellogg Biological Station, Michigan, USA - KB3-175-2 | ecosystem: Environmental > Terrestrial > Soil > Unclassified ...
CTGGCGCAACAGATTCAGTTTCGACGCGGCTGGAACGGTTCTGTTTTTCTTTTTCACCCCTGCCGTGTGGCAGGGCAAAACAAATCGTTCCAGCTTTTTCTTATTCCTATGGGATGGCTGTGATTCTGAATGAATATTATAAATAATTTCTTGACAAGCTTTGACTCTACTGTTAGAAGCTTTGGCCGGAGCAGGAAAATTTATATGGGTGTTTAACTACTTGGGTTCATATTCACAGTCGTCCTTGGGGAACTGTACCACGTATACCGGGCACTTCACTGGTTTTCTTGCCGGAGAAAGGGAATTCATTATGAAACTATTGTTTCAAAGGAAAGGTAGACAGGTTTCTTCTCAATCGTGGCATGGCTTATCCATAGCTCTGATCATTACGTTCCTTACGGCGGTCGGGGGCTTCCATGTCCAGGCCCAAAGTCCTATTGTAGTTCCAACTATTGCGGCACTCAGGGCATTGGACACGACCACGTTTGCAAATGACGCTGTTGCTTATGTCATAGACTATTATCCACTGGCGGCATCCGCCCATCGCGGCGGTGGGCACTTCCGCTGGATCACGCCTCGATCTCTTTTAGGTGTATCAACTGCGGATGATGGCGGCCGTTTCATTGCCAGCTCGATGACTACAAACGGAGTTTGGGAGCGTGTCTTCGATGGTTCAATACCAAACGTAAAAATGTGGGGTGCATATGGTGATGGAATTCATGATGACACGGCGGCCATTCAGAACGCTCTGAATGGGGTATTAAGTTGGACCGGCGCAGGCGAAATCCTTTTTCCTGCCGGGAATTATATGGTCACTAACACGCTGGTTTTCAATCCAACCTTGACACACGTGATGGGAGAGGGCCCATTGAATACGTTTGTGACGATGAAGCTCGGAGTTTCGGCGGATATCTTCTGGACATGGAATGCATATCTGTTTCTTACAGGCGAGGGGACTGATCCCAATGTGGACATGGATCATGGATTGCTCTTCGAAAACATCGGGCTTACTTTTCAGGACGATGGCAGTACGAATGGCCACCCGAGGCGGAATATGACAAATTCGGGACTGGTTCTGGGAGAACCCGGAGAAGTCAGCATTATTCGGAATGTTCACATAATGAATGGTGGCATTGGAATCCGAGCTTTAGGCGGCGGTGCCCCTGGAATCAATTTGCGCGATGTAAGATGCTACGAATCCGCAATCGCTGGCGTCCTTATTCAACCTTGGCCCGGCGCGGCCACGGAGGGGGGTGGCCCTATTACTATTACCGGATTGAGCGGTGATCAAAATTATGGCGATACAGCCGCGACAGCGAGCCTTGTAGTTATTAGCAATGTCGATAGCCTTGTTTCCATTTCCTCCATTAAGGCGGAGTCAGATTGGGGCGGAGGACTGATCCATCTTTATTGTGGAACCGGCGGTTCGGATAACCTGTCTCATGTGAGTGTGCGGGAATGCAATTACAATGCGGGAGCGACGGAGGACGGTCACTTTTATCAGCCCGATTTCCTCAAAATTGACCCGTCATCGACATTCGCTGCAGGATTCGGCCCGGTTGTCACTATTGAGCAAGTCAAGCTTAACGGGGTTATTAATTTGATAGATGACAAAATCGGAAACCGAATTGTAGAGGCGGACACGCAGGGTTGGACCGGCCTCGATCAACTCGCAGCAAATTTACCAATGACTTACCAGGCGGCCACTGGGGGCGGTGGTATTCCTACTAACGAGTCTCCGGGTTCAACTTTAATGATTGGCGAAACTGCGATCACTACATTTTATCCCACAAATACCGGGTGGTATCGCATTATGGTGCCATTTGGAGATAGTATTAATGAGCTGTCCGGCAGGGTAAGCATCACTTCTCCCTATTCCAAAGAAAATATTGAGATGCAAGTGGATTGCACCGATTGGCAAACTCCTTCGCTTACCGTGACACGCTGTAAGAAAGGAATGCACGTGATTTCACAAGCGCGCGCGATTAATTATTTTGATTCCACGCTTGGCGGAGAATGGAACTATCTCGATGTTTTTGTGACCAATGCCCTTCCTGTAACGGGCACCGGCAAGAATAATCGGCTCACTGTCGCGTTAGATACGGCCGGCGTGTCGCCATTAAATCACGTACAAGCGCAACTCCTGGCACCTGTGATCAAGGTCAGCGACACACCGCCAGCAGGAGCTAACGTGACAACGGTTAACACGTATCGCTGATAACCTTGATATCTGGTTTCGATTAATAGGAGTTGCTAAAAGCAATTTCCGAAACATAGAGGCAAACCACGGGGTTTGCCTCTATTTAATTTGGAAAGAGTTTTGAGATTGAAACGGGTCGGAGATCTATTGGTGTAAATACCGTTGTCGATGATAATACTGGGGTGTCTTATTAGCTGCGAGCGGACGGCGGGTTGTGACGCCCTTTCAGGGCTTGGGATTTTGGTGGAGCGTTGGACCCGGGGCTTCACCCCGGGCTTTCATATGACGGGCTTTCAGCCCTTAAACGCGCGCTCCTAAACGCAATGCACGCTCTGGCCCAGCTAGCGCGTTTGATCGTAGGAGACGAGGTCACGAGTCTCAAATTTCGTCGATCAGTCGGAGACTCCTCACCAGCCTTCGCCGAAGCTACGGCCCGGCAGGCGTCGTCTCCTACGTTACCTTAAACGTCAGCTTTTTTCCTCAATCAACTCGCGGCGGGCGCCGCTGAGGAGTTGCTCGACGAAGTTGGTGGAGTAGACGCCGCGACGGAAATTGGGGTCCTGCAATATCGCTTGCTGGAAGGAGATCGTGGTCTTCACGCCGGTGATCATGTATTCGCTCAGGGCGCGGCTCATCTTGTCCATGGCTTCGCGGCGGTCTTTGCCGTAGGTGATGAGCTTGCCGATCATGGAATCGTAGGACGGCGGGATCGTGTAGCCGGCGTAGGCGTGGGTGTCCACGCGGACGCCGCGGCCGCCGGGTTGGTAATACATCTCGATGCGGCCGGGGCTGGGGCGGAATTCATCGAAGGGATCTTCGGCGTTGATGCGGCATTCGATGGCGTGGCCTTTGAAGGTGATGTCGCCTTGCTTGTGGCGCAGGGGTTCGCCCATCGCGATCTGGATCTGGTATTTCACTAGGTCGATGCCGGTCACTTCCTCCGTAATCGGATGTTCCACCTGGATGCGCTTGTTCATTTCCAGGAAATAAAAATCACCTTTGTCGTCGACGATGAATTCGACCGTGCCGGCGTTGGTGTAATTGGCGGTCTCGGCGATTTTCACGGCGGCCTTGCCCATTTTCTCGCGCAGTTTGCGGAACTTGTGTTCGATGAGCGGGGAGGGGGTTTCTTCGACGACTTTCTGGTTGCGGCGCTGAATGGAACAATCGCGTTCGCCCAAATGAATGACGTGGCCCTTGTTGTCCGCGAGAATCTGGAACTCGACGTGGTGCGGATTCTCGATGAATTTCTCGATATAAACGCCGGAATTGCCGAAGGCTTTTTCCGCTTCGGTGCGGGCGGTGTGGTAGCCTTTCACCAGCGAAATGTCGTTATGCGCCACGCGCATGCCGCGTCCGCCGCCGCCGGCGATGGCTTTGATCATGACGGGGTAACCGATTTTTTTGGCCACTTGCAACGCGTCCTGTTCGTTTTCGACGACGCCTTCGGAGCCGGGAGGCGTGGGCACGCCGGCTTTTTTGGCGAGCAACCGGCTGACGGCCTTGTCTTCCATGGCGTTCATCGCGCGGGAACTGGGCCCGATGAAGCGGATATTGCAGCTTTCGCAAACGTCGGCGAAGTGGGCGTTTTCGGAGAGGAAACCGTAGCCGGGATGGATGGCGTCGACGTCGGCGATTTCCGCGGCGCTCACGAGGCGATCGATGCGGAGGTAGCTTTCGTTGGCGGGCGCTTTGCCGACGCAGATGGCTTCATCGGCGAGCTGGACGTGCATGGAGTTGCTGTCGGCTTCGGAATAAACGGCCACCGTGCGGATATTGAGTTCCTTGCAGGCGCGGATGATGCGCACGGCGATTTCTCCGCGGTTGGCTACCAGAATCTTTTCGAACATTGCTTGGTTAAATGACTAATTCGTTAAATGGTTAATTGTGACTGGTTAAATGGTTCAAATCAGTGAGCTCGGCTATTTAACCAATCACCTTTTAACTGATTTAACGAAAAATTAACTCGGACGTATCTTGAACAGGGGCTGGCCGAATTCCACGGGTTTGGCGTTCTCGACCAAAACCTGGGTGATGACGCCCCTGGCCTCGGCTTTGATTTCGTTCATCACCTTCATGGCTTCGATGATGCAGACGACCGTTTCCGGGCCAACTTCCGTGCCGACTTCCGCATACGCTCCGGCTTCGGGCGAGGGCGACCGGTAAAAGGTTCCGATCATGGGCGACTTGATCTCCTGCTCGCCCGTGCTAATGGAGGGCGTGCCGGCAACGGTATGCCCGCCAGCGACCTGGACGGGCGGGTTGGCGGAAATGGCCATTTGGGGCGTGTAAGTGACGATGGGTGCTTCTTCGTAAGCGACGGGCGCCGCGCCTCCGCTGGGGGTGCGCTTGAGTTTGATCTTGAAATCTTCCTTTTCCAGCTCGAATTCCGAGACGGAATTCTTTTTCATGAGATCGATAATGGCTTTAATGTCTTTGAGATCCACAGTTGTTAGTAGAGTTTGCGTTAACGAACCCGCCCAGACCTAGTACTGTGACAAATAAATTTCGATACCTGCGTGGCCGGGAATTTTTGGCGCTGCCGTGGCGCGAGCGGCGAGCATACCCTTTACGGGTCTGTAAGGAGCGACCAACGAAGGCAGCGACAAAAAGGCCGGCCACCCGGAGGGCTGCGCCAGAGTTGGCTTCTGGCTGCGTTGCTCCTCAGTCATAGGGCATTGGCGGCCATGTTCCTTCGTCGCGCCTTGCCAGACGTCAACTCTGGCGCAGCGCAGGTATCGAAATTTATTTGTCACAGTACCTACCTATGAAATAAAAAAGCAGAGGCCGAACTTCGACTCTGCTCAGATCAAATCTTTCAATTACCCGATGACATTATCGTCCGGCAAAAAGTGCGTCAAGAAGTAAATCTGGCGGGCCAAGTCGTGCCAAAAAAACACACAAAATCAGCTAAATAGCTCGTAAAAGGCTCATTTCTGAGTCGCGTTAACGGTAACTGAAGCTTCCACGGCCAAAACATAGGATTCAGCTCCGAAGCCGCAAATTTGTCCGCGGCAAACGGGTGCGATGAGGGATTTGTGGCGGAATTCCTCGCGCGCGTGGATGTTCGAGAGGTGAATCTCAATTGTAGGGATGCCGACGGCGGAAATCGCGTCCCGCAAAGCGATGCTAGTATGCGTATAAGCGGCTGCATTGAGCACGATAACGTCAAAGTTCCCCTTGGATTGCTGAATCCAAGCCACTAATTCGCCTTCCAAGTTGGTTTGGCGAAAGTCGATTTCCGCTCCTAATTTGGCCGCCCGCTCCCGGACTTTGGCTTCGATGTCCTTCAAAGTGGTGCGGCCATAGACTTCCGGCTCGCGTTGGCCGAGCAGGTTGAGATTGGGCCCGTTGAGGAAGAGAATCTTCATCGGCGGGAAAGCCTAAAGGGGTGTCGCGGGTTTGTCGAATTGATTTGCTGAACGAGGGACGGGCTGGGGACAGGAGTGCCGAGCAGCAGCTCGGCGGGGTGGCATTTTCAAACTGGCCGAGCTGGTGCTCGGCGCTCCATGATCTGGGTGCCACTGTGCACTGCCAGAAGACAACCAGCCAGCGTAAAGGCAGTCCAGGCCAACGCAGGGACGTAAAGGCTGAACTCGATAAAGCCTTGGATGAACCAGCCGAGGATACCGGCGAAGATGGCGAACTCCAGCCAATTGCCGTTCGCCCAAAGTCGCCGGCCGAGTGTCCATAGCAGCAGGCCGATCCAGAGCAGATAACTGGCGCCGCCGATGATTCCTGAATCCGAGAATTGTTCGAGATAATCATTATGGACGAGGCGGGCCATTTCGGCGTCGGGCCGTTTTAGTTGGGCATAAGGGCGCTGGAAGGTGCCGGGGCCGGATCCAAAGACGGGACGCTCCCGAGTGACTTGGACGGCGGCATGCCAGTAATCGAATCGGGCGGCGACACTGGTCGCGCCTTTGGCAAAGTAAGCTTGGAACCGGACCGCAAAGACCGCGAGGCCGCCTGCGAGCAATGCCAGCACGACCATCCATTTCAAATTTCGCGGCCATTTTAGCCGGCACAGCCAAAAAACGCCGATGGCCAGCGCAATCAGCCAGCCGGATTTCGAGCCGGACCAGAACAATCCGCCGAGGCCGAGAAAGATCGTGAGGCCCATGGCCGCGACGCAGGTCAGGCGGCGCAGGTTTCGGGTACCCTGCCAGACCAGCACGAGCGCGACGGGAAACAGCATCAGCACGAGGCCCGCGAGGGCGTTCGGATAGACCATGGTTCCATTGACGCGACCTTTTTCGTATTTCTGCAAGATGACCGGGTTGACGACATCGACGCCGTTGGTGTTGATGACGATGCGTTCGTGTTTTAATTCGAGGAGCAAATCCGGCGCGGCGTTGGTCCAGCCGGTGCGCTGGTTTTCCAGGAGAAATTGATGTTCGCGGGGGAATTCAAACAGCTTTTGATCGACGGCGCGGACCAGGCAGAACGCAAACGCTGCCAGCACGCCGGCCAAAACGAATTGCCAGCCGCGCCCGCGGCCAATCACGAATACACCGAGAAAATAACATGCAATGCATCCGGCGAATTGCCAGAGCGTCACGCTGGTGAGTTCGTGGTAAGGGCTTCGTGTGGCGGACAGCACCTGCCAGCCGAACCAGACCACGGGCAAAATCCAGAGCCAGCGATTGGCCGGCCGGCGAGGTCTCGTTGCGATAGCGACGACTACGCCAACGGCCGCGACGGCCACCAGTACCCAATTCGCCCAGTGCAATGGCCACGCGTTTATCCACGCGTCATGCCACGAGGTTGGCATATCGATGATTTGATCGAGGATGACGGGATTACCGAATTTCCAAATGGCGAGGCCGAGGAATAATCCGAACGCGATGGCGTAAAGTTCCGTGCCCGTGATCCGTGCCGGCGAGACACCGGCGCTCCCCAGCCTGGAGGTGCGCGCGCTCACAGATGCAGTTTCAACAGGCCGACTTCGAGCGTGAGCGCTTCCTGCACGTTCGTGTGCAATAAACGCTGCGTGCCTTCAATGATTTGCAAATTCTCGATGGCGTCTTTGGCGGAAATTCGCGCCGCCACTTTTTTTGTGCCGGCGAGTTCCGGAAAATTCAGCAATTCCTTCGCCCCGCCATTTCCGCCTTCTGACTTCTGCCCCCTGCCTTCCGCGATGGTTATCAGCCAGACATCGCGCAGCCAGCGCTGGAAAATCGCGAGCAAATCGGTGCGTTGCCGGCGGTATTCCGCTTCAATGGCGGCGGCGAGTTCGTCCTCCCATTTGTCGCGCAACTCTTTTTCCACGTCATCGTACTTTTGGAGCGGCGAGCGCGCGGTGAGGTTTTCATCGATGGCGGTTTTCATGGCGGTGAGCTTTTGCAGCAACACATCCATGAGGCGATAGCGGCCCAGGAGGCTTTTTTGCTCCGTCGCCGCCATATCGCTGAAGGCGGTGAGCCATTCCATCTCCGGTTTCGCGAGCGGACGCGGGCCGTCGCCGGCAAAATTCAATCGCAAACAACGCGATACGATGGTTTCAAGGAGCCGTTGCGGCTCGGTGGTCAGCAAAATCAGGACGGATTTCGGCGGCGGCTCCTCGAGCGTTTTTAAAAATGCGTTGGCGCCCTGCACGTTCAAACGGTCCGCCGCCACGATGGCCGCGACTTTGTATTCGGCCTCGGTGGGCTTGAGATTGATTTCCTGCATCAAATCGCGCATTTGCGCGACGCTGACGGTGCGCGATTTGGATTCCGGCCGGACCCAATGGACATCGGCGTGGTTGCCATTGGCGATTTTGCGGCAGTTCGCGCATTGATCGCAGCAGTCGATCGCCACGCCGCCTTTGCCGCGGACGGGTTGCTGGCAGTTTAAGACTTTGGCGAGCGTTTGCGCGATGGCTTCGAGTTCGGCGAGCTCGTGGCCGGTGAACAGGTAGGCATGCGCGAGCCGCCCGCGTTCGAGCGAACGCTGCAACAAGCTGATGCCCTGCGCCTGCTCTGGAAAATCTTTGAATGCCATGCGCGGAAAGGTTAACCGCGGACGGCGTGGATGACACGGAGAAAGTGGGCCAGGGCAGGAGCGCCGAGCACCAGCTCGGCAAGTTGTCAGCGGGCCGAGCTGGTGCTCGGCGCTCCGTAGGGCAGCGCGGTGCGCCCGGACTTTTATTATTTTGCTCGCTCGCGAACGACTTCCTCGGGCTTCTTGTCCTCCCGCAAACCGAGGAAGGCTGGTTGGCGCAAATGGCCGTCGCGCGTCCATTCGGCGAAACGCACTTCGCAGACGAGCTTGGGGTCGAGCCAGGTGCAACGTTTCATTTCAGCGGCGGTCAGGCCGCGGCCAAAGCGGCCGGCTTTTTCCGGCAAATTGACGAAGGGACAATCGCGCCGAATCAATTTTTGAAATCTCCGGTGGAGTGATTTAAGCAGTTTTTGGTTGAAGCCGGTTCCAACCTTCGCGGCAAATTTTAGTTTTTTATTTTCGTAATAGCCCACGACGAGCGCGCCGAAATTGGAGCGGGTGCCGCGCGGCTCTGAGTAGCCGCCGATGACGAATTCCTGCTGCGTGGTCCATTTGAACTTCACCCACGCGCCGCTGCGCCGGCCAATTTCGTATTTGGAATCTTTTTGCTTGGCGATGACGCCTTCCAGGCCGCGCGCTTTCATTTCGGCCAGCACGCGACTGGATTCCGCCGCGATGCTCGCCGAAAAACGCGCGCTATCCGGCGCGTTTGCGAGCAGCGTTTTCGCCATGGCTTTGCGTTTCAGCAGCGGAACGTCGGTCAAATCCTTGCCGTCGAGTTGAATCAAATCGAAAACGTAATAGAAAATCGGCGGCCGCTCGCCGGGCAATTCGCGCGCCTGGAGCAACTGAAACGACGAGCGTCCCTCCTCATCGAGCGCGACGATTTCGCCGTCCAGGATGGCTTCTTTGCACGGCAACGCGTGCAAGGCGGTGACGACTTCCGGGAATTTTGCGGTAAAATCCTTCGCGTTGCGCGAGACCAGCCGGATATGTTTGCCGCGCTTGAGCGCCAGCGCGCGCACACCGTCGAATTTCAATTCATAAATCCAGTCTTCGCCGCGGGGCAGACTGTCAACCAGCACGGCTTTCATCGGCTCGACAAATTCCACCTTTCGCTTTGGCAAGCGTGATTCGGTCACGATCTTTTCGACCTGCTGTGGACGTAAACGTGCTGCCGGTGTCCCGCCGGCAGTCCCATTGCCCGGAGGACGCGCCGAAATCTTCGGCGTTTTCGCGCTCCGATTGCTCTGCCATTGCGCGTCGTTATCTTCGGCAATTCGCTGCATGGATCGCCGGGTGAGCACGGAACTATCATCAGCCCGCGGAGAAAACGGCGGCGAATCGTCGCCGCTTTTGAGCAGGAGCCATTGCGGTTTGTCGTCGTGCTCGCGCGGACGCATTCGCACCAGCGTCCATTCGCCCTTCAATTTTTTTCCATGCAACGTGAGATGCAGTTTCCCGCTCTGCAGCGCTTCCAGCGGATCGCCGCCGGAAACCTCATACGAACCCAAATCCCAAACCATCACCGTGCCTGCGCCGTAATTTCCCTCGGGAATGGTGCCTTCAAATTGCGCGTAGTCGATGGGATGATCCTCGACTTCCACCGCCAGCCTTCGATCGCCGTGCGTGGTGGGAAAACCTTTCGGCACGGCCCATGATTTGAGCACGCCGGCCATTTCGAGCCGGAAATCATAATGCAACCGCGTGGCATCGTGTTTTTGCACGACGAAAAACGGTTCTTTGGCGGCGGGTTTGCGGCGCGAACCGCCGGCAGGTTCCGCGGTTCGCCGAAAATTTCGTTTGGCCTGATATTCTCGTAAGCTCATGGTTTTCCTTCCCGATGGTCATCCTCGTTCTCGTTCTTCGTCCTCGTTCTCGAGATAAAAAGTGGATTCGAGGACGAGAATGAGAAGGAGGGACGAGAATGAGGTTACGCCGCCTTTTTCAGCTTCCGCTTGTGATGCGCCGCAGGTTTGCGTTTGGTGACTTTTCCTTTTCCCGCGTGTTCGAGGCTTGCCTGCAGCACCGAAACCAGGTCCACGACGTTGGTCGGTTTCTTGGCCGTGCCACGCGTCGGCACTTCCTTCCCGCCGCTGGCCACCTTTTTGTTAATCACTTCCATCAGCGCGTGGCGATATTCATCCTGATATTTGTCGGGCTGCCATTCGCCGGACATTTTGCTGATCAAATCCTTCGCCAGGTCCAGTTCCTTGGAGCCGATGCTGGGGCTGCCCGGAATTTTCAATTCCTTCGTGTCAATAATCTCCTCGGAAAAATGCATCAGCTCCAGCACGAGCAAATTTTTTTCGGGCTTTACGGCGGCCAAATGCTGGCGGGTTTTGATGACGACTTTGGCGATGCCCACCTTGCCGCTCTGTTTCAAAGCCTCGCGCAAGAGAGCGTAGGTTTTTTCCCCGCGTTTTTCCGGTTCGAGATAGTAGGGTCGGTCGAAAAAAATCGGATCGATCTTGTCGAGGTCCACAAAATCCATGATATCCACGCTCTGCGCGGCTTCGATGTCCGCGCGTTTGAAATCCTCGTCCTTGAGCACGACGAATTTGCCTTTTTCGTACTCGTAACCCTTCACGATCTGGTCCCAGGGCACCTCCTTGCCGTCCGCCTCGGCGACGCGCTTGTAGTTCACTGGGCTTAAATCGCTTGCGCGCAGCAGCCGGAACTTCAATTCCTCGCGGCGTGTGGCCGGATACAACGCGATGGGAATGTTGATCAGGCTGAAACTGATGGAGCCTTTCCAAATCGCACGCATAACGGGATAAAATAACGTTCGCCCCGGTATTTTTCGAATGGGTTAATAACCTTAGCGTTAAAAAAAATGCGCTAATTTTTGGACGGTTTTCCGGGGAATTTCCGAGGAGGAACGAGGCGCGCGGCGTTAGCGAAGCGTTTCACAATTTATTTTTGGAGAAATATCGGGGTCTCTTGACTGCGCGACTTTTGCGTGCGAACGGTGTTTGTATTGATAGAAAGTTGTTCTTTGAGAGTGAGAATTCGGTGAGAAGGAAAGCTCACAATTTGAAAAGATTTTTTGAACAAACATTGGGTGCGGACATCCAATAAATGAAACGAAGATTTCGCTGTTCGTTTAGGGTTAGCATAGAGGTTTTGCTTGTAGTGCGGTTCGAGCAGCGACCAATAGTTGGCCGCATTACCCTTCTGAGCGCCTGGGTGAAGGCGTATAAACCTCGTCACCACTGAGGGCCGGACGCCATGTCCGGCCCTTTGGGTGTACGGATGTGTAGCGCAGGCGTCTCGCCTGCGAGTCCTGGCACCGTCTCGGTGCCAGGACTAAATGTCATCGAATCGCGTTTTATTTTTTTGGCGGCGAGACGCCACCAACACTCGCAGCCGGGACGGCTGCGCTGCATTCAGATGCGCGTCTATGTTGGTCGCGCGGGATTCACATTGCGGGGAGTGCGTTAAAAGTTTATCCTTCGCCTGACACGAGAAATCAACTCGACTTCGAAAAGCCGATTGTTGAACTGCAGAACAAGCTGGCTGAGTTGAAGAAACATCCGGAAGCCCATTCCCTCGACATCAGTTTCGACGAAGAAGTTGCGATGATCGAAAAAAAGATCGAGGAAACCCGCCGCCAAATTTACGCGAATCTCAGCGCCTGGGACCGGGTGAAGATTGCCCGGCATCCGAAACGGCCGTTTTCCCTCGATTATCTGCAACAGGCTTTCACTGATTTTTCCGAACTGCACGGCGACCGTCTTTTTTCCGAGGACCGCGCCGTCGTCGGCGGCTTCGCCCGGCTGGGCGGCCATGCCGTGATGGTGGTCGGCACGCAAAAAGGCCGTGACACCAAGGAAAATATTCTTCGCAATTTCGGTTCGGCGCATCCCGAAGGTTACCGCAAGGCGCTGCGCTTGATGCGCATGGCGGATAAATTCGGCCTGCCCATCATTGCTTTGATTGACACCGCGGGCGCTTATCCGGGCATCGGCGCCGAGGAACGGCACATTGCTGAAGCCATCGCGGTGAATTTGCGCGAAATGATGCTCTTCCAGGTGCCGATTTTGGCCGCGGTCATCGGCGAAGGCGGTTCCGGCGGGGCGCTGGGCATTGGCGTGGCGGACCGGGTCGTCATTTTGGAAAACGCGTATTACTCCGTCATCAGCCCCGAAGGTTGCGCGGCGATTCTTTGGAAGGATCGTTCCGCGGCCGGAAAGGCGGCGCAGGCCCTGAAGATCACGGCCAAGGATCTTTTTGAATTGAAGCTGGTGGATGAAATCATTCCCGAACCGCTGGGCGGCGCTCATACCAATCCGCAGGAAATGGCCGCCACGCTGAAAACACATCTCATCAAACATCTTGAAGAATTGATAAAAACGCCCGCCGCTGACCGCCTGAAGGGGCGTTATGAGAAATATCGCGCGTTCGGCCATTTCCAGGAAAAACTGGAGCCGGCGGAAGCCGACGTTCCGCAGGCGGGCCCGGCTTCGGTGTAATTATATTTCAGGCGCGGCTTTTCAGTGGACTAACGCGCTCCTCGTCGGAACAATCGTCAATCGTCAACCGGAAATCCACATGCTTTACCCGTTCACCTTTCGGCCTATTTTTAAAGAACGCGTTTGGGGCGGCCGCGCCATTGAGCGGCTCTATCACAAACCGCTTCCGCCCAATGTGCCCATCGGTGAATCATGGGAAATCAGCGACCGCCCCGGCGATGTGAGCGTGATCGCCAACGGCCCGCTCGCGGGAAAAGATTTGCGCTGGCTGATGGAAAATCACGCGGCGGAATTGCTGGGCCGCGCCCGCGCCGCGAACGGACGTTTTCCGTTGCTCATCAAAATTCTCGACGCCCGCGAAAAGCTGTCGTTGCAAGTCCACCCGCCCGCGCACAAAGCCGCGGAACTGAACGGCGAAGCCAAAACCGAAGCCTGGTATATCGCCGATGCCGCGCCGGATGCGGAATTGTATGTCGGATTAAAACGCGGTGTCTCGCGCGCGGAATTTGAAACAAAAATCAGGACCGGCGCCGTCGCGGAATGTTTTCACCGCGTGCCGGTGAGGGCAGGGGACACGATGTTTTTGCCGAGCGGCCGCGTCCACGCCATTGGCGCCGGCCTGGTGATATTTGAAATCCAGCAAAACTCGGACACGACGTATCGCGTATTTGATTGGAACCGCGTCGGTTTAGATAAGAAGCCGCGCGAGTTGCACATTAAGGAATCGCTGGCGAGCATTGATTTCAATGATTTCGAGCCCGCATTGGCCGACGACGGAAGTGAAGATGCCGGCGCGGCTCATTTTCGCCAGTTGGTTCGCCATGAACTTTTTAATGCATGGTTAAATTCTTTTGCCTCGGCAGAATCTGTTTTAATTCATCCTGCCGAAGTGACGATCATTGGAGCAGTGGAAAAGAAAATCGTCATCAGTAATCCACAAGGCCCGGGTGCGGAACTCGCGCCGGGACAATTCTGCTTGATTCCCGCCGGGATAAAAGTGGAGTTGTGGCCCGAGGCTGGCGCAAAATATCTTTCAATCACTGCCGGCAAATAATCCGGAAATCTTTGCCGCTTGTAAACGGCAGGGAGGTGTTTCATCTTTCATCCGCAAATCGGATGTCGCCGAAGCTCAAACGATTTCTCGCAAGTTGGGCCATCAACACGCTGGCTGTGGGGTTGGCGTGCTTGATCATGCACCATCACATTCATTATCAGAAACCGATCCATTTGCTGGCCGCATCACTGCTGCTGGGGATACTGAACGCCATCCTGAAGCCATTCATCACATTTCTCGCGCTGCCATTGCTGATCGTCACGCTCGGGCTGTTCATGTTTGTGATTAACGCGCTGCTGCTTTATTTCGTCGGCTTCCTCCTGCATCCCTATTTTTCCGTGGATACATTTTGGTCGGCCTTCTGGGGCGCGCTCATCATCAGCATCGTTTCGGTGGTCTTGAATTCGCTCACCGGCACAGGCCGTTCGCGCGTGGAAATCCGTCGCGGGCCGCCGAAGGATTCCGGTCCCGGCGGGAATGGGCCGGTGATAGATGTCTAGTGGGTTAAGGGAGTTGAATCAGTTAAATGGTTAAATCAGTTAAATAGCGTCGCGATGCGCACCCATTTAACTATTCAACTCATTTGACTTATTTAACCAAGCCATACGCCGCTCGCCTTGTTTGAATTCCCTGCTTTTGAAAATCCACCTCGAAATCCGTGAGGATGTCGCTGAGGTCCGGCGGCGTTTCGATGGGGCGAAATGCCGGGCTCGCGGCGAAAACGCGCGTCATCTGCTCGAAATAGTCCTCATGATCGGTTCGCAGATAAACGATGCCGCCGGGGGCGAGGGCCCGTTGGGCGATTTCAGTGAAACGCTCGTTGATGAAGCGGTTCTGGAGATGTTTCCGCTTGGGCCAGGGATCCGGGAAATAAATGTGCAAGGCGGCGGCCGATTTCGGCGGCAGCAGATATTCCAAAAAATAACCGGATTCGATGCGCACGCCGCGAAGGTTTGTGAGCCCCGCGCGACGGCCTTTGCGGTCCAGCTTGCGAATGCGCCCGCCGAGACGTTCCACGCCGATGAAGTTGCGCTCCGGATGCGCCCGAGCGTAATGCAGCAGGAACGAGGCGTCGCCACAGCCGAGTTCCACTTCCAGCGGCTGAGGTTTTGGAAAAAGCTTCGCGATGTCGAGCGGCTCAAGAATCGATTGCAGCTCAAAGACCAGATTGTAGGAGCCGACGTGAGGAGGCTCTGATTTCATACCCTATCTGCTTTCAAATATCTCCTTCGCTCGATCAATATCGCGCGCGATTTGCGTTTTTAATTCTTCGAGCGACGGAAATTTTTTTTCTTCGCGTAATTTCTCGGTGAAAACGAGCTCCAGTTCCTCGCCATAAAGAGTGCCGCTGAAGTCGAGCAGATGGGCCTCGACGCGCACGGAGGGATGTGGATTTTCAATCGTCGGGCGCGTGCCGATGTTCAGCACGGCGCGGTGCGATTGTCCGCGGATAATCGCTTGAATGGCATACACGCCGCTGGGCGGCAGTGCCAGGGCGGTGGCGTCGAGATTGGCGGTCGGGAAGCCGAGGCGATGGCCGAGTTTGTCGCCTTCCAGGACGCGGCCGGAAATGGAATATGGGCGCCCCAGCAATTGGCTGGCGAAATCCAGTTCGCCGGCGCGAATGGCGTCGCGGATGCGCGTGCTGCTCACTCTTTTTCCATCGAGCGACACCGCCGCCATGCCGTGCACAGAGAATTTCAATTCGGCGCCGAGCTGTTTGAGCAAGTCAACGTTCCCGCCACGTTTGTGGCCGAAGACGAAGTTCGCGCCCACGCAAATGCTTTGGATGCGCCAGGCGGCGGCCAGTTCGCGGATGAATGCCTGGCCGGTTTTTTGGCTGAATGCCTTGTCGAAATGAATCAGCAGCAACGCCTCGGGCCCGAGCGATTCAATGGCGCGCAATCTTTGCGGCAGCGAATAAATCAACGGCGGCACGCGCGCCGGCGCGACGACGGAGTTGGGATGATGATCGAAGGTGATGGCCAGCGACAACGCGCCATGCTGCCGCGCGTTGTTGATGGTGTGCCGCAGGATCTGCTGATGGCCAAGGTGCACGCCGTCAAAAAAACCGATGGCCAGGCAGACTTTGCGGCTGCCCGGGTTGAGTTCGCTGGCGGTGTGGAGGAGTTTCATGACGGGCGCGAAACGTGAAACGTAAAACGTGAATTCGTCATTGCACGCTTGAATAAATATTCACGTTTCACGTTTCACGTTTTACGCAGCCAACTTCAAAAACGGTATTACGCGCTTCTCCAGATCCCGCGCGGCTAGTTTCAGCACGGCGTCGAGCGGGGCGGCGTCGGCCACGTCGAATTTGCCGGAGACGACGCGGCGGAGACGGGAGAGATGGGCGCCGCAGCCGATTTTCTGGCCGAGTTCGTGGGCGACGCTGCGCACGTAGGTGCCCTTGGTGCAGGCGAGGCGGAAATCGGCGAGCGGTTCCTCGTACTTTGAAAAATGAAAACGATAAATGTGCACCAAGCGGGGTTCGCGCGGCACTTCCACGCCTTTGCGCGCCAATTTGTAAAGCGGCACGCCGTCCTTTTTGATCGCGGAAACCATCGGCGGCGTTTGCATGATGTCGCCCACGAATTCCTCGCCGGCTTTATTCAAATCATCGACCGTGAGCGGCGGGACGGGCAGGGAACCGGTCAGTTCGCCGTCGGCATCGTAGCTGTCCGTGGATTCGCCGAACTTGATGGTGCCTTCGTAAACTTTGTCGTCGGACATCAATTTTTCCGAGAGCTTGGTGCCGCGGCCGAGGACAATGATGAGCAGGCCGGTCGCGTTTGGGTCCAGCGTGCCGCAGTGCCCGACTTTTTTGATGCCGAACTGGCGGCGGATCGCGTCGACGACGTCGTGGGACGTCGGCCCGGCGGGTTTATCGATGAGAATGGCGCCATCGAGGGCAGAGAATTCTTGCATGGCTACTGTTCGTCTTTTGACTTCAAAATCGCAACTTGCGTGATGCATTTGAAGCAAAATTGTTTGCAACGGACGGACAACGGGGCAGGCGTTGCAGGTAACTTCGTGGTGCAAATGTCGAAAGTCGCGTGCGTCACGACCAAAGTGCCCTTCATGTCGTTATATGCGTCAAGTTTTCCTTTGGTTTTGGGGCGAAGAATGATGAGCCCCGCCGCTATGCAGGCGCATGGCATGAGCCTGTTCGGCCGGGCCATGGAAGTGGAAGAACGCCTGCGGCTCTACATTATTTCTTCTTCGCCGCCTCCAGCGCCTTTTTAACAGCGCCGAGTACCTTGCGTTGGACAGTGAGCGGATGGCCAGGGATGCGCGCGCCGGCTGCGGCTTTGTGACCGCCGCCGCCGAATTCCGCCGCGATTTCGTTCACGTTTACATCGTCATTCTTGGAGCGAAGGCTGATGCGGGTGAGTTCGGGCTGCAATTCTTCGAAGAGACAGGCCACTTCCACGGGCGCGATGGCGCGAATGTGATCGATCAAACCCTCCGAATCGTCCGCTTCCGCGCCGGTGCGGGTGAAGTCTTTTTTCTTGAGCCAGAAATAAGCGATCTGGTTGTCGTTCACGAGGCGGAAGGTCGTGTAAACGTGCTTCAACAGGCGCGCGCGAGAGAGCGGATAGGATTGATAAACTTCGTCGCAAATTTTCGCGAGGTCCGCGCCGCGCGTGACCAGTTCCGCGCCCACGTGAAACGTGCCGGGCCGCGTGGTGGGATATTGGAACGAGCCGGTGTCGGTCGAGACGGCGGTGAACAGGCAATCCGCGATCGGCTTGGTGATGGGCCACTTGGCGGTTTTGAGCAGGCGGAAGATTAATTCGCCCGAGGAAGGTTCGCGGGGGGAAACCCAGTTCAGGTGCGCGTAGCGCGTGTTGCTGGCGTGATGATCGATGTTGATGAACTGCTCGCGGTCCATGACGCACGGGCCAACCGATCCGAGCCGTTCGAAGCTGGCGCAGTCGGTCGCGATGACACAATCGAATTTGTGGCCGCGCTTCGGTTTTTCAAAAAGTTTTTCGGGATCGAGGAAGGCGAGTTTCTGGGGCATGCCGTCTTCGTTCCAGACGGTGATTTTTTTGCCCTCATTTTTCAGCGCCAGCGCGAGGCCTAGCTGGGACCCGACGCAGTCGCCGTCGGGCCGGACGTGGCCCACGATGCAAAAGGTGCGATATTTGCCGATTTCTTCAATTATGCGGTCGATGACTTTAGGGTGACTTTTCATCAAAGTGAAACCGGCGCGTGGCTGGTTCGGGGGCCTTCTGGGGAAGTAGTGGCACGGGCGTCTCGCCCGTGCGAACAGGGACTCACGGGCGAGATGCCCGTGCCGCTATCAGAATGAACGCGCGCGGCTTTCATTCCGTGGTGGTGTGGGTGTCCGATTTTTCAAGTTCCTCGATGATCTGGAGGACCTTGTTGCCGCGAACGACGGAATCATCCAGACGAAATTTAAGCTTGGGCGTGTATTTCAGGACGACGGCGCGGGCCATCATGTCCTGGATGCGGGGCCGATGCTGCTCCAGCACGGCGGCGCCGCGCTTCTGTTGTTCCGCGTTGCCGAGGATGCTCACAAACACGACGGCTGTTTTCAAATCGCCCGCCACGTCCACGTCATTGACCGTGATCAGCCCGGCCTCGTTGACCGGCAACTCCTGGCGAATTGCTTCGCCAATCGCGCGTTTCAACAATTCGCGCACCCGTTGAAGTCTCAAAGAAGGCATTTTCTAAATCGTTAAATGGTGATTCGTTAAATTTGTTAAATAAGCTGAGCATTCCCATCCTCATTTAACCAGTCACTCGTTTAACTAATCACGGTTCTCACAGTTTCTGGGCGATCTTTTCCACCGAGTAACACTCGATGACGTCGCCGACCTGGTATTCGCTGAAGCCCTCGATGCGGATGCCGCATTCCATGCCGGCGCGCACTTCGTTGACTTCGTCCTGGAACCGGCGCAACGATTGCGTCAGCCCCTCGTAAATGACTTCCTTCCGGCGCCGCACGCGCACCTTGCCCTTGGCGATGCGGCCGCTATTGACGATGCAACCGGCCACGGGCGCGCCTTTGGAAAGTTCGAAAACCTTGCGGATTTCCGCCGAGCCGATAACGACTTCCTTGAGGATCGGGTCGAGCAGACCCGCCATGGCTTCCTTCACTTCGTCGATCAATTCGTAAATGATCGCGTAAAGCTTGATTTGGACGTCTTCATGCTTGGCCTTGTCCGCCACGCCGCTGTCCACGCGCGTGTGGAAACCGAGAATGACCGCGCTCGAGGCCGAGGCCAGCGCAACGTCCGAATCGGTGATCGTGCCGACGGCGCTGTGGATGATTTCGAGCGTGATCTTGTCCGACTCGATCTTCTTGAGCGCTTCCACAATGGCTTCCACGGAGCCTTGCGTGTCCGCTTTCACCACCACTTTGAGCACCTTGCTCTGCTGCGATTGCAGGGTGGCGAAAAGATTTTCCAGCGTGACTTTGCCGCGGGCGGCTTCGAGGCCCTCGGCTTTCGCTTCGAGCGTGCGCTGCTCGGCGAGGTCGCGGGCGTTCTTTTCGTCTTCGACGACGCTGAATTCAAGGCCGGCTTCGGGAACGCCGTCCAGACCGAGGACTTTCACGGCCACGGAGGGCCCGGCTTCCTCAAGACGCTTTCCTTCTTCGTTGATGAGCGCGCGAACGCGTCCGTAAAATTGTCCGCAAATAATCGCGTCGCTCACGTGCAACGTCCCTTTGCGCACCAGGACGGTCGCGGTCGGGCCGCTGCGTTCGAGGCCGGATTCGATGACGTTGCCTTTGGCGCGGCGATTCGGATTTGCTTTTAGTTCGAGCAAGTCCGCCTGGAGCAAAATCATTTCGATCAGCTTGTCCACGCCCTGCTTGGTGAGCGCGGAAACGTCCACGTAAATCGTGTCGCCGCCCCAATCGTCCGGCACGAGGCCCTTGTCCTGCAATTGCTGGCGAACCTTCAGCGGATTCGCGTTCGGATGGTCGACCTTGTTGACCGCAACGAGAATGGGGACCTTGGCCGCCTTGGCATGGTTCAACGCTTCCAGCGTCTGAGGCATCACGCCGTCATTCGCAGCAACCACGAGCACGACGATGTCGGTGACGTTCGCGCCACGGGCGCGCATGGAACTAAAGGCGGCGTGGCCGGGCGTGTCGAGGAACGTGACTTGGGCCGGTTCCTTTTTGCGTTCGGGATGGGGGAATGAAATCGTGTAAGCGCCGATGTGCTGCGTAATGCCGCCGGCTTCGCCCGCCGCGACGTCGGATTTGCGAATGACATCGAGCAGGGTGGTCTTGCCATGGTCGACGTGGCCCATGATGGTCACGACCGGAGCGCGGGGCTTGAGATCCTCGGCCTTGTCTTCCATGTCGAGCTCGACCTTCTTGACCGGGGCATGAACCACGCCGCCGCCGCGCTCGCGTTTTTCCACTTCAAACCGGAAACCATGCAGCGCACAAACCTTCTGGGCGGTCGTTTCGTCAATCGCCTGGTTCACCGTGGCAAAAACGCCCAGCTTCATCAGGTCGCCGATGATGACGAACGGCTTTTGCTTCAATTGTTCCGCGAGATCGCGGACGACAATCGGGGGCTTGATGGTGATGACCTTCGCGTCGGCGGGCAGGGAAAATTTCGGGCCGGATTCGGCTTTGCCCGGGCCGCCTTTTTGCGGTCCTTTCGGCATGCTCGGGCCGGCAGGCGCGGTCGTGCCGCCGCGAACTCCGCGAATATCTCCGCGCTTATTGAAATCCGTGCGGCGATTATCGCCGGGCCGCTGCTGCTGCTGGCCGAATTTTTGCGCCGGTTTTTCGACGGGCTTCGGCTGCGGTTTTTGCGGCAATTGAATAAAGCCAACTTTTTCGCCCACCTGCGGTTTTGGAGGAGGCGGCGGCGCGACGGGTTTGGGCGGAACCACCGGCGCGGGCGGCGGCGCGACGGGCGCGGGGGCCGGAACCGGCTTGGCAATGGCTTCCACCGGGGGCGCGATATCTTGCTTCTTTTCGGGCGCGGGTGGCGGCTCTTCGATGACGGCGGTGGCCGTGGACGTGGCCACGGGTTCAGCCATCTGTGGCGCGGCCTGCACCGGCGGTGGAGGGGGTGGCGCGGTAATGACGACGATTTTTTCTTCGACGACCGGCGCCTTGGGCGCTTCGACGGGCGGCGCGTTCAATCGCGCGGCGATTTCGGGGTGTTCCTTGAGAAGTTCGTTTTCGAGATATTCGGCGCTGATTTTATCCAGCGAACTGGACGCCACCTTGGCGGCGGTGATTCCCAAAGACTTGGCCTTGGAGATGATGTCTTTGTTCTCCAAACCAAGTTTCTTCGAGATGTCGTAAATACGAACGGGCATAATTCTTTTTAACTGCTACGGGCCGAATATGTCTGAAGGCCGTCATAGGCTTCAAACTACCATTTTAAAATTGTTTTCGCCAATCGCATATTTCAAGCGACTTGCGCCGAGGGAATATCTTCAATGCCGGCGATGTGCAAAATCGCGCAGCGTCGGTAATTCTCAGCAATACCGTTTGAGTCCAAATCCAAACCGATTTCCACCACGTTCCTCTTCACCAAGGCCGCATCGTGGTTGGGAACGTCATACACTTCATCGTTCGACATGCGGATTCGGAAAGGCCGGAACGGTTTCTCTTCCATCTGCTCTTTAATTTCTTTCGCCGTATACATGCTAACCGGACACTGGTGTTTCGCCGACTTTCAACGTGCGCTTGGCGGCCTCGGCGCGGGCGGCTTCCATGATCGCGCCAGCCTGGTCGCCAATCTCGGGAATGCCGGCCAAATCGCTTTCTTCCGCCTGCAACAACTCTTCCAACCGCCGCAAGCCGTTGTTGACGAGCACTTCGGCTTGTTCGCGGGTGATTCCCGGAACCGCCGCGAGTGATTCGATTGCTTCGGCGACCTTTTCCTCAAATCCCTTGGTCACCACGTGCTCGGCCTCGATGTCCACCTGCCATCCCGTGAGCTTGGAGGTCAGGCGCGCATTTTGGCCGCGCTTTCCAATCGCCAGCGACAATTGATCTTCGCTGGTAATGATGCGAACGCGCTTGTGGGCTTCGTCCACTTCAAAATTCTTCAACTTCGCCGGCGACAACGCATTGGTAATGAACTCGCGGACATTTGGCGACCACCGAATGATGTCCACTTTCTCGTTGTTCAATTCGCGAACGATGTTCTTCACGCGCTGGCCGCGAAGGCCGACACAGGCGCCGACCGGATCCACTTTTTCGTCGCGGGTCCAAACGGCGAGCTTCGTGCGAAAACCGGGTTCCCGGGCGATGGCTTTGACTTCGATGGTGCCATCGCTGATTTCGGAAACTTCCAGTTGGAACAGTTTGATGACAAACCGGGGATCCGCGCGGGACAAAATAATTTCCGGGCCGTGGGCGCCTTGCTCGACGGCTTTCACGTAACAACGAATCCGTTCGCCGACCTGGTATTCCTCGGTGGGAACACGCTCGCGGTTCGGGAGCAACGCTTCGTATTTCCCAAGGTCAACGATAACGTCCGATCGGTCAAATCGCCGGACCGTGCCGCTGATAATATCGCCGACGCGATCCTTGAATTCCGTAAAAATCAACGCCTTCTCCGCGCGGCGGATCTGCTGCATCAACGCCTGCTTGGCGTATTGCGCGGCAATGCGCCCGAAACCGGTGGGCGTGACTTCGACTTCAATTTCATCACCGATCTGCGCCTCGGATTTGATGCGGCGGGCGTCAAATTGAGTGATTTGGTCGTGTTTGGAAATGACCTTCTCGGAAACCACCAGTTTGGCAAAGGCCCGGATATCGCCGGTTTTGGGCTCGATGGCGACGCGCAATTCACGCGCCGGTCCCACGGCTTTTTTGGCCGCCGACAGCAAAGCTTCCTGGACAGCCGACGTCAGGACATCACGGCTGATGCCCTTTTCCTTCTCCCAGTAATCTAAAACAGCTAAAAAGTCGGCGTTCATATCAGTTTTCGAACGGAAAAGGTCCCACGAGGGGAACAAAAAAGTCGGCAAGTTTTATCTTTCCGACTTTGGCGCGCTGGGGGAACCCAGCAAATCTTTACCGTTCTATTAAAAGATATTAAGATTTTTTGATAAACCCGTCAAGCCGCAATTCCCGGAGGGAAACACTGATTGTAATCCCTTTAGGCCGTTCTGCAACTGATTTTCGGAGCCAAACCGCCGAAAAAACACTCTCGCTCAAGCTGTTGGAGGGACGTTATTAATGAGGTTCGCCGTCGTCCTCGTCCTCGTCCTCGTTCCTCGAAATCGAAGAACGAGGACGAGAACGACATGAGCCGTTGAGCCGTGCGAGTTGCGGACCTTACCGGCGCAAGGTCAAATTTCCACAGGCGAAATTTTTTGCAATTTTCCCGGTGACGTTCCATTCTGTCTGCCCATGACTCAACCCTTGGCGCTTGTCGTCTACGAGAAATTGCTGCCCGGCACCCAATTGGTGAATCGGTTGCAGGATTTGAATTATCGCGTCAGGGCTGTGACGGATTCCACCGCGCTCGTAGCTTGCGCCCGGCAGGAAAAACCGCTGCTCGTCCTCGCCGACCTGGCATCCTCGCGCAATGATATTTGCAATGTCATCGCCGAGCTGCGTAAAGACCCTGACACCCAGCACATCCCAGTGATTGCGATCGCCCGCGATGGCGACAAGCCCTTGATGAACGCCGCCCAGACTGCCGGAGCCACGCTCGTGGCGGGGGAAACGGCCATTCTCAGTCATTTGACCAACTTCCTCGACCAAGCTCTCCAAGTGGATTGAACCCGGCCGCGGACTAGTTCGAGACGAGCATTTCTCCGGACCTCGAAGCGCCGATCTCCTGATCGGCACGAACGAGGTGTTTTTCCAAACAAGAATATAGTACTTTTACGTAGATATCCTAATATTCTTGATGCATCCGCCTCTGCTGCAAACACCAACCGAATGCCATTGAAATCCCCAGCAAACATTACGGATTTCGATAAGAAGTGAACAACTTCCCCTTGACCGGAACATTACTCCTTTTTATAGTAGCGGCAATATTGAGGCGTATGCGGCTCCAGATGTAATCGAACACAACGACTGTACCGTTGTGTCTTTTTTTTACCTCTGTTCCGCCCGGCTCAAGTCCAGGAGAGACAGCATTATGGCCAGCGGCAAAGTAAAGTGGTTCGATAATAAGCACGGGTTTGGTTTCATAACGCAGGAAGGCGGGCAGGACGTGTTTGTTCATTACAGCGCGATTCAAGGCGAGGGTTTCCGCACATTGAACGAAGGCGACGAGGTCAACTTTGACATTGTCACCAGCGAAAAAGGTCTCAAAGCCGAAAACGTCAAGCGCGGTCATCTGTAATCCGCGGCGCGTTCCCTCGGCCTCTGTCGATCGGTGGCGGCACACACCGTGGCAAAAATTTCCAGCCACGCGGGTCTCGATATTTCTGTCTCGCGGTGCTAACTTCCCGCCATGCCGGAAACGCCGGATTTCATCCAGAGCCTTTATGTCCACGTGCCATTTTGCGCGCAGAAATGCGTGTACTGCGCTTTCTATTCCGAGGCCTCCAGCGGTGAATTGATCCAGCGCTACACCCAGGCGCTGGTGAAGGAAATGGAACTCGTGGCCGGCGACCTGAAGCCGCGCACCATCTTTTTTGGCGGCGGCACGCCGTCGCTTCTCAATCTTCGCCAATGGGAAACCATCCTGCGAACCATGGAACGACTCGGCTTGCTCGGCGCGGAGGAATTCACCGTGGAATGCAATCCCGCCACCGTCTCGGCCGACAAGGCGAAGCTGCTGCGCTCCTCTGGCGTGAATCGCATTTCCATGGGCGTGCAATCGCTCGATGAAGCACTGCTGGACCGGCTCGGGCGGATTCATTCGCGCGAAATGGTTTTCAAGTCATTCGACATTTTGCGCCGCGCCGGTTTCGATAATCTGAACGTCGATCTCATGTTCGCCATTCCCGGCCAGACGATGGATATCTGGCGCTCCACGCTGAACGAAGCAGTTGCCCTGGGCAGCGAACATCTTTCCAGCTACGAAGTCATCTACGAGGAAGACACGCCGCTGTACGCGCAACTTCAGGCGAAGGAATTCGACGTCCACGAAGATCTCGCCTGCGACATGTATGAGGAATTGGTCGAGCGGGCGAGCGGCGCTGGTTTTCGCCAGTACGAAATCGCAAATTTCGCCAAAGACCCTCTCGAAACTCGAAACCCGAAACTCGAAACTCCCTCCCACGCCTGCAAACACAACGTGAACTACTGGCGCGGCGGTTCATTTTACGGTCTCGGCCCCAGCGCGACGGGTTACGTCCGCGGCGTGCGCACGAAGAACTGGTCCAACACGCAACTCTACTGCGATCAACTGGAGAAAGGCCGGCGCGCCATCGAATCCCGCGAAGAACTGCCACCGCTTTCGCGCGCCGGCGAAACCGCGGCCTTCGGCTTGCGCATGGTCGCCGGCTGGCCCTTCGAGGATTTTCAACGAACCACCGGCCACGATTTGCGCCGCGAATGGGCCGGCGAAATGCAGCAATTGACGGAACGCGGCTGGGGCCGCATCGCGCCCGAACGATTTCATCTCACGTCCCAAGGCCTGCGCTTCGCCGATGCCGCCGCGGAAATGTTTTTAAGATGAAGCAGCGAGCCTCGGATATTCCTGACGCGACGTTTAGCTTTCGGGCTTCGCACGGCAAACCAAAAGGCCGCCAGCCGGATCAAAAGCCGGCACGGATTAGCCGGAACTCTCATCCATTCAACATGACCGCCTCTGAATTCACCAAAATCGCCGGACGCCTGATGCGTCACCCTTCCGCGCCATTTTTCGAACACGCCGTCCGCAACGAGGTGGAAAAGGTCTGCCGCGAACAGAGGCTTGATTTCAAACGCGATGTTTTCGGCAACATAATCATTCGCCACAACACCGCGCCGAAAACGCGCCCGTTCGTCCTCGCCGCGCACATGGACCATCCCGGCTTTGAAATCGTGCGGCAACTTTCGGATACGAAATGGCTCGCGCGCTTTCAAGGCGGCGTGGCGGACGATTATTTCCGTCGCGGCGTCCCCGTTCGCCTGATGCCAGGCGATCTTGCCGCGAAACTCGGCCGCCGCCCTGGCAAGGCGAAGGAATTTGAACTTCACACGAAATGCCCCGCATCCAGGTCACCCGAATTCGCGGTTTGGGAACTGGAGAATTTCGCCGTGCGCAAAGGTCGCATTCACGGCCGCGGCTGTGACGACCTCGTTGGCGTCGCCTCGATTCTCGCCACGCTCATCGAACTGAAGCGGACTCGCGCCCGTACGCATGTCATCGGCGTGATTGCGCGCGCGGAAGAAATCGGTTTTCTCGGTGCGCTCGCCGTGGCCGCTGCGCGTGAGTTGCCAAGGAACTCGCTCGTGATTTCGCTCGAAACCAGCCGCGAACTGCCCGGCGTGAAAATGGGGCAGGGTGTCATCCTGCGCGTCGGCGATCGCACATCCATTTTTGATTCCCGCGCCATGCGTTTTCTGGCCGAAGTCGCGGGTGGATTGACAACGACTGATAAAAAATTTCAATTCCAGCGCGCCTTGATGAGCGGCGGCACCTGCGAAGCGACCGCTTACCAGGAATTCGGTTTTCAAACTGGAGCCGTGTGCGTGGCCCTGGGTAATTATCACAATTGTGGCGACAACAAAAAAATCGCCGCTGAATTTGTAAATGTGTCCGACGCGCTCCGAATGGTGAAACTGCTTGCGGCCGCCGCGAAGCAAATGCCGGAATATTCCAGGCTGATCGCCAAATTGCCGGCGAGATTGCAAACGATGCGCAAAGAAGCCGAGCCGAGACTGCGCAAAACCGCCAAATAAATGCTGCCGGCTTCGTGCACGCACTCCGCGGCGGACCACTTCCCGAGGGAGATACAATTTCAGCCGCAATATGTAATCGGTATCCATTGGCAAGCAGCCATTTTTCACGTATAACTTCCCGGTATATATGACAGCTCCTGCAACAATGAATTGCCCGACCTGCGGCGCGCCCGTTCCCTCGGATGCCACCCAATGTGAATACTGCGGTTCTCGCCTCGCCCTCGCGGCCTGCCCGTCGTGTTTCGGCATGGTGTTTGCCGGCGCGAAATTTTGTTCGCATTGCGGCGCAGCCATCGAGCGCACGGAAGTCGCCTCGCAGGTCAAAGAGCTTTGCCCGCGCTGCCGGCTGGGCATGGAGGAAGTTCTCATCGGAAAAGCAAAGTTGCATGAATGTCCGAAGTGCCAGGGCATTTGGGCGGACACCGATACGCTCCAACAAATTTATTCTGACCGCGAGCAACAGGCCGCGGTGCTTGGGACAGCGGCGCCATTGCCGCAGGAGGGCGAGGGTTTCGAAACCAACATTCGTTATATCCCGTGTCCCGTGTGCAATAAATTGATGAATCGCATTAACTTCGCCCATTGTTCGCACGTGATTGTGGACGTCTGCCGCGAACATGGGACGTGGTTTGACAAGGACGAACTGCGGCGCATTGTGGAATTCATCCGCGCCGGCGGATTGGACAAGGCGCGCGCGGATCAAATCACTGAACTGGAACGGCAACGCGAGGAATTGCGGTCCGATCGGATCAGCCAGTCTTTAAGCATGCCGATGCCTGCCGGGCAATCCAATTACTACGGCGACGTGGGGATGGGGCTTGCCTCCGCGGCGGGACATTTGATCGAAGGACTGTTTTTTAAGTAACGGGTTTCAGGTTATTTCATGCTCACTCTTTCCGGCATCAGCAAAGCCTACGGCGGTCGTGTTCTCTTTGAAGACGTCACGCTGCAAATTAATCGCGAAGACCGCATTGGCCTCGTCGGCCCGAATGGGGCAGGGAAGTCCACGCTCTTTTCTCTCCTTCTCGGCGAGGAATCCGCGGACGATGGCCAGATCATTTTTGAGCGCGGCATTTCCTTCGATCATTTGCCGCAGGAAAGCGCGCCGGTCGGCGATGAAACGGTCATTGAGATCGCCACCGCCATCACGCCGGAGTTCACGAAGCTCCGGCGCATCATCAAAGCGTGGGATGCCAATCATCCCGTGGAGGCGTTGCATCCGGAGGAAGTTCACGACAATGTGCACGACCGTTTTAATGAATTGAACGGCTATCAAATCGAGGCCAAGGCCAAACAAATCCTCGCCGGTCTCAGCTTTCGCGAAAAAGATTTCGATCGCCCCGCGCGCGAAATGAGCGGCGGTTGGGTGATGCGCGCGCATCTCGCGCGATTGCTCGCGCGGGAGCCGGATTTGCTCCTGCTCGACGAGCCGACGAACCATCTCGACCTCGAGGCATTGTTATGGTTCCAGGATTATTTGAAGGGTTATCCCGGCGCGATTCTCGTCATCTCGCACGATCGCGAATTTCTCAATCAGCTCGTCGGGGGCATCGTGGAAATCCGCCAGAGCAAACTCGTCCGCTATCGCGGCAATTACGACGATTACCTTGTCCAGCGCGAAGCGGCGGAGGAACAATTGCTCGCCGCCTACAAAAATCAGCAGCGCGAAATCGCCAGCCTGATGGAATTTGCCAATCGGTTCCGCGCCAAGGCCTCGAAAGCGTCGCAGGCGCAAAGCAAGCTCAAGCAGATTGAGCGCATGGAGAAAATCGAAGCGCCGAGCAGCGACGACAAGAAGGTCAGTTTTTCCTTTCCTCAGCCGCAACGCAGCGGCCAGCGCGTCATCACGCTGAAGGATATTCATTATGCGTACGGCGTCCGTAGCGGCTCCTTGGCAGAGAGCCGCACGAATGAATCAGAAAATAAAAGTGCGGCGCTCTCCCGAGGCGCCGCCACGCCGATCCAGGTTTATAGCGGGATCGATTTTCAGGCGGAGCGCGGCCAGCGAGTGGTGCTCGTGGGGCCAAATGGCGCCGGCAAATCCACCTTGCTGAAAATTCTCGGCGATGTGCTCCAGCCGCAACAAGGCACGCGCGAACTCGGCCACAACGTCAAAGCCGGATATTATTCCCAGTACCGCGTGGACATGCTGGACCTGAGCCGCACAGTTTTGGAAGAAGCGCTCGATACGCCCTCGCGCGTGACGGAACAATTCGTTCGCACGCTGCTCGGATGTTTTCTTTTCATCGGCGATGATGTCTTCAAGAAAGTGAGCGTGCTCAGCGGTGGAGAAAAAAGCCGGCTCGCGCTCGTGAAACTGCTGCTCGATCCGCCGAACCTGTTGCTCATGGATGAGCCGACGACGCACCTGGATATGTCGAGCATCGATGCGTTGCTCTACGCGCTGGATCAATTCGAGGGCACGCTGATCTTCATCAGCCACGACGTTTATTTCATTCGCGAACTTGCGAACCATGTTGTCCACGTCAATGCCGGCCGGCTGACGCATTACCCGGGCGGCTATCAGTATTATTTGGACAAGACCAAGGCGGCCTCCGCGCGCGCCGCGCTGACGGCCGGGGGGAGCGGTACGGAGTCGAACTCCCAAAAGTCGGGGACTCGTCCGTCCGGAATCGCAACCAATCGCAAGGAGCAAAAACGGATCGAGGCCGAGCAGCGCCAGGCGCGTTCGAAGGTACGCAAGCAGCAGCAACAGGTCGTGCACGAACTCGAGAAACGGATCCAGGAACTGGAGCAGCGCCAGGGGGAAATCACCGTTGATTTGGAAAAGCCCGAAACCTACCAGGCCGGCGGAAAAGCCATGGAACTGAACCGCGAATTCCGTTATAACGCCGATGAGCTTGCCGAGTTGAACGTTAAATGGGAACACGCCGCCTCAAAACTGGCAGCTTTGGAATCAGCATAACTGGGATCGGAGCGATTGCTTTCATGTAGTGGCACGGGCGTCTCGCCCGTGCGAATCGGATTTGCCGAGTTAACCGGTGTTATTCAGCAACTTCCGGACCGCGGTCAGCCGACTTTAACGTTTGTTCCGTGCAATTAAGTTTGCATTAAGGGGCTATGTTGTAGCAGGATGCCAATGCGTTCTGTTGGCTCAGAAGTGAACTGAACGCTTTCGACATGGCGCAAGCAAAGAAACGCGAAGTCAAACCTGACGACGGGAAAATCCGCATCCTCCTCGTGGACGACCATGCCGTGGTGCGGTTCGGTATTGCCCAGCTTATTAATCGCCAACCGGATATGATCGTGTGCGGCGAGGAGGAAGACGCTTCCAAGGCCCTCGGCGCCATTGAGGCGCTCAAACCCCAACTGGTCATTGCCGACATCTCTTTGAAGGAAAGCAGCGGGCTGGAATTGATGCGCAACATCAAGGCCCAATACTCCGGCCTGCCCATTTTGGTCGTCAGCGGCCATGATGAATCCATTTACGCGGAAATTGCTTTCCGGGCCGGCGCCCTCGGCTACCTCATGAAGGAAGAGGCGCTGGAAAAAATCATCCTGGCCATCCGGCGCGTCCTGGGCGGCGCGATTTACGTCAGTGATTCCCTCGCCGCCAAAATGCTGCAACAGCAGATTCGCGGTCAGACCAATATCAACGAATCACCCGTCAAGAGCCTCAGCGACCGCGAACTCGAAGTCTTCCAGTTGATCGGCCAGTGGAAAACGACGCGCGACATCGCGGACGAATTGCATCTGAGCGTCAAAACCATCGAATACTATCGCGAACAGATCAAAAGGAAGTTGAATCTGAAGAACGCCGCCGAGCTGACCCAGCGCGCCACCGCGTGGGTTGGCCGCGAGGCGACGACGTGAGGGATTGAGGGAACGCAGTGGAATGTCCGAGTTTTGTTGGTTGGATGAACTTGCATTATCTGCATTTGGCTCTGCCTGCCCGGGAAAACCCTTGGGCCACGATGGGGAACATCTCCGGGTCTTTAAATATGGGTTGCACCGATTGTTTGAACTCGCCTCTCGTGATTTACTGCAGGCACGAACAAACGATCGGACAGAGTATGACAACTCAAACACAGCTCTGGAAAATGATGGTCACGGAAGCGGCCCTCACCGCCACCGCAAACGAAGCGCGCAGCCGCGAGTTCGCGATGAAACGGAAAGGCCTCATGAGTCAGGCGGGCAGCTACTTGACGCTGGCGATGGCTCGGAATACCGGTATGAAAGTGAACGCCTTCTGCCAACCATACGCCGGTTCGTTAACTGCCACGGAAATTGGTTCATTTTGAAAAAGAACATGAAAACTATCTCTGCGACAACAGCGCCTGCGCGTGCAAGCGTCGCGGCCACTACGAATCAACCTGGCGGGCTCGCCGGCCACATTCAGTCTTCGCTGGCCACCAGCAGCATCGCCGGAGCCAAACCTGCCGCCCCGGCCAAGCCGCGGATTAAAGTCATGCTCGTCGACGATCATCCGGTGGTCCGCAAAGGCGTCAGCTCCTGCCTCGCCCGGCACGAGCATTTGCAGATCGTTGCCGAAGCCAGCGACGGCCGCGAAGCCGTGGCCAAAGCGCGCCAGTTGCTCCCGAATGTCATCCTCATGGATATCGACATGCCGCACATGAACGGCCTCGCCGTCACCGAATTGCTCCGCAAGGAATTGCCGGAGATCAAGGTTTTGATTCTTTCGATGCACAGCAACACGGATTACGTGATGCGCATCATCCAATCCGGCGCGCGCGGCTACGTCCTGAAGGAAGCGCCCACCGAGGAACTCGTGCGCGCCGTGGATGCCGTCTACGCCGGCGAAGCGTTCTTCAGCCCCGAAGTTGCCCACGCGGCCTTGAATCAATTTGTGCGGGGCGTCTCCAACCAGGGCAATGACGCCAACCTGACCGCCCGCGAACGCGAAGTGCTGGTGCAGATCGCCGAAGGCTTGAGCAACAAGGAAATCGCCAGCCGCCTCGGCGTGGGCGTGCGCACCGTGGAAACCCATCGCGAACGCATCATGCGCAAGCTGGACATCCACAGCGTGGCCGGCCTGACCAAGTTCGCCATCTCGCGCGGCCTGGTTTCGCTGAAAACATAATTTAGTACTACTGGGTTCATATAACTACGCAAAAGGCCGGCGTGTGCCGGCCTTTTTGTTTTTAGAAAGCAATACCTCCCCGGCAAAAGTCGGAGCGCCGATCTCCAGATCGGCGCGAAGCGTATATTTTTCACGAAGCTGAGAATATTTTTACGCGGCTTTCGAATTCCGGGTTTTGAAGATTCCTCCAAACGCGAATCATTGCAGTTCTCAAAGCGCCGGAGGGCCGCCGCACTCCGGGACGCTTCGCGACTTCGACAGCAACGGGCCTCGCGCCAGCGTCCCGGACTGCGCCAGCCCTCCGGCGCTCTTTCTGATTGGGCAAAACTCTCTTCAATCGTCACACGGCTCGTTCGCGCATTCCCTTTCCTTTTTCCGAATTTGTGAACATCCTGTGCATCGAAAGAAATAACTTCGGTTTGAGTCCGTCGAAAAATTTTTGTTTCGTAGTCGCATGATTGATTCCGTCTCGAATGAAGGCGCCGGATCCGCCGATTTGAAACGCGCCAAGCGCGTTCGCAGACCGCAGGCTGCTGGTACGGTTGACCGTCTGCCACCTCATGCGCACGACATGGAGCAAGGCGTCCTCGGTTGCATTCTCATTGCGCCCAACGAATGCATGGGCGAATGCATTGAAAAGTTGAAGGACCTGGCCGATGTCTTTTATGACCTTCGACATCAAACGATTTTTTCGGCGTTGATGGAACTGTACGAAAAGCGTGAACCGATAGATCTCATCACCCTCCAGCAACATCTCAAAGACAAACAGCTCCTGGAACAAGTCGGCGGCATCGCCTATCTCTCCACATTGCCGGACGTCGTCCCCAGCGCCGCGAATCTCTCCTACTACCTCGAAATCGTTAAGGAGAAATTTCTCCTGCGGAAAATGATTCACACGTGCACCGACGTCGTCGGCCGCGTGTACGATTATGAAGGCGAGGTGGACGCGCTCATGGACGAAGTCGAGCGCGACATCCTGCGCATCAGCGAGGCGCGGGTCCAGGCGCATTCCAGCAACATCAAGGAACTGGTCAAGCGCGCCATCAACCAAATCGAGGATTTTCATCAGCGGCAGGGGATGCTCACCGGCGTCGGCACCGGGTTCACCGATCTGGATAAAATGACCAGCGGCCTGCACCCGGGTGAAATGATCGTCATCGCCGCGCGTCCTTCCATGGGCAAAACCTCGCTCGCCATGAATATCGCCGAGCACGTCGCCCTGGAGCAGAAATTGCCGGTGGGCGTGTTCAGCCTGGAAATGACCGCCGACTCGCTGGTGCTCCGCATGTTGTGCTCCCGCTCGCGGGTGAACCTGCGCAATGTGCGCGACGGCTTCCTCGCCGAGCGGGATTTCCCCCGGCTAACCGGCGCGGCCGGCAAGCTCGCCAACGCGCCGCTGTTCATCGACGATTCCTCGGGCCTCTCGATTCTGCAATTGCGCGCCAAGGCCCGCCGCATGGCCCAACAATATGGCATCAAATTGTTTGTGATTGACTACCTGCAATTGCTCCATTCTACTGCGCGCCGAGCCGAAAATCGGCAGCAGGAAATTGCCGATATTTCCAACGGCGTCAAATCGCTGGCCAAAGAACTCAACGTCCCGGTCATCGTTTTGAGCCAGTTGAACCGCGAATTGGAAAAGGACAAGGACCGCAAGCCGCGGATGTCCGACCTGCGCGAATCCGGCTCGATTGAACAGGATGCTGATTTGGTTGGTCTGCTGTATAAGCCCAAGTCCAGCAGCGGTGATGATGATGACGGTGGCGGGGCAGGGACGGGTGAAGAGCAGGATGCGGTGCCCGTCAATTTGTTGATTGCCAAACAACGCAACGGCCCCACCGGCGATGTTCATCTGACATTCCTGAAGTCCTATACGCGGTTCGAAAATGCGGCCAAGATCAGCGATGAAGACGTGCCAAACTGAAGAATGAAATTACTGCTTCGCCTATGCGGACTTTTTCTTGTCCTCGCCTGCCTGCCCGCCACGGCGCAGAACTCCCCGCTCAAAGTTTCCAAAATTGAAATCAAGCACGTCGGCCCGCAATCCGTCAGCGATGAATTGATCCGCGCCAACATCCGCCTCAAGCCCGGCGATCCCTATCTGCGTTCCGCTGTCGACGAAGACGTCCGCACGCTGTACGCCACCGGGCAGTTTTACGATATTCGTGTCACCGATGAGTCGACTCCGGACGGCGTCGTTGTGACCTACGTCTTGCAGGGCAACCCGCGCCTGGTCTCCATCAAGTTTGAGGGCAACAAAAGATTCAGAGACGCCAAGCTGCTCAAAAAAGTGGCTTCGAAGATCGGCGACCCGTTGAACGAGCGAAAGCTGTTCACCGCCAGCCAGGAGATGGAAAAAATGTACCAGAAGGCCGGCTATCCCGGCACCAAGGTCAAATACACTCCCGCCATCGACGAAAGCACCGGCCGCGCGACCGTGACTTTCGAAATCACGGAAAGCCCCAAGGTCAAAATTACGCGCGTCGAATTCGTCAATGCCGAGGGGTTCTCCCAAAGGCAACTTCGCAAAGTCATCAAGACCCGCCGGCACTGGTTGTTCTCCTGGATCACCGGCAGCGGCGTTTTCAAGGATGATCAATTCGACGACGACAAGGAGAAGCTCGCCGAATTTTATCGCAACAAGGGCTATATCGATTTTGACATCAAGGATGTGGAGTTCGAGCACCCCACGCCGAACCATCTCGTGATTCGTTTCATTCTTTACGAAGGCCGCCAGTACAAAGTCGGCTCCATCAAATTCACCGGCAACAAAATTTTCAGCACGGCGGACATCGCCGAAGGCATTCGCCGCGCGCAGCCGACCGGGATTGTCAAAAAAGCGAAACTCGGCCCCAACGGCCTGCCGATGGATACCGGCGACATCTTCACCCCGGACGGATTGGCCAAGGACACCAAAGCCATCGAGGATTTTTACGGCTCGAAGGGTTACATCGATGTCAAGGCGTACACGCCCACGTTCAACGTCGTCCGGATTCCCAACACGGACACCGGCACGATGGACTTGGAATTCCAACTCGACGAGGGCCAGAAAAATTACATCGAAAAAATTGAAATCCGCGGCAACACCAAAACCAAGGACCGCGTCATTCGCCGCGAACTGGCCGTTTCGCCGGGCGAAGTCTTCGACATGACCCGCGTGAATGTCAGCCAGCAGCGCCTCGAAGGCTTGCAATATTTTAACAAGGTGGATATGCAGCCCGAACCCACCGATATCGCCTACCATAAAAATCTCGTCGTCGGCGTCGAGGAAAAGAACACCGGCAACCTCAGCATGGGTGCGGGATTCAGCTCGGTGGATTCCGTGATCGGTTTCGTCGAACTGACGCAGGGAAATTTCGACCTGTTTAATCCGCCGAATTTCACCGGCGGCGGCCAGAAATTCCGCCTCCGCGTCCAGATGGGTTTTGAGCGGCAGGACTACGAGCTCGGTTTCATCGAACCCTGGTTCCTCAATAAAAAACTTCAATTGAGCGTCGATTTGTACCGCCATGATTTGAACTTTCAAAGTCTCGAAAGCCTTTACGATGAAGTCACCACCGGCGGACGCGTTGGGCTCACGCGCGCGTTGGGCAGCGATTTCCTGATTGGCAGCGTCGGCTACACGATCGAGGACGTCGGCATCCTGCTGAATGAGCACAGCTTCAGGACCAATGCCCCGGTGCCGATTGTCGGCCAGAAGAATATTCCCGACGCCATCAACAAAGAGGCCGGCTACAACCTGGTTTCCAAACTGGATTTCTCCCTCGCGTATGACACCCGCAACAGCGTCACGCTGCCAAACGCCGGCCAGCGCACTTCGTTGCAGGCCACACTCGCGGGGCCGTTTCCCGGCGACCGGGATTACTACAAGCTGCAATTGAAGACCCATTGGTTTTTCAAGGGCGCCTTGCCCGGCCACGTCATTGAACTCGCGGCCACGACTGGTGTCGCCGATTCCTATGGCCATACCGGAGACGTGCCCTTCTACGACCGTTATTTTCTGGGCGGGCCGGACGATTTGCGCGGCTTCCGCTATCGCAGCGTCAGCCCGCGTGAACGGCCGTTTTCGTCGCAAGATTTCTCCCGTGAACCCATCGGTGGCGATACCATGTGGCTGGCCTCCGTGGAATACAGCGTCCCGATCATTCAAAGCGACAAGGAACGCGGGGTGGGACTGCGCGTCGCCGCGTTCTACGATATCGGCGATGTCCGGTTGAACCCGTATTCCTATAATTTCAGCAACTATCTCGACAACTGGGGCCTCGGTCTCCGGCTCAATCTGCCCATCGGCCCGCTGCGGCTGGATTACGGCATCCCCATCCACCACGACCGGTTCAACAGCGGCTCCGGCCATTTTCAATTTAACGTCGGCTACACGCGTCCGTTCTGATGATGTCCTGCAGAAAAGATCTAAGATCGTATAACGATGCGAGGTTGCTTGCCTGCGATGGTAGGGCGCGTCTCTCCGCGCGCGCCGCAAAACCGGCCAACAACGGCGCGCACGGAGTGACGCGCCCTACCATCAAATACATTTTGTTGCATGCTGTAAGCCGCCCGCCCGGCGCGAAAAACCTTGCGGCTGGTCATCACCCTCTCCGCCACGAAGTGGGGGTGAGGTGGTGCTCAGGGTTTCAGGGCACGAAGTCTCTGATTGGTGGTGCTCAGGCTTCACCGGAACATGGCTTCCAAAAAGTTTTCTGACTATGAATTCGTCCGTCAAAAAAATCTTCGCACGACCCGTTGGAATCGCGTTTCTGATGGCCGGCGTCGCGCTGGGAGCGCGCGGGGTTGAAAACGATTTCCATTCCGCCCAATTTTCCGCGGTTGCCGCCGCCCCGCTTTATTTCGAGCGGAACGCCGGACAAATCGAAAACGATGCCCCGTTCGTCGCGCGCGGCGCCGAATGCAGCGTGCTGCTCGCTCCCACCGAAGCGGACATCCTCCTGGGCAAATCCTCCGGCCAGAGTATCGTGCACACTCCAACCACGGCCCGCACGGTGCGGCTGCAATTAATGGGCGCCAACCCGGATGCGCAGGTCACCGGCTGCGACCAATTGTCCGCCAGCGCGAATTATTTCATCGGCGATCAGCGTTCGCAATGGCGCGCCGGCATCCCGTTATTTGCCAAAGTGCGGGTCAATGACGTCTACCCGGGCGTGCGCGTCATTTATTACGGCAATCAATCGGCGCAATTGGAATATGATTTTCTCCTTCAGCCCGGCGCCGCCGCCGATCAAATCCGTTTCCGCATCACCGGCGCGGATGGCGTGCGCGTGGATGAATCAGGAAATCTGGCGCTGAACATTGGCGGAGAAGAAATCCAACAGCATAAGCCGGTTGCGTGCCAGGAGAACGCCGGCGCGCGGAAGGAAATTCCAGTGGCCTATCGCCTGAATGCCGACGGCACCGTGAGCTTCACGCTCGCCGCCTATGACCACAGCCTGCCCCTCACCATCGATCCTGCCCTCGATTTTGTGACTTACATGGGCGGCAGGAAAATGGACATCGGCCACGCCATTGCCTTGGATCCGAGCGGTAATGTTTATGTGGCCGGGGAAACGTTGTCCACGGGCTTGCTGACGACAAATTCCATCGAGTTCGGCGTCACGAATTTCTCCAAATTCCGCGGCGGCAATAATGCATTCGGTGACGCGTTCGTGGCCAAGTACGACAACTCGGGTGTGCTGCAATTTCTAACCTATCTCGGCGGCAAGAATGATGACGGCGCGCTCGGCATTGCGTTTGACAACAGCGTCAACGGCCCGGCGGTGTGGGTGGCCGGCTTCACCGACTCCACCAATTTCCCTCTGGTAAATCCCATCGATCCGCAACTCACCGGCCCGACCAAAAACGCCAAACATGTTCCCGCCGTGGACGCCTTCGTTTCAAAATTGGATCCCACCGGCGCGAACCTGCTGTTCTCATCTTACTTCGGCGGGGATAACATCGACGAAGGCACGGGCATTGCCGTCGATCCTCAAGGCAGCGTTTATCTGACCGGCCTGACGAGTTCCACAAATCTGGCCGTGACGCCGAACGCTTTTCAGCCCACGAACTCCGGCGCCTTCGATGCCTTCGTCACCAGGCTGTCGGGTTCCGGCAACATTTACAGCAACTCATATACGACCTATCTCGGCGGCACCAATGAGGAATTGGGGCTGGCCATCGCGGTGGATTCCTCGCTCGATGCATGGGTCACCGGGCTGACATTCTCGACCAACTTCCCCACCGTGAACGCGCTTCAGTTGGCGGCCGGCGTGAATTTTTACTACACGAACAACTATTCGTTCACCAATCTCAACACCCAGACGACTGCCCCCAGGCACGATTTTCGCGGCGATTTCAGCGACGCGTTCGTCACCGAGGTGCTTCCGGATGGCACGGTGCCGTTCTCAAGTTATCTGGGCGGCAGTAACGACGACGTCGGCGAGAGCATTGCCATCGACGGCTCGGACAATGTTTACGTGGCCGGATACACGTCATCGCGGAATTTCCCGACAAACATCATCACGGCCCAAACGACCAATTTCCTGGGCTACGATCCAGCCACCGTTGTTTTTCCCACGGTCTCCACCAACTTTCAATCGCACGCCTTCGTCACGGAGATATCAACCCACCCGGCGCCCGCGCTGCTGGCTTCGACTCGCTTCGGCGGCAACCTGGCCGATCAGGCCAGGGCCGTCGCCGTCGACCAGAACGGCTTGGTTTACGTGACCGGCTCCGCCTCCTCGACCAATTTCTTCGCCACCAACATGCTCGTGCTCACCAACAGCGTGATTGTGACCAACCGGCATTCCATCGACTGGCCCGGATTTTCCGTCCCGAACCCCGCCTTCACCAACCTTAGCAGCACGAACATGCCCGTGAAATTGCGGCACGCCGGCAACACAAATGATGTGTTCGTCGCGGTGCTGGCGCCGGGATTGAGCAGCTTTGTGCATTCCATCAGTTTGGGCGGCCCGGGCCGCGACGAAGCCAATGGAATTGCCGTGGACCCCTCCGGCAACGCCGTGTATCTCGTCGGCACGACCACGTCCACAACCAACTTTGTCACCACCAACGCCGCCCAGCCGGATTTCAGCGGCGTCAGGGGAAAGTCAAAGGGCAAGGCCAAAATTTCGGACGCCTTCGTTGGCAAGATCCTGCTGGTTCCGTAAAAGGATGAACATTTGCGCAAGGCGCTTGTCTTAGTTTGGACAAACGCGATTCGTTTTGGCGGAAATTGTCAGAAAGAATCTGCGCTGCAATTGAGATGTGTCTGCCCTGTTGGCTCATCAGGGTTCAAGCGCAAAAGGTAGCGCGACCGTCTCGGCTGCGAGTGTCGGCGGCGTCTCGCCGCCAGACATTGAAGCGCGATTCGGACGACAATTGTTCCTGGCACCGGGACGGTGCCGAAACTCGCCGGCGAGGACGCCCGCGCTACAAGTGCGTGGGATTCTCCGCTCGACCTGCTTTTCCGTAAAACTAAATGCGTTCGCCCTGGTTGGCTCACGTCTAGGCCTTGACTTGAAAGGATCAGGACGCAAGAATTCTGTTTTGTTCGATTTATGAAAATACTGTTGAAAAGATTGATACCCGCTTTGGTTCTCCTGATCGGAACATCGGCATTTGCCCAGTACCGCATTGCCACCGTGGACCTGAGCCGCGTGTTCACCAATTACTGGAAGACCAAGCAGGCGCAAGTGGCCATCGATGACAAGAAGGCGGACATTGACAAGACCGGCAAGGACATGATGGACGCCTTCAACAAGGCCAAGCAGGAATACCAAAAAACTTTGGACAGCGTGAATGACGCCGCCATTTCCGCCGAGGAACGCGACCGGCGCAAAAAGACCGCCGAGGATGAATTGAAAGACCTGAAGAGCCAGGACGATCAAATCTCTGAATTCGACCGCAACTCGTCTCAGTCTCTCAGTGAACAACTCAGGCGCACGCGGGATAATATCGTGGCCGATATCCGCACTGTCATCACCGCCAAGGCCAAAGCGGACGGTTATACTTTGGTGATTGATACCAGCGGCCAATCGGTGAACCTCGCGCCATTCGTGTTGTACGCCGCTCCCGGCGACAACGACATCACCGACGCGATCATCAAACAGATCAACGTCGGCGCCCCGGCCGATGTGCCGAAATCGGACGACAAACCTCAGCCCAAAGATCAGGCCAAGCCCGATAGCAAGCAGCCGTAACTTGGCTGAATAATTTCGAAGGCGTTCCGCAAGGAACGCCTTTTTTCGTGGCAGCCGACGTGAGGAGGCTCCGATTTTGCTATGGAAGTCGTGTCATTTCGGAAGGCGGTAAAAAGCTCCAAGCGTCCAACATCCAAGCTCCAGAAAAACGTCAAATTCCAAGATCCAACATCGCCCTCGCGCGCAAATTTTGGTGCTTGGTTCTTGGATTTTCTCTGGAGCTTGGACGCTTGGTCCTTGGAGCTTTCAGCTCTGGCTCAGACGCTTGATGGGTTTTTCAAAATACAACCGGTGCGCCTCCGCGAGAATTCCTGGAATTTTCGTCGCGAACGAACTGCGGCCCAGCACGCCGTCCAACGCCGGCCCCTTTCCCGCCGAAACCGCTTCCGCGATTTTCGCGGCGTTTTGGCCAGGGAACCAATGTTCCGCCTGGCCGAGCAGGTTGTAGCGCATTTTCGCCCAGTTCAGCAACCCGAGCGGCTGCGCGTAGGTCCACAGCCGCAAAATTTCCACCACGTTGATCTCCCCCGGCACATCCACGTATTCCGGCAAATTTTCGGACCAGTGCTCGCACCAATCGCGGCCCAGCACCGTTTCCATTTCCGCGCGCAACCGTTTCTCGATCGGCGCGATCGTTTCCGCCGCGCGATCGTAATACTTCAGCCCTTCAATGTGCTCGTCAAAATCCCCCGGCCTGGCCGCGCCGCAGCTCAACGTGTGCACTTGCGGTCGCGCGAGACAATAAAGATCGTTGAACTGCATCGGCGTCAGCGGCGCGCACAGTTCGCGCATTTTCGGCGACGGCTCATAAAGTTTTCCGCCCTTGTCATTCGGGCTGATGATGAACACGCCCATATCCTTCGCATGCGCCGCCTGCATCGCGCGCCAGTTCAAGTCGTTCACGAAATACCAGTGCAAATTGATGTAATCGAAATCGCCGTGCTGAATCGCGTCGAGAATGATGTCCGGCGTGGCGTGCGTGGAAAATCCGACGAACCGCGCGCGCCCCTCCTTCTGCAATTTCCGCGCCGCCTCCAGGCACCCGCCTTTCTTGAGCGACCAATCCAGCAGTTCGCGATTGTTGATGCCGTGCAGCGAGAGCAGGTCCACATGATCGAGCTTCAGGTAACCCATCGAAGTCTCGAACGACTCCAGGAATTCCTTCGCCGTCGCCTTGGGGCTGACCTTCGTCTGCACGATCATTTTGTGGCGCGGCAATTTCGGCAGCACGTTGCCCAATTGCATTTCCGAAGTGCCGTAACCGCGCGCCGTTTCGATGTGATTGATCCCTACGTCCAGCGCGCGATGTATGCACGCTTCGAGATTGGCCTGGTTATCGGCGGGAATCTGTTCCGGCGGCACGTCGTTCCATTTGAACTGGTAACGCATTCCGCCGCACGAGAAGACCGGCATCTGCAACTCCGTGCGACCAAAACGGCGATATTTCATGGCCGCAAAGATAGGCGAAAATAAAAAGGATGCAAAGCCGTAGCCGCCGAGGTAACGAGGTGGAAGATAGGATGTGAGCCGACGTAAGGAGGCTCTCGAATTCTGCGGAAATTATTCAGAACTTCCTTGCGCCGGACTCAGCGCAAGTGTCTGAATAATTATTTCTTTTTCGATCCCGCTGCCGAGACTTTGGATTCCAGTCCGGTCATCGTCAAAAGCGGCAACACAGTGAAGTGCCCGTCGTCTTCGTAAACAATCACGTAGGAAGCATTAGGCGGCAACGAAATGTGATCGGGATGCGGCACTGGATATTCCTTGCCATCGGCCATTCGCAGCGTGAACGGAATTCCACTCATGACCGCCGACTCGATTTGTTTCCTCGTCATGTTGCTATCGTTGACCAAACCGGTGAAATCTGCAAGCGGCTTCCCGCGCGGCTAATTTGGAGTGCGCCGGCAGAGCGTAGCGGCGACGGCGCTTTCTTGCGGAAAAAACGGTGCTGTGTTTCTATGAACGTCCCATCACTGTGATTCAAACAATCTGTCGCCATGCGACTCACGCGGCCTCGTGCCATTGTAGTACAGGAGGCAGTTGGAACCCGGCATATTCAACATGCAAAATGCGACGATGCTTCGTGCTTCTTGAACGACCTGATGCGTGGAGCAGAAGCGGACGCATGAGCAGGGCGTCGCCAGCCTTCGCGGCGCAGAGAAATTCCGTTTGTTTGGCGCGCAGATTCTGGATCTGCTCCGCAGACAATCTGCCCAATCGATGAGAGCCAGGCAATACACGCAGAGCACCGTTGGTCTCATCCGCATCATCAAGATGGAGCCGAACGGTGAGCATTTGTTCGAGGTACTCGACTGGCGGTTGCACATGTGGAATGCCGTCCTTGGTGCTCCAGGGGCCAAACCCAGGCGCTTCCCCCCGGTTGCTGAGTGCAATTGTCAAATCCTGGTGCCACGCCACAAGCCAATTCTTGTCGGAGGATTTGTCAAAATAAATGGCGCGCACCGGAACAGGGTCGGAGGAAAGATGGGGACGAACCAGATCGAGCAAACGCGCAGATCGCGCCAACGCTACGACGCCGGACAATCTCAGAATCCCGCGGCGGCCGGCTCCGCGAATTGTGCCAAGTGCTGAAAGTAGTTGCTCGCATTCGCATGTGCTGATGGCACTGCGCACAACCGTGAAGCCATGATCATTAATGTTGTGAGTCACCGAAATGCTAAATTGAGAACATCGGCAAAATCCGGAGCGCCGAGCACCAGCTCGGCACGAAAAAGTCATTTCGCTTTCCCGGGCGCTTGGCTAGCCATTTCCTGAAGCTTCAGCACCGTCAGCCAATTCCGCGCCGTGACCGATGAGCCCGTCACTCGATCCAGCAAAGCCGGCGAAAGTTTCGATCGCGCGACTCCATTCGGGAAGTGAATCCACAAAGCATCGCCAATTTGCTCAATGCGTTCGCCAGCCGCCGCACGTTGGCGCAGTGCCTTGGCCGCGTCCGATTTTGGCGAAGTTTTGGCGAGGCAAAGCATCACCAGGTGAGGATCTTTCTTGCACGCTCCCAGAAACGGATTGGATTTGATATAAGCCGGCCAATCCGCCGCCGCACGCGCGACGACCGGGATCGAAAGCCCAAACCGCTTCACAATGGCGCGCTCCAATTCCATTTCCAAAGCCGCCGCCTTGCCGCTGGCGGAGAACACAATATTGCCGCTCTGAATATACGTCTGAACATTTTCCCAGCCCATTTTCTCGCCAAGCGCGCGCAACTCCGCCATCGAAATTTTATTGTTCCCGCCGACATTAATTCCGCGCAAAAGGCCGATGAACGTTTTCATGGCCTGCTTTTTCTTCTTTTTCCTCTTTTCTTTTTCGTAGCGAAATTTGCCGTGATCGATCAAGCGACAAACCGGCGGTTTCGCGGTGGGCGCAATCTCCGCGAGATCGAGCCCTTTTGATTTCGCGAGCTCGAGCGCATCCCGAAGTCGCATAATTCCGATCTGGCCTCCTTCCTCATCAATCACCCGCACCTCAGGCGCGGAAATCTTGCCATTGACCTTTACGTGAATGCTCTTTGCCTTGGCCTTTGCTGAAATTCCGGCCGAAACTTTCGCCTGCGCGCTTTTCAAGACATCGCCGAGGTCTTTGCAGCCGGGCGGGAGCAAATAACTTCGCTTTTTGGGATCGGGGGTGAGGCTGCTCACGGCTTTGATGGATTAAATTTGCAGGATCCCGAATCGTTGTCCAGCATTCGCCAAAGCGGCGGCCCTCCGCCGCTTTCTCCGGAGCATCCAATGATTCGTTCGGACCTGGGATTGTCCAGAATGTCTTCTGGCAACTTCCTGCTTGCCTCCCCGCCTCATTCCGCAATCCTATCCGCGTCGCCTCCACTCGTTCGGGAATAATTTTGACCAATGGCCGCAACTTTTCCTAATCTGGCGTGTTACTAACGTCAGCGATTTGATATAGTGACAGAATGGCATTTGTATCCTTAAAAGATTTTTTCAGCCGCATGGGCCTGGTTGACCCCGCGCAGTTCGCGGAACTCACCAAGGCCTGGCGCGTGGCTGCCGATAACGGCTCGCAGGAAACGCTCCTCGCCTTCATCTGCCGCGAACGCGGTTTTGCCGAGGACGTCTTCCTCCATAAGCTGGCTCAAACGCTCAATTGGCCCTTCCTCGAAATGGCCAAGCTCGATGTCCCGCCTCCGGCCCGCAATAAAATTTCCACCAAGGTCGCCTTCCAGCATTCCGTGATGCCGACCAATGTCCTCGACGGCACCGTGCAGATCGCCGTCAGCAATCCCTTCGACACCGCCATGCTCAACGCGGTCCGGTTCGATGCGCGCGCCCCGGTCCAGTTCGCGCTCGCGCCCAAGGCCGAAATCGAAAAGGCGCTCAAGAAATATTACGGTGTCGGCGCCGAAACGTTGGAAGAAATGGGCACCGACGAGGATGATTCGCTGGAGTTGCTCATCGGCGACAAGGAAATCACCGAAGGCGACCAGGAAGCCAGCGTCATCAAATTCGTCAACCAGGTCATTTGGGAAGCCTACAAGGACCGCGCCACGGACATTCACCTCGAACCGCAGGAAGACGAGCTGCGCATCCGTTACCGCATCGACGGCATTTTGCACCAGACCCCGATGCCGCCGCAGTTGAAACGGTTTCAAGCGGCCATCATCTCGCGTATCAAAGTCATGAGCGGGATGAACATTTCCGAAAAACGCCTTCCGCAGGACGGCCGCATCAACGTCCGCATCAAAGGCGAGGAAATCGACATCCGGGTTTCCACCGTGCCGACCGTCTATGGCGAAAGCGTTTCGCTGCGCTTGCTCTCCCGTGGAAAAATCTTTTTGAGCTTGGACAAGCTCGGTTTTTCGCCGCCGGACGAAAAAGCCATCCGCGAAATCATCGTCAAACCGCACGGCATTTTGCTCGTCACCGGCCCCACCGGTTCCGGCAAATCCACGTCGCTTTACGCGATGCTCAGTTCGATCAATTCGATTCAAAAACGCATCATCACGGTTGAGGAACCGGTGGAATACGAACTGAAAGGCATCAACCAGATCGCGGTGCGCCCGGAAATCGGCCTGACCTTCGCGATGGGCTTGCGCCACATTTTGCGCCAGGACCCGAACGTGATCATGGTCGGCGAAATTCGCGACCTTGAGACCGCGGAAATCGCCATCCGCGCCTCGCTCACCGGTCACTTGGTCTTCTCCACGCTGCACACGAACGACGCGCCCAGCGCTTTCACGCGCTTGATCGACATGGGCATCGAGCCATTCCTCGTGGCGTCCTCCGTGGAAGCCATCATGGCGCAACGCCTCGTCCGTACGATTTGTCCGGTGTGCAAAACCGAGCAAAAAGTCGAGCGCGATTACCTCCTGAAAATCGGTTTTCCGGAAGATGAAATTGCCACCACGCGCTTCATGCGCGGCGCCGGTTGCGAGGAATGCCGCGGGCTGGGTTATCAGGGCCGCCTGGCCATTTACGAATTGCTCGTGCTGACCGAATCGCTGCGTCCACTGATTTTGAATCGGTCGTCTTCCACCACTATCGCGCAGAAAGCGATGGACCAGGGCATGCGCACGCTCCGCACTGACGGCTGGAACAAGGTCAAAGGCGGCATCACGACCATTGAGGAAGTCTTGCGCGTGACCCAAATCGAAGAGCACCTCGACTCGCTCGCCGAAGATCAAAAACCCGCGGTGCGCGCCAAATGAACAACCCAAGGATAAGTGGATTTATGGATTATTGGATTAGTGATATAGCGGGCCGCCGCCATCCATTTATCCATCCATCCATTCATCCAGCCGTTTTCCCGCTTTCCCGCTGATGCCCTGGCACTTTTGCAACGTTCTCGAGGCCGGCGCCAACGCCCGCCGTGTATGGCAGTTTGACGCCCGGAGCGATGCTTTCAATTTGAGCCGCGAGCAGACCGCCACCGACGGCGAACCGATCGCGCCGAACCTCGTCGCCAAAAGCTGGGGCGCTCTCTTCAAAAGCAAGCTCAACGTCGCCTGGCTTCCGGCGGACAATGTCTTCCTGCGCGTCGCGCAATTTCCCGCCAGCACGCCCGAGGAAACCCGCTCCATGGTCGAGTTGCAGATGGAACGACTCTCGCCCATCCCCGTCACGCAGGCATTGTGGACGATGCACATGCTGCCGCAGACCAGCGCCGGCGCCGAGGCGGAAAAACTGCAGACCGTCGTCGTCATCATCGTCGCGCGCGAGGTCGTGGAGGAATTTCTTGGCAAGCTCGAAGGGCAGGGGTTCATGGCGGATCGGCTGGAACTGCCGATGCTCGACCAATTGCGAGCCACGCGCACCGACGGCGATGGCGCCTGGGTTTATCCCGGTCCGAACGGCCGCGCCCTGGCGGCCTGGTGGTACGGAGGCACGTTCCAGAACCTCGCGTTGCTGACCCTCGAAAACGGTCCGAACCGTATTCCCAGCCTGAAAGATCAGATCACGCAAATGACGTGGGCGGGTGAACTCGAAGGCTGGCTGACCGCCCCTCCGCGCTGGCATCTCGTTGGCGATGCCGCCAATGAATGGCACGGCGCGCTCCGCGAAGCCCTGGATCAGCCGGTGGACATCGTTGCCCCCATTCCGCCGCAAGAATTGGCCGCGATGACCGCCAAGCGCGCCACGAATGCCGACCCGGCGAATAATCTGCTTCCGCCCGAATATGCGGCGCGTTATCAGCAGCAATTCGTGGATCGCCTTTGGGGCCGCGGTTTGCTGGCGGCCTTCTTCGTGTATGTCGCTTGCCTCGCGGTTTATTTCGTCGCGCTCACCGTCTTTAGCCATCTCACCGACGGCGTCCAAGCGCGCGCGGATTCGATTGCGATGACCTATACCAATTCGATTCAGATGAAGGCGAAGCTGGCCGTGTTGAAGGATCGCGAGGCGCTGAAATTCGCCGCGCTGGATTGCTGGCAGGCCGTGGCGGAAACGCTTCCGGAAGGCCTTACGCTCGAAATCCTCAATTTCAATGATGGCAAAACGCTCAGCCTGAGGGGCACGGCCCCGACCGATCAAGTCACCGCCGTAACGGATTTTTACGACAATTTGCGCAAGTGGAAGAAAGACGGCCAGCCCCTGTTTAATGCCAATGGCGGCGATTTTCGGGGCACGCAGTTGAGCCCGGGCGGCGCGACCGTGAGCTGGAGCTTTGACCTGGACCTCAAACGATGAAGGAACTTTTCGCATTTTTCGCGCGCTTGAATCCGTCGGAACGCCGGTTCGTCGTCGGCGTGGCGGTTCTCTTTTTCATCGTTGCCAATGTCGTTTGGATCTTCCCTCATTTTGGCGATTGGGGGCAAACGAGGCAAAGGATGGATGATTCCTCCAGGAAGCTCGCGCAGTTTGCCACCGGCACCAATCAAATTCCGGATCTGCAAAAGGCGATCGACAAATTCGAGCACCGGGGCGAATCCGTCCCGGCGGCTGACCAGGCCGTTCATTTTGTTCGCCTCATTCAGAGCCTGGCGGCCCAGAGCGGCGTCATCCCTTCCAGCATGAGCAGCCAGCGCCAGCCCACCACGAACAACGCCTTTTTTGTCGAGCAATCCGAAAACATCACCTTGCAGTCCACGGAAAAGCAGCTCGTGGATTTCCTCTATAATCTGGGCGCGGGCGATTCGCTCATTCGCGTCAGGGTGCTTTCCGTGCAGCCCGACCAATCGCACACGCTGTTGACCACCCGCGCGACGCTCGTCGCGAGCTATCAGAAAGGGCCGATTGGCCGCACTGCGGCTCCGGCGCCCAATCCCAGGACCGCGCCCGCGAAGCCGAAGCCGGCCGCAAATACCCCGAAGCCGGCGCCTCAGAAACCGGCGCCTCGGAGAACTGTGCCCAATGGGCCACCGGCAAGAAACGGCCCCGGCATCAGACCCGGACGCCCCAATGTTGCTCCTCCTGTACCGGCTAAATCCTTAACGCCAAATAAAAGATGAAAACGATTGTCTCTCTACTTTTCGTCCTCTGCCTGGTTTCCTGCTCCCAGCCGCGGCTGAAATCGCCAGCACAAACAGTCGAACCGAGGTATTCGTCCATCGATCTTTCCAACGAGCCTACTTCCGTCGCGGAATCAGAAACCACCGCGCCCGCCGCCGCCGGAACGACGACGGAAGCTGAAGCTGCGCCCGGGACGACCACCACAACGACGACCACCACGACCACGGAGCCCGTTGTTGCCGCGCCCATGACCGCGCAAGTTGCGGGTCACCCGGTTGCTCCCGCTGGAGGTGCTGTGGGGAATGGGAACACAGCCAAAGTTTCTCCTGCTGGAACCGCCGGCGAGGCTCCGAACGGCGCCACCGGCCAGGTCCCGTCGCCATTTGCCCATCCGGCTCAACCTGCCATTCCGGCCACGCCTCCCCCGACCGTGGCAACGACTCCCGGGATTCCGGCTACCAACCATCCGCCGACCGGTTTGCCGGGCACGGTGCCCGGAGTTTACACGCCGGTCTCGGCCACGAACGCGCCGGCTGAGCCGTTGCTGCCGGCATTGTCCGTCAATTTCCACGCCGCGCCCATCGAACTCGTCCTGGATACTTACGCCGATTTCGTGCATCGCACCCTGTTGCGCTCGCCCGCGATCAATGCCAGCACCACCATCACGCTCGTTCAACAGAATCCGCTCACGAAAACCGAGCTGCTCCAGGCGATGGACGCGGTGCTGGCGATGAATAACATTGCGATGGTTCCCATTGGGGACAAATTCATCAAAGTCGTGCCCCTCGCGGACGCGGGCGGGTCGGGCGGCCACATCAATGACCTGAATGCGTCGCTGCTGCCGCAGTTTGGTCCTTTCGATACGCATATCGTGCAGTTGAAATACACCAAGCCGAGCGAGATCGTGCCGATTCTGTCGCAGTTCACCAAAACTCCCGGCGCCGTCCTGCCCATCGAAGGCAGCGGCATGCTGGTGTTGCGCGACACCGCGGAAAATGTCCGCGTCATGCTCGATTTGATCAACCGCCTCGATGCGACCGTGCCGCAGGACATCGAATCCGAGGTCATCCCGATCAAATACGCGCTGGCATCGGACATTGCGGACGCCATCAACAGCCTTAGCGGCGGCGGCTCTGGCGGCACCATCGGTGGAAGCACCAGCGGGCGCGGCAGCCTCGGCACCCGGCAATCCGCTGGCTTGGGCAACAACAATACTCGCTCGCTCGGCGGCGGATTAGGCGGTGGATTCGGCGGCAACACCGGCTACGGTCAGACTCAAATGGGCGGGCTTTCACAGAATGCAGGCGGACTCGGCTCGAGCGCGGGCGCCGCCAGCCCCAGCTTCACTCAGCGTGTCAAAAGCCTGATTGATCGCGCCGCCGGTGGTGGCAAGGAAGGCGAGTTCCAGATTCTTGGCCAGACCAAAATTATCGCCGACCAACGCATGAACGCGTTGCTCGTCATCGCCAGCCACGATGACATGGCCATCATCAAGAAAGTCGTGAAGGAACTCGACGTCGTCCTGCCGCAGGTCCTCATCGAAGCGATTATTATGGAAGTCACGCTGGATAATTCCCGGACCCTTGGCGTCTCGGCTTCGCGTTTCCCCAGTGGCGGCAACATCGCGCACGGCGGTGGCTTCAACAACGGCCAGCAATTCTTCCCATTCATTGGAGGGAATTCCGGCTCCAACGGTTTCCCGGGCAACTTCACCAGTTCGCTGCCCGGCAACATGTTTAGTTACTGGGCTAATTTCAACGGCAACTACGACCTCGCCGTGCAGGCCGCGGAAAATGACAGCCGCGTCAACGTGCTCTCCCGTCCGCGCATCCAGACCTCCCACGGTGTCGAAGCCGACCTTTTCGTCGGTGAGACCATTCCTTACGTGGACAGCACTACCGCGGGCGCGTTCGGCGGCACCGGCGTTTACAATAGCTACCAGCAACAGCAAATCGGCATCACGCTCAAGGTCAAACCGCTCATCAACCCGGACGGCCTCGTCGTGATGGATATTTACCAGGAAGCATCGGAACCCGGCCCGGCCAGTACCGCCGTCGACATTAACGGCACCCAGGTCCCGACCATCAATCAGCGCCAAGCCTCCGCGACCGTCGCCGTCAAGGACCGCGACACCATCATTCTAGGTGGCATGATCAGCACCACGCAAACCAAGACCAAGTCCGGCGTGCCCTATCTCAAGGACATTCCGTTGTTGGGAAATCTGTTCAGCAGCACCGCCAACAGCGAGGAACGCACGGAACTGATTGTCCTGATCCGCCCGACCGTGTTGCCGACGCCCGAAGCCGCGGCGGCAGTGGCCACCGTGGAACGCAGAAACCTCCCGGGTGTCCGGCGTGCTGAGGCTGAAATTCACTCCGAAGAAGCCGCCCGCCTGAAAGAAGCGGACGAGGCGCTCAAAGGCGTGGATCAGGATACCAATCAGGTCATCTATCATCCGTTTAAAATGGATTAAGTGCGGCACCAGAGGCTGTATTCCATGAGAGACGCTGGAGCAACTTCTCCCTCTCCCATCGGATGGGTGAGAGTTCCGGTTCATGGAAAGGGGCGGCGCGAGGTGGCGCTAGGGGCGAGCGGAATACCATTTCTACAAAGCAACAATCAGACGTGAACGAAATGCGAAAACAACTTGCAGGCCTCCTGGGCATCGCCTTGCTGATGATGCTGTCCGCGCGCGCGCGGGCGGATGTCACGGTGACCAATAATACCCCCGACGCTTTCCAGGACGCCTTGGACTCCGTCACCGGTGACGGTGGCGGCACCATCACTCTCACGTCGCCCATCGTGATCGACGATTCCGACGTTGAAACCTTCGATGGCGTCTCCAACGTCGTCGTGACCGGCGGCGGCACAACCTCGCTGTTCATCGTCCAGAACGGAAGCAGCCTTGAGCTGGACAACATGACGCTCGAAAATGGCTCGGCCACCAACGGCGGCGGCATTTTCGTCAGCTCCGACAGCACGCTCCTCTCGTCGAATTGCCTGTTCTTCTCCAACATTGCCCGTGGCTCGAATGGCGTCGATGCGGCCACCAACGGCAATGACGGCTTGTTCCAAGGCGGAAATGGCCACCGAGGCACATCAGGCGAGTCCGCTTATGGCGGCGCGATTTTCAACCTCGGCGATGCCACCTTTTTGAATTGTCAATTTGTGACCAACAGCGCCATCGGCGGCGATGGCGGAATCGGCAGTGACGGCGGCAATGGCGGCACGCGCGGCGGCAATGGCGGCTCCGGCGGCAGCGGCGGCAGCGCGGGCGGCGCGGCCATTTACAACGGCGGCTCAGTGACCCTGGTCAATTCCACTTTTTCCGCCAACCTCGTCCTCGGCGGCGTCGGCGCCGCGGGAGGCGCGGGCGGAGGAGGCGGCATCGCTTCCGGCCTGCCCGGCAATGGCGGCACCGGCGGCATCGCTTCCGGCGCCGCAGTGCTCAATCTCGCAAACAGTACCAATTCCATCTCCGCCTGCACGTTTTCCGGCAACACCGCCCAGGGCGGCGATAGCGCGGATGGCGGCACCGCTTCCGCCGGCACGGGCCAGGGCGGCAGGCCGGGAGGCAATGCTTTCGGTGGTGGAATCGACAACGCCGGTTCCACTTACATCACCAACTCCAGCTTCTTTCAAAACACCGTTTCCGGCGGCAACGGCGGCAATGGCGGCAGCGGCGGCCGCGCCGGCAACGGCGGCAATGGCGGCAACGCCATCGGTGGTGGACTTTACAACGCCGCCAACGTCTGGGTCGTGAATTGCACCTTTTCCATGGGCAGCGCCGTTGGCGGCACCAACGGAGCTCCCGGTTCCGGGGCCGCCGCCGGCCGCAATGGCAGACGCGGCGCCAGCCAGGGCGGCAACATCGCCAACGTCGCGAAAAAGAAAGCGGGCTTGTTCCACTTGGAAAATTCCATTATCGCCACGAATCTTTCCGGCGGCGGCGGTTTTGGCAAAATCACCGACGAAGGCTACAACATTAGCGCCGACAAGAGCATCAAGCTCAAGCAGAGCACGAGCAAAACCCGAACCAATCCGCTCATTGGTCCCCTGGCCGACAACGGCGGCCCCACCGAGACCATGGCGCTCCTCAACAACAGCCCGGCCATCGACCAGATTCCACCCGACCTCGCGCCATCCGTGGACCAGCGCGGCGACCACCGTCCGGAGCCACTGGACGGCCAGAGCGATATCGGCTCCTTCGAACTGAACACCAACACTGTCCGGATTGTCCAGCCGCCGACCAATGCGATCGCCTTCATCGGCAGCAACGTGACCTTCACCGTCGTTGCCCAGGGCACGCCGCCCTTGTTTTATCAGTGGCTTTTTAACGGCAGCACCAACGTCCCGGCCAACGTGACCAACGGTTTCAACGGCAGCTCTTTCACCATCACCAACGTGCAAACGAACAATGCCGGCAGCTTCCAGGTGATCATCACCAACGATTTCAACGCTGTCACCAGCAGCGTCGTCACCCTGACAGTTATTTCGTCCTCGAACTCGCCGCCTATCATTATCGTGCCGCCGCAGAATCAGACCATTACTCAAGGCAGCAATGCCACGTTTAGCGTGACTGCCGAAGGCTCAACTCCGCTATCTTATCAGTGGGCCTTCGCCGGCTCGACCACCACGTATTCAAATATCCTTGGCCAGACCAATGCAACTTTCACCATTACGAACGCGCAACCGGCCAACCAGGGCAATTATCTCGTGACGATCACAAACAATTTTGGATCAACCAACGCCAGCGTTGCGCTTCTGGTAAACTCGACCAATAGTGATGGAGGGCCTCCTCCGTTCCCTGGTGCTTTGCGGCCGGTCACGGGGACGGTTTCGGGGCTCGTTCCCCTGGTGCCGCTCATGGCAACACAGCCGGCAGGAAGCCTATCGCCAACGGTCAATTTTACCTTCCAAACCCGGCCCGACGCCGCCTACGTCATTGAATTCAAAAAATCCTTGTCCGACCCCGCATGGATTCCGATCGCCACCAACATCGGCACTGGCGCCTGGCTGACAAATGAATTGCCCACCACGAATCAGCTCTCCGGCTTCTACCGCGTCCGCACCCAATGAACAACTACTTTCCCTCGCCCTTGGCCAAATTTCTTAACCATTGATGCCGCTGGTCCTTGTCTATCTTCGAGAGCCGCTCGACCTCCACGTAAAATTTTTCCATGTCGTTGCCGTTTAATTCGAGCAGGCGTTGGAACGCCGGGAGAAAATCGAAATAATTCGCGATCGTGTTCAGTTGCGCGTTGTTCAATTCATGCGCAAACCAATCATCATACCCCGAATACCCGCCCCAACTCGCCTTGAGCTGCTGATAATTCTCGCGCAGCTCCGCGAAAACGCGTTCCTTGGCCTCTTTTAATTGCGCGGGCGGCAGCGGAGGCGTTTTGGCTGCTTTCACCTTTCCGTCCTTGTCCAGCGTATCGCCGTAAACCTTCTCCAACTGTTCGCGCGTGCTCATGATCAGATGCACGAATTGATCGTTGCGCTTCAGCGCGCGTTCATATCGCTCAAGCAAATTCGTTTTGCCGGACGCGCGCAGCCAGCGCCGCGCGCCTTCCTGCCCTACCGTGGTGGCATAGGCTTCGTTAAAATCCGTGTCGCCGCGTGCGAACACCCGCGCATGCCCCAGTTCATGAAAGAGCACTTCGGCCAGTTCCGGCTCGCTGCTGTCGATGAAGGTGTTCAGCACCGGATCCTTGAACCAGCCCAGCGTGGAATACGCCTCCACGCCGTCCACATAAACATCGTCTCCTTTTTTCGCGATGGTGGCGGCGTACTTGCGCGCGCCTTTCTCGGAAAAATAACCGCGATATTCCAGGCTGCCCACGAGCGGATACCACCACGTGCGCGGCTGCAACGAAAATTGCGGCGTCGCCTGCACGTTCCAAACCACGTACGCCCGGTGCACGTCCGAGTATTTGCGATAATGGCCGTCCACGGGCAATTTCAATTTATCTTTTGCGAAGGCGCGCAATTGTTCCACGAGTTCGAGTTTCTGGCGCAAGACCGCGGGAGTTTGCGGATCCGCAATCAATTTCGGAATGTCCTTTTCATTCGCGAAAATCTGGAATTGTCCTTTGATCGCCTGCGTGTAATAGCCAATCGTCTGGCAGCCGGAAAACGCCGCCACGGTGACCGCCAACGAAACCGCCAGCGCCACGTTGCGCCGGCGAATTAGTTTTGCCAAAAAAATCATTCCGTTAATGTTGGCAGAATTTGGCCCATTGAAGCGAGGAAAACCACGGGTGAAAAATCCCCCACGTGAGGAGGCTCTGAGAATTCTGGATTTGCAATATGACGAAAGCCTGGAAAACGATTGCGACTCGTCAATCGCAAATCGCAAATCGTAAATTCCGCCAGTCAGTCCAACTTCACCAAATTCGGCTTCGCGCATTCCAGTCCCCAATAATGCGTGATCGATTCGAACAGCCGTTCCACCGCCTGAAAATTCACCGGTTTCACCATGTACGCATTCGCTCCCAATTCATAAGCGCGGTCAATGTCCTGCGGGCGATCCGAGGACGACACAATGACAATCGGGATCCGCCGCAGCGCGCCGTGGTGCTTGATCCACTCCAGCACGTCAAACCCGCTCATGCGCGGCATTTTGATGTCCATGACGATCAGCTTGGGCAGGGGATACGTCTCGCGATCGGCGTATTTGTCCTTGCCCATGAGATAATGCGTGGCTTCTTCGCCGTCGGTGACCACCTGCAGCGGGTTTTCCAAATGAGCCATTTTGATGGCGCGCTTCACCAGGAAGATGTCGTTCAGGTCATCTTCCACCAACAGCACGGTAAATTCTTTGATCTCCATATCACGTTCCGTGTTTGGCACAATGTAGCCGCCCTTGCCGAAATTGCCGCGTGGTAACAGACCCCATACGGCCACTAAATCAATGAGAGTGCCTGCACGGTGGATTGAGTCATGCGCTGGCAAACATCCCGAAGCCTCAAAAGTCCCCCTCTCTCCCAATCGGATGGGAGAGGGCAGGGGCGAGGGTTTGGATCCATGGAAAGGTGGGCCTTCGTGTTAACTGAATTGACGCGAACGATGCGTTTCGATCCCATTACGCGCATTTACTTTCCCCGCTCCGGCTGCTAATTACTTCGCGTGCTGAACGATGCCGCCATCTGGAAATCCCTCAGTGCGCCGAACCGCTTGAGCCTCATCGCGGGCCCGTGCGTCATTGAGAACGAGCCGCTCTGCCTGCGGGTCGCCGAATCGCTTAAAAAAGCCTGCGATAAACTTGGCATTTTTTACGTTTTCAAAGCCAGCTATGATAAAGCCAATCGCACCAGCGGAAAATCCTTTCGCGGCCCGGGCGTGGAAGCCGGCCTGCAAACTCTCGCCAACGTCCGCAAAAAAATCGGCGTCCCAGTGTTGACTGATATTCACACTGAAACCGAAGTTCCCGCCGCCGCCGGTGCTGTGGACGTGTTGCAGATCCCGGCGTTCCTCTGCCGCCAGACCGATTTGATTGCCGCCGCCGCGCGCACCGGCAAAATCGTGAATTTGAAAAAAGGCCAGTTTCTTTCCCCCACGGAAATGGGCCAGGTCGTAGCCAAAGCGCGCAGCTCCGGCGCCAAAAAACTTCTGGTCACCGAACGCGGCACAACTTTCGGCTACAACAACCTCGTCGCGGACATGCGCTCGATTCCCATCATGCGCGCGTTCGGCTTCCCGGTGATTTTTGACGCTACGCATTCCGTGCAATTGCCCGGCGGCGGCGGCGATAAATCCTCCGGCCAGCGTGAATTCGCCCCCGTGCTCGCCCGCTGCGCCCTCACTGCCGGCGCGAACGGAATCTTCATAGAAACGCACCCCCAGCCAGACCGCGCCTTGAGCGACGGCCCGAACATGATTCCTTTGGCGGAAATGCCCCGCCTGCTCCAGCAATTGCTGAAAATCTGGAGGGCCTCCCAGTGAACCGCGTAGCAGCCGACGTAAGGAGGCTCTCAATTTTTTTGCGCGGAAACGATCAGAGCCTCCTTACGGGCGTGTTGCCCAAACGCACGGAGCGCGGCTCTGTGAGCCGCGGCAACATTCCACTTTCGAAAGTTGTCGAATTTCTCCACACGTTTTGCCTCCACACCTTGCTGCGGGTCGCAGACCCGCGCTCCTCTCGATTTGGGCAACACGCCCTTACGTCCGCTGATATAGTTGAAGGTGGCATCCTCAAGCATCCATCCTCTACTTTTGCGGAAGCAACCACATGCTTGTGAAAATCTCCGCCGCCCTGAACAAAAAACTGAAGGCCGTCAAACTCTTCCTCTGCGATGTCGACGGCGTGCTCACCGACGGCACTGTTTACATGGGCGGCGGCGTCGAAACAAAACGCTTTCACATCCGCGACGGCCTCGGGCTTAAATTTCTGCAACTGTATGGAATCCCGGTCGGCTGGGTTTCCCGCCGGCCATCCACTGCCACGCAAGAACGCGCCGACGATCTGAAAATCGATTTTGTTGTGCAGCATAATGGCGGAAAAATTGAGGGAGTTGAGCGCATTTTGCGTCAAACAGGTAAGGATTGGGCAGACATCTGCTACGTCGGCGATGATATTGTGGACATCGCCGTCCTGAAGCGGGCCGGGCTGGCCGTCGCCGTCGGCGATGCCGTGGCGGAAGCCAAGCAGGCCGCCGATTATGTCACGAAAGCGCATGGTGGAAACGGCGCCATTCGCGAAATTGTGGAAATGATTTTAAAAGCACAAAACAAGTGGAAGCTGGTGGTCACTGAATATGCCAACTGAACCCGTGACAAGCCAAAAGCCAGCCTCAAAACCACACCGCGGCATGGTAGGGCGCGTCGCTCCGCGCGCGCCGGTGAAAAGTACTTTGGTATTAGTGCTAGCCTCGAGCGTCGCTCTCTGCATCGCCTTGGCCGCCGATCAAAACCCGCCGCCCAGCACCACTGTCAAAGGCTTCCAGGCGCCGCTCGAATATTTTGATCCGCCGCACGAGTTGCAGATGAAATCCTTCCTCGAAGGCTCGGAAGCCGAACCCGCCGCCGACGGCCTCATCCTCATCCACGACGCGAAATTGAAAACCTTTCGCGTCGATGGCAGCACTGAAATGATCGTCAAAGCGCCGCATTGCATTTTTGATTCGCGCGACCACACCGTCAGTTCGGACGGCCCGTTGCATGTGCAAACCTGGGACGAAAAACGGCTGGTGGACGTGCAAGGCGTCGGATTTTTTTGGCGCGAAACCAATTCCGACCTCATCATCTCGAACCAGCAACGCACGACCATCACCGGTGCATTGACCAATACATTTTCTCCATGAAAACCACTTTAATTTGCGCCGCCGCCTTGGGCCTGGGCTTCGCCCTCGTGGCGCAGACCACGCTCCAGCCCCAGCCGGCCGACGTTCCGGCTTTGTCGGGCAACAACACCAATGGCCCAACCGAAATCACTTCCGAACAGGGCCAGTTTTTCCTGAAGTCCAATGTGTTCGTCTATCGCGGCAACGTGCACGTGGATAATCCGCAAATGAAACTCACCTGCGGACTGCTCACCGTCGAAGCGCCGACCGTCGACGTGGGCCGCTTCAACCGCGCCACCGCCGAGACCAACGTGGTCATCAATTGGTGGGATGAAAAGGGCCTGAACCACGCCACCTCCGACAAAGCCGTTTACACGTACACATTGACGAACATCGCCGAGCCGCCCAAGGAAGATTGGCAAACCAATGCCATCGTCGTGCTGACCGGCCATCCGGTTGTAACCAATTCCCAAATTGTGTATCGATCCGATCCGCTCGTTTGGGACCGCATCCACGACGTCATCACCAGCACGAACTTTCTGGACATGAAAATCATCCAGAACCAGACCAACCGGCCGAGCCTCTTCGACGCGGGCACGCCTAAATCCAGCCCTTCCGCCAAATGAGCGAAGCTGAAGTGAAATCCGAGTTGAAAAATCCCGCGAACGGAGCGATCGCCACCTCCGTCTCGGAAAAATTTCTCCTGTCGACCAGCAATCTGATCAAGTCCTATGGCCAGCGCCGGGTCGTCGATGGCGTGTCCGTGGGCGTTGAACCCGGACAGATCGTTGGCCTTCTCGGTCCGAACGGCGCCGGCAAAACGACGACGTTCAACATGGTCGTGGGCATCGTCAAACCCGACGAGGGCTCGGTGCAATTTGAGAAGCACAACATCACCAGGTTGGCGATGCACAAACGCGCTCGCCTCGGCATTGGCTACCTCACCCAGGAGCCCTCCATTTTCCGCAAGCTCACGGTCGAGCAAAATATCCTCGCGATTTTGGAAACCTGCAAAATCAGCAAGCAGGAACGCGCCGTGCGGCTGAAATATCTGCTCGATGAACTCGACCTTGCGCGCCTTTCCAAAAGCAAAGCCTACACTCTCAGCGGCGGCGAAAAGCGCCGCCTCGAAATCACCCGCGCGCTCGTCACGAGCCCGCGATTGCTGCTCCTGGACGAACCCTTCAGCGGCATCGATCCCATCGCGGTGTACGAAGTCCAAAAAATCATCCGCCGCCTGAAAGAACGCGGCCTGGGCATCCTGATCACCGATCACAACGTCCGCGAAACCCTCAAGCTCGTCGACCGCGCCTACTTGATTCACAAAGGCCAGGTCATCTACGAAGGCGGCGGCCCCGAAATGATCAATGACCCCAAAGCCCGCGAAATTTATCTCGGTCCGGAGTTTAATATGTGAGTTGGTTGAATGAATTAAAATAGTTAAAGCAGTTAAACAGGTTAAAGGGTTAAATCGTTAAAATGGGAAAACCATTTAACTTGTTTAACGGATTTAACCGATTTAACTGACAGAACGAACATGCAAAGAGATACCGTCACCGTCGAGCGGTTCTACACCGACCAGGCCGAAGCGCTCGGATTGAAATTGGTTGCCGGCGCCAATGGCCTGAAACGCATCATCCGCGAACCGACCGTCAATCGCCCGGGATTGGTCATGTCCGGATTCACGCGTTACTTCGCCAACAAGCGTGTGCAGGTCATCGGCAACGCGGAAGCCTATTTCCTAAAGTCACTGCGGCCCGCGGAGCGTGCCCAGCGTTACGACCGGTTTTTCCTGTTCAAAATCCCGTGCGTCGTCTTCAGCCGCAACCTGAAGCCCGACAAAATTTTTCTGAAATGCGCCGAAAAGGCGGACGTGCCCATCTTTCAATGCCCGCTCGTCACGATGAAATTCATCAACCTGGCGACGCTCGCGCTCGAGATGATGTTCGCGCCGCGCGGCACCGAGATGGGCAGCATGGTGGATATCCTCGGCGTTGGCGTCATCATCCGCGGCGAAAGCGGCATCGGCAAAAGCGAAAGCGTCCTCGCGCTGATTGAACGCGGCTACAGTCTGGTGGCCGACGACATCACCAAAGTCACGCTCGTGGATGGCCGCGAAGTCATCGGCACCAGCGCCGAGTTGACGCGCAACCACATGGAAGTGCGCGGCATCGGCATCATCAACGTCGCCGCCATGTTCGGCGTCAAAAGCATCCGCAGCGAAAAACGCGTCGACCTCGTCATCACCTTGAAAGGATGGAACGAAGTCCCGGACGTGGACCGGGTCGGCATGGAACAGGAATACGTCAAAATCCTTGGCGTGGACGTCGCGCACATCACGATTCCCGTTCGGCCCGGCCGCGATTTGGCGCGCCTCATCGAAGTCGCCGCGTACCAGACCAAGCTGAAAATGTCCGGCTACAACCCCGCCAAAGAATTGAACGATCGCCTCATCGCCAAAATGGCCGCGACCCAAAAACTCTAGCCGTAGGAACCGGCTGGAGGAAAGTAGAGCGTCACAAAGTGAATCGGCTCTCGTCCAGCGAACTCGCGTTAGATTGCGGGGCTCACGCATTTAAATGTAGCGCGGCCGTCTCGGCGGCGAGTGTCGGCGGCGTCTCGCCGCCAGGCGTTGAAGCACAATTAAACGGCCATGGATCCTGGCACCGGGACGGTGCCGGAACTCGCAGGCGAGACGTTAAATGCGTGAGCCCTGCGTTAAACGTTGCCGCATCGAAAGGTGGGTCGGGACCCCATATCGGCCCGCTCGTGAAGCGATAGGATTTTGTTTGGATCGTGCGTCAGGAATATGGCTGAACATGCTGTGATATTGCTCGCGGAAGATGAGGAAGATTATGTCTTGCTCGTTAAAAAAGCCTTTTCCGAAGCCAACATTAAAAATCCGCTTTACGTCGTTTCCACGGGGACGGAGGCGATGGCCTATCTCAAAGGCGAAGGCAAATTCGCAAACCGTGCCGAATACCCGCTGCCGGATTTGTTGCTTCTCGATATCAAGCTCCCCGGCTTCAGTGGCTTGGATATCATCAAGTGGGCGAGAGATCAGCCGGGACTTGCGGGCCTTCGCATTGTCGTTCTCACCTCGTCCGATCAACTGAAGGACGTGAATGACGCTTATCGGTTCGGCGCCAATTCATTCTTGATGAAGCCGTATGATTTCCACGACCTGGTTCATTTGAGCAAGGTGGTGGAAGAGTTCTGGCTTTACATGAGCAAAACCCCGGAAAGTTTCCGGCCCGCAAAAAATCAAATGGAGGGGGGCAGCCCAAAAAAAGCTGACGAAAGCCGGGAGACGCAACCAGCAGCGCGCCCTTCCAGTAATCTCGTTAACAGGATTTCCAGCATCCTGATAGTGGAGGACAACCCATTAAACGCGGAATTGGCAACGGATCTTCTTGAGGCCGGCGGTTTTCATGTGCGGCTGGCTGGAACCGCGGAAGCCGGCATACAAATGGCCGGCGAGATATTGCCGGATCTGATCCTGATGGATATCAACCTGCCAGGCATGGATGGCGCGAGCGCCGCGAAAATTTTGAAATCCGATCCGGCAACCCGGCACCTGAGAATTGTGGGCCTGACGGCTCACGCCGTCAGTGGAGGCGTTGGTTCAAACAGCAATTTTGACGGTTATCTGGCCAAGCCGATTGATACGCATACATTCGTCGCGAGCGTCAAAGCTTTTATTGGCGACAAGGCGGGCAAGCGTTAGCCCCAAAATGTAGGAGACGACGCCTGCCCCGCCGTAGTTTCAACGAAGGCGGTAAGAACCCTCGAAACAAGTTCACGCTTTGAACCCTTAAACCCTTCGACACGACATATCAGTGGCTGTATTCGGCGAGAGACGCTGGAACAACTTCTCCCTCTGCCATCGGATGGGCGAGGGCTCGGGTTCAAGAGGAGGTGTCTCTGACTTGGTTCGTTCGGTCGATGAAATTTGAGGCTCGTTACCTCGTCTCCTGCATGCGGATGTGCGTGACATCCGTGGCTTCTCACGTTACAACCGCCTCCGGATGAAAGACCTGACCGACCCGCGCTGGATCAAATTGAAAGGAATTCTGTTTTTGTTCGTTGGCGTGTTGGCGGCGGCGTTGCTGGTGCTGGAAAATCCGACGGTTAAAGTGGGCGTCCTGCTCGCCATTTCGATTTGGTGTTTCTGCCGGTTTTATTATTTCGCGTTTTACGTCATCGAAAAGTACGTGGACCCCGGCTATCGCTTTTCGGGATTGTGCTCGTTTGTGGGTTATCTTTTGAGGAAGAAGAATTAACGCAAAGACGCCAAGGCGCGAAGGACGCGGAGATTTTTGATGATATGAATTTAGGGGAATATCCGAAACGCGGAATGAATTCCGCGCTCCGTTGGCGATTTCGCGTTGAAGCTTATTTCCCGGCTTCGGTGAATTCGTAGATGGTGCCGTCGAAGGACAGGACGTAGAGTTCGCCGCTGCTGTCCTCACTGAAGCTCGGGATGTTGCGGGCGGGATTGCCGGGGACAAGGACGCCGTCCGCGGTCAGCTTGCCGTTTTCATAGCGCAATCCCCAGATGGTGCCCATCTGGAAATCCGCGTAAACGTACACGCCACGCAAATCGGGAAATTTTTTGCCGCGATAAACGTAACCGCCGGTAATGCTGACGCCGATGCCGTGGTTGGGATATTTCGATTCCGGCAACAGGCGCTCGCTGTGGGGATATTCGATGATGGGATCAATTGGCGCGGAGCCGCGAATCTGGTGGTCCGGGCCGCGATGTTGATGAAGCGGATGAAATGCTTCGCGCGCGCTCCAGCCGTAATTGCCGCCTTTTTTGATGATGTCCACTTCCTCCCAGAGGTCCTGGCCGACATCGCCAGCCCACAATTCGCCGGTCTCACGATCGAAACTCATGCGCCAGGGATTGCGGACGCCGTAAGCCCAGATTTCCTGGCGGACGACGTGAGCGTTGTAATCCAAGGGATCGGCTTTGAGGTCCGCTTGTTTGCTGACGTCAACAAACGGATTGTCCTTCGGGATTCCGTAAGGCAATCCGGCGGTGCGGCTATTCACATCGATGCGAATGATTTTGCCGTAAAGGACCTCGAGATTTTGGCCGCCATCTTTCGGATCGTAGCCGGCCCCGCCATCGCCGATGCCGAGATAGAGATAGCCATCCCGGCCAAAAAGCAGCGTGCCGCCGTTGTGGTTCCACCACCGCTTCGCAACGTTCAGCAGGATGCGCTCAGTGGAGGGATCGGCTTTGTCCGGATCGGTTTTGGAAACCTGCCATTCGGCGAGGATGGTGTGTTTGGGCGCGGAAGGATGCGAGTAGAAGATGTAAAATTTGCCATTGGTTTTAAATCCGGGATGAAACGCCAGAGACAGCAGTCCTTCCTCGTTTTCGACGTAAGGGCGGCGATCCGAAATGTCCAGGAACAACTTGGGGTCCGAGCCGCTGCGGTCCGCGGGCAGGATCCAGATGCGTCCGGCTTGTTCGACCAGAAATTGGCGGTGCGTGCCATCGGGGGCTTCGATGAGCGCGACCGGGCGGTCGAATTTCAAATTGGGATAAGCGGGCTTGAGATCCATTTTCGGCAACGCATCCGCGGCGGCGAGATTTCCGGCGAATAAAACCACGGCAGCAAAAACCAGGATGGACCTGACAGTGGGGCGAATCGGTTTCATGAGTGATGCGAGTTATGCCCAACGGTCGCGCCGTGGACAAGGATTTTTTGCATGAAGCAATGAAAAATTTGCACAAAGTGCGCCATAAAAGTGATTTCTGCCGCCGTTTATTCAGATAAGGCGGACAGAACAGAACCTAAACAACGTCTCACTTGGATCGAACCGCTCGTGACCATCGTGATTATCGCCCGGCTGGTTTTGAATCGTACGAGAGTCCTAGAACGGATGTCCAATTGACGCAAAAGTCTGGTGTAATAGCGTTGTGGTTGATGGGAATAAAAATTATGCGATGACCTGACATGAAAATTGAAAAAACCCCCTACCGCGGATCCCTTGCGTTCACATTGATTGAACTGCTGGTCGTGATCGCGATTATCGCCATTCTGGCGGCCATGCTGCTTCCGGCGCTGGCTCGTGCCAAGTCCCGCGCGCAACAGGCGTCGTGCATCAATAACCTCAAACAGCTCGCCCTCGCGAACGTCATGTATTCCAGTGATTTTGGCGGAGTCTTCGTGCAGCCGGCCGCGAATGGCACGCTGTACGCGAGCGGCGAATGGATGGGCGCCATGATGGAGTATTTTGCGAAGTCCACTAATCTGCTGGTGTGCCCGTCCGCGCAGCAGCTTGCGCCGGTCGGTCTGGTTCCGAATGAAATGGGCGTCGGCGGGCAAAATGGCGCCGCAAATTATGCTTATTGGCGCAATCTGACCGGCACTTCCTACGTTAAAGCCATTGCCGCCAGCTACCAATACAACGGCTGGCTCTATACGGAGAATAACGGAGCGGGAGGCTCGGGTGACGGCAAAGACGTGGAGGGTTCACACTCGTGGTTTTATCTCAAGGAATCCAACATGGAAAACCCTGCGAACAGCCCGCTCTTTGTGGATGGGGCCTGGGTGGATGCCTGGCCGACTGAGGTCGATGGTCCGGCGCAGAATTTGTGGTCCGGGAGTTACGGCGCGCACAACAACGAAATGGGCCGGTTCACCATCCTTCGGCATGGCGGGAAGACGGCGCAGGGGCCAATCAGAATCGTATCCTCAGTCCAGTTGCCACCCAGAGGCGGGGTGGATATGGGATTGGCTGACGGCCACGCCGAATTTACGACGCTGCCGCATCTATGGACTTACAATTGGCACCGGTTCTGGGGCAGGGATCAGCCGGTCCGAATGGGCACGCCCCAGCCGTAAGGCAGTTTCAAAAATCGCCTAACGTACCAGCGCGGCTCCGTGAACCGCGCCCGCTGGTGCGAGGCAGTCTATCTGTTTGAGGACTTCCGCGCTCAACTGGACGTTCGCGGCTGCGGCATTTTCCGAGACACGCTCCTTTTTTCGCGAGCCGGGGATTGGCACGATGTCCGGCGCCTGATGCAGCAGCCATGCAAGAGCCAGTTGCGCGGGCGTGATGCCGAGTTTTTCAGCCAAATCCATCAAGGGAGCAAAACGATCGGTATTAGCTTTCAGGTTCTCGCCGGTGTATTTCGGGTTGTGATTGCGGAAATCATCCTTGGCAAGTTGATGGACCGTGCCCGTCAGGAAGCCGCTGCCGAGCGGCGACCAGGGCACCAGCCCGATTCCAAGTTCGCGCAGAGCGGGCAACAAGTCCTGTTCCGGTTCCCGCCGCCACAATGAGTATTCATATTGCACGGCGGCGATGGGATGCGCCGCGTGCGCGCGGCGGACCTGTTCCGCCGTGACGTTGCTGAGGCCGATGTGCCGTACTTTGCCGGCGCGAACGCCGTCGGCCATGGCCAGCACGGTTTCTTCTATCGGCACATCGGGGTCGGGATAGTGCAAGTACCACAAATCAATCTCATCGATGCGAAGCCGTTGAAGGCTGTCATCGAGAGCGCGGCGGGCGTATTCAGGCCGGCCGTTAAGTTTTAGCGAGAATCCCCAGCCAGTGGGGAATTCCGTCCCTTTCTGGCCGGGATCAAAAACAATTCCGAACTTCGTCGCCACCACGCAATCCTTGCGCCGGCCTTTGAGAGCGCGGGCGAGCAGCGTTTCGTTGTGGCCATTGCCGTAAGCATCGGCGGTGTCGATGAGATTGACGCCGATATTGAGCGCGTGACGGAGAGTTTCCACCGCTGCCGTTTCGTCCGTGGCGCCGTAATAGCCTTCGAGCACCATCGCGCCGTAGCCGATGGCGCTGACCTTGGGGCCGTTTTTTCCTAAAACGCGTTCGGGAACCATGGTGGAAGGTAATACGTCAATTTGGGTTCTTAAAGCTCCAAGTCTTTGTCGGTCACGGCGCCGAGGGAGGCGCTGGTCACGTGCGCGGCATATTTCGCGAGGACGCCGCGGGTGTAGCGGGGGGCGGGTTTCTTCCAGGCTTTTTGACGCTTCTTCAATTCGGCGGCGGGGATGGCCAGGGTGATTTCGCGTTTTTCGGCGTCGATGGTGATCGGGTCGCCATTTTTCACGAGGGCGATGGGGCCGCCGAGATAGGCTTCGGGCGTGACGTGGCCAACGACGAAGCCGTGGCTGCCGCCGCTGAACCGGCCATCCGTGATGAGCGCGACTTCCTTGCCGAGGCCTTTGCCCATGATCGCGCTCGTGGGCGAAAGCATTTCGCGCATGCCGGGTCCGCCTTTGGGACCTTCGCTGCGAATCACGATGACGTGGCCGGCTTTGACGGTGCCGTTGAGAATGGCGGCGAGCGCTTTTTCTTCACCTTCGAACACGATGGCTTTGCCGCTGAAATGCAGGCCTTCCTTGCCAGAAATTTTGGCGACGGCGCCTTCGGGCGCGAGATTGCCGCGCAGGATGACGAGGTGGCTGTCTTTTTTGATGGGCTTATCGAACGGCTGGATGATGGTTTGGCCGGCGGGATATGGTCCCACCTCTGCGAGAGTCTCCGCCATGGTCTGGCCGGTGACGGTGAGCGCATCGCCGTGGAGCAGGCCGCGGTCGAGCAATTCCTTCATGAGCGGACGGATGCCGCCGATGGCGACGAGTTCGGACATGAGATGTTTGCCGCTCGGCTTCAAGTCAGCGAGCACGGGAACTCGTTTGCCGATGCGGGTGAAATCGTCGATGGAGAGTTTCACTTTGGCGGCGTGCGCGATGGCGAGCAGGTGCAACACGGCGTTAGTCGAGCCGCCGAGGGCGATGACGACGGTGATGGCGTTCTCGAAGGCTTTTTTGGTGAGGATATCGAGCGGCTTGATGCCTTTGCGGAGCATGTCGACGACGCAGGCGCCGGCGCGGCGGGAGTCATCCATCTTGGCGGGCGAAACGGCGTTTTGCGCGGAACTGTTCGGCAGGCTCATACCGAGCGCTTCGATGGCGCTAGCCATGGTGTTGGCGGTATACATGCCGCCGCAGGAGCCGGGGCCGGGGATGGCGCATTGCTCGACTTGTTGAAATTCCTGGTCGGAAATTTTTTGGTTCGCGTGCGCGCCGATGGCTTCAAAGACCGAGACGACGTCCAGCTTGCGAGTGTCGCCGGTGATGCAGCCGGGGAGAATGGTGCCGCCGTAAACGAACACAGCCGCGCGGTTCATGCGCGCGATGGCCATGAGTGCACCGGGCATGTTTTTATCGCAACCGCCGATGGCCACGTAGCCATCCATGCCGGCGGCGCCGACGACGGTTTCGATGGAGTCGGCGATGACTTCGCGCGAGACGAGCGAGTATTTCATGCCTTCGCTGCCCATGGAGATGCCATCGGAGACGGTGATGGTGTTGAAGACGATGGCTTTGCCGCCGTTTTCATTGGCGCCTTTCTCGGCTTCGAGGGCGAGCTTGTCGATGTGCATGTTGCACGGGGTGACGTGGCTCCAGGTGGAAGCGACGCCGATGATGGGCTTCGAAAAATCTTCGGACTTGAAACCGACGGGATACAGCATGGCGCGCGCGGCGGCGCGTTCGGGGCCGTCCACGAGCTGGCTGGAATAGGGACGGAGGGGGTCGCATGTTCCGTGTTCCGTGTTTCGTGATTTGGCGGGCGATTTCGTTTTCATCAGACGGGTAGTTTTGTCGGAAACGGCGGGGATGACAAGCGCGGCGATAATCGCTCATAGGTCCTCCTACTCTGTTTTCTTTTGTTTCCCTCTATGAGAGATGGCTGCGATTACTTTTTCAAAATTTTTCCCCAATCGCCTTCTTCGGGTTCGATTTCGATGCGGCCACCGGGTTGGGACGAGGTTTTTTCGGGGACAACTGGCGTCTTGGTTTTCGCGGCGGCCGGCATCGGCGAAAGATGCGGAACTTCGCCGGCCGGTTCGGTGTCGGGGGCTTCGGCGGGCTCGCTGGGCAGGTGCCATTTTTTGCGATTTTGGAGCCAGGTGCGATAGCGCTGGAGGGTCCACATGCTGTGGTCGGCGCCGGTTTCCAGGGCGGAAGCGATTTTGAAAAATTCTCGGGTGCGGACGAAATTTTTCACGGCGTGCGTGGCGACGAGTACTTCGCATTCGGGCACGCGCATGTTCAGGTCGTTGCGGAAGACGAGCCGTTGCGAGATGACGGCGATGAGGCAATCGGCCAGTTGCGCGCAGACGCTGGACTGGATTTCCGCGGGAAAGGCGGAGGCGATTCGCTGGAGCGCTTCGGCGCAGCTGGAGGAATGGACGGTGGCCAGGACGAGATGGCCGGTTTCGGAGGCATTCAAGGTGAGCCGCATGGTTTCCGGTTCGCGCATTTCGCCGACCATCAGCACGTCGGGATCTTCGCGCAAGGCATCAAGCAGCGCCTGCTCGAAGCTGGGGGTGTCGCGGCCGACTTCGCGCTGGCGGATGTAGGAGCGGCGCGGGCGGAAGGTGTATTCGATCGGGTTCTCGATGGTCACGATGTGGCGCGTGTCGGCCAGGTTGATTTCCTGGATCAAGGCGGCGAGGGTCGAGGATTTTCCGGAACCGGTCGGGCCGCTGATGAGAATCAGGCCGTGCGGGTGCGCGATAAATTTTTTGAAATCGGGATGCAGATTGAGCGTTTCAATCGTGGCCTGGAACGAGGCGAGCAGGCGAATGGCGAAGCCGATGCCGCGCGAGGTTTGGAGAATGTTGATGCGGCAACGGACGCCGGCAATGGTTTTGGAGAGGTCGGCGGAGCGGCGTTCGAGAAATGGCTGCCATTGCTCGCCGAGAATTTCCTGGGCGAAGTTGGCGAGGGTTTGCGGTGCGATGGGTTCGCCGGCGGTGCGCAGCGTGCCGCGGATGCGCAAGGCGGCGGGCAGGCCGGCTTCGAGGTGGAGATCGCTGGCGCCCTGATGACGGGCGCTGGCGATGAGGGTTTCAAGGTCCATGGGTTGAGCTTAGCTCAGTATTTTTAAACACGAAATGGGGTGGGAAGTTGCGCGGGTTTGTAGCTGCTGAAGCAACGGGGTGGTTCTGTGTCCGCCTCCTCACGTCGGCTACACGGAAAATGGCGGCGCTCTGCCGAAACGCCGCTACGTTGGACTGGCCGGCGGGACGCGGGCGCTCCCAGGAAGGCGGCGCGGCAGCGCCAGTCTGCCATTTATTTGCCGAGGGCTTGGACGAATTTTTCAATCCGGTCCAGGCCTTTTTCGATGTTCGCCATGCTGGTGGCGTAGCTGATGCGCAAATAATCGTCGGCGCCGAAGGCGATGCCGGGGACGGCGGCGACTTTTTGCTGTTCGAGGAGCTTGGCGCAGAACTCAGAGGATTTCAGGCCGGTCTGGCCGATGTTCGGGAACAAATAGAACGCGCCTTTGGCGTTCACGCAGGAGATGCCGGGGATGCTGTTCAGTTTTTGGTGGGCGAACTCGCGGCGTTTGGCGAATTCAGCGAGCCATTTCGGCAAATGATCCTGAGGGCCGGTCAGCGCAGCCACGCCGCCTTTTTGCGCGAATGAACACGGGTTGCTTGTGCTGTGACTTTGGATGGCGTTGATGGCTTTGGCGATCGGCTCCGGGGCGGCGCACCAGCCGAGGCGCCAGCCGGTCATGCTCCAGGCTTTGGCGAAGCCGTGCACGATGATGGTGTGCTCGAAATGCGCGGGTGAGAAGCTCGCGACGCTTTTCACTTTCGCGCCATCGTAAAGCAGGTGCTCGTAAATTTCGTCGCTCATGATGAGGACGTTTTTTTCGACGCAGATATCGCCGAGGGCTTTGATTTCCTCAGGCGTATAGACGCTCCCGGTCGGGTTGCTGGGCGAATTCAGGATGAAGAGGCGCGTGCGCGGAGTGATGGCGGCGCGGAGTTGTTGCGGCGTGACTTTGAATTCGGTTTTGTCGCTGGTCTCAATGATGACCGGAGTGGCGCCGGCGAGTTTGGCCATTTCCGGGTAGCTCAGCCAGTAGGGCGCGGGGATGACGACTTCATCGCCTTCTTCGCAGGTGGCGAGGATGACGTTGTAGCAGGAATGTTTGCCGCCGCAGGAAACGATGATTTGCGAGGGCCTGTAGGTGAGGCCGTTTTCGTTTTTATGTTTGTCGGCGATGGCCTGGCGCAATTCGGGGATGCCGGCGGCGGGCGTGTATTTGGTGAACCCGGCGGCGAGGGCCTTGGCGGCGGCGTCCTTGATGTGCTGCGGCGTGTCGAAATCCGGTTCCCCCGCGCCGAAGCCGACAACATCTTCGCCCGCGGCTTTCATGGCTTTGGCCTTGGAATCAATGGCCAGCGTGAGCGACGGGCTGAGCGAGGCGGCGCGTTTGGAAATTTTGTAATTCATATCGAGCGTGGAAGATACGAAGGGGGCGGGGGAGCGCAAGTGAAATGCCGCGCGGTGGAGTTGGGTTACTCACAAAGGTCAACCGCAGATGAACGCAGATGAACGCAGATGGCGGCAAATCCGAAAACCGAAAAATCCGAAGGCCGAAAGAAGCCCGAAGTCCGAAATTGCTGGGGGCGCTCGGCCAGCCTTGGGCTTTCGGATTTCTTTCGGATTTCGGCTTTCGAGCTTCGGGTTTGGGAAGTAGCTTATTGGGAAACCGAAAATGAAACGGCTGCTTCCAATCGTCGTTTTGGCGGGCTTATTGAATTGCGTGAACGGATTTGGGATCACGGCGCGCGAGCTTTTGGCGTCGCCGTGGCAGCGGCAGAGGGATATGGCGGCGAGGGTGATGCAGAATACGTATAAGCCCATTCCGCGAACGAAGTGGGATGCGCTCATGAATTCCTTGAAGCCCGGGACGAAGGCGTCCGTAGCGCAAGAGTTGCTTCGGTCGGTGGATGCCGTGCCGATGGAGGTCACGAATAGCGCGTTTGGTTACAATTTTCGGCTGGATGATTTATGGGTGTTGCGTTGTTCCTTTACCAATTCGCCGAGCGGAAAGTCCGAGCCGGCGCTCCAGGAAGCCAGGCTTGACGAGGACCTTAAAGATGTTTGGGTGGAGGTGCCTTCGGATTTTACGGGAGTGTGGACGACGTATTGGGCGAACGGCCAGCCGAGCCATCGAATTGAAGCTGAGAATGGAAGATTCGAAGGCGCGGTCACGACTTTTTTCCCCAGTGGCGCGAAAAATGTTGTGGCTTTTTATCACAACGGCGTTCGGGATGGCGAGGTAACGGAGTATTATGAATCGGGTGCGATCAAGTCCAAAGGCGAATTCAGCGCGGGGCGGCAGGTGGGCAAGTGGGTTTCATTCTTTGAAGATGGGGCGGTGGAATCGGAAACAAATCGGGGGGTGCGATAACCGGAGGGAAGGAACGAGCGTCCAAGCACCAAGCTGCGTTAAAGAAGCGTCCAAGCACCAACATCCAAGCTCCAGAGAAATTCCAAGTTCCAAGTTCCAAAAATGTGGGCCGTTTGGTGCTTGGACGCTTCGTTTCTGGGAGAAAAATCAGGGCTCGACGGAGTCTCGCCCCACCATGTGACGATTAATTTCCGCCCGCGCCTTTGATGCAGTCTTGGAGACGGCGGAGGTCAGCCAGATCGTCGGAGTTGAGTGTGGGACTGCCGGCGCTGCGGCCATTTTTGGCGACTTTCCATTTCCAGGTTTCGGCGTGGCCGTCGGCGAAGGTGAGATTGCAACTGGTGGTGTCATGGCGGCTGGCGGGGATGTCGAGCCACCAGTCCTGAAAGAAAGTGCCGATGGGTTCGACGCCAAACGTGGGGTCGGTGATTTCATCGGCGTCGGTATCGATGAACACGAATAACCGGGAGGGGCTTGGAATTTCAACTTCCTTCACAAAATGGTTGGGGTCGTTCGTGCAATCGATGCAGTTGCTCATGTTGTAGCTGCGATTGCGCAACAGGCCCGGGTAACCATTGACGGTGGAGGTGTCCGCGGGGCAATGATAAATGGCCGGGTTTTGGTTGTAATAAAAGAGCAGGGAGTTGGTGTCACTGATGGGATTGGGATCGGATGGCGCGAGGGAACGGCACCAACTGATGTCGCTGTCGCCAAGCACGGGAGGGAGGGTGGTCCCCATTGAGACATAGTAGACGAAATTGTTCGGCGGGAGTCTGCCTTCGTTGTCGTGCGTGTACATGTGCCAGCACAATTGCAATTGGCGGAGGTGATCGATGCAATCGATGGTGCGGGCGCGGGCTTTGGTTTTGCTCAAAGCCGGCAACAGCAGGCTGGCGAGGATGGCAATGATGGCGATGACGACGAGCAGTTCAATGAGGGTGAATCCGCGTTGCGTTGCCGGTGGAGAGCCCAAGGCGTTCGTGGGGAGTGTCAGGGAATCGCGCGACTGAAGCACATCCGGGTTCATTGCAGCTTCTACGATTGGGTGGCGGAGCAAATGATAACACACGGCGGGAAGTTCGTCACGAGTTAAAACCGAAAATGAAATCCGAATGCCGAAAGAAAGTTGTGGCGGCGGCTGGGAAGTCGCCGGAATCGGCGGACGGAAATGTCGGCGCTGCGATGGAAGGATGGCGGCACTGTTATTGAGATGCTGAAACTGCGGATTTGTTCCGGCTGATGATTACGACGGCGGTCTGCTGATGCGCCAAAATGGCGGCGGTCACAGACCGCCGCTACAGAATCAGTCGGTGATTAGATCGAGGGCGGTGATGCCGTGGGGGCCGAGTTCCCAGCGGGAACCGCGTTGCACGACAAGTCGGCGGCAGGGATTTTTCTTTTCCTCGGCTTCGTTGACGGAGAGAAGCTGGTATTTGGCTTTGCCTTTGATCTCGGAGGCGGCGCGCGGGATGAGTTCGAAGGGGACGGCATTATAATTCAAGGCGATCTCGTAGCCGGCGACGCCTTCTTTTTCGGCGACGGGGTTGGGGCGGACGAGCAATGGGTAGCGTTTCAGCCAGGGAAAATCCGTTTTGCGGACCATCACGCGGCAGAGTGCGGTCTGGTTGCGGACGAAGTTCAGGATGCTGAAAGTGGCGCCGGTCGTGTCGTGCTCGCCCATCAGGATCAGGCGCGGGTCGAGGCCGAGGAGGTTTTGGCCGTTCCATTCGCCGTGGTCGTTTCGTTCGTGGGGAAAATGTTTCTTGTACCAGACGGAGAAATGGTCGTTCGCGAGCAAATTGATTTCGAAATGAACGTGCGCGCGGTCTTTGGTGATGCGTTCAGCGGTGTTCGAAGTGTGGCCCATGGTGGCGATGACTTCGCCGCCTTTTACTTGCTCGCCAACTTTCAGGCCCGCCCGCATGGCGCTGAGGTGCGCGTAGAGGGAAAAGATATCCAGGCCTTCGATGCGATGATGGATGACGATGTAATTGCCGTAATTGGAAAGCGACGGCCTCATGTTGATGTAGACGACAGTGCCGTCCGCGGTGGCCATGACGGGGTCGGTGGGTTCGCCGTGTCGGTCGCGTTGCTGGCACCGAATATCGAGGCCTTCGTGCATTTGCCAGCCTTCGGTGCGAACGCAGCCGAAACAGCCGCTGGTCCAGGTTTTGCCGACGGTGGGGACGAAGAATTTTTCGCCGCCGCCATCGGCGTCATACAGGGTGTGGTTGGCGGTGGGGAAGGCGAAGGGTTGCTGCGCAAAAGCTCCAAGCGTCCCAAATACAAATACGAGGAAAGCTCCAAGCGTCCAAGCACCAAGCTCCAGAGAAGATCCAAACTTCAAGCTCCAATGGCGTCGTGGCCGAATCTTGGATCGAGTGCGAGTTTTCTGCTTCAAACTATTCATTTTCGATACATGGCTGCGAAGATCAGGTGCGGTTCTTTTGCTTTGCGGTAGAGTTTTCGGGCATCGTCGGCGAGGGAAGGTTCGGAGGCGGCGATCATGCGGAGGAAGAATTTTGTCTCCGTGGATTCTTTAACACAGCGGCCGATGCTATATTTAAAATCTTTCTTCGAAATTCCTTCGTTCGCTTCGCAATAATTTGCACCGACACTGGTTCCACAGCCGATCAATTGATCGATGAGCCGGTTGTTCACCGGAGATTGCGGCATCTTTTTGCAAAACCGAATCAGCGCCTCGCCAAATTGCGCGGTCCGTTCTTCGAGGTCAAAGGCGTGCCGCTGCTGGCCGTTCCCATTGGATGATTCTCTTAATTCCCATGGCTCCGATGGAGCATCGGGATAAGTGATCGAAGCCGCAGTTTTTGAGGCTTGGTCCCTGGAGCTTCTCTGGAGCTTGGTCATTGGACGCTTGGAGCTTTAATTCTCTGGAATTTGGAGCTTCATTGTGAAGCAATGGCTACCATCTTTCGTTGGATTCGTTTTGTTTGGCGACATTGTTCAGCCCGGTCACGATTTCGTCGGCTTCCTCGCGGGAGCAGTCGGGGGTGAATTGGAGGATGCCGGCGGAGTTGACGCGCTTGAATTCCGGAGCAGCGAGCCAGCGGGCGTTTTTTCCTTTTTCACCGAACTGGCTGAAGATAGCGTAGTGTTTGCCGGGATTGGATGCGGAATACTCCTGCAACAGCCACGTGCCCTGGCGATTCAATTGAACGAAAATATCGAAGCCGCCGCTGGGGAAGTCCAACACGCGCGCGGACGCCACATGAGCTTCGGTGAGGAACGGTTCCTTTTCGACCTGGATATACACCGGCGAGGCCCGGTAAATCGGCACTTTCTGCTCGCGCGAGGGATCTTCGGCTTCGGTTTCGACATGCACGCGGAAGGTGGCGAGTAGTTTGTCCTTGTCATTTGAGCGCGTGCGGCAGCCGCAGGCGCCGAGGACAATCAGCGCGGACATTAAATAGATGTTGAATCGGCCACGGCCAGTTATCATAGTATCTCACACGAAATCGGATTGCGGAACGAATGTAAAGAACTATGAGCAAGCAATACAACAAAGCGATTAAACGGAAACGCCGGGAAAGTTATTTGAAGCGGAAGAATGCGGCGGCCAACGCGAAGGCGAAAAAGCCGGCCGCGGCGACGTCTTGAAAGATGTTTCCAAAAAAATGGAGCCGCCCGCGAGGGCGGCTTTTTATTTTTGGCGTTGTCTTTTGCCTCTTAATCCTGTTTGACCCTGGCGCGATAGAACCGCTTGCTGACAGGCGCCGTGGAATCCAGAAACGGCATCCGGGAATTCGTGCACGTGAGCGTGGCCAGGTCATTCCAGTCGGACAGGTTGGTTGAAGTTTGGAAAATATAATCCCAGCCCAGGTCCCCATAAAAGGAGGCGTGAAAACTTCCGTCTGCATCAACCCGGCTTTCGCCAAAAGCCGGCGTATCGCGCACCACCGCCACCGAATGATCGGCGCCGACGGCGATGGACAATGCGTTCCCAAAATTTGCCGGGAAGGGCATTTGTCCAAAGTCTGCCCATCCCCACCCGACCACACTGCCGTCCCGCTGCAGGGCAAGCGTATGTTCTGAATCACACCAGGAGGCGACGGCGACAACGTTGCTCAGCCCGGCCGGAAGATCGATTTCACCGTCTGTGTCGTCTCCCCAGGCAACCACGGTGCCGTCACTTTTCACGGCGACGGAGTATTGGGAACCGGCCGCGATGACAGACCCGATCCGGACAAAAGCCACAGTTAAACTTGTCCACATATGGGGTGTTCACCGTAGACGCGGTGTGAATAAGCCGATTTTACAAGTGTGAAATCGCCTTTGTTTATTGGAGGAATTCAGTTGTTCACACCTCATTCACCGGCCTTTTTTGGTGAATAAGCTGTGCATATCAATTCGTTGTTGGAATTGGGTTTTTGGGTATGATGTTCGCAGTTCATTGAAAGAACTGAGATGGACGGTGGCGGTCAACAGATCGAGGCCGAAAGTCTCAAGGATAATCCCAGGTAACTGGGGAAAGGCAGAGCCAGGCTGGTTGGCTCGGCCCCTCTAACGCGGATCGAAAGATTCGGCCCGCGGAGGCAGCATTCACCAGTTCCTCTGACATGTTCGCGCGTGTCAGTAACGCGAAAAAGGAACTTGGCGGCCAGGAGCGATGAGAAACCGTTCCGAGCCGGATCAAGTAGCTCAAGGGAGTTTCGAACTTGAGTGAATCGCAGTTACCCAGAGGGTAAACGGTTGCTACTGTGCATCAGCACGGGCGGATGACTCTGGCGGTTCCGCGAACAAAAGCGCGGGGTCAGCCAAATGAAAGAAGCCGAAAGGCGTGACAAAGTGAGCATCCGAACCGGGAAGGACACCGGGTCCAGGCAAGATCCGAGAAAACCTTCCGAAATGCCAGCGATGTGAAAAACGCACCGCCGGCCTGAGAACGAAATGCAACCTGAGAGAGAAGAGGCGAGACCCGTGGCACTGGGCGAACGTTCCGACACAATCGGAAGCCGACCCGGCGCTAAGAGGTAAAGACGCGGAAAAGAATTCGCAGACGTGTCTAGACCTGGTTTGTAAGCCGGTGGCGCAACCACCAGCTCAAGCAAGCTGAAAAGCCTCACTCGAAATTCAGCGCTCGCAAGACGCTGGACGGCCCTGCTACGAGGCCGAAGACTCCGCTTGCCGTGGAGAATAGCGTCGGGAAGCTGGCAGCCCCCAAAAGGGCGCGCCTAATAGCCAGCGCGGGAAAGAGAGCATGGCGAACTCCCATCCCCCGATTTGTCCCTGCTTGACCGTGAGGTCGGGCGGGGACTTTTCGTTTTTATTGATCGTCCTCGTTCTTCGTTCTCGTTCGCGAATAAAGATCGAGGACGAGAAGGACGGACGAGGACGAACAAAGGGTTTTCGAGCGGCGCGCATGGAGTGACGCGCCCGGCCTTCCGTCACGGGACATTTCTCAATTCGAGAGGCGGTAGAACCGTCGGGGCAGATTGCCGGGGGCATCGAAGAAGTCGCCTCCGAGGCCGGGGAATGTGTTGGTTTCGAGCGGTTGCCAGAACATCAAATTCGTGGATGCTTCCAGAATGTAAGGGAGATTGGGGCTGCCATTGAACCGCAACTGGAGTTGACCGTTGGGCAGAGGGCGTGCCCATTGAAACTGCCCCGTGGGACCGTAGGTGAATTTGTAAAGCTGCCGGCGGGTGAGGCAATATAGCGCACCGTCGGGGCTGACCTGGAGTGACACGGGAGCACTGACTCGGGCGAGGAAATTCGTGACGACGTTGTTGGTGTCCATTCGCTGTATCCAGCCTCCGCAGTAATCCGCAAAAAAATAGTTCCCCAAATATTCGGGCGGGAATTGCGGCTGGGGCGGATCATAAAACGCAGCTCCGACGATTGCGCAGCCATTGGTGTGAGTGTAGGCGAAAAGCGGATTTTGATACGTCAAGTTGGTCGGGCCTTCGGCAAATGGCCAGCCGTAATTGGCTCCGCTGAGGCCGAGATTGATCTCTTCCCAGGTATTTTCGCCGACATCGTTGATGAGCATGCGGCCGGTTCCCGGTTGGAACGCAAACGAAAAGGGATTCCGCAGGCCGAGCGTCCAGATGGCGCGATTGGAGCCGCTGGCGGTGGAGTAAAACGGGTTATCGGAGGGAATGCTGCCGTCGGAATTGATGCGAACGATTTTCCCGAGGAGATTGGTCATGGTTTGGGCATTTTGCCGAAAAAGGTTGTCGCCGACGGCAATGTACAGTTTTCCATCGGGGCCGAAGTGGATGGCGCCACCATTGTGGTTGCTGGTCGAAGCCACTGGATTCAGGTCGAGCACGATGTATTCGCTGCCCGGCACGATGGTGTTCCCATCGGCCGTGAAACGGCTGACTCGGTTGTGGAGATAGGGCGTGGTAGTGGTGTAGTAGAGATAGAAATAGTGGTTGGCCGAGAAGCCGGGGTCAAAGGCCAAACCCAGCAAGCCATCTTCCGTTCCTTCCGAAGCGACGGAATAGGCCGGAATTTGGGCGAATGGTTCCGGCAATAAAGTGTCATTGGACAAGACTAGCATTTGCCCTTGCTGTTGGCAGACGAAAAGGCGGCCGTCAGGAGCGAATTCCATGGTGGATGCGTAGGTCAAGTTGGTCGCCAAAACAGTGGCGGCGAAGCCGGGCGGAAGCACCAGGGTGTCATCGTCAACAATGAGTTCGTGAAGTTGGTTCGTCGCCAGCGTGGCATTCACGGGCTGGGCGAGGTTCACGAAGAAATCCCGGTTCGTTTGCTGCAAAATATTTCCGAGGATGGTGAGGGAAAGATGCTGGGTGGCAGTTCCCGGCGGGAAGACGAGCTGCGTATTGGTGGCCAGGTAATCCACGCCTTGCACTGCGAGGCCATCGGCGGTGGAGTAATTGATCGATACGGGAGCCGCGCTTGGAGCGGAGAGCCAGATGTCTTGTGACACGATGTTGGTCGTAGTTCCTTCGTCGAAATAAGAGTTTTGCGCCAGGATGGTGGGCAGATAATTCGCGTCCAGAATCCATCCTGTGGCCGTATCGCGGGCGGCGCTCAAGGCGAAAATTCTGACCAGGAACGAGAGCGGGCTGGTGTTGGTTGTTCCTAGCACGGGGATGTTTACAAAGACGTTGGTCGCGCCTGGGGGGATGGTCGCGGTGCCGTTTAGCGGCAAATAATCCACGTGGCCCTGGGCGGTGCCGTCGAAGCACTCGTAGTTACCCTGTTGAGTGTCTGGGCGCGGTTCGTCGATGGACAATTCAAACGAGATGAAGTTCGTGACGCCATTGGTTCTGACAACGGAACCATCCGCAATGGACCATAAGGGTGGCACGGAGAGAAACGCCGGGCCAATGCAGGCATTCGTGTCGTCATTGCTGACGCAGACGGAATAGTTTCCCTGATCGGCGTAGTGAATATTGGTGAGGACCAGGTCGAGGTTCGTCGCGCCCGGGATGAGGGCGTTGTTAAAGAACCACTCGTAATGAACTGGCAAGAGAGAATTCACCAGCGGCCTGAAGCCGGCCTTTCGGGCGTTATAGTCAATGTAAGGTTCCAGCTGGAACGAGCCATTCATCGGCGTGACGGTTAGCGAAGCCACAGAGCTGGTCGCGGATCCGAAATCGTTGCTCGCCACGAGAAAATAATTTCCGGCGGCGCTGATGTGGGCGTTCGTAAACTGCAGCGAGGCGTTGGTGCCCGGGGGCACGGGCGAGTTATTGAAGAACCATTGGTAATGTTCGGGCGTGGCTGATTCGGCGGCCGCGGCAAAGCCGGCGATGTCTCCCGAAAGGATGGATTGATTGGTGGGCTGGCTCCGGAACACCGGCCAGGGCACGGCCGCGAAGGTGGTGAACTGGCCTGCGGCAATGGTCGCGACGTTGGTGAGGCCGGAAGGGAAAAGCAAGCCGGGCGCGCCTGGTTGGCCCCAGCCGACAACGACTCCGTTCGTGGTCCTAACGACGACGTGGGCATCGCCGACGGCGATTTGCGCGATGCCGGCGGGCAGCGAATCGGGGACCGAAGAAAACGAGGCGATCTGCCCCCATTGCCAGATTTGACCATCACGCGTGAGCGCGACGCTGCTCTGAAAGCCCGCGGCGATCATGACGACGTTGGTGAGTCCCGGGGGCACGTTGGTTTGTCCGAAATCATTGGCGCCCCAGGCGACGAGGGTGCCGTCGCTTTTCAAGGCAAGCGCGTGGGAATCTCCCGCAGCGATGGCGGTGATATTCTTTAGGCGCCGGGGCACCTTTGTCGCCGGGGCGTTGGAACCCCAGGCGGTGATGGTTCCATCTTTGTGCAAGGCGAGGCTGAAGTCATTGCCGGCAGCAATGGCGATGACGTTTTTGAGAGCCAATCGTTTGGGAGTTCCCTGGCCGTACTGGGCGACGGTTCCTTTGGCGGTCAGCGCCAGGCTGTGGTAGGAGCCCGCTGCGATGGCGACAATGTTCGTCAGCACCGGGGTGAATTGTCCGTGATCATCGGAACCCCACGTTACCGTCGTGTGGTCTGACCGCAACGCGAGCATGTGCGCTGCGCCGGAGCTGATGGCAATGATATTGGTGGCATAGTTGGGGAACTCGAACCGAGTTGTTCCCGAGGGAATGCCAAAACCGACGATCGCTCCCTCGGTCGGGGCTTGCGCGGGGCAGGAAATTGCCAGCGTGGCGGCGATGAAGAATAACCAGAATCCCGGAAACTTATTCTCCACAAATCTCATTTCAGATGGGCGGATGATGCACCACGACCGAATGTGTGGCAAGCGCAGGCGAGGATGCCGAGGCTACTGACGCCCACATTGCGGGATCGCGCGAGGCTCACCGTTCCGCCGGATAAAAATGCTTGCCTGATTCGTGCTTCGGACTCAAATTCAACGGATAGTTACCTTTTGTCACCAATAAATCTATATCTTTATGGGACGCATCTATAACAACATCGTCGAGACTGTCGGCCGCACGCCGCTGGTCAAATTGAACAAAGTCACCGCCGGTCTTCCGGCCACCATTTTGCTGAAGTGCGAATTTTTCAATCCGCTCAGCAGCGTGAAGGACCGCATTGGCATGGCCATGATCGAAGATGCGGAAAAACGCGGCGTGCTGAAGAAAGACACCGTGATCATCGAGCCGACCAGCGGCAATACCGGCATTGCGCTGGCGTTCGTGGCGGCGGCCAAGGGTTACAAGATCATTTTGACGATGCCGGAGACGATGTCGCTCGAACGCCGCACGTTGCTCGCCATGCTCGGCGCCAAGCTGGTCCTCACGCCCGGCACCGAAGGCATGAAGGGCGCGATTGCCAAGGCGGAACAACTCTCGAAGGAAACGCCGAATTCCTGGATCCCGCAGCAGTTCGACAATCCGGCCAACGTGGAAATCCATAAGAAAACCACGGCGGAGGAAATTTGGAACGATACCGACGGCAAGGTGGACATCGTCGTTGCCGGCGTCGGCACGGGCGGCACGATCACGGGCTGCGTGGAAGTCATCAAGCCGCGCAAACCGTCCTTCCAGGCCTATGCGGTGGATCCGAAGGATTCGCCGGTGATCGCGCAGACGTTGCAGGGCCAGCCTTTGAAGCCGGGTCCGCATAAAATCCAGGGCCTTGGCGCGGGATTCATTCCCAAGAATCTTCACCTGAAGGACGCGAGCGGAAAAAACCAGATTGTGGAATCTCTTTTGGTTTCCAACGACGACGCGTTTGCGATGGCGCGCCGGCTCGCGAAGGAAGAGGGAATTTTGTGCGGCATTTCTTCCGGCGCCAACGTGGTGGCGGCGATTGAATTGGCCAAGCGGCCGGAGAACAAGGGCAAGCTGATTGTGACGGTTGCGCCTTCGACCGGAGAACGTTATCTCAGCACGCCGCTCGCGGCGGAAGCCCGCGCCGAAGTCGGGGGCTGATTCCTGCCAGTCAATACTATACCCAGGGCAGTTGTATATCATCGGCGTCAACACGCCGGTGAAACATTATCGGCAGAGCTTTGTCTATACGGAGAGACATTGGCGAGACACTCCAATGTCACTATTATGAATGCTCGCGTCTTTATTTCTGCTGCCGCACTGGCCCTCGTATTGGGTTGTTCCGATAAACAGCAGGAATCCGGGCAATATTTCCATCGGGGAGATGACGAAATAAGAAGTGGAAAATCGGCGGAAGCCATCGCTGATTACGATCAGGCCATCCAGCTCAATCCGAAGTTTGCCGATGCTTACAATCAACGAGGCTTGGCGAAGAAGTTCAAAGGCGATGTTGATGGCGCGATTGCAGATTATAGCAAAGCCATTGAGCTGAATCCGAAGTTCGCGCTGGCTTACTGCTATCGAGGGATTGCCAGGATTAAGAACAATGATTCCCAAGGAGCTTTAGCCGATTACGATCAAGCCATTGCGCTGGACCCAAAACTGGCGCTTGCCTTCAATGCCCGAGGCAACTGGAAGATAGATAATGGAGACCTGGATGGGGCCATCGCCGATTTCAATCAGGCGATTCGATTGAATCCGAATGTGGCGCTTTATTACAACAATCGCGGCCGTGCGAAGGAGAAAAAAGGTGATCCTCAGGGAGCTGCGGCCGATCATAATGAAGCGACGAAACTAAAAGGTCGTTAAGCGACTTTGCGATTTCGAATCCTGCACACGATGCGTACCGCTATTCCAAAGCGGCGGCCCTCTGGCGCTTTTTAAGAGCCTCCCGATTTTCAGTTGTTCACAAATTCCTTCACGAATTGGCGGGAGGGAATCAAGGCAAAATTCAGCGGCGCTCACAGAGCGCCGCTACATGATGTTGAATAGGAGGCGCGTTCGGATATCATCCGACGCGCTGCCGATTAATAATTCGTAGGCGCCGGCCTCGACCACGTAGCGCTTTTCCTGCGTATCCCAGTAGCGGAATTGTTCTACCGGAATTTCCAGGCCGACGTTCGCGCTCTGTTTCTTTGCGATGTGGACGCGCGCGAATCCGCAGAGGGACAGCTTGGGTTGCGGCACTTTGGAATCCACGTGACGGAAATAGACCTGCGCGACTTCATCGCCATCGCGAGAGCCGGTGTTCTTGATCACAAATGAAAGATGCAGCGTATCGCCGGCTCGGAGCTTGGTGGAACTCAAGTGAGGTTTGCCATAGCTGAAGCGTGTGTAACTCAGGCCGTGGCCAAAGGCGAATTCCGGCTTGCCGTTGAAGTAACGATAGGTGCGATTGGACATGGAATAATCTTCGAAGGCCGGCAAATCTTGAGTGGATGCGTAGAACGTGACGGGCAGCCGGCCGGCGGGGTTGGCGTCGCCGAACAGCACGTCTGCCACGGCTTCGCCGCCGGCTTCGCCGGGATACCACGCCTGGAGAATCGCGGGCAGGTTCGCGACAGCCCACGGCATCGCGACCGCGCTGCCGCTGCAATTGATGAAGACGACCGGTTTGCCGGTCGCATGCAGAGCTTTTAACAATTCGGTTTGGGGCGCGGGCAATTCAATGCGGGTGCGGTCGCCGCCGTGGAAGCCTTGGTAATCCACCGGCATTTCTTCGCCTTCTAACTCGGGGCTGAGGCCGCCGACGTAGAGAATCACATCGGCGGATTTTGCGATTTCAACGGCGTTCGAAAGAGCGCTGGCAGCGGCGGGATCGGGCGCGCCATTTTTTCGCGCCAGCGGACAGCCGGGGGCGAACGCAATCTCGGTTCTTTCGGTCACGGCGCGGCGGATGCCGTCCAATATGGTGACCGGCGCCGAAGGTGTACCGTTGTAATCGCCGAGCAGCATGGGCACGGAGTCGGCATTGGCGCCGATGACGGCGATGCGTTTGATTTTCGAGCGTTGCAACGGGAGCAGGCCGTTGTTTTTCAGGAGCACGATGGATTCGCGCGCGGTTTGCAGGGCGAGTTGGCGATGGCCGGGGCTGTCGTTTTCAGTGATGGGAATTTGCGCGTAGGGGACGGAGGCGGGTGGGTCAAATAGGCCGAGGCGAAAGCGCGCCGTTAAGACACGTTCCAGCGAGACATCAATTGTGTGTTCGTCCACGAGACCTCTTTGAACAGCGTCGACGAGAGCATCGTAATTGGTTCCGCAACAGAGGTCGCATCCGGCTTTGAGGGCGCGCACCGCGGCTTCCTCGGGCATGGCGACGATTTTGTGCAGGGCGAAAATATTGTTGATCGCGCCGCAATCGGAAACCACGTGGCCGTCAAATCCCCATTGATTGCGCAGAAGATCGGTCAGCAGAAAAGGATTGGAGCAGGCGGGCTCGCCGTTGAGCGCGGTATAAGCGCCCATGATGGCGCCCACGTGGCCTTCGCGCACGGCGGCTTCGAATTGCGGAAGATAGGATTCGAACAGATCACGCTCGGGTGGTTGGGCATTGAACCCTTGGCGTCCCCATTCCGGACCGCTGTAAACGGCGAAGTGTTTCGCGCAGGCCATCGCTTTGAGATATTTGGGAGCCTTCGCTTGATCGCTGGCAGCGCCGGCGCTCCCAGGGAGGTTTTCGCCTTGCAGGCCGCGGATGAACGCCACGGCCAGTTGGCCGGTGAGGAACGGATCTTCGCCGTAGGTTTCCTGGCCGCGGCCCCAGCGCGGGTCGCGCACGAGATTGATGTTCGGTGTCCAGAAAGTGAGGCCCACGTAGCGGACGCTGTCGCCGTCATGAAGTTGGGCGTATTGATTGTGCTTGGCGCGGGCTTCGGTGGCGATGGTATCGGCGACTTGATGAATCAAGGGCGCGTCCCAGGTCGCGGCCATGCCGATGGCTTGGGGAAAAACGGTGGCGGTTCCGGCGCGGGCGACGCCGTGGAGGCATTCGCTCCAATAATCGTAACCGGGCAAGCCGAGGCGCCAAATCGGCGGCGCGCCGTTGCGCAATTGCGCCACTTTTTCCGCGAGCGACATGCGGGAGACCAAATCTTTCACCCGCACGTCGGCGGGTTGCGTGGGATCTTTCCACAACACCGGGCCGGGCACCGTGGGCGGTTTGGCGGCGGCATCGTTTCCGCCGGGCATCATGTCGGTGGCTTTAAGATAAAAGATGGTCGCACCGGAAAGGCTTTTGAGTTCCAGGCTGTTTAAGATGGCGTCACCTTTGCGGCCGATGAACTTGAAAGCCAGCGGGCCGCCTTCGATGTCGGCGGCGTGCTGGACTGGCACTTTGAGGAAAAACAATTTGTCCGCGCCACCCGCCGCCGCGAAGACGTCGAGATTCGTCGCGATCAATTGCTGGCGATAAATAATGTCGAACGTGCGCTGGCCGGCGTTGGTGAACTCCGTTTCGACGAAACCGAGGACGGCGAGGTAACGGCCGGCCTCGACGTTCGGGACCGAGACGGTGAAATTGGTGCCGGAGAGATTGCGATAGGATGGGTCGGTGCGGCCTTTGAGGGTTTCCTTCGCGAGGGCAGGGTGCGTGAGAAATAGAATGAGGGCGACGAAAGCAAATGCCCAAAGGGAGCGGCGGATTAGGCTGGCGGGCAATTGCATACGGGCGTCGGAGTTTACGGAGAGATTCCGGGCGGGCGCAAGCCGGGGCAGTTGTCACAGCGCGGCGCACGACGAATCCCAAAGGGATTCCGCCCTTCAGCCCAAGGTTTGCGACGAAGGAGTTACCTTGGGTGCAATACCGAAAAAATTCACAACCCCGATGGGGTTGCGGAAAATCATTGCGATTGACCCTGGGTAGCCTCGCAGACTCGGCAACCCAAGCTTTAGGACGCAATCCCTTTGGGATTGAAGTAGGTTCGGCGTTTCGGTTGATAGGCCGGCTCGTTGTTGAGCGAAAAATCTCGTTGCGAACGGAGGGACGCACGGGCGAGACGCCCGTGCCACTAGGGCCACCCAAAAATTAACGTCACTTATTTAAAAAATGTTGTTGCGCTTTTGTGCTTTTGTTGTATGTAAACAGGTGTCGAAGGTCTGATAGCCGCGTGGGCGAGGTTAGTTCCTGAAAAAATGGCTCGCGCAGTATCTTCCCCAAAATTCAAATGTTCAAAGTTTCGGGTATTCTCGAAATCTTCGACGCTAAACTAAGTTGTATGAGCAAAGAAAACACTGAAAAGAACGGACAGGATTCCGGCTCCGGCTACCTTGAAATCTCAGAAAAAGGTTTCGGTTTCCTCCGCACATCCCAAAACCATTTCCACCCGAAGCCGACCGATATTTTTGTCACGCCGGACACGATCAAACGCAATTTCCTGCGCGAGGGCGCCCTCGTGACGGGCCCGACGCAGCCGCCGCATCGCGGCACCAGCCCGCAGTTGAAATCCGTGGACCAGGTTAATGGGATGCGTTTTGAGGATTACACGAAATCCGTCCGGTTCGAAAACCTGACCACGATTGATCCGATTGAAAAATTCCGGCTCGAAACCTCGCCGGACCTGATCGAGACGCGCGTGATTGACATGGTCACGCCCGTCGGCAAGGGCACGCGCGGCCTGATCGTCGCGCCTCCGCGCACGGGCAAGACGACCATTCTGAAGCAGATTGCCAATGCCGTGACGGAAAACCATCCGGACGTGCATGTGCTGGTGCTGCTCATCGACGAGCGGCCCGAGGAAGTGACGGATTTCCAACGCTCGGTGAAGGCCGAGGTGGTGGCGTCGTCGAACGACCAGGATTTGGAAACGCACGTGCGCTTGTCGCGCTTTATGATTGAGCGCTGCCGCCGCATGGTTGAGGCGGGCAAGGATGTTTTCGTGCTGCTCGATTCGCTGACCCGCGTGGCGCGCGCTTACAACAGCGTGCACGGCGGCAGCGGCCGCACGATGACCGGCGGCGTGGACGCCCGCGCGCTGGAAATTCCGCGCAAGATGTTCGCCTCGGCGCGCAAGATTGAAAACGGCGGCTCGCTGACGATTTTGGCGACGGCGCTGGTGGACACCGGTTCGCGCATGGATGAATTGATCTTCCAGGAATTCAAAGGCACCGGCAACATGGAGTTGATCCTCGACCGGAAGCTTTCGGATCGCCGTTTGTTCCCGGCGATTGATATTCCGAAGAGCGGCACGCGCAAAGAGGAAAAACTTTTCCCGCCGAAACAGATTGAAGCGATTCGCAAGCTGCGCCGGACCATGGTGGATTTGAATCCGATCGAAGCCATGGAGACGCTCACGGCGGCGTTGAAGAAGCACAAGACCAACGACGAGTTGCTCGCAAAGCTGGATAAAGGCGCCTGAGCGCGCAGCCAGTTTCGGTACAATAATCCAATAAAAGGACGGTTCCCGTTGGGAGCCGTCCTTTTTGTTTTTTCTGAGAGAAAATTCAGAATCTCCTCCATGAACGCGAGCCCTCACCCCAGCCCTCTCCCATCCGATGGGAGAGGGAGAAGCTGCTCCAGCATCTCTCGTGGGATATGGCGAGTTGATCGGTCATGCCGGCTGCTACGACTGGTTGGGGGGCTCTTGACATCATCTGATAGTTTTGTGGCACGGCAAACGCTAAAGAGTCTTTGGCAAATGGTTTGCCGTGGCAGTCAGCAGTAAAAGTTGTATGAAGAAGTTGTATGTCGTTGGCAAGGCGGTCTTAGGTCTCGCTTTGGTTTTATCGTTCTCCAGTTGTTCAACCCCAACCACGTCCACGATTGCGGACAACGTTCCGCATTTCCACGATGATGGTTCGGTGAATGCGGTATTGCAGTTCTCGAGTTGGGACTATACTTTCCTGATCCGGCCGAAGTACCTGGATCACGGTTATCTCGAACAGGTGAACCGGGGCAATCTCGGAAAGGTGCTGAACCAGATGAATGTCCAGCGCGGCACGGCGGTGGTCGTGGTGGGCTGGACTTATAACGGTCCCCAGTTGGAACACCTGGTTTCGGATTGGAAAAACATTCTTGGCGGATGCGGATTCCAGCGCGTGGTGGTCCTGCGCGCCCAATGGGATCCCGCCAAACTGGACGGCTCGGTCATCGTTGACGACTCAACCTTACACGTTGGTTCCATCGAAAGCTCCGCACCCCGGAGCTGAAGGACTGCCGTACTCGCGGCCTCCGCTCGAGCGGATGCTGCGCATCCATCAAGCAATTCAATCGGGCAAATTTCCGAATGCCTCCACGCTCGCGCGCGAGCTGGAGGTCAGCACCAAATCCATCCATCGCGACATCGAGTTCATGCGCGACCGGCTGGAACTGCCGATCGCATACGACGGCTCGCGTTTTGGGTATCATTACACCGAGGAAGTGAATGCGTTTCCCACGGTGCAAATCACCGAGGGTGAAATTTTCGCGCTGATTGTCGCGGAAAAGGCGTTGCAACAATATCGCGGGACGAGCTTCGAGAAGCCGCTGCTGAGCGCCATCAAGAAGATGGAGCAATCGCTGCCGGACACCATTTCGCTGAATCTCTCGGACGTCGAGCAGACGATTTCCTTCCGCACGAGCGCGGAGCAGATCTTGAACCTGGAAATATTCGACGCGCTGGCCAAGGCTACGGCGCATCGGCGGCAGATCGAGATGACGTATCGCAAGCCGGGCCGGCGCGAGACGGAGGCGCGGGTCGTTGATCCTTACCATCTGGCGAACATCAATGGCGAATGGTATCTGTTCGCCTATGATCATGGTCGCAAGGACATTCGGACGTTTGTTCCGGTGCGGATCCAATCGGTGAAGCAAACCGGGAAGGTGTTTGCGCGGCCGGAAAAATTTTCGCTGGAGAAACGGCTGCGGGACAGCTTCGGCGTGCACTCGGGGCAGGGAGATTACGACGTGGTGATCCAGTTCAATGCGCGGGTGGCGGATTTGGTTCGCGAAAAGAAATGGCACGAATCGCAGAAGTTGCGCCCATTGAAGAGCGGCGGAGTGGAGCTGCAATTGAAGCTTTCGAGCCTGGTGGAAATTGAGCGGTGGGTGTTGAGCTGGGGCGGCGATGCGAAGGTGCTGAAGCCTCGTGAACTGGCGGACGCCATCCGGCAGGCGGCGGAGAAAATTTTGCGCGGGTAGACGCACCCACCGGACGCGGCGGTCTTACCGCTTCATAATTCCCTGTCGACTTCCAGTGCCAAGGAAAGACTTCGCGAAGGTGAACCCTGAGGCAGTGCTGGACAAGGTGTCGGCGATGCCGATCACGGAATGGAAATACAAGACCGACGCCGACGGGATCGAACATATCGGTCCGATGGCGCAGGATTTTCATGCGGCGTTGGGCTTGAATGGCGCGGACGACAAGCACATCGCGACCATAGACGAAGGCGGCGTGGCGCTGGCGGCCATCCTGGGGCTGAATCAAAGAGTGGATGAGCTGCAAGGGGAATTGAAGCGCCGCGACGTGGAAAATGGCGAATTGAAAATGCGGTTGGAAAAAATCGAGCAATTATTGGAGAAGACCGCGCCTGGGTCGAAGCAGCCGGGGCAATAACCTCAGCGGGGCAGAGTCGGCGGAGCGCCGATCTCCGATCCGGCGCGTTGGCTACATGATTCCGCTTCCTCGCCGGGTCGGAGGCCGGCGCTCCGGGGCAATTGTCCCGATGCATTTTCATAGCGGATTTTTGTTGAAAATTCAGGCCAAAAATGGTTTGGTTTTTTCGATCCCGTAGAAATCCATGCGCTCAGCACTCGCCGTTCTGCGCGCGCTTTCCGGGTGAACTATCCGCATTTGCGTCATTCACGAAAACCAAAGGCTTGCGCGCAGATCTCAACAAGAAGGAAACCTATGAACTGGAAATATGCATTCATTGTTTGCTCGTTCGCCGCGGCGATCGCGGCACGAGGACAAGGCACCGCCTTTACCTATCAAGGCCGGCTGAATAGCGACGGCAACCCGGCGCGCGGCAGCTACGATTTTCGCTTCAAATTGTTCGAAGATCCCGACGGCAACAACCAGGTTGGATCGGCCTTTCTCGCGAACGGCGTTTCGGTGACGAACGGATTGTTTATGGCCACGGTGGATTTTGGTCCGGGCGTGTTCAATGGTTCGAATTACTGGCTCCAGATCGGCGTGCGCACCAATGGCGGTGTTTATCAAGATCTCAATCCTCTGCAACCCGTTCTACCCACGCCGTACGCCACGTTTGCCAATTCAGCGAGCAGCCTGGTCGGGCCGATTCCGTCGTTGAGCCTTTCCGGCACGTATGGCAGCCCGGTCGTCTTCAATAACGGCGCGAATAGCTTCGGCGGGGCGTTCAGCGGCAATGGCGCGAATGTCACGAACGTGAATGCGGCGACTTTGAACGGCCTGGCCGCCTCGAACTTCTGGAATCTGGCAGGCAATGCGGGCACCACGCCGGGCGTGAATTTTCTGGGCACGAGCGACAATCAACCGCTGGAAGTGCGCGTGAACAACCAGCGGGCGTTGCAGTTGCTGCCCGACAACAGCACGAACGGCGCCCCGGAGGTGGTTGGGGGCTCCATCTCCAACGGCGTGTCGCCGGGTTTGGTGGGAAACACGATTGCGGGCGGGTCGTGGAACACCATCGGGCCGATCGTGCTCTTGAATTCCAACAATCCATATGGGGACATTGGCGCGTATGACATTGGCGCTTCTTACTCCACGATCGGCGGCGGTTTCCTGAACCAGATCCAGGCCGGCGCCACGTTTTCGACAATCGCGGGCGGCGCGATCAATACGATTCAAGCCAGCAACATCCAATCGACGATTGGCGGCGGGTTTGGCAACACAATCCTTGCCAAAGCGCCGTGGTCCACCATCGCAGGCGGCACGCATCATTCCGTTTATTCGCAGAACGGTTTCATTGGCGGCGGTTGGGAGAACACGATCCAATCCAACAGCAGCTATGCTACGATCGGCGGCGGATTTTTCAATGTCGTTGGTCCTAATGCGTTCGCGTCGATGGTGGGAGGCGGGTATAATAACATCATCGGCCCGGACGGCAGCGGCAATGGCGGCACGTACTCGGTGATCGGCGGCGGCTATTTCAACCGGCTCTATGAGTATGACTCGTTCATCGGCGGCGGGCAGCAAAACCTGATCGGATCGAGTGCCGATCATTCCATCATTGGCGGCGGCTTTGGCAACGTTATCAACGGGTCTGCTGGCCCGGTTTATGGTTTTGTTGGCGGCGGGGCCAACAACACTATTCAAACCAATTCGGCTTATGCATTCATCGGCGGCGGCAATGGGAACACCGTGCAATCGAACTCCAGCTTTGCGACGATTGCGGGTGGAAACGCGAATGTGGCGGGCCGCAATGGCAGTTTCGCGGCGGGCACGTTTGCGCAGGCCACCAATGACGGCACGTTTGTGTGGGCGGATACCTCCGGAGGCGTTTTCAATTCGACCAGCAGCAATCAGTTTCTCATTCGCGCCGCAGGCGGCGTGGGTATTGGGACGAACAATCCCGCCGCGGCCTTGCAGGTGGCGGGAGACGCCAGCGGCACGAACATGGCATTACGAATTTCCAGCGGCGGCATTGCCGTTTCCGGCGCGGGATTGCTGACACCGACGGCGGCATTTGTGCATGTGGCGAACAGCACGAACATTTCGGTTGGTTACATTACCGTCATCTACAATCCATTATGCGATAATGATCCCAACGCTTTGCTGTTCGTGACGCACAACTGGAATCCCGTGGGCGTGTTGGGAAATTATGAAACGCATCCCTACAGTGTGTATTATGATAATCCGCATTGGGCTATTTACAACGATGACGGGGCGTCCATCTCGAACATGTCGTTTAATGTTCTGGTGATTAAGCAGTGATTGAAACAGCCGATTGGGCTACCGCGCCAGTGTGAGTCCGATGACTCCCGCCACGGCCAGGATGCCGCCCAGGACAGTGCGCCAGGTGATGCGGTCGCCTTCGAGATAATGGGCGAGCGGCATCACGACCAGCGGCGTGGTGGCGACGATGGGGAGCACGACGGACGTTTGTTTGCTCATCAAGGCCCATTGATAGCAACTGACGCCGAGCGCCGGGCCGGCCATGGAGTTGGCAATCACCCATTTCGAGCCGCGTCGCCAATCGTTTTGGCGGTTCGAGGCCGGTTTGTGCGCGAGGCGGAGGTAGCCCAAAAACAGCGTGGAGATGAGAATCCCGCCAAGGATGCGTTGGAAGGCGGCATTGATGCCATTGGTGACCGTGTGAAACGGATGACCGGCGGCGGCGGCGACTTCATACGCTTTTCGGCTGATGACCGCGCCGCTGCCCTGGCAAAAGGCGGAAAAGGTTCCAAACAGAATTCCGGCGGTCAGCCCGTGCGCGGGCTGCGCTTCTTTCTTTGAAGGCATCATGGCGATGCCGACTCCCGCGAGGATGATGGCGCCGAACGCGGCCTGGGCGGGTGTGGGCGCGTGATGCAGCCAAAGCCATTCGATGATTCCGCCGAAGGGCGCGGCGAGGCATTGAATCAGGACGATGGTGCGCCGCGCGCCGATGCGCGGATAGGCCTGGAACATCGAGAGGTCGCCGATGCCGAAGCCCACGCAGCCGCTGAGGAACAGGAACGGAAAGGCCGGCCCGCTGATGCCCAGGCCGACCAGGTGGGAAAATGTGCCCAGCACAAGTGCGGCAAAAATCAGGCGCGCGAGATTGCTCTGCGTGCCGCTGATGAATCCGGAGAGCCGCCGGCCGGTGATTGCGGAAAATGAGAAAAGAATGGTGGCTAAAAAGGCGGGCAGCATCAGGTGAAGGAAGAATGCAGAAGGAGGAAGGAGGAAGGAAAGCGAAAAGGGGAGTTAAATCCGAAAACCGAAGTCCGAAAGAAATCCGAAATCCGAAGAAGTTTCGGAATTTATCGGTTTCGTGCCCATAACGATCGCCGCTAACCTCGTTATAAAACCACCGACTGGTGATTCGGATTTCGAGATTCGGCTTTCTTTCGGTATTCGGATTTCGGGTTTCGGGCTTATCAGTTCGCCAACTTAAACTTCGGGCATTGCCCCAAGAAGTTCGCCGGGTTCTGGAAAACCAATTTCTCAATCGCGGCTTCGGTGTGGCCGCGTTTTCTCATTTCGAGCGCGGTTTTCGGCACGGCCAGCGGATCGCTGATGCCCCAATCGCAGGCGCAGTTCATCCAGATGCGTTCGTTGCCGTAAACTTCTACCATGTCAATGGCGCGAGGCGGTGAGCATTTGGATTCGGGATACAAGGTCATGCCGGCCCACATGCCGGCGTCGAGCACGAGTTTTATGGTGTGTTCCTCGACATGGTCGATGATGATGCGCGCGGGCTGGATGCGCTGGTCGGCTTTGAGCACGTCGAGAATCAGCCGGGTGCCTTTGAGCTTGTCTTCGAGGTGTGGCGTGTGGACGAGGATGAGTTGATTGTGGCGCGCGGCGAGGTCGACGTGCATCTCCAGCACGCGCATTTCGTTCCGGGAATTTTTGTTCAAGCCGATTTCGCCGATGCCGAGGACGTTGGGGCGATCGAGAAATTTCGGAATCAACGCGATGACTTCCTGGGCGAGTTTGACGTCCTCGGATTCCTTCGGATTGATGCAAAGCCAGGAAAAATGGGGCAGGCCGAACTTCGCGGCGCGTTTGGGCTCGTGCTCGGTAAGCTGGCAGAAATAATCGTGAAAACCATCCGCGGAGCCGCGGTCAAAGCCCGCCCAGAAAGCCGGTTCGCACACCGCAGCGCAGCCGGCGAGGGCCATTTTCGCGTAATCATCGGTGACGCGGCTGACCATGTGGGCGTGGGGTTCGATGTATTTCATCGTGAAACGTGATGCGTGAAACGTGAATTCAGTTTGGCGCTCCGGGATATGCTCCGCACGCGGCTTTGGTGGTGGCGGCGGGGATTGGGCCGGTGGTTGGGTCGCTGAAAGTCAGGAGGACTTGCTTGGCTTTTTCGCGGTGGCCGTTGCTCAAATGGTTCAATGCTTCGCGAAAGGATTTCATTCGAAAATCTTCTTCGCCGGCGGCGCGTTCAACGCGGTCGATGAACGCGGCCAAATCAATCAATTTGCTGCGGGCGTCCATGAAATAAAGATCGAGCACTTGCTGTCGGGTCATAGCTAAATTCGTTTGCGAAACTATAGCCGGTTTTGGCGCGGTCACAACCGAGAAGGCGCTGCGCGCGTTTCGGGTTAGAGTTGCCCGCCTTCTTCCGCCTTGGCGGGATTCGGCGCGGCAAGCGGGTTTGGAGTTTCAAGTTTCGGATCGGATTTCGGATTTCGCATTTCGGATTTCGACTTCATCCATTGGATGACTTGTTCCGCGGAGGCATCGGCAGCGGTGCTCAAGACGTTGTGGTCGGCGCGCCAGATGATTTTGTATTCGCGGAGGGCCGGGCAGTTGCGGCGAAACCAGCGGCGCACGGGAAACCAGGGCACAATGGGGTCGAGGACGCCGGTGATGGCGAAGATGGGAATTCTGGCGGCGCGGGCGACTTCGCAAAAATCGGCGGCGGCTACCAGGCGCAATCGGTGCACGGCGGCCTGGCGATCGAGTTCGGTGCGTCGCACGACGAATTCCTGAATGTTTTTCATCGTTTCCGGTGAATGGCGGTAACGGTACCGCGCAATTTTGGCGTAGCCGAACATGATGCGCGTGAGCAGGGACAGCGAGATGCCGCCGGCGATTTTCTGCGCGAAGCGCACGGCGGCGCGAATGGGATGATTTACAAATCCGCCGGCGAAGATGATGCCCTCGATCTCAAATCGCCTGCGCGCGAGCATCGCCCACACAACCTGCGAACTGAAGGATTCGCCGAGGAGCCAGCCGCGGGTGATTTCGCGTTCGGCCAGCGCGGTTTCAACATTCGCGGCGTAATCGTCGAGGGACCATTCCAACGTGCGCGGGTAGGTGGTTTCGACGAAGCGCACGCGATTGCCGAGGGCGCGTTTGAAACTGCCGATGAGGGTCCAATCGCCGTGCAAGCCCGGCAGGTAAATCAGTGTCGGCTGCGAGGCGTCGCCCTGGATGCGCAATTGAAGCTGTTCCGGCATGCTTATCTTTCGCTTGAATTCGTTGCTCTATCAAGAAAATCGCGCGGGTTCGGGTTCGGAATTGTCAATCGGGCGCACCGCAAGTAGCTTGGTATCGACGCGATGGCTTCGGCTCAACAAATCTCGGCGCTCGCGGCGGTCAATTGCGAGGTCGCCTTCGATAATCTGACGCGACAACTCTACGCGACCGACGCGTCGATTTACCAGGTCGAACCGCTGGCGGTCGCGTTTCCGCGAAGCCCCAAGCAGACGGTTGCCATCATCCAGGCGGCGAGCCAGGCGGGGATTCCCATCATTCCGCGCGGCGCGGGCACGGGGTTGGCCGGCGGGGCGATTGGCGAGGGATTGGTCATCGATTTTGCGCGTTACAACAAACAAATCGCGGACATCGATTTGCAAACGCGCACGGTGCGCGTGGGCGCCGGCGTGGTGCTGGATCATTTGAACCAATTTTTGCGTCCCTACGGATTTTGCTTTGGGCCGGATGTGGCGACGAGTTCGCGCGCGACGATTGGCGGCATGATCGCGAACAATTCCAGCGGCGCGCACGCGCTGGTTTATGGGACGACGGCGGACCATGTGAAGGGATTGGACGTGGTGCTGGCCGGCGGGAAATTCGCGAAGATTTCCGCGGATCGCGATTCGCTGCCGCAGCAGCGGGAACTGGTCCAGGATTTGGTGCAGTTCAATTCGCTGTTGATTGAGGAGAAATTTCCCGCGGGGTTGGTAAAACGGTGGCCGGGCTATGCGCTGGATCGTTGCCTGCGCGAGCCGGGGAACCTGATCAATCTCCTGTGCGGCAGCGAAGGCACATTGGCGGCGATCATTGGCGCGGAAATCAAGATCGTGCCGTTGCCGCAGGAAACGGGTTTGGGATTGCTATTTTTCAAGTCCATTGCCGAAGCCATGCAGGCGACGGTGGAGTTGCTCGATCTAAAACCCGCGGCCATTGAGCACATGGACCGAATGTTGTTGGACCAGACGAAGGGGCATCCGACGTTTCAGGCGGCGCGCGATTTGATGGAGTTGGACCGTTTCCCGTGCGAGGCCGTGCTGGCCGTGGAATTTTTTGACGGCGCGCACGACAAGCTTTTGGATTTGAGCCGGCGGCGGATTGGTTATCGCAAAAAGATTTTGCAGACGCAATCGGGGGCGGACCTGGTCTGGGCGCTGCGCAAGGCGGGGTTGTCGCTGCTCACCAGCCGCAAGGGCAGGGCCAAGCCGGCCACAGGCATCGAGGACACGGCGGTGCGGCCGGAGCAATTGCCGGAATACGTGGCGGCGATGCAATCGGTGATGGAGCGCATCGGGCTGGAGGCGTCGTTTTATGGCCATGCGGGCGCGGGGTTGCTGCACGTGCGGCCGGTGCTGGACCTGCATTCGCATGAGGATGTGAGGAAATTCCGGCACGTGGCGGCGGAAGTTTCGGCGTTGGTGCAGCAATTTCGCGGCTCGCTCGCCGCGGAACATGGCGTGGGCATCGCTCGCACCCAGTTCATGCCGGATCAACTCGGATCGGATCTCATGAGCTTGATGACGCAAATCAAGGCGTCGTTCGATCCGCATAATCTTTTTAATCCCGGAAAAATCATTGCGGACGGGCGGTTCGAAGTGGATTCCGATTTACGCGCGCGCATCGAACCGGAATTGCCGTTCGAACCGGCGCTCGCGTTCAGCGCGCGGGATGAATCGTTTCTCGGCAATCTGGAACAATGCAACGGCTGCGGCGTGTGCCTGAAGAACGTGCCGACGATGTGCCCCACTTACATGGCGACGGGCGAGGAAATCATGTCCACGCGCGGGCGCGCCAATGCGATTCGCGCGGTCTTGGAGCGGCGCGGGTTGGAAAGCGGTGAATTGCTGAAGTCTTCAGAGCTTGAAGCGGCGTTGAGCAATTGTCTGGCGTGCCGCGCCTGCACGCTCGAATGCCCTTCCAATGTCAATATGTCGCTGCTCAAAGCGGAGCTGCAGCACGCGCGGATCAAGCGCCGCGGAATGACTTGGGCCGAGCGGATGTTTAGCTCCGTGGACCGGATTGGGAAACTGGGGTGTCTGTTGCCGCCGGTCGCGAACCAGGTGCTGGATTCATCCATCATGCGGTTTTTTGCGTCGAGAGTTCTGGGCATCACGTCGCGCCGGAAGCTGCCGCATTTCGCGTGGCAACGATTTGACAAATGGTTTGCGCGGCGGGGAAACACAAATCCCGGCACGCGCGGGCGGGTGGTGTTGTGGGATGACACGTTTGTGCGCTATTACGAGCCGAAGATTGGCGCTTCGGCGGTGGCGGTCTTGGAAGCGGCGGGTTTCCAGGTGGAATTGCCGCGCGGACGGAAATGCTGCGGGCGCCCGGCGTTCAGCCAGGGGAACCTCGAGGAGGCCGCGCGGCTCGGCAGCCACAACATCGCCCTGCTTCACCGGGATGTGGATGCGGCGCCGATTATTTTTCTCGAGCCGTCGTGTTATTCCATGTTCATCGAGGATTATCGCGAGCTGGGTTTGCCGAACGCGGAGGGCATCACGAAACGGTGTTTCCTGTTCCAGGATTTCATGGAGGACTTGCTGGAGCGCGAGCCGGTGGCGGTGAAATTCAATTCGCGCGCGGAGAAAATGATCGTGCACATCCATTGCCATGCGAAGGCGCTGGGCGGGGGACATTCGCTGCAACGGCTGGCGCAGCGGCTGCCGGAGCGGACGGTGGAATTTCTCGACACCGGTTGTTGCGGCATGGCCGGGAGCTTCGGGATGCTCGAATCGAAATATGATTTGTCGGTGAAAATCGCCGAGCCGCTGGTGCAAGCGGTGAAGCATCAGCCGTTCGGGACGACGTTGATCACGTCCGGGGCGAGTTGCCGGAACCAGGTGGCGCATCTGGCCACGGTGAAATCGCGGCATTTGGCGGAGGTGCTGGCGGATGCGTTGTTGTAGTTGGTCGCTTGTAGGAGCCGACGTGAGGAGGCTCTCGAATTTTTCGCACGGAAATGATCCATCTGCCAACGAATGGGAGCTTGTTCGACGCTCGCCCTCACCCTTTCCCTAGCATCTGCTGGTTTTTGCAATGACCGCTTGTCCTCTAAAGGCAAAGTCAGTCATTGGTCATATATGGTGTTGGCCTCGCGTATCGCGACATCTACAGTTTACGGAAGGCTGAAAAGGGTGCGTCACTCGACTTTGGTGGCGATCCACCAAGTTGTGCCGCTGCTATCTTTGACCGCGCCACGCTTGTTTTCGTCCTGTCGCTTAGTTGGCATTTGGACGGAAATAGCTCCCGCGTTGAGCGCTTTGCGGTAGGTAGCGTCCGCGTCCGCAACGTAGATATGGACGTGGGAGGGAAGCGCAGGCCACATCGGCGCGGCGTCAGCGATCATAATTACGGTGTCCTCAATGCGAACTTCAGAGTGGATTACTTTGCCGTCGCCGGTGGCAAAGCGGCGTAATTTGGTAGCGTCGAAGACACGCGCCAAGAAATCCACTGTGGCATCCGCGCCGTTGACGACGAGGTAAGGTGAAACGGTGGAATAACCGTGCGGCTTATGTTGCGAGCTTGTTTTCATGTTGTGCGCATCTTACAGGCTCTGGCGTGGGCTGTATTGTAGAAATTTGAATTGGTTTCGTTTACAATCGAGCGTGGTTCTGATGGTCAGTGCGGTGGGTTAGATACGAGCCCGGATTGAGGCCCGAAAAAGCCCGAAATTCGTGGTTTAGATGAGCCTGATCAAAATAGCCACATTGAATTGCAAGATCGGCCCAATCCACAATGCCAGCTTGCGGGATGTGGCTAAGTGTATTTTGGAAGCGATGCAGGCGGCAAAATAGTTTCGGCGTCAAACCGACTTCTTTGGTGAAAACCGTGATAAACCGCCTCGAACTCAACCCGACTTTCCCGACGACACGGGAAATGGGACCTACATTTTCTCTGGTTTGGAATTCGCGAAGGGCAAATGCGACCGCCGGATGCCGCGCAGTTCCCTGATTCAATCGCCTCAGCAGCATATTTTCGAGCAGGTGGAACCGGGATTTTGCGTCCGGCTCGGCCACCAGCCTGTCTCGCAATTCCCAGGCCTGATCAGCCCATAAGGCGTCAAGGGAAACATGTGCGTTATGCAACAAATCCGTCGGCGAACCGAGGAATGGCCAAATGCCACCGGGTTTGAAATGCACACCCATAAGGGACTCCATATCGGTGGTATCAACAATGGAAAAATCCGAACGTGGACCGGCAATCAATGCACCCCGGAAACGCTCAAAGCGGTCGATACCTTGCGGCACGGAAACATTTAGCGAATTTTGGTGCAGATTGAAAATGATCTGAACGTTAGCCGAGGGGAGGACGCGCTCGCGCATGTGCGAAGGGCGGCCCCGGTGAAACCATAACGTCTCCACATAATCCGATAGGGGAGCACAAGGAGCGTGGGCAAGGAACACCATTACTCAAGCAAAGCAAAGGCGTTTATCAAATGCAAGCGGTGGTGGCAACGATAGCTGCTGCAAATCCATTTAGGCAAACTAAGGATCGGCCCGGCAATTTCAGCTACGAAGACAATTTAGGAAAAAACTGATGCGCCGTTTCGCAGGTGGCGGCGCTGAGTTCTTCGAGGGAGCAGTTTTTGGTTTGGGCGACGACTTCGGAAAGTTCCTTTACGTAGGCGGGTTCGCAACGTTTGCCGCGATAGGGGACGGGCGCGAGGTACGGGCAATCGGTTTCCAGCATGAATTGGCCGAGCGGCGTGGCGGCGATGGTCTGGCGGACGTTTTCTCCGTTCTTGAAGGTGGCAATGCCGGTGAAACTGACGATTGAGTTCATCGCGACGATGCGTTTCATCGTGGCGGCGTCGTTCGCAAAGCAATGGAACACGCCGCGGACGCGATCGGCGAAGGGTTGCAGTTGCGCCAGCGTGTCTTCCAGGGCGTCGCGCTGGTGGATGACGCAATTCAACTTCAGTTCGGCGGCGGCTTCGAGATGCTGGCGGAACAGGGAGGCTTGTTTGGTTTTGTAGTGTTCGTCATCAGCGGCGGTGAATTCCGGTTTTTGGCTCGGCAAGCGGTGGTAATCCAGGCCGGTCTCGCCGAGGGCGACGACTTTCGGATGGCGGCCCAGTTCGCGCAGTTCGGCGCGGATATCGTCCGGCGTGCGGAGCGCTTCCGACGGATGCCAGCCGATGACGGCGTAAATGCACGGGAATTTTTCGGCCAGTTGAATCGCGCGCCGGCTGCTCTCCAGGTCGGTGCCGATGGAATTTATTTTTATGATTCCCGCCGCCTGCGCGCGTTCGATGACCTGGTTGAAATCCGGCGCGAACTCGGGATAGTCGAGGTGCGCGTGGGTGTCGTAAAAAACCGGCATGTTTTTAAATCAAGGATTTGCCTCGGCGGCGGCGGGCTTGGCGGATTGGCTCAGCTCGGTGGCTCGTTGTTCGATGGCGGGCCGGCCCGGATAATCCGGCACTTCATCAGCCAGGGCTTTGAGATCGGCGGATGCGTTGTTGGTTTTTCCGGCGGCGATGAATTTGTCCGCGAGTTTAAGCCGGATGCGCACGCGTTGCAGCGGGCTAGGGGAAAGGTCCAGCGATCTTTGATAGGTTTCGATGGCCGAAGCCGGCATGCCTTCCGCGGCATAAATATCGCCGAGCTTTTCCGTCAGGACGGCGCTGCGGCCGGTTGCGGGGAGGTTTTGCAGGACGGCCGCCATTTGAGCGAGGCTTTTGCCGTGCAACAGATCCACATTGATGGCGCGCGCATAGGTCCATTCCAGGCCCTTGTTTTTCGTGCCTTGCTGTTCGTTCAATCGTTGTTGGAGCGTCATGGCGAATGGCCGATACAGCGGATCGCCCACGACGGTCGTTTGCCACGAAAGAGTCGACTGGCAGGCATAGGCGGCTTCGCCAAAGGTGAAATGAGACAAGATCCAGCGCGCGCAAAAGATGGAGACATCCGGCGTGCCGCTGATGTAAGGCTCGTTCACGGAGCCCATGCTGCAAGTGGCGCCTTTGGCGAGCAAAGGCCCGACCCAGCGCTGTGTCGCGCTGCGAATCGTTGCCGCGTTGAAGGAATGAAGGTGATAGGCGAACGCGCCCGGCATGAACTCAACGTTTTTCTGGGCGAATGGCCCCGACACGTTTTCATCATACCAGCCGCAATAAATCGCAATCTGACTCATGGGAAAATCGGCTGGAAACGTGCGTGGGTTTTCGTCGATGACCGTATCATAGCCGCCAAAAATCTGGCAGATTTTCGCCGCGCCCATGATCCAAGCGTCGCCCATGGCCAGCGCTGAATTGGTGGGGACGTCGCGCAAATCGAAGTACGCGCGGCCGCCGAGCCCGTTGGTTTCGGCTTCCATGGCCTTGTCGACGAGCGCGCGCGCGATGGAAGCGCTCGGTCCGTCGAGTCGCGCGACCATGAGGATGCCGTTGGTGGGATTGAAGTCGGCGGAGTTCGTGTGCGTGTAGACGTTGTTCTCGAAAAGGCCCGTCCGCTGATAGCCTCGCCCGGCCAGCGGCAGCAACGCGAGTTCGTTGTCCACGGCCGCGTCATTGCGCCGCAATTCCGGCCGGAGACTGTCCGGAACCTCCTCTTTCAAACTGGGGTCTGCTTCAATTCGCAGCGGCACGCCGTAGCAAAGAACGGCGTAGCGGATTTTGGAGCTGGTCACTTTGCGCACGGTTTTTGCCGGCTGATGGTTGGTGGCGGGAATGCTTTCCGAGCCGATGCGCCACAGTTTTTTGCTTTCCAATTCCTTGGCTAAAGGCTTTTCCAGCGAATCGTGATATTCCGCCCGCGAAATGTCTTCATTGGTGGTGAGGGCGAAACCGAAAATCTGGTTTTTCGGCACGCGCCTGCAGGCGGCGTAATGTTCCGCCACGTCCTTCGAACCCGGCATGCGGCTGTTGTAGATGATGACGACTTCGTCGCCCGTCTCGGCGGCACTGAGAATGCCGGTGAAGCCGAAGAGCCCAATGATTGCCAAAAATTTCCACATTGAATGAGACAAGAAATTACCCCGAAGCGGCCTTCCTCACAAGTGTTGGCCTGCGCAATCCACTTTGAGGCCGTCGTAGGCGAACATCACGCCGGGCGGCAATTCTGCCTGGGAGAGGTCGTGATCGTAGTCGTGGGTCAAATGCGTGAAATAAGTGCGTTGCGCCCCAATGCGGCGCGCGGTGGTGAGCGCTTCGTCCAGGCTCATGTGCGTCGGATGCGGCGCTTTCCGCAGCGCGTCCAGCACGGCGACTTCCACGCCGCGGACTTTTTCCACGACCTCCATCGGCACTTCTTTGCAATCGCTCAGGTAAGCCAGGCGTTTCTTTCCATTTTGGACAAAGAGATAGCCGTTGGTGTTCATGGAGCCGTGCGGCAGTGGCAGCGGAATGATTTCCAAATCGCCGAGCGTGAACGGGCCTTCGACGATGTGCGGTTCGGGAATGAAATACCCTTTCGGCCACGGCCCGCTGTGGAATGCGTAAGGGTAAATGCGCTTGAGTGCTTCCATGGTGCGTTCGTTCGCGTAAATGGGCAGGGCGGTGCCGCCGCGCAAATCGCAAAAACGCCGGCAATCGTCCAGGCCCATCACGTGGTCCGCGTGCGAGTGCGTGAAAACGACCGCATCGAGCCAGTTGAGTTTCTCGCGCAGGCATTGCAGGCGAAATTCCGGCGTGGTGTCGATGACGAGCTTGAGTTTTTCAGTGGCAATGTAAATGGAGGGACGGGTGCGCCAATTTTTGGGGTTGGCGAGAAATTCGGGCGGATAATCCTTGCCAATAATAGGGACGCCCTGCGAAGTGCCGGTGCCGAGAAAAATAAATTCAAATGCCATGCGTCCAGCCAAGTTAACGGAAACGACACGAATTTCACGAATTTTTACGAATTGACAGGAACAGTGAGTAATTCGTGCGAATTAGTGAAATTCGTGTCCACTTTCCTTTTTGCATCCGCGGCCTTCTGTGTTTATCTGTGCGCGTTTAGAATGCTGACGACGCTGCGCATCAAAAATCTCGCCCTGGTTGCTGACCTGACGCTGGAACTCCAGCCCGGTTGCAATGTCATTACCGGCGAAACCGGCGCGGGCAAATCGATTCTCATCGGGGCGCTGAATTTGGTGTTGGGCGAGCGCGCGGATCGGACGCTCATTCGCAGCGGCAGTGAGAGTTGTTCGGTCGAGGCGGTGTTTGATGTTTCGGCCTTATGCGGGAAAAACAGTCTCCCTCGCCCCGTGACGAAGGAGCGGGGAGAGGGTCGGCTGATAAAAGCCTCCTCACCCCAACCCTCTCCTCCTTTTAGGGGAGGAGAGGGAGAAAAATCGCCCTCGGCCATTTTTCGCGGTTCGATTGGAGAATCTCCGCTGGAAATATTCCTGGAAGAAAACGGCCTGGAGCCGTGCGAGGAAAATCAGTTGGTGCTCAAGCGCGTGTTCACCAGCGCGGGTGCGAACCGGCAATTCGTCAATGGCTCGCCCACCACGCTGGCGGCGCTGGCGTCCATCGGCGAGTGGCTGGTGGACATTCATGGGCCGCATGAGCATCAGTCGCTGCTGAACGCGTCGAAGCAACTGGCGATTTTGGACGCTTTTGGCGGATTGCAACCGGAACGCGAGGCGTTTGCGGAATTGGTTCGGCGGCGGACTGCGTTGGAGGCGGAGAAAGCCGCGCTCATTGTGGATGAAAAAACCTATGCGCAGCAGTTGGATTTGCTTCGGTTTCAAACGAACGAAATCGCTTCGGCGCGCCTGCAGCCCGGCGAGGACGAGCGCATCGAGCAGGAGCATCAACGCGCCAGCAACGCGGCGAAATTGCTGCAATTGAGCCAGGCGGCGCTGGATTTGATTTCGGAAAACGAAAGCGCGCTTCTGACGCAGGCGGGCATCGTGGGGCGCACGTTGCAGGAATTGCAGCGCATCGATCCCAGCGCGGCGGAGATTGTTTCGCAACACGAGCAGGCGGTGAGCGCGCTGCGCGATTTGCAGGCCAGCCTTTCGCATTACGTGGACAAAGTGGATGTGAATCCGGAACGGCATCAGGAATTGGAGGAGCGATTGAATCTTCTGCATTCCCTCAAGCGCAAATATGGCGCGACGCTCGCGGAGGTGATTGCGTTTGGCGACGAGGCGAAGCAGAAATTGCAAAACCTGGAGCAGCGCGATGAAGAATTGGCGCGATTGAACGCGGCGCTGGCGAAATTGGGTGCGGAAATTTTGCGCGCCGGAAAGGAGTTGTCGACCAAACGGAAAAAAATTGTTCCGCAACTTGGCAAAGCGGTCAGCAAACAGTTGGCGGACCTGGGATTCAAGCAGAGCAAGTTTGAGGTGGCGATCACGACCGATTCTGTAGGAGACGAGATGACGAGTCTCAAACCGCACAAAAGTCAGAGCCTCCTCACGTCGGCTCCTACACTAAAAGCGAGCGGGTTCGATGCCGTTGAATTCCAATTTGCGCCCAACCCGGGCGAACCGGCCAAGCCGTTGCGCGCGATTGCTTCGTCCGGCGAACTGGCGCGGGTGATGCTGGCGTTGAAAACGGTGCTCGCGGCGGAGGATGAAATCCCCGTGCTCGTGTTTGACGAAGTGGATGCGAACGTGGGCGGCGAAACGGCGAATGCGGTCGGCGAAAAAATGCGCCAGATTGCCGACAAGCGACAGGTCCTGTGCATCACGCATCTTCCGCAGGTCGCCGCGGCGGGCACGGCGCATTATGTCGTAAGCAAACAGGTGAAGGACGGCCGGACCATTTCGGACATTTCCTTGTTGAACAAGAAGGAGCGGGTGACGGAATTGACGCGCATGCTGGGCGGCCAAACGGACGCCGCGCGGAAACATGCGGAGGCGTTGTTGAAGTGAACGACGGGTTTGCCGGATGCCGCGTCGTGGCGCCGGATTTCCCAACGGCGCGCGGGGAGCGCCGCCGCGATTCATTAGCCGTTTGCTTGAGTTTTCCCCCGTTCAGTTTACAATTCTAAAGTCTTTGACGCCTTGCGACGGTTCTCGTAGCGTTTGACACCATTTTTAAGGATCCATGTTTGATTTTATCGTCAAAAAATTCATCGGCTCGAAAAACGAGCGCGAAGTGAAGAAAATCCGCCCATTCATCGGCAAGATCAATGAAATCGAAAAGGGCCTGCAGAGTCTTCCCGATGAGGCGCTGCGCCAGAAAACCGCCGCGTGGAAGGAGGAGCTTTCCAAGATCGAGGACACGGACCAGCTCGCGGCGCGGTTGACGGAAATTTTGCCCGAGGCATTTGCGGTCGTGAAAAATACCGCGCGCCGGTTGTGCGGCCAGGATGTCATCGTGCGCGGCCATCCGTTGAAATGGGAAATGGTCCATTTCGACGTGCAGTTGATCGGCGGCATTGGCTTGCACATGGGCAAAATCGCGGAAATGGCGACCGGCGAAGGCAAAACACTTGTGGGCACCTTGCCGGTGTATCTGAACGCGCTGACGGGGCGGGGCGTGCACGTGGTGACGGTGAACGATTACCTGGCCGCGCGCGACAGCGAATGGATGGGCGCGGTCTACAAATTTTTGGGGCTCTCGGTCGGTTGCATTCTGCACGACCAGCCGCCAATGGTGCGCCGCGCGCAATACGCCTGCGACATCACCTACGGCACCAACGCCGAATTCGGCTTCGATTATTTGCGCGACAACGGCATGGCCACGCGCAAGGAAGACCAGGTCCAGCGCGGCCATTACTTCGCGATCGTGGACGAAGTGGACTCGATTCTCATCGATGAAGCGCGCACGCCGTTGATCATCAGCGGGCCGGCCGTGGTCACTTACGACGAGCAATACGCCAATTTCAAACCGCAGGTGGAAGGGTTGTTTCATGCCCAGGAGCGCTTGAGCAACCGGTTTCTCAGCGAGGCCGAACAGTTGATCAAGAAACTGCATCCGGAAGACGGCTCGAACGTGAAGGATGGCGAAGCTTTGGAAAGGGAAATCGGCCTGCTGCTGTTCCGCGCCAAAACCGGCACGCCGAAGTCCGAGGCGTTGATGAAGATGCTGGAGGACCCGGAAAATCTCCGGCTCATGAACCAGGCGGAACTTTTTCTTCACAGCGACCAGAAAAAAACCGAGCTTTACGCCGAGAAGGAACAACTGCTGTTCGCGATCGACGAAAAGAGCAACGAAGCGGATTTGACGGAGAAGGGCCGCAGTTTCATGAGCCCCAAGGATCCGGACGCGTTCATGCTGCCGGATTTGACGACGGCGTTGCACGAAATCGATACCCAGCCGGACCTCGACGGGCGTCAACGCATGGAGGCCAAGACCAAACTGCAGGGTGAGTTTGAAGCCAAGGCCCAGCGCATCCACGCCATTTCGCAATTGGTCAAGGCCTACTCGCTTTACCAAAAGGACGTCCAATATGTCGTTCAAGAAAACAAAGTCATCATCGTGGACGAAAACACGGGCCGTTTGATGACCGGGCGCCGGTGGAGCGATGGTTTGCATCAGGCGGTCGAAGCGAAGGAAGGCGTGGCCATCGAACGCGAGACCCAAACGCTCGCGACGATTACGATTCAAAATTATTTCCGGCTGTATCACAAGCTGGCCGGCATGACCGGCACGGCCGAAACGGAGGCGTCGGAGTTCTTTGATATTTACAAATTGGGCGTGCTGGTGATCCCGACCAACCGGCCGGTCGCGCGCAAGGACGCGAACGATTCCGTTTACAAAACCAAACGCGAGAAATACAACGCGGTCGTCAAGGAAATCAAGGAAGTCCACGGCAAAGGCCGGCCCATTCTCGTGGGCACGATCTCGGTCGAGGTCAGCGAATTGCTTTCGCGGATGTTGAAGCGGGAAGGGATCATCCATTCCGTGCTGAACGCGAAATATCATGAGCAGGAAGCGGAAATCGTGGCCCGCGCGGGACAGCGCGGCGCGGTGACCATCGCCACGAACATGGCGGGCCGCGGCACGGACATCAAGCTGGGCGAGGGGGTCGCGGATCTGGGCGGTTTGCACGTGCTCGCCACGGAGCGGCATGAATCGCGGCGCATTGACCGGCAGTTGCGCGGCCGTTGCTCGCGCCAGGGCGATCCCGGTTCCTCGCACTTTTTCATTTCGCTCGAAGACGATTTGATGCGCCTCTTCGGCGCGGATCGCATCGTGAAAATGATGGAGCGGATGGGCCTGGAGGAGGACCAGGAACTGCAGCATCCGTTGCTGAATCATTCGGTCCAGAGCGCGCAAAAGAAAGTCGAGCAGCACAATTTCGAAATCCGCAAGCGCACGCTCGAATACGACGACGTGATGAACAAGCAGCGCGAGGTCATTTACGGCTTCCGCAACGAGATTATCCGTGCCGCCGACGTGCGCGATCGCCTGATGGACATCATGGAGGAAGTGGTCATCACCAAGGTGGAGGAAACGACCAAGGCTGGCGATTACAACCCGGAGCAATGGACGGTGCGCGCGCTGGCCGACTGGGTGAACCTGAATTTTCCGCTGGGCATCCCCGAAGGCGAAATTGTCAAGGCCGCGGAATCCGGCACGGAAGAGCCGGTGTCCGGCTCGTTGTACGACGGCTTGAGCGCGTCGCAGTTCGCGGTGTGCAATTTCATTTCGGACGCCGTTCGCAAGGCTTACGATCTTAAGATCAGTTTTGAAAATCCGGATGCGTTGAAGGAAGTGGAGCGTTACACGATCCTCAGCGCCATTGACCGGCTTTGGCAGGAGCATTTGTACGAGATGGACAGCCTGCGCTACAGCATCGGCCTGCGCGGTTATGGCCAGCTCGATCCGCTCGTGGAATACAAGGCGGAAGGTTACAAGATTTTCGACGAATTGATGGTCAACATCAAAACGGAGATTTGCCACAACATCTTCCGCAGCGCCTCGAGCCTGATGGCCTTCGAAAATTTCCTGCGCAGCATGCCCAAGCAGACGTCGCATCAATCCACGAGCGCGTTTGGCGGCAGCACGACGAACGAGGACACGAAGGGGAAGGGGAGCGACATGGTCAGCGAAGCCGCGGACGAGCTTTCGAAAGAAAAGCCGAAGCCGAAGCGAAGCGGCCCCAAAGTCGGACGCAACGACCCGTGCCCCTGCGGCAGCGGCAAGAAATACAAGGTTTGTTGCGGGAGATAGCCGGAGACGCCGCGCCGCGGCGTCTCTGTAGCGCAGGCGTCTCGCCTACGAGTTCCGACACCGTCCCGGCGCCAGGACAATTGTCCTTTGATTGCATCCGTTTCACTGTCTGGCGGCGAGACGCCGCCGACACTCGCAGCCGGGACGGCTGCGCTACATTTAGTCCAAAAGGAAACCCTCCGGCTCTGCTGGAGGACTCGCGAAGTTTGACGGCTCCCGCAATGGATATTTGGCGAGTAGTTGTATTTGCGCTCGTCCAAAGCGGCGGAGGGCTGGCGCTTTTGTGCAAGAGCGACAAGAAAGATAACCACTGCCGAGCGCGTTGTTTGGCGCCCGCAGGGCCGCGCCGGTTTTGAGCCGCTATAATCTCGGTCAAGCCTCCCGCGCACTGCGACACCTTGCCTTGATTCTCGCCGCAACTATGGCCAAGCTGAGTAAAGCTGATGACATCCAACTCACAACCCGGCGCCGCGGACTTCGTCGCAACCATGCGCGAGGTGACGTTGACGTACGATGGTTATCTGACGCGCGCGTTGGCAAAGGTGAACCTTGGATTTCGCGGCGGAGAAATCACCGGGGTTCTGGGAGTAAAAGGTTCCGGCAAATCCACGGCGCTCCGCCTTCTCGCGGGACGGCTGCGTCCGACGGAGGGGACGGTGAAAGTTTTTGGGCGGCCCGCACGGCGTGGCGCTGCCAAGGCCCGCATCGGTTATCTCCCCGGGAAAATGGATGCGGTGAGGCGCGTCGGATTTTTCGGCCGTCTCTTTGGCGGGAAACCCGAATCGCCAACGGCGGCCCGCGGCGTGGCCCGGCTTACCCAGGCGATTTTGGGCAATCGGGATTTGTTGATTCTTGATGATCCATTTGCTGATTTGGATGCTGCGGAATTGGCCGAAGCCAAGGCGCTCATTCGCGACCTGGCGGGGCGCGGAAAAACAGTGATTCTCAGCAGCGATGCGCTTCTCGAAGTAAAGGATTTGTGCCAGCGCATCGCGATATTGCACGAAGGGCGGGTGCAGGCGATTGGAACGCTCACCGAACTGCTTTCGTCCGGCGAAGCAATCCGCTTTTTGCCGGCCATTTTGCCGCCGGATATGAATGAGCGCGTGCTGAAAGTTCTTCGCGCGGAAATTCTCTCGAACGACGTTGCGGCCGCAGCGCAGCCCGCCGGAACATCGGCATCGTCGAAAAAACCGGGAGGAGAAACTCCGCCGCCGCCGGAGCCGCGTCCGGACGACACGATTGATCACGAGAAGCTGGAGGAATTGGTGAAACGGCCCAAGCCGGAGTAGAATCAAACCGCTCCGCAGAACCTTTCAGAAGTCGCGGAGCGACACGAGGATATTAGCCAGCCACAAAGTGGCTGGTAACTGTGTTTACGCAGAGCTTGTCCTGAAAGGACAGCGGAAAAGCCGTCGATTCCAGCGTCCTTTCAGGACGTGGCCGTAATGCTGGAATTCCAGCCACTTCGTGGCTGGCTAATTTCCTGAGTCGCTTCGCGACAAACGATTCTACAGAGCAATTACAAATTCGCGCCACCGGCTCGCTGCCCGAACTCAAAAGCAAAATCCGGATTGACGCGATTGCGGCATTCCGATTTGCAAGTAATCGAAGAATTGTTCCGGCCGAATCAGGAGATCGGCGCTCCGTTTAAGGATTGCTTGGGCAAACCCAATGCTGGATGAGGTAGCCGACATCGGCGGTTCCGGAGCGAGCCGGAGAACCGTTAATTGCATTGTCTCCACCGTACGCGTAACACACGGTATTGGGCATATTGGCGAGCTTTCCTACGCCGATAACGTCTTTATCCAGCCATTTGTGGGATTCAGCATGGCCATCCGCAAAAGCGAAGGTGCCTACATTGCCGTGGTACGTGGCGAAAAGATCCTCGTAAGGAAAGGAAGTTGGCGTGACATTGCCGCCAACGTCAAAGGCGCCGTTATTGTAGCCACGAGAATCCGCCTGCTCCGCGAAGATGAAACAATCGGCGGTGCGCTTGATCTGAGTGAGCTTCGTATAAAAAGTATGTTTGTTGGTGGTCACGTTGTCCGTTACCGCATAGCTGTCCCAGGCCCAGGACACGGAGTCACCGCTGCCGATCGGGTTTTTGAAACGGACATCGCCCGGACAGTGATTGGCGTCTGAATTCCCGATATAGGGAGATAACAGGCTGTTCGTCCTCATGCAATTTTTGATGTCCTGCATGGCCCGGTCTATATTTCGATTCCATGAACCGGGTGCGGCGCTGTCGAGGTTCCAATACCCGCCCCCGCTCTTGAACCCGCTCGGAGGCTTGAGCCACAACAGCCGATCGTCGTTATCGGTGACGTACATGTTAAACGAAATCGCGAGCTGGCGTTCGTTGTTCAGGCAGCTTGCCTGGGTTGCTTTCAACTTCGCCCGGGCAAGCGCTGGCAGGAGCATGGCGGCCAATATCGCGATGATGGCGATAACAACAAGGAGTTCGATGAGCGTAAACGCTCGCGACGTGGTTATGGATTTGGATGTAGGGGTACTGCTTTTCATACCATTGACTCAATTAACACTGACACATTCGATTATTTTGCTCAGGCGCCGGTTTTTGAAACTGTGCGTCCATCGCACGCGGTACCTTCTCGCATCCCGGTGACGCCTCCGGGACCCCTCATTGGCCTGAGCCACTTCCGATGTTCAGCATGCTAAATTTGCGCCAGATAAAATCTCCTCGCAATTGGACAAACGTATTAAGAGCCCATAGCAAAATGAGGAATGGGCGCGCTGTTTTCTGGCGGGCGGCTGGCAGGGCGCGACGAAGGAAGATAGCCGCAGTGCTCTCTGACTGAGGAGCAACGCTGCCAGCCGCCCGCCAGAAAACAGCCCTCCGGGTTGCCAGATCTTTGTCGCTGCCGCGGCGTTGCTCGTCGGTCGAAGATCCATAAAGTCCCCGCCATGGCGGGATCCCTCCTCGCGCCTTGCAGCACCGCCAAATCTCTGGCAACGCGCCCGTTCCTCATTTTGATATGGGCTTTCAGAACCCATACTGTCAAAAAGGCTCGCGCGCAGCCGGTTGAGCGCCGAAAAACGGTTCATTATCGCAGTTTACCGGTATTAGAAGAGGTATGAATCTGGCTTAAAAAAATCCAAAAAAACTGCTTGTGAAATTTTTCACGATGAGGCAATGTCTCACGCGCTCCGAGCAAAACTGGTTGGCATGGACCGGGGGGATGGTGTCCCTTCGCGCGGGGCTTTGCTGAATGCGACGAATTCGTATCATCATTTTATTGTGTTCGGTTTTGGCGGGCTTGCCGTTCGCTGGAATTTGCGCTGAGGCGGGCTCTCCCGCGGCTCCCGCCGCGCATGAGGAAGGAATTCCGGCCAGCGCCGTCGGCATCGGCCATATTGGACCGCTTCCCATCACCAATTCCATGCTGGTCACGTGGATTGTGGCTTTGGCCCTGATCATTTTTTCGCAGGTTGCCACGCGCAACATGAAGGAAGTCCCATCGGGCTTGCAGAATTTCTGGGAATGGATGGTCGAAAGCCTCTACGGCTTCCTCGAAGGCATCATCGGCCACGATCTGGTCAAGAAGACGTTCTGGTTCTTTGCGACGATTTTCATTTTCATCGTGTTTTGTAATTGGGCGGGCTTGATCCCTGGGTTGGGAACGATTGGCTGGGGCGTCAAGGACAGCGCCGGGCATTTTGACCTGGTGCGACCGCTTTTCCGCGGCGGCAATGCGGACCTCAACATGACCCTCGGCATGGCGATGGTGTTCTTCGCGTGCTGGATCATCTGGTCGCTCCAGATGAACGGGGTGGTTGGGTTCCTGAAACATTTGTTCGCGCCGAAGGGGGATACCAAGGGCTGGCTTCGGATATTGATGATCATCGTTTTCTTTGCGGTCGGCTGGCTGGAAATTCTTTCGATTCTGTTCCGCCCGGTATCGCTCAGCTTTCGTCTTTACGGAAACATCTTCGCGGGTGAAAACATGCTCGAAGCCATGAGCAAGCTGGTTCCACACTTCGGCTGGCTGTTGCCGGTGCCGTTTTATTTCATGGAATTGCTCGTGGGCTTCGTCCAGGCGCTGGTGTTCATGCTGCTGACGGCGGTGTTCACCATGTTGATGACCCCGCACGACGACTCGCACGGCAAAGCACATCATTAATTTTGGAATTTCGGCAGTCTGACCGTGTTCAATCGCGGGGGCTGCTGAGAAGAGAAAGAAAGGAAAGTATTATGTTTACGCCTATGTTGGCGCAAGCGGCGGAAGCGGCGACGAACGCGGTAGCGAACGTGGCGGCGAGTCCGGCGGCGGCGAAAGTCGTCAGCGGCAACCTCACGGTCGGTCTGGCGGCGCTCGGCGCGGCCCTCGGCGTGGGTTTCATCGGAATGAAGGCTTCGGAAGCGGTGGGACGCAATCCCGGCGCGGCCACGCCCATTCTGGTGCAGGCCATTCTGGCAATCGCATTCGCGGAAGCCATTGTGTTCTACGCCATCTTCCTCGTGCACTAAGCGTGTTGGGCGCGGAGCGATCCTCCGCGCCCGACCTTTCATGGAATTTTTATGAATCACATGGTTTTATTTGGCAGCATCGGCAGTGACCTGTCGGACATTGGGACGAGTACCGCCCATACGTTCGGTGTCGATTGGCCGCATTTCATCGCGCAGGTCATCAGCTTCTGCATCACGGCGGCGCTGCTTTACTTTTTCGCTTATAAACGCGTGCTGGCGATGCTCGAAGAGCGCCGTCAGCGCATTGCCGACGGCCTGGCCAACGCGGACAAGATCAAGGCGGAATTGCAACGCACGGAAGCCGCGCGATTGGAAGTGTTGAACCAGGCGAACACGCAAGCCAACAAATTGATTGAAGAAGCCCGCGCCGCCGCCAATCGCGTGCGCGAAGATGAAACGCAGAAAGCCATCGCCGCCGCCGAACAGATCATCACCAAAGCCCGCGAAGCCGCCGCCGCGGACCACGCGCGGATGCTCGCCGACCTGAAACGCGAAGTCGGCCGCCTCGTGGTGCAGACCACCGCCACAGTTACCGGCAAGGTGTTGACGCCGGAAGATCAAAAGCGGCTGGCGGAAGAAACGGCCAAACAACTCGCGTGATGAATTTTAGCGTCGAAGCTGGCTCCAATAGTGGCACGGGCGTCTCGCCCGTGCGATTCTGGAAAGCCGATTAACGCGCGGGCGAGACGGCCCGCGCCACTAAGAAATGAAAATATCCAAACAAGCCCGGCGTGAAGCGAAGGAGCTGTTTCGCAGCACGCTGATTGACGGTGTGCTCGACGACAACCGCGTGCGCATGGCCGTCAGCAAAGTGGCGCAGGCCAAGCCGCGTGGTTATGTGGAAATCCTGTCGCATTTTCAGCGGCTGGTGAAGTTGGAGATCGAGCGCCGCACGGCTCGCGTGGAAAGCGCGGTCGCCTTGCCTCCGGAACTTCAGGCGCAGGTGAAAAATAAGCTGGCGAATATCTACGGGCAGGGTCTGAATATTTCGTTCGCCCAAAACCCGGCTTTGCTCGGCGGCTTGCGCATCAAGGTGGGCAGCGATGTTTATGACGGCAGCGTGCAGGCGCGGTTGGAGCGGTTGGTGGAAAGCTTTTAGGAATGAAACGGATTGAAACGTAAAACGTAAAACGTGAATGAGGGCCGGTGCGCCCGGTCTTTTCACGTTTCACGTTTCACGAATCACGAGAATATATGAGCAACTTATTGCAAGAAATTGAAGCGCAAATCGCGGGCGTCAAGACGGCTACCGCCAAGCAGAACGTCGGCGTCGTCCGCGAAATCTCGGACGGCGTGGCCAAAATCGAAGGCCTCACCGATGCGATGCTCAACGAAATGCTCGACTTCGGCAACGGCGTCGTCGGCCTCGCGTTGAACCTCGAGGAAACCGAGGTCGGCGCCATCATCCTCGGCGATTACCTCCAGGTCCATGAAGGCTCCGAGGTCAAGACGACTGGCAAGCTGCTCTCGGTTCCGGTGGGCAAGGGTCTGCTCGGCCGCGTGGTGGATTCGCTCGGCCGCCCGGTGGACGGCAAGGGCGCCATCAAGGAAACCGCGTTTTATCCCGTCGAAAAAATCGCGCCCGGCATCGTGAAACGCAAATCCGTCAGCCAGCCGGTGCAGACCGGCATCATGGCCATTGACGCGATGATCCCGATCGGCCGCGGCCAGCGCGAATTGATCATCGGCGATCGTTCGACCGGCAAGACGACCATCGGCGTGGACACGATGATCAACCAGGCGCGCATCAACAAGGTTGGCCGCGCCTCCGGCGACAAGGATTTCCGTCCCGTTTATAACATTTACGTCGCCATCGGCCAGAAGCAGTCGAACATCGCGCGGGTTATTGCGGAATTGGAAAAGGCCGGCGCGTTGGAAGACACGATTATCGTTGTCGCTTCCGCATCCGACTCGGCTGCCAATCAATACCTCGCGCCGTTTGCCGGCGCATCAATGGGCGAGTGGTTCATGGATAACGGCATGGACGCGCTGATCATCTACGACGATCTTTCGAAGCAAGCCGTGGCGTATCGCCAGGTGTCGCTCGTGCTCAAGCGCCCGTCCGGCCGCGAAGCGTATCCAGGTGATGTGTTCTATTTGCACAGCCGCCTGCTCGAACGCAGCGCGCGCGTTTCCGAAAAATACGGCAACGGTTCACTGACGGCGCTGCCGATCATTGAAACGCAGGCCGGCGACGTTTCGGCCTACATTCCGACGAACGTGATTTCGATCACGGACGGCCAGATTTATCTGGAAACGGATTTGTTCTATCAAGGCGTGCGTCCCGCGGTTTCGGTCGGTCTCTCCGTGAGCCGTGTCGGTTCAGCGGCGCAAATCAAGGCGATGAAGCAGGTGGCCGGGCGCATCAAGGGCGATTTGGCGCAGTACCGCGAACTGGCTGCGTTTGCGCAGTTCGGTTCCGACCTCGACGCCAAGACATTGGGAATTCTCGAACGCGGCAAGCGCGTCGTGGAAGTATTCAAGCAACCGCAGTTCAACCCGGTGTCCGTCGAAGTGCAGGCCGCCATATTGTGGGCGGTGCAGAACAATTATTTCGATGATGTGCCGGTGGAAAAAGTGAAGGACTTCCAGAACAAGCTGACGGACTTCCTCAGCACGCGCAAAGCGGAGTTGCTGGCGAAAATCCGCAACGAGAAAGCGATCAGCGACGCGATTGCCGGTGATTTGAAGAATGCGCTCGGTGAGTTCAAACCGACGTATCGGTAATTTTGGAACGTCATGGCCAACTGCAAAACAGCAACTGAGTCCGCGCGGCAGATTGAGGAGATGATTTTCCTCATTCGCGGCCAGCGGGTCATGCTGGATGCTGATTTGGCCAGGATTTACGGGGTCACGACGAAACGGTTGAAAGAACAGTTTCGCCGAAACGCGGAAAGGTTTCCAGGCGACTTTGCGTTTCAGCTTACAAATCAGGAACTTACAATCTTGAGGTCGCAAATTGCGACCTCAAGTTCGCACGGCGGCGCACGCTATTTGCCCATCGCTTTTACCGAGCACGGCGCTCTAATGCTCGGCAACATACTCAACAGCAAAATCGCAATCGAGGCCAGCATCCGAGTGGTGCGGGCTTTTGTTTGGATGCGCGAACAGCTCGCTGCCAACAAAGCGCTGGCGGCGAAGTTGAATGAGCTGGAGAGCCGCGTCGGTGAACACGACGGCGCCATCGCCAATTTATTTGAAGCCATCCGGCAGTTGTTGGAACCCGCCGAGAAGCCCCAACGCGAAATCGGTTTTCACATTCGAGAAACAGCGCCTCCCTATCGGGTCAAAACGCGCAAACGATTTTAAGTCATGCCCAGCACACGCGACATACGCCGGCGCATCCGGTCGGTCAAGAACACCGCGCAGATCACCAAGGCCATGCAGATGGTGGCTTCGTCGAAGATGCGCAAGGCCCAGCTCGCGGCCCTCGCGGGGCGGCCTTATGCCATCCTGATGAACCAGGTGATTCTCAACGCCGCGAAGGACGCTGGTCAGAACTTCACGCAACCATTGATGGAAACTCGGCCGATCAGGAAGCGCGCTGTATTGGCCGTCAGCACGGACAAGGGATTGTGCGGCGCGCTCAATGCCAACCTCGGCCGTGAAGCGTTGAAATACGAGAAGGAAACAACGGTCTATGTCGCCGCCGGCCGCAAAGCCGCGCAACTCTTTGCGCGCACCAAGCGGAATCTGAACGCGGAATTCACCTACAAGGACGCGCCGCTGTTCGCCGAAGCGCGCGCGATGTCCAAAACCGTCCAGGAAATGTTCCTGAAAGGTGAAGTGGACTCCGTGGACGTTGTCTTTACGCGGTTCGTCAACACGCTGACTCAGAAGGTGGAAGTCCGGCAGTTGCTGCCGATTGGCAAATTGGAGAACATCCTGAATTTGCCCGGCGGTCCGGACGAGAACGCCCAAACCGGTGACGCCCAGCAACTCGAACATTTATTTGAGCCGAGCGCCGAGCAGGTATTGGGCGCGATTCTCCCGCACTTCGTCAATTTCATAGTTTATCAAATCCTCCTGGAAGCCAAGGCGTCCGAGCACAGCGCGCGAATGGTCGCCATGAAGAACGCGACCGACAACGCGAAGCAGCTCATCAAGGACCTGACGCTCGAATACAACAAATTGCGCCAGGCAAACATCACGAAAGAGCTTTTGGAAATCACCACCGCCCAGATGGCGCTGGGATGACGTTTACGTTCGCGTTGATTTGAATTAAATTTGCGACATGACGAAATTGCTGAATTAGGCTCAGACGCTTAGAGAATTTTTGACAAATGAATAAAGGTAAAATCGTTCAAATCATCGGCCCGGTCGTGGACATTGAGTTCGCGGACAAACTCCCGGCGATCTACAACGCCCTCACGATCGAATACGATATGCCCGGCGGCGGCGGCACGAAGCTGACGCTCGAAGTGCAGCAGCATCTCGGCGACAATTGGGTGCGCGCGGTCGCGATGAGCACGACCGAGGGCCTCAAACGCGGCATGGAAGTGACCGATGCCGGCGCGCCCATCTCGATGCCCGTTGGCGAAGCCGTCATGGGCCGCGTGTTCGATGTCACCGGCCAGCCCGTGGACGAACAGGGGCCCGTGAAGCCGGACAAATATCTTCCCATTCACCGCGCCGCCCCGGCGCTCGTGGACCAGTCCACCAGCCCGCAGATTTTGACCACCGGCATCAAAGTCATTGACCTGATTTGCCCGTTCTTGAAGGGTGGCAAAGTCGGCGCGTTCGGTGGCGCAGGCGTCGGCAAGACCGTCGTCATCATGGAATTGATCAATAACATCGCGAAGCTGCACGGCGGTGTCTCGATGTTTGCGGGTGTCGGTGAACGCACGCGCGAAGGCAACGATCTTTACAACGAAATGATCGAAGCCGACGTCATCAAGGTGGAGAAGGACGAAAAGGGCCATCCGAAAAAGGGCGCCAACGGCATGCCCATCGTGAAGCCCGGCTCGAAAATCGGCCTCGTGTACGGCCAGATGAACGAACCACCCGGCGCCCGTTTGCGCGTGGCTCTTTCGGCGCTCGCGGTGACCGAATATTTCCGCGACGAAAAGAACCAGGACGTGCTCCTGTTCGTCGACAACGTTTTCCGTTTCTCGCAGGCCGGTTCCGAAGTGTCCGCGTTGCTGGGCCGCACTCCGAGCGCCGTGGGTTATCAGCCCACGCTCGCCGCGGAAATGGGTGACTTGCAGGAACGCATCACCTCGACCAAGAAAGGCTCGATCACGAGCTTCCAGGCCGTTTACGTGCCTGCGGACGACTTGACCGACCCCGCGCCGGCCACCACGTTCGCGCACCTGGATGCCACCATCGTGTTGGAACGGTCCATCGCGGAACTCGGCATCTATCCGGCCGTGGATCCGCTGGCGTCCAACTCCCGCGCGCTCTCGGCGGACATCGTCGGCCAGGAACATTACGATGTCGCGCGCGGCGTCCAAAAAGTGCTGCAGCGCTACAAGGATTTGCAGGACATCATCGCGATTCTGGGCATGGATGAATTGTCGCCGGACGACAAGCTGACCGTGTTCCGCGCGCGCAAGATTCAACGTTTCCTGAGCCAGCCGTTCTCGGTGGCGCAGGTGTTCACCGGGCGCGAAGGCAAGCAGGTGCCGGTGGCCGAAACTGTCCGCGGCTTCAAAGAAATTCTCGAAGGCAAGCACGACGACGTGCCCGAAGTGAATTTCTACATGAAGGGCGGCATTGACGAGATTAAGGAATCGTAACGTGCGAGTTCACGTTTCACGTTTCACGTTTCAGGCGTGAACGTGTTGCGTGAAACGTAAAACGTGAAACGTGAATTAAAATGGCTGGAACTTTAAAACTCGAAATCGTCACGCCGGACGCGAAGGTGTTCTCGGAAGACGTGGACATGGTCACGCTGCCGGGTGTCGAGGGCGAGATGGGCATTTTCCCCAACCACGTCCCGTTGCTGACGCAAATTGTCCCGGGCGAAATCACCGCTCGCAAAGGCGGGCAGGATTTTTTCCTGGCCATCGGCGAAGGCTTTGTCGAAATCACTGGCAACCAGGTCTCGATCCTTGCCGATATGGCCATCCGCGCCGAGAACATCGATGAAGCGAAGGCTGAAGAGGCGCGCCGCCGCGCCGAAGCCCGGCTGGCCGAACAGCTGGACGATGAAGAAACCGCCCGGGTGCAGGCTTCATTGACGCACTCCACCGCCCAACTCAAGGTCAAGCGCCGGCAACACTAATTCATTTTAAATCCCACAATGCAAAAGCCGCCGAATCCCGGCGGCTTTTCTTTTTTCGGAGCCCGGGCTGCCGACCCGGCGCGAAGCAAATTTTACAGGAGCAAACAGACGTAACGGAGAGATCCCCGAACAGAAAATTCCAGCAGAGGCAAACGAGACAAATAAAGCGCAACCCGCGGAATCTCTGCTCCCTCTGTTTCCTTCTGTTCAAAAATAAGTTTAACTCTCGATCACGTTGATCTCGACTGGCTCGACTTTCACACCGATTTTTTCCAGCCATTTGATCGCGGCTTTGACTTCTTCGCGTTTGCCATCCAGTTCGAGGCAGACAATGCCGATCTCGTCGGTCACGCTCACCTGGCGTATGTTCGTCACGACTTTGAATTTATTTCCCAACTGCCACAGCAGCGGTTCGCGGATCAGCCGCGGCGGATACATCAGCCACAAGCGCTGCTGAGTCGGTGTGGTCGCTTTCGTGGACGTGGATTTCTTTGGAGATTTAGGCACGGTGTTGAGAATTAAAATTGATAACGGCGGCTTCGGGATGCATCTCAATTTGGAGCGCGGCGGCATGTCGCCACTTTTTGCCGGGCAGACATGTCTGCCCGTTTGAAAGCGCGGTCGTGCCCGCGCACTCCAAACTGAGCAGCGGATTGCCCAGCCATATTCCTAGCCCCCGGCAATTGCCGGGATGATGCTGACCTCGTCGCCGTCTTTGAGAGGCGTCTTTTGATTTTCGAGGAAGCGGATGTCCTCCTCGTTTACATACACATTGACGAAACGGCGCACTTCGCCTTTTTCATCGACGAGGCGTTCCTGGATTCCTGGATAGCGCGATTGCAGTTCCGTGATGGCTCCGCCAATCGTGGAAGCCGTCACTTCGACAACTTCCTCGTTGTTCGTCAATTTGCGGAGCGGGGTGGGGATGCGGACTTTGGTTGCCATAAATTTAAGAAACTATTATTTGGAAATCGGTTCGATTCGGCAAACTCGGCTTGATCTCGTCGGTGTTCAGACGAGGCCAAGCTGCTTGCGGACTTCATCCGCCGTCAACGTTCGTTTGCCTTTGTTGCGGGCGCGCGCTTCAAGCAGGTCAAGATAGTCATTCAAATCTTCCATTTGCTCGCGCAAAGAACTGATTTGCTTGAGCACGGTTTGTTGCCGCCGGTTAAACGCAGGTTTTTTCGAGATGCTGCTAATCATAAATGTCTTTTCGATTGCCAATTTTTTGGATCAAAATCATATCACCAACCACATCAAATAAAACGCGATAATCGCCCATCCGCAATCGAAAACCGAAGTCGGCCTTTTGCAGCCTCTTGATATTACCGTGCAGCCCCTGCTCGAGCCGCGCAATTTTCCGAAGAATCTGCTCCGCTTCACGCTTCGGAAGCGAGCGCAAATCTTCCAAGGCGGTTCGAGTATATTCGACGCGATGGTGTTGAATTGCCACAGTAGCCGGTACAGTTTACGCGCTCACCTTCTGTTCCTGCGCCAGCATCGATTCAAACTCCCGCAAGCTCGGCTTGATTTCGCGCGGTTTGCCGACGTAACCGTCCACGGCGTCGAGGGTTTTCAGGCCGTTGCCGGTGATGCAGAGCACGGCGGAATCTTCGCGCGGGATTTTTCCGCTCGCAATCAGTTTCTTGGCCACGCCCAGCGTGACGCCGCCGGCGGTCTCGGCAAAAATGCCTTCCGTTTCCGCCAGCAACTTGATGGCTTCGCGAATTTCGTCGTCGGTCACGTCTTCGGCGGCGCCGCCGGTTTCCTTCATGACTTTGAGCGCGTAAAAACCATCCGCCGGCGTGCCGATGGCCAGCGATTTTGCAATTGTGTTCGGCTTGACCGGCTTGAAAAAATCGAGCGACGCTTTTTGCGCCGAGGAAATCGGCGAACAACCCGTCGGCTGCGCGCCGTGAATATGTGTGTCCGCGGCGGAAACCAATCCGAGCTTGGTCAATTCCTGGTAGCCCTTGTGAATCTTGGTCAACAACGAACCGGAAGCCATCGGCACCACGGTGTGTTGCGGCAGGCGCCAGCCAAGCTGTTCGGCGATTTCAAACGCCATGCTCTTGGAACCCTCGGCGTAGTAGGGGCGCATGTTCACGTTCACAAATGCCCAGCCGAATTTGCCCGCGATTTCCGCGCACAACCGGTTCACTTCGTCGTAATGGCCTTTGATCGCAATCACGTTCGCGCCATAAACCAGTGAGTTCAAAATTTTTCCCTGCTCGAGGTCTGAGGGAATGAACACGTACGCTTTCAAGCCCGCCGACGCCGCATTGGCCGCCACCGAATTGGCCAGGTTGCCCGTCGAAGCGCAGGCCACCGTATCGAAGCCCAGTTCTCGCGACCGGCTTAAGGCCACGCTGACCACGCGGTCCTTGAACGAAAGGGTGGGGTAGTTGACCGTGTCATTCTTGATCCACAATTCACGAATGCCGAGTTTTTTGGCGAGCCGATCGGCCTTCACGAGCGGCGTGAAACCGACTTGCATGCCGACGGTAGGCTCGTGTTGCACCGGGAGCAGTTCACGATAGCGCCACATGCTTTTGGAACGGGACGCCACGGCTTCGTGCGTGAGCGCCTTTTTGATCTGGTCGTAATCGTAAACGACTTCGAGCGGGCCGAAATCGAATTCACAGACGTGCGAGGCCGTGAGCGGATACTCACGTCCGCATTCGCGGCACTTCAGTGCCCTCATGAAACCTTCGTGTTTTTCCATAAAATCAACGCTGTAGCGGCGGTCTGTGACCGCCGAATCACGGCAGAGCGGCAGATCTGCCCTACCGATGTTCAAATAACGGCGGTCATAGACCGCCGTTACAAATAAAAAACCCCTTCTCATGGGAGAAGAGGCTGGCAAATCGTTCTTCTCATTTTCCCCGGCGCACGAATGCCGGGCTGGATTTGGCACCAGCATTGAACTTGCGTCCAACCGGTTGCCGTGGCGTCTCAGGGCCAGTCCCTCAACCACTCTGCATGAGACCGTTGTATCAACGGATACGGATAGATTGATGGCAGGTGGTGAATGTGTCAACTTTAATTCTTGAGCCTTCCCGAGAGTTCGCCAGTCCTGAGGAGCGCCGATCTCCGATCCGGCGCGTTTCGGCGTGTTTTTTCTTGCGCGCCGGGTCTGGAGACCGGCGCTCCGGGCAAAGTTATCTGGATGCACACGTTAAAATCCGGATTTCGAGCTTGCGTTTTCGATGCATGAACGGAAGATTGCACCCCCTGTATGGAATCTGACATTACGGAATCAGAGTTACTTTATAAATTGTGGGCCTGGGGCGACCGGTACAAAAAACAGCTCCTTGCGGCCCTGATTGTTCTGGCCATCGCGGGAATCGTGATCGCTTTTTGGCTGACGCATCAAACTGCCAGGCAAAATGATGCGAACATGGCATTATCGAGATTGACCAGCCAGCAGCTTGGCCCCAATGCCCCGGAGCCGGCACCCGGCGATTTTCTGAAGATCGCCACGGATTTTCCCAACACGGATGCGGGGCAGCGTGCGATGCTGATCGGCGCGAGCGATTTGTTCGCCTCCGGCAAATACGACGAAGCGCAGGCCCAATTTCAAAAATTTCTGCAACAATACGCCAACTCGCCCTTCACCGCGCAAGCCGCGCTCGGCGTGGCGGCGAGCTACGATGCCATGGGCAAGACCAACGACGCGGTTTCCAGTTACCAGGCCGTGATCGATCGGTATCCGGCCGAAATTGCCGTCGCGTCGCAAGCGAACCTGGCGCTGGCGCATTTGCTGGAGACGCAGGGTAAATTCAAGGACGCCCGCGACAAGTACGAGGAATTGGCCGCCCAGGTTCCCGGCACGATCGGCTCCGAAGCTGGTATTCGTTTGCAGGCCTTGAACGCCGCGCATCCCGAATTGCAACCGACCAATCCTCCGGTGTCCAGGGTGCCGATGATCAATACTGTGAAGAAGCCGTGAAGGATTCGTGAAATGTGATACGTGAACCGTGACCGCGTGAAACGTGAACATGGCAAAACGCAAAACGCATAACCAATAATCACGTTTCACGTTTTACGTTTCACGCAAAGCTGTGAAATCCGTCGAGGTCAGCGCGGGATTAGTCTTTCGCAGCGGCAAACTGCTCATCACCCAACGTCACCAGGACGCGCACCTCGGCGGCTTGTGGGAATTTCCCGGCGGCAAACGCGAACCCAACGAAACCTTCGAGCAATGCCTCGTCCGCGAATTGCGCGAGGAATTGGGCATTGAAGTGGAAGTGGGCGAGTTGGTGGAGAGTCTCACTCATGCTTACCCGGAAAAGACCGTTACGCTGAAATTCTTTCGCTGCCGATTGAAGCAAGGCGAGCCGCGCGCGATTGATTGTTTGGATTTGAGATGGGTGAGTGTCGGCGAGTTGAGGAATTATGAATTTCCGGCGGCGGATGCGCGGTTACTAGAGATGCTACGGAGTTCGCCGGGGTTGTGGATGTAGCGAGCGTCAGAAGCGAATTTATCGGGCGCATCGCAGTTTAAGTCCATCGGCATTCCAAATGTTCGAGTCCCGGAGGGACTTTTGACAATAGCCAGGCGTTTCAACGCCGGGATCTGCCTCGTAGCGTTCGAGTCCCGGAGGGACGGCTGAGAACTCCTGGTTCAGTCGTCCCTTCGGGACTCGAGTCGGTTGGTGCTGGTCCCGGCAGTAAACTGCCGGGCTATTCTCAGTGGTTCCTTCGGAACCGGACGTCCGGCGGTTCTCAGATCTTGACGCGTCCGTTTGTCCGCGACCCAAATTGGTCTCGACAACAACGAGGGACCGAAATAACGTCGGCTTGACGCATGGGGCTCTCTGCTTCAACGGTATCAGCGCTTGTGGAAAAGGAGATCGCTCGCGTTTCCAGTTCGGAAGCTGCGGCCCTCATTCGAAGTTTACTTGTGCCGCCGCGCTGCGAAGATCGTCCTTGGGATTATGACGAGCCCGGCGAGAAATATCCGTGTTGGATCGTGGCAGAGCATCCGGCCTCGAGGACGGGTATCGGATATTGTGAAAAGGGTTTCGGCCCCAAATGTCCGTGGGGGCTACTTTGGCTATCTGAGCATTTGAATATGGGGGCGGATTACAGTTGGTTTAGTTCTTTGGAGGCCGCAGTACGCGATTCGTTTGCCTGACCTGAATCGAGTTCTACTTGATCATTTTTCCGATTTGAGTAGCTACCGGAGAAGTCTATAAAACAAAAAAAGCGTGAAACGCATTCACGTTCCACGCTTCACGCTTCAATTCCGCTCAGACCTTTCCGTAAAACTCTTCCACCACCTGTTTGAAATTGTTCTCGCCGACGTTCACGATGCCGAACTCCCGCTTCGCGCTTTCTTCGGAATCGCTGGCGTGCGCGGCGTTGACCATGATGGTTTGGCCGAATTCGCGGCGGATGGATCCCGGCGGCGCCTTGGACGGGTCCGTTGGCCCGAGCACGTCGCGAATCTTGCGCACGGCTTCCACGCCTTCGTAGCACAGTGCGATGCAGCGTTCGGTGCCGGGCTTGCTCCAGTCGCTTTCGGGAATGTCCGAGGGCGCGTAGCCGGACATGAAGCGGACGATGTTGTCGAATTGATTGTCGCCAAAGGCGGGCCCGAGGATATCGCCGAGCTGCTGCTGTTTTTCCGGCGGGAGCGTGAAGCCCCAGTCTTTTTCCAGCAGCGCCTTGGCCTTGCTGCCGACCATGTCTTTCAACTTGGTGCGCAACACGTCGCGGACCGGCCCGTAAAATTCCAGCGCCTGCGCCACGCTCATGCGATGCAGCTTGATGCCGACGATGTAAAGGCCGGTGCGCGAGAAGAAATCGATCACGTTGCCCGGGCGGCCGGAGGGGAACCGGAAATTTTCCGGCTTGATGAGCACCAGCGTGCGCTGCGGTTGCTCGCCGGGTTGATAAGTGATGACATTATCGAGGATGCCGCCGTCGGAATCCGAGTGTTTGGCCCAAAGCTTGAGCTTGGTTTCCGCTTCGTCTGCCGTGGGCGGCGCCAGCACGGCGGGCTCAAAATAACGGACCTGGTTGTTCTCATCAATGATGAGGTCGCCGTAGGTGTCGCGGATGGTTTCGCCACCGCGGCGGTCCGGGCTGATGTGGCCGATGACCGAGCGCGTCTTGCGGACGGCGTCTTCGCCGCGGAAGAGCAGCACCATTGCGCGGCGGCGGCGGCCGGTTTTGGGGTCGGGAGAAAGATTCTGAATGATGTAATTGTGAATCAGCTCCTGCACACGGCGATCCTGGGGATCGTTTTGTGAAATAATCGCCTGGGAGTATTGCTTCACGAGTTCGGCGCTTGGCGCGAACATGCGCGCGGCCGCGAGTTCGAGGCCGGTGCGCGTGATGAGGCGGCTCAGGATGCCGCCCGTGCGCGATTTGAAGAGCGAATACGGAGTGATGATGACGTATGCGAGCTGTTGAGACATATTTTAATTCAGTGGCAAATATCCGATGCCGGCTTTCCCGGCGTCAATAGTGATGGAGTTCAATTTCATTCCCCGTTGGACCCAGGCGGTTAAGACGGCTTGGGACTGGTCGGTTCCGGGGCTGCCGTTGCCGGCGTCGTGGATTTACCGCCTAAAATTTTAAACATGACCGTGCCGCACGTGGGGCATTTGCCCTTGATGGCCTTGCGCCCATTCTTCATCGTTTCTTCCACCGCATCCACGATTTCCTTCTTGGCCTTGCATTTGACGCAATATCCTTCAGGCATAAAATTTTTCCGCGCTGACGCTTCATGCGAGAGCGCGGTCAGGGGGAAAGTTTGGGGGCGTTCCCGGCCAGCGTCAACTGGGAAAAGGACCGACAGCGCGAAGGGTGGTTTGCAAGTTATTCATTATAAGGATGTTGCTGGCTAATGAGGGCGGATGGCCTGGCCAATGTCGGTCGCCTGAAATCTCGGAAAAACCTTAAAATTGGGCTTATTCGCGGTTGGGGAACAAATCGCCAGAAACTGAGAGGAATGGACGCTACGATGACAACCATTCAGTTCGCATTTTGCTTGGGAAAATAAAGCTCGAATAAAATTCCGCCCGGGCGGGTCAATTGGTTATCTGCGGTAAGTTCTCCATTGCGCGAATCCGGCGTATTCGGGAAGGTCATGCGTGCCGGGCTGCGGAAGAAGTGTCGTCTGCGTTCCGCAACGGCGATTCTCGGTGGGAACTCGTAACTATGGATCACGTTTCGGCAAACCGACGTACTGCGCCTCGACAGCATCGCCTCGTTTTCACGCGAGGAAAGCGATTCGTTTTCCGATTCCCACGAAGGAGACCGGTTGCAATTTTGTCCGTTTTAGCGGTGATCGCGTTGGTATGGCCGGCCCGCGCACAGAATGAGACGTCACTGGTCAACACAAACGCGCCGTCAGTGCCCACCAACGCTCCATCCGCCGCCACCAACGCGCCACGGAACGCGCCCTGGGCCACCACGAACAACAACGTGCCCAAGGCCAGGTTCAAAATTTCCGGATACGGTTTTCTTGGTGATTTGCGGCTCAGGCGCATGATCAAGCTGCTGGAAATTGAAAAGAAGAGACCGCAATTTTTCGACGCGAATTTCATGGAGGACACCGCGCTGATCCTGAAATCAAAAATCCGGGAGGATGGTTTCCTAAACCCCCGGATCGTGATCACCGTCAAGAAGGACGATGGCACGTCGGCCCGTTTCCGCTGGAACGAAAACGAGCCGTTGCCGAGGCCGCTGCGCGCGACGGAGGTGCGATTCAGGATCAAGAAAGGCGTTTTGTTCCACTACGAGAAGCTGAAGTTCAACGGATTGGCAGCCGTGCCGGAAAAAAAGGCGCGCGGTTATTTCCTCGAGACGAGCGGGTTGGTGCCCTTGAAAAAGAACCGGGTGTATTCGCCGCAACGGCTGAAGCAAAGCGTGGCGAACCTCACCGAGGTGTTGAATCGAATGGGATATCAAAACGCCACCGTGACCGTCGGCGAAATCCGGCAGGACGACAAGACCGGCAGCGTTTCGGTGAGGATTGACGTGGTGCAGGGGCCGAAGTTCTTCGTGCGCACGGTGCGGCAGGAAGTTTATTACCCGGGAACCAACGCGCCGATCGATTTGCGGACGAACACATTGCTGAAAACCTATTCGAAATGGTGGGAGCAGGATTTTACGCACGGCATCAAAACCAATTACTTCAGCCAGGGCTACCCCGAGACATCGGTTGAAATGAAAACGGAGCGGAGCGAGCCGGGGACGACCAATGTATTGCTGGATTTGGCGGCGGTGGTCAGAACGGGATCGCGGGTGCGCGTCGGCGATGTGACCATCAAGGGCGCCAAGCGCACTAAGGAGTCGATGTTGTATGGCCGGGTGCCGGTGCAAACTGGCGATTGGCTCGATCGCCTGCAGGCCGAGCGCGGGCAATATCGGCTGGCCCGCCTGGGAATCTTCGACCTGGCGGAACTGAATTACGAAATCGTGAGCAGCAATTTATGGGACGTGCGCTATGACGTGAAGGAGGGCAAACGGCTCGAAATCAGCCCGTTGTTCGGCTTCGGCAGCTACGATTTGCTGCGCGTGGGCGTGGAAGTGGACCAATACAATCTTTGGGGCCTGGCGCACAACTCGCAACTCAAGCTCGTGCAATCATTCAAATCATCCAGCGGCGATTACACCTACAACATACCGGAATTGCTCGGCGAGGATGTGGACGTGTTTGCCACCGCCAACGGCCTGCGCCGCCAGGAAATTTCGTTCCTGCGCGTGGAATATGGCGGCGGCGTGGGCGTGCGGCGGCTTTTCCGCGACGTGGCCGTGGACGCGAGCGCGCGTTACAATTACGGCATTCTGCAGGCCACCGAGCAAAGCGCGAATTTCCTCGTGGAAGGCGCGCAGAATCCCACCGTGGGCGAGTTCATTGTGGACCTGCGGCACGATCGCCGTGACAACCCGCTGTATCCCAGGCGCGGTTACCAGTTGCTCGCGAACGTGGAAATCGCGAACAGTTCGCTGGGAGGCAGCGCCAATTTTCAGCGCACCGAACTTGGGGCTTCCTATCATATTCCGTTGAGCGACAGCCAATGGATCCATCTTGGTTTGCGTCACGGGTTGGTGTTCACCAGCGGCAGTACGAGCAACAACCTGCCGTTCACGCGGCGATTTTTTCCCGGCGGCCAGGATTCCGTGCGCGGTTATCAGGAAGGCGAAGCCGCGCCGCGCAATGCGCAGGGAAAAATCGTGGGCGCGGAAACCTACACGAGCGGCAACGTGGAATTCGAGCAAGGCGTCACGCCGCATTGGTCGGTGGTCGCATTCGTGGACGGCGTGGAATTCGCCGAGCACATGAATGACTATCCGGGCGACGAAGCGCTTTTTTCCGTCGGCGGCGGCTTGCGCTGGCGGACGATTATCGGCCCGGTGCGGTTGGAATACGGTTACAATTTGAACCCGCGCAAGCGCGACCCGGTCGGGACGCTGCAGTTCTCGCTGGGATTTCCGTTCTGAACAAATCCGAAGCTCGAAATCCGAAAGAGATCCGAGATCCGAAGCTGCCCTGAACGGTCGATCCATTGGCCGCCGGAGCGCGGGATTTATCCCGCTCGGACGTTCCGGCAAGTTGCTTCCAGCGAGAAGGTCCGCTGGACAGGCCAAAAATAAATGGAAAAATGTTCTAACCTTTGCAGATTTAAAGCATCTATATCTACGTGAAACTCCTTCGAGCCATCTTTGCCGCGTTGTGCCTGGGCATATTCATCCCGGCGGCCCACGCGGCGCATACGCAGGCGCAGTTGCTTTTGGCCAATGACATGGCGCGCCGCGGCGACACCGTGCTGGTGGGGGTTGATTTGAAGATGGCGCCCGGCTGGCACACGTATTGGAAAAACCCCGGCTCGGCGGGCATGGCAACCAAGGTTCAATGGCAATTGCCCCGGGGCGTGACAGCGGGAGACATCCTATGGCCGCTGCCGAAAAAATTGCCGCCCGCGGAAGTCATCACTTACGGCTACGAAGACGAAACGATGCTGATTGTCCCGCTGAAGCTGGCGAGTGATCTGAAACCCGGCCCGCTTGATTTGAAGGCAAAGGTTTCCTGGCTCGAGTGCAAGGAACAATGCATTCCCGCTGGCGCAACCGTCGAGGCGACGTTGAACATCGGCAGCGAAACCAAACCGTCCACGAACGCGCCGGCCATCAATTTGTGGAAAAACAGAGCGCCGCGCTCCGAACAGCTATTTTCCTTCGCCGCGCGTTGGGAAAAGTCGGTGGATGACACCACGCGCACGATGATCATTCAGGGCACGCCGACGGGAGCAAATGTTCTGCCCATCGAAAAAGTCGATTTCTTTCCGGGTGCCAGCGATAACTTTGAGGTCCAGGGCGCGACGGAGAAGGTGGATTCCCAAATCGGCTTTGCCCTGCGCAAAACGGTGAAGAAATTCTCCGGCGATTGGCCTTCGAGCATCGGCGGCCTGGTGATTGTTGAGGGCGGCGGACAGACCAATGGTTTTGAAATGAACGTGCCCATCATGGCCATCGGAACTGCAACTCCGGCTAGATCGCCATCGCTCTCGACGTCGCCGCCGGCCAGCACACCGAATCGATCGCTGGCCCTGATGCTGTTTTACGCCTTCATCGGCGGATTGATCCTGAACATCATGCCGTGCGTGTTGCCGGTGATTGCGCTGAAAATTCTAGGGTTTGTCAGCGAGGCGCATAACGATCCCAAACGGGTCAGAATGCTGGGAATCGTTTATTCGCTGGGTGTGCTGGCGTCATTCTGGGTGATGGCGGCTTTGGTGATCGGTATCCAATCGGCTGGACATCGAGCGGGGTGGGGAATGCAATTCAGCAATCCCTATTTTCTAATTGCGCTAACTGTGCTGATCACGTTAGTGGCTTTGAATTTGTTCGGCGTTTTTGAGGTCAACCTTGGCTCGGGCACGATGAGTGCCGCGAGCACGCTGGCCGGGCGGCAGGGTGTCAGTGGCGCGTTTTTCAATGGAGTTTTGACAACGATCCTCGCGACGCCATGCACCGCGGCGATATTGGGTACCGCTCTTGGATTTGCATTTGCACACGGACCAGCCGTGATTGTCCTGATGTTCTCGACCATGGGCATCGGACTGGCTTTCCCCTATCTGTTGCTAAGTTTTCAACCCGCCTGGCTTAAATTTTTGCCGAAACCGGGCGCTTGGATGGAGAAATTCAAAATCGCGATGGGTTTTCCCATGCTCATCGCGGCCATCTGGCTCTTCAGCATTGCCTCAATTCATTACGGCGATAGAAGCTGGTGGCTGGCGGTATTTCTTGTTTTTGTTGCCATTGCCGCATGGGTGTACGGCGAGTTTGTGCAGCGGGGCCGAACCCGCCGGGGTTTCGCTCGTTGCGTCGTCATCCTCGTGTTAATCGCCGGCTATTTCTGGCCGTTAAAATCCCAACTCCGATGGAACGAGCCGCTCGAGGCAGAAGCCGGCGGAAATTCACCAAAAATAAATTTCCCGGAATTGAGCGCTGAACCGTGGAGTGCCGAAACCGTCGCGCTGGCTCGCGCGGAGAACCATCCGGTGCTGGTGGATTTCACTGCAAAATGGTGTGTGACCTGCAATTCAGTTGTCGCTCCCGCGCTTCAGAAACCAACAGTGCAGGCTAAACTCAAAGAGATCAATGCGCGTGTTTTTGTTGCCGACTATTCACTCACACCTCCCGAAATTACCGATGAACTTGCGCGCTATGGCCGGGCCGGCGTGCCATTGGTGCTGGTTTACCCAAAGGATCCCTCCAAACCGGCGATTGTTTTGCAGGAGCCTGGTCCGCTCGAACTTCCGTCGCATTATGCTGGCGCGGTGTTAACTGCCCTCGATCAGGCCGCGAAATAATTGAAACCAATTGGCCGCTCCACCGTCCTAGTTTAATAGCATCGAGAATGTAGAGATGACGTAAGAAGTCTCTGACTTAAAGAGAATTTATGAAACAAGTTATTGCACTGCTCGCATTGATCGCGCTGACGGGCACGGCGTTCACCGAGGTTGAAGTTGGCAAGCCCGCCCCGGATTTCACCGCGACGGACATTTACGGCAAAACTGTTCATCTCTCCGATTACAAAGGCAAAATCGTGGTATTGGAGTCCTACAATCAGGACTGTCCTTTTTGCCACAACCAATTCAAGACCGGCGCGATGCAGGAGTTGGAGAAGGAGATGACCGGCAAAGGCGTCATCTGGCTCCTCGTCAACTCCGTCAACCCGCACAACTCGAGCCATCGCACGCCGGAACAGGCGCGCGCCGAATGGGCCAAATACAAAATCGGCGCCACCGATTGGCTCGACGACAGCTCCGGCGACATCGGCCATCTTTACGGCATGAAAACCACGCCGCACATGTTCGTGATCGATAAGACCGGCACGCTGGTCTACGACGGCGCCATCGACAACGAACCCGATCCTGAGCACGACCCGCACAAAGCCGACAATTACGTCCGCGACGCCCTGACCCAGGTCTTCGCCGGCCAAAAAGTCACCGTCTCGCAAACGAAGCCCTACGGCTGCGCGGTGAAATACTGATCTTGGATCGTAGGAAACGAGATGACGATTCTCAAACTCTGGGTCAATTTGATTGGGCTGGGGCAGATTTGGCGTTCGAGGTTTTGATTTCCCGCCTTCTCCGGCTTTGGGGATTCGGCGCGGCAGTTGAGTTTCGAATGGTGCAAAGCGCCGATCGGGAGATCGGCGCTCCATACGCCGAAAAATGGGTTTTTTTGCCAAGGTGGTAAACGACGCGCCCAAGTTGTCGATGGAGAAGCGATCTCGAGACTGAAATGGGTTCAGGTAATCACATTGCTGTTTATCGGTTTGGCGAATGCGACGTGACGATGAACTGCACTCTTCTGTTCCTGGCGGCCAATGCGGCGATGGTAATGATAATTCCAAGAATAATACAATTCCACCGCACGGCCGGCCGGAGAACACGGAGCGCAAATGGCGAGAAAATCAGCCAAATGCCCAGGAACATGTTCAGCATCGATGGCGCGAATTTTCGGGAACGGATCAGTGCCAGCAGGAAAATGGCTCCGCCGGTGGCTACGCAATTCCACATAACCGCCGTTTGATTCGAAAATCCCAGGATGAACGGCGAGATGATTACCCAGCCTCCCAGAATCACGTTCAGCCAATTGGCGCCCAGGACATTCGGTTTTTGCAATGTTTCGTTCATATCGTCTCCTTTGATAAAGTTCGGGCCAACCATTTCAGGATTCTAAAGGGGGAAACACCCTATTGTCCACCGCCCCGCACAAATGGTGGGGCAGGGCTCACACATTCAAAGAGGCGTGAGATCCGCGAGGCTTTCAAATAGCATGTCGACCACTTCGTGATGGGCGCATCCTGATACTCCCCCGGAGCGCCGGTCTTCGACCCGGCATGAAGAAAAGGAAACCCCTGAAAAACGCGCCAGATCGGAGATCGGCGCTCCAAACGCCGCGCAACTTCGGGGCAGTGTCAGGATGCGCTCCTTCGTGATCTCTTCGGACTTCGGAGCTTGTTTGCGGGCATCCTTGCGGTAATTTACCGGCATGAAGACCTTGACCGTTCATGATTACCAGCGCGTCCGGTTGCCCGACGTGAAGCCGCGCCAGGTCTTCGCCCACGAAAAGGGACCGGACGGGCGGATTATCCTGACGCCGGTTGCGCCCAAGCCGGCCAAAGTCCACTTCGAAAAGCGCGGCAAATATACCGTGGCTGTCACGGATCGGCCGTTCGACATGGAGGCCCTGAAACAGGCTCTGGCTGAGTTTCCATGAAGCATTTGCTGGACGTCAACGTGCTTCTGGCGGCGATTTGGGCCACTCACGCGGACAATGGAAAAACTCTTGCCTGGCTGGAGGAAAAATCCATCGCACTTTGTCCCATTGCCGAACTGGGTTTTCTGCGAATCAGTACGAATCCAAAATCGACTTTCGGCGCTACGATGGATAAAGCGCGTGAGGCATTGCAAACGTTCAAACGCGAAAGAAAAGCGCAACGGATCGCTGACGACCTGGAAGCGCTGGACTCATCTTCGAAGACTTCCTCTCAACTGACTGATTCGTATCTGGCGGACCTGGCCGAGAAACACGGCTTCAAACTGGCGGCGTCGCAGGCATCAAACATTCCGTTGCAGAATTGATCCGTTAGAAAACTTCAAAGCCGATGGGTCCGAACCGTCTGCCGAATGCCATTCGGCGATACAGTCCCGCCATGGCGCATACGCGTCAAGTTAAGCTGAGCGTAATTTTCGGGCTGTTTTCTTGATTTTGCGGGTCAGAACCAAAGTATTTTTGTCTTCGATGGACCATTCCCATTCTTCGCCTTTGGACAAGCCGATGGCTTCGGCCAAGGCCACAGGGAGATTCAAATAATAGGAGCGGTTGGTGGGGCGCTCCACCTTTTGGACTTTAATCAAGTAACCCATAGCGGTGTCTTTGGTTTCAGAGTGGCCGATTTGAGGGTGGAAAAACCATTCTGGTAATAAATAGTATAAATACTATATCATGCGCCGCATGTCAATTCCTCTCTGCTCCACTCTGCAATCCCAACTCCAACATCTGCGCTCCCAACTGCAACAAACCCGCTTTCCCGGCCCGGCCAACGGCCGCAAAAGGCGCTGCGCCTTCCCTCAAACTGCAGTTTGTTTGCGACTTGCTTCACAGCCAGGTCCTCCTCTTGGGGCTCTCTGGCTTCACCCGTAATGATCAGGCCGCTTCCACCGATAGTCTCTCTCTGCTTCGACCGGGGGATCTCCTCATCCGCGATTTGGGTTATTTCGTGCTAAAAGTTTTCCAACAGATCGGCTTGCTGGGAGCTTTCTTCCTGAGCCGCTATCGTCATGACGTCTGCCTCTTCGATCCCCAAAGCGGCCAACCCATCGATTTGGCCGGCTTATTGCGTTCAGGCCAGTCCTTTGACCAGGAGATCTTGTTGGGAAAAGAAAAAGTCCGAGTCCGCCTGGTGGCTCAACCGGTGGCCCAAGCCCTGGCCGATGAACGCCGCCGCAAAGCCAAATCCAATCGCGACCGGCGCCTCAACCCCAGCAAACGCAAACTCTATCTGCTAGGCTGGAATATCTTTGTCACCAACGTGTCCCGCACCGTCTGGCCGGCCGGTGCCTTGCAGCCCATTTATCGCCTGCGCTGGCGCATCGAGATTATTTTCAAGGCTTGGAAAAGTCATTTGGGATTGCGTCAACTCAATTGCCGCTCCGCCTCTCTGCTGAGCCTTTCAGTCCTGACCAAACTCTTGTTTTGCATCGCCGTTTATCGCTTGTGCGATGCGCTCCAATGGACCGGATCAGCCTCCCATCACGTCAGCCTGCTGCGCCTGGCGCGCATTCTGGGCCAATGCGCCTGCTGGTTCGCAGCCCAGTTGCTGGACCTCTCCGTGACTCAGTGGCTCCAATGGCACCTCTAAGCACCATCTCTTCTATGAAAGGCGAAAAGACCGCTCTAATTTTTATGAACTGCTCTCCGAAAGACTCCTCCCACTAACTTGACGCGTATGCGCCGCGGCGGGACCATCCTGCGCTTCGCGGCGATCTCCTGACCCATGCGATCCAGAATTAAAATGTCATAATAGTCAGCTCTGATAAACATTAAGGGTTGGCTGGCGTAGGAAGGTTTCCTTCCGGTAGAACGTTGTTGTCCGATCAAAAACAAACAACGAACCGAAAGGAAACCATATGACGAGGCAAGTAATGGCAGGCATCGATCTGCATAGCAACAACCTGATGATTGGGATCGTGGACCAGGACGGCAAACGGTTGAAGCACCAGAAAGTGGACTACGATCTCAAGCAGGTAACGGCCGTGCTGGAACCTTACAAGGCGCGGCTCAAAAGCGTGGCGGTGGAGTCAACCTACAACTGATATTGGCTGGTGGACGGATTGCGTGCGCAGGCCTATCCCGTAGTGCTGGCCAATCCGGCGGGAATCGAGCAATACAGCGGGATCAAATGCGCCGACGACAAGAACGACGCCTTCTTTCTGGCGGAGTTGCAACGGCTGAACATTTTGCCCGCAGGCTACATTTACGATGCGAAGTTGCGGCCGGTGCGGGATTTGTTGCGGCGGCGCTTGAGCCTGGTGCACCAGCGCAGCTCGCTCTTGGTCAGTTTCAAAAGCCTTTACACGCGCACGACTGGAGCGGCGATGAACCTGGGTAAACCTAAAGCATGGAACCAGAAGCGGCGGTGGCTCTGTATGAGCATCCGGCCAATCAATTGATTGCTAAGGTGCAGAAAGAACACATTGAGCAATTGGATAAGAGCATTGCGCGGATCGAGAAAGCGGTGCTGCAATCAGCTCGGGAACTGCCCTATTACGGGAAGCTCAACACGTTGCCGGAGTGGGAAAGATTTTGGGGATGACCATCACCATGGAAGTGGGGGAGATCGAGCGGTTCAAAACACCGGGAGATTTCGTCAGCTATTGCCGGGCGGTCGATTCCAAACGGACCAGCAACCAGAAGAACAAAGGGCGGAACAACCGCAAGTGTGGCAACAAATACCCGGCCTGGGCCTTTGTCGAGGCGGCTAATTTTGCCAAACGCTACGATGAACGGTGCCGGCGCTGGTTTGATCGCAAAGCCGCGCGGACCAACACCGTGATAGCCACCAAAGCTCTGGCCTGCAAGCTGGCCAAGGCGGCGTGGCATTTGATGGCGGAAAAGGCGGACTACGATCAGAAACGAATTTTTCCGCAAGAGTGTGGCAGAGCCGCCGTCGGCCAGAGAAAGGGTTGGCTAAAAACCCTGGCGACTGATTGGAGGCGGCGGCTCTGCTTGAATTTGGAACGGAGTGAGAACAGGATTTGCAGGCGATTCGACCGCGCCGTGAGTCACCAAAGGGTTGGACGCCAGAAATGGCGAGCCACCGTTCTTTGAAACTGAATGAACACGGCCCGGCACTGAATGTTTTCTGGTCCCGCTGACGCGGGATGGGCGCCAAAGGGGAAGCTTTTAATGAAAAGGCTTCCGACACCAGGCGCTAGAACCAGATGGGTGACTGAACGGATCGCTTGAGCGTATCCGCAATCAGAAAAGAAAAGACGGGATCGAGTCAGTTACTGCAAATCGCGTTCGCTCTGGAAGGCCCGAAGAAAAACGGGAACGCTTTATCTATTGACCACGTGCCCTAATGGGTGACCCTTTTGTCGCAGGACTAAAATTGTTACTGCTTAAACTGACTCACCACATCATCTCCACCGCATTATAAATTTCACCCGCCCGCCCACATTCCAGCGCCGCGATGATGCACCCGGTCACATCATCACGATGAATCATATTCAGAAACCGCGCGCCGTCCCCATCCAATCGCGCCTCGACGTTCACGAATTGCTTGAACCAATAGCCGCGTCCCGGCCCGTAAATGCCGGCTACGCGCAAAATCATCGCCGCAAAATTTCTCTGTTGTCCCGCCGCCAACAGCTCCCGCTCTGCTTCCACCAGCACACGGCCCGTTTCTGTTACTAGCTCGGACGTGCTGCTCTCATCCACCGCCGACCCGTCATTTTTGTGCGTAAACACTTGTGCTGCTCGTATGTACGAACCTGGGAGCGCCGGCGCGTCTTGCCGACCAGTCCCAACCGGCGCGAGCCATTCCACCACATTCCGCATCCCCTCGAGATAAATCCGTCGATAATCCTCCACGCCACCTCCGCCCGATGCCGCGCAATTCACGACCCAATCGAAGTCACTCGGCAACTGTTTCAATTCTGCCGAACGCGTAATATCAGCAAACAACGGCGTGATGCCTGCCGCCTCCAACGCGCCCGCCGCCGCCTTGTTCCGCCGCAAGCCAAACACCTCATGCCTGTGACGCGCCAATTCCGCGCCCAGCGGCAGCCCCACATAACCCGCGTCAATAATCAATACGCGCATGACCAGAGTTAAACGCAAAGGCCTCCAAGAGGCAAAGCCGCAAAGTTCCCGTAGGAGCCAACGTGAGAAGACTCTCGAATTTTCTGCGCGGAAAACGTTGGAGTCTCCTCACGTCGGCTGCCACGGTTAAAGAAGGCCCGAAGATTCTTTGTCCCCGCTCCAACCTGTGTTAAGCTTTTAATTCCAAAATGAGCAGTGTTGCATCACCTCAACCCACCGCCGGCGAAGCCGCGTTCGATACCCCGCGAACGCTGCCCGAGCTCCTTGCGCCCGCCGGCGATTGGGAATGCGCCAAAGCCGCCGTCGAAAACGGCGCTGACGCGATCTATTTCGGTCTCGACAAATTCAACGCCCGAATGCGCGCGCATAATTTCACCGAGGCCGACTTGCCGCGCCTGATGGAATTCCTGCATCGCCGCGGCGTCCGCGGCTACGTCACCTTCAACACGCTCATCTTCGAAAACGAGCTCGCGGACGCCGGAAATTATTTGCGCAGCATCATCACCGCCGGCGTGGATGCCGCAATCGTTCAGGACGTCGGCATTGCCCGGCTCATTCGCCAGCTCTCGCCGGATTTTCCCATCCACGCCTCGACGCAAATGACCGTCACGAGCGCCGCCGGCATCGAATTCGCCCGCGAACTCGGCTGCAATCTGGTCGTCCTTGCCCGGGAATGCTCCATCAAAGAGATCGAGAGGATGCAGCAAACGTTGAATGACAAACGCCGAATGACGAATGGCAAAGAGACGAGCGCAGATGCTCCATTCGTCATTCGTCATTCGTCATTCCCCTTGGAAGTCTTCGTCCACGGCGCCCTCTGCGTGGCCTATTCCGGCCAATGCCTCACGAGCGAAGCTCTCGGTGGCCGCTCGGCCAATCGCGGCGAATGCGCGCAAGCCTGCCGAATGCCCTATGAATTGATTTCGGACAACAAACCGGTTCCGCTGGGCGACAAAAAATATCTCTTGAGCCCGCAGGACCTCGCCGGCCTGGAAGTGTTGCCCGAATTGATCCGCAGCGGCGTCGCCTCGCTGAAAATCGAAGGCCGCCTCAAAACTCCCGAATACGTCGCCAACATCACCCGCGTCTACCGCGAAGCCATTGACGAACTCGCGAAAAATTCCGAAGCAGCCCAAACTCGAAACCCGAAACCCGAAACCCGAAACTACAATTTGGAGATGGCCTTTTCCCGCGGCCTCTACACCGGCTGGTTCGGCGGCATCAACAATCAAAAACTCGTCCACGCGCGCTTCGGAAAAAAGCGCGGCGTTTTCCTCGGCGAAATTGAATCGGTCTTGCGCGACGGAGTAGTCCTCGAACTTGCAGCCCCTCTGAAACCCGGCGATGGCGTCGTCTTCGACGCCGGCAAACCCGAAGAAAAAGAGCAGGGTGGCCGCGTCTACGAAATCAGGAAAGTACACAGAAGCGGCACTACTAAGAATCACGGAACACGGAACACGGAACACGAAGCGCACGTCGAACTCCGCTTCGGCCACGGCGACATCGATTTTTCCCGCATCCACACTGGCGACAAACTCTGGAAAACCAGCGACCCGGAACTCGACCGTCATCTGCGGCAAACGTTCGAAGGCGACGAACCGAAATTTCAGCAGCCCATCGAAATGGACGTCCACGGCCTCGCCGGCAGGCCGCTTACGCTGATTGCCCGTGACGAACAGGGCCACATCGCCCGTGCAGATTCGGCCATGCCGCTCGCCAAAGCCGAAAAACGCCCATTGGACGACAAGCGATTGCGCGAGCAACTAGGCCGGTTGGGTGGCACGCCGTTCAAACTCGGCGAATTGAAAAATATCCTCACCGGCGAAGTCCTTCTGCCCATCAGCGAATTGAACCGTCTGCGCCGCGAAATCGTCGCGGACCTGGAACGCCAGCGCGCCCAGCCAAAGCGGTGGACGCTTCTTGATAGTGGCACGGGCGTCTCGCCCGTGCGAACAGGGACTCACAGGCGAGACGCCCGTGCCACTACCGCACCGCGTCTCATCGTCCTCGTACGCCATCTGGTGCAACTCGACGCCGTCCTGAACGCCGGAGTGGAAACCATCTACTGCGACTTCGAAAACCCGAAGAAATATCGAGACGCCGTAGCCGCCGCGAAACACGAAACACGGAACACGAAACACGAAATTTTCGTCGCCCCTCCGCGCATTTTCAAAACCGGCGAGGAATGGACGCTCCAACAAGTCCGCTCCTGCGAGGCCGACGGCTATTTGATCCGCAACTACGATCATCTGAACTTTTTCGCCGACGACCGGCGCGTCTGCGATTTTTCGTTGAACATCGCCAACCACTTGTCCGCCGATTATTTCAAAAACAAATTCGGCCTCGAACGCGTCACGGCCTCGTATGATTTGAATTTCCAGCAACTCGAAGCGTTGTTCCAGGGCGCGCCGCCCGAATGGTTCGAGGTCACGATTCATCAGCACATGCCGATGTTTCACATGGAGCACTGCGTGTTTTGCGCCTTCCTTTCGAGCGGCACTGATTACACGAACTGCGGCCGTCCCTGCGACAAGCACGACGTGAAATTGCGCGACCGCGTCGGGATGGAGCACCCTTTGAAAGCCGACGTGGGTTGCCGCAACACGGTCTTCAATGCGCTCGCTCAAACCGGCGCGGAATACGTCGAACGAATGCTATCGTTGGGCGTGGGAAATTTTCGCATCGAGTTCCTGAACGAAACCCCGGAGCAGGTGACTCAAACCATCGCCAAATATCGCCAGCTTTTGCGCGGCGAAATTTCCGGCACGAATCTCTGGCGCGAATTGCGTCTCATGAACCAACTGGGCGTCACCCGCGGCCAAATCGCCCAACGCACCTAACTGGAGTTGAGGCGGCTTGGGTACAGGGGCAACTATTATTTAAGGTCCAAGCACCCGGTAATACCGTGCCGGATTCGTCGCGCTCGGGTCCTGAATGAAAAATGTGCGCTGCGAAGGATTCGTTATCAGCAACGTGCTCCAATTCGTCGATTTCAGATTCGTCGTGGCCTGCACCGTGTAATTGACGCCCGGCGTTGAGACGGACATCTGAAATTGAAATTGGCTGCCGGACTTCGAGGGCTGGCCGAGAAGGACTGTCGTTTGCGGCGCTTCGATGGTGATCGAATAATTCTGGTTCGTGGACGCGCCGCTGCCGTCCTGGACATGCGCCGTGAAATTGAACGTGCCGCTGGTGGTCGGTGTGCCATTCAACCCGCCACCGGAAAGGAACGTCAGCCCTGGCGGCAAGCTGCCGGACTGAAGACTCCAGGTAAATGTATCGTTGCAACTGCTCGCCTCGAGTTGCATGGAATAAAAATTCCCCGCCTGGCCGTTCGGCAGCGTCGAAGGGGTCAACACCTGGATCCCGCCGCACGGCATGATGGTGAAATTAGCGACCGGGTTGTTTCCGGAAGCGGTCACATTCGTGCCACCAGGGCAAAGGTAATTGCCGTTGCCGAAAATGGCGTCGAGACTATCGTTGCCACCCTGGCAAGTGACACTCACGGTCCATAGGCCGTTGGGGACGTTGAGCGCGTAATTCCCGTTGTCATCCGTGTCGGCCTGGGTCTGAAAATTCGCGCCGTTGATCGTCGCCGTCGCCACCACTTGCGCGCCGATGACGGGTTGATTGGTGCTGTCCTGCACGTGTCCCGTGATTTGGTTCGTCGCGAGCAACGCAATGAAATCATAGCGCACCGCCTGGCCGGCCGTCAGATTGGTGCCGTTGTCCGGAAACCCATCAAACGCAGGCTGGGAAAAAACGTAATTGGTCGGATTGCCGTCATTGCTCACCTCGAGTTGCCATTGAACACCCGGCATGCCGACGGCACCCACAAAATAATTTCCATTCACATCACCCGTCGTATCCTGTTCCAAAGAGTTATTATTATCCTGGCTGAACAGGCTGACGCTTGGCACCGGCTGATTCGAGCCATCCTTCACGGTGCCGTAAAAAATCGCGTTGGCTTTTACCAGGGAAACGGTCGCGCCGGATACGCTCCCGCCGGTCGTGTCCACCTGCATCTTGTTGTTCTGTTCCCGCAAATAGCCGTGGAACGTTGCGGCCTGGTCGGAAACTTGAATTTGCCATTGGTCCGCCGTCACACCCGCGCGGAAATTTCCATTCGTGTCCGTGAACGCGACTGTTAGCAAACCGCCCTGCGATTCCACGGGAATCAGCGCGCCCGGCAACCCAACCGCCGCATTGCTTGCGTCGAGAATGCTGCCGGAAATCGTCCGGTCCGACGGCAACAAAAACAAATTCGTGCTCAGGTTCACTCCGCTGCCGAGACTCACCGAGGCCGCTCCCGCATTCGCCACAAAATTGCTTTTGAACGCCACCAGCACGTAACTTCCCGGCGGCGCGGTAATCAGATAATTGCCCGAATTGTCCGCGATTGCTCCGCCTTGCGGGTTCAAATTCTGGCCCACCGGCTGGAACAACAGAACCGCCGCGCCAGGCACATTTGTCCCGCTCGCAATCACGCTGCCGCTCAAGGATTGCGCAAACGGAAAATTCGTGATCATGAATGAGTTTGTTTGCGGCGAAAAACTTCCGGTGGTGCTCGACACCACAAACAGGTAATGACCGCTCATGGTCTGCTCAAAACCGCTCACGCGCAAATTCAGAGCCGCGGTAATCTGTCCCGAAACCGAATCCAGGTCGCCGGGAACGAGCGTATTCGTCACCGAGGTTGTCCCGTCATGAAAAACATTCGCTTGGCCGTCAGTCAGACTGAAGGCCTGGAAGAGGACGTCCCCGGCGTCCACGACGCCATTGGCATTCGCATCGACGAATTTTTGCACGAACACTGTCTCACCATTGGCCAGACCCGACACTTGCAAGGTGATCGTGCCGGCGTAAGTGTTGCTCACGGCGACGGGCGTCACCGTGACTGTCGTAACCGCTTGGATGTTAAATGCGAAGGCCGCCAGGGTACATAAAACGGCCACACCTAGAAACGTCTTCATAAGTTCGCTTTCTGATTCACTACCGATTGTCCAGTAACTCTTTTGAAGCAAACAACCTGCCAAAATGCCTTAGGACAGGCTAAATCGGTCAAGCCCGGCTGGCGGCCAACTGCTTTGCCAATCGAATCGCCGAAATCATCGAGGAAGGATCCGCAATACCTTCACCGGCAATATCATAGGCCGTGCCATGGTCCGGCGAGGTGCGGATAAATGGCAAACCGAGCGTCCAGTTCACGCCCGTTTCAAAGCCGATCAGCTTCAGCGGGCAGAGCCCTTGATCGTGGTACATCGCCACCACTGCATCGTAATCGCCTCGGTAAGCATGATAAAAAAGCGTGTCGGCGCTCAATGGTCCGGCCGCGTCAATGTTCCGGCGTTGCATCGCGAGCACGGCGGGGCCGACGGTCGTTTTTTCCTCGGCGCCAAGTTCGCCGCCTTCGCCCGCGTGCGGGTTCAGGCCGCATACCGCCACGCGCGCGCGCGGCAGGCGCAAATCGCGACAGGCGTTTGCTGCCAGTTCAATGGCCAACTCGATTTTCGCGCGCGTCAATTGCGCCGCGACCATTTTCAGCGGCACATGTGTCGTCGCCAGCGCCACCCGCAGCCAGCGCCCGCGCTCGTCATGACCCAGGAGCATCATCACGGTTTTGTCCGTCCCGGCAATTTGCGAGAGAAACTCCGTTTGCCCGACAAACGCCTGGCCCGCGCGGATGATGTTCGCCTTGTTCACGGGGGCGGTGACCATCGCGTTCAACTCTTGCCGCAGGCATCGTTCAGCGGCCTCTTTCAGCCACGCCACGGCCGCTCGTGCGGCAGCCGGAGAACCCGCGACCAGGTCGGCCGATAAGGAATCAGAGAGCGGATTAAAAATGCAAATGCGCCCGGAATCTTTCCCGCGATAATCCTCCAGTGCCAGGTTGAGTTGAAGCTGCTCGTTGATCCGCCGCGCGCATCCGGCGTCGCCGATGATCAGGTAACGCGCGTCGCCGGCCTGCGCTTCCTTTGCCAGCGCCTTCAGCGTCACCTCGGGACCAACTCCCGTGACGTCACCGAGTGTAATGCCAATCCACATGTCGAATCATCGCCGAAGAGTTTGCGGCCTCATCAATAGGGGAATTCGCGGACGAACGTCTTTTTCCTAAGCTTCTCAATCCATGCCTGCTGCAGGCGCGTGCGTTCCTTCGCCAGCAGCAGCTTCTCGATCTGGTCGCGGACGTCGGCCAGTGGCCTCACTCGGGCGTCCTGCCGGTCTTCCACCAGCATGATGTAATAGGCGCCCGGCGTTTCAATCACGCCGCTCATTTGGCCCGGCTTGAGCGTGAACGCCACGTCCGCCAGCTCCTTGCGCAGCACCGATTTCTCGACCCAATCCCATTCGCCGCCTTGCCTGGCTTGCGAACCTTGCGAATAAATCGTGGCCATGTCCGCGAACGATGCGCCGCCTTTGAGCTTGCCCAGGATTTCCTCGGCCAGCCGCTCGGTCTGCGTGGTATCCGTCTCGGGCGCATTCGTGAGCACAATCATCCGCAGCTTCACCCGGTCCTCTTCTTTGAAGTCATCCTTGTGGTCGAGGTAATAAGTTTCGATTTTGTGCGGCGAAATGATGATCGCGCTGGACACGTTCTTGATGCGCATTTGCTCGACAATGAACGTATCCCGGTAATCCTGCCGCGCCCGCTCGTAAGTGATTCCTTCCTCCTGCAACGTTTTGATAAACGCCACGCGATCCCCGTGGTATTTGTCCTTGATATAATTCTCGAATTCCTCGTCGATGATGCTCTCGGGGAGATTGTAGCCGGCGGTTTCGAAGTCGTGCAGGATCAATTGCCGTTCCTGCAATTCCTCGAGCGTTTCCTTGTAAGCATCGGCGAGCTTCTGGCGCAAGACATCCGGCTGTCCGGCGTACTCCTCGCGCAGTTGCTGCACCACGCGCGCGCTGGCGTCATCCACATCCTGAAAAGTGATCACCGAATCGTGAACGATGGAGTCAATGCCATCCGCCAATTCAGCCCCGGCCCTGAATCCGAAGCCGGTCAACATTGCTCCCGCCAGAATCGCACAAAGGAATCTCATCAATTGACCGAAGTGTAGCGGCTCGCGTGAGCCGGTCAAGAGCTTGCGAAAGGAACGCGAAAAAGCTCCAAGGACCAAGCGTCCAAGCACCAGAGAAGCTCCAAAAGCCAAGCTCCAACTCATCGCCGGGCGTCATTGGTTCTTGGAGCTTGAGTTTTCTCTGGAGCTTGGAGATTGGACGCTTGGAGATTTCGAAGGCACATTGATCTTCAATGAGAGCTTACCTGTCAGCCATTTGCGTTAGTCTTGTCGCCGCAACGGCATTCGGCGCGGAGCCAAGCGCGCCGTCCGTTATTCCTGCGCCACAAAAAATGGAGGTCAGCAACGGCCAATTCACGCTTTCATCGGCCGCGCAGATTGACATCGACGCACCCTCGGCTGCCACCGGCGAATTTCTCGCCGCCAAATTGCGCGCCGCCACCGGCTATCGAATTCCGCTCTACACCAACAATGCGTCCGATAAAGGCGCCATCCAGCTCACGACCAAAAACGCCAACGCCTCTCTCGGCGCGGAAGGCTATGAATTGAATGTCACTCCGGACGCCGTCACCATCAAGGCGCCCGCACAGGCTGGTTTGTTTTACGGCGTCCAAACTTTGTTGCAATTGTTCCCGCCGCAGATTTTTGCCTCCGCTCCGGCCACGAATGTGCACTGGCAAATCCCATTCGCCGTTCACATCGAAGATCAGCCGCGGTTTCCCTGGCGCGGATTCATGCTCGATGTCAGCCGCCATTTTTTCAGCAAATCCGAAGTCGAGCGCGTCCTCGATTTAATGGCCCTGCACAAGCTGAACATGTTCCATTGGCATCTGACCGACGACCAGGGCTGGCGCATTGAAATCAAAAAATATCCCAAGCTTACTCAAATCGGCGCATGGCGCGACCAAAGCCTCATTACTCCGCCGAACGGCGATGATGGCCATCGCCAGGCGGACCACATCCATCCTGCGTGGGACGTCGCGCCGAAAACGGACTATAATTCGGCTGGCCGTTACGGCGGCTTTTATACCCAGGACGATATTCGCGAAGTCGTCGCCTACGCCGCCGCGCGCCACATCACGGTCGTGCCGGAAATCGAAATGCCCGGCCACGCCATCGCGGCACTGGCCGCCTATCCCGAGTTAAGTTGTGATGGCGGCAGCTACAGCGTCAACGTCCAGGCCGGCGTGAACAAAGGCGTTTTTTGCGTTGGCAAGGATGGCGTCTTCACGTTCCTGCAAAATGTGTTGCTGGAAGTGTTCCAGTTGTTTCCCGGCAAATATGTTCACGTTGGCGGCGACGAAGTGAATGCCGCCATCAAAAAAGACACCTGGGGCAAATCGCCCGAATGCCTGGCGCTCATGAAGGCGCACGGACTAAAAACGCTCGACGAATTGCAAGGTTGGTTCACCGGCAAAATCGGACAATTCATCGCCGATCACGGCAAGATCATGATCGGCTGGACCGAAATCGCCGAAAGCCCGCTCCCGCCGAACGCGATCGTGATGGATTGGCAGGGTGGGGCGCTCGCCGCCGCCACGAACGGCCACGATGTCGTCATGAGCCCGACGAGATTTTGTTACTTCGATTACTACCAGTCCATCGATACCGCCGCCGAGCCGCCCGGCACTGGCGGATATGTGCCGCTCGAAAAAGTCTATTCTTTCGAACCGGTCCCCGCCGGTCTCGCGCCGAAATTTCGCTCCCGCATTCTCGGCGCGCAAGGCAATCTCTGGACCGAATACATCCCCTCGTTCGCGCACGTCGAATACATGGCCTTCCCGCGCCTGAGCGCGCTTGCCGAAGTCGTTTGGTCGCCGAAAGCCGAGCGCAACTGGGACGACTTCAGCCGCCGCCTGCAAGTGCATGAACAAAGGCTGGAAATCCTGGGCGTGAATTTCCGCCGCGACCTTTCGGTGAAAATCGGCGAATGGACGCCCGTGCAACTTTCCACGAACGCCGAAGGCGCCAACCTCGAATGGGACGTCACATCGCAAATTAAATCGGCTGGCCAATATCGCGTGTTGTTCAAATACACGCACGGCCCCGGTCTTCTGATCAAATCTGTTTCCCTGTTGGAAAACGGAACGCCTGTCGCCACCGATTCCCACGAGGGCTTTGCCGCGCGCCACCCGACTAAGCCCGCTTACGTCCTGAATCTCGCCTCGCGAAAACCCGGCGCGAAATACACCCTGCGCGCCAACGTCGTCGGGACGGGGTCTTCGGGAATGGTCACATTGCTTTTCAACCCGCACGCCAAGTGAATGGCAGGTCAAACGTAAATCCGAAGGCCGAAGCCCGAAATCCGAAAAAAATCCGAATTCCGAACTCCGAACTCGAAGCAGGATTGGCGGTGGCGGCTGATTTCAAATCACGTCCTAGCGGAGCAAACGCGCCAATTCATTTCGGGTTTCGAATTTCTTTCGGATTTCGGGCTTCGGCCTTCGGATTTGATTCGTTTCCTTCGCAAAAAACTTTCTACAGCAGCCAAAAACCCTTATCAACAACGCCGATGACCAAACCAACTTTGCTCGTTCTCGCCGCCGGCATGGGCAGCCGCTATGGCGGCCTCAAACAAATCGATCCCGTCGGCCCCGCCGGCGAAACCATCATCGATTATTCCATTTTCGACGCCATCCGCGCCGGGTTCGGCAAACTGGTCTTCGTCATCCGCCACGATATCGAAGCCGCCTTTCGCGAAGCCATCGGCGCGCGTTTCGAAAAACGTCTGCCCGTCGAATACGTCTTCCAGGAATTGGATAAATTGCCGCCCAGCTTTTCCGTGCCGCCGAACCGCAAAAAACCCTGGGGCACCGGCCAGGCCATCCTCATGGCCGCCGACGTGATTCGCGAACCCTTCGCCGCCATCAACGCCGACGATTTTTACGGCGCCGCTTCCTTCCGCGTTCTGGCCGAGCACCTGCGCTCCGGCTCGCCCGATTACGCCATGGTCGGTTTTGTGTTGCGCAACACGCTGTCCGAATTCGGCAGCGTCGCCCGCGGCGCGTGCGAGGTCGGCCCGGACGGATATTTGCGCGGCGTGACGGAATTGACCAAAATCGAAAAAGAGGGCACCGGCGCGAAATACACCGATGCCTCCGGAACCGTTCAGCGACTCACCGGTGACGAGCCCGTCTCAATGAACATGTGGGGTTTTACTCCAACTTTATTTGCCCGCCTGCACGAGCAATTTGTGGAATTCCTGAAACGTCAGAGCCAGGAGGAAAAATCCGAATTCTATATTCCGTTGGCTGTAAACCAACTGGTGAGCGCAAAAAAAGAGCGCTGTAAGGTTCTCCGCACCACCGATTCCTGGTTCGGCGTGACTTATCGCGAAGATCGCCCGTTCGTCGTCGAAGGGATCCGCAAATTGATTGCGCGCGGCGATTATCCGAAAAAGCTTTGGGATTAGTTCGCGGGCTTCGGAAAATTGCTTCAACCCTGAGCCGGCACAGCCAGGAATCCGCGGCATTTAGAGGAACCGCAGTTGCATTGGATGCTTAGGCCCGGGACTTTCTCCACGACGTAATCCACCGTAATTTCCTCGCCCTTTTTGATCGCGCGAATAGCCACGTCGCGCCCGTCGCCTCCGCATGCATTGGCATCGCAGGAATGATTGACCCAGCAGGCCGGCGGCTTGAATAAAATATATTGCCCCTCAATAAAAGAGACGCGCTTCCGTTCATCCGACGAAAGTTTTTCGACCTTCTCTGCCGTTAAAACTTCCGTGCAGGTAGCCCATTCAATGAGCACCTCGCCTCGCGCGATATCGTGCGCGGCGAAAATGCCGACGCCATGAATGCAACTACGCCGAGCTTCGATCATTTGCGAACGGTAGCTGATAGTCATCTACAGAAAGGAATTAACGCAAAGGCGCAAAGATGTGAAGGCGCAAAGGGCGGAAATTTTATGTGGCAGGTCGTCATTATTTGAGGAGGCGGGCCTTCAGGTCGCGGTTTCTTCGGTTTAACTTTGCGTCTTTGTTCCTTTGCGCCTTTGCGTTAATTTCTGTTGCATACAAACGGCTTTAGCGATTTTTTCAATTTTCCCCGAAATAAATGTTCTCAGTTCCGTCCGTTCCCTCTCAAGTCCTCGCGCCATCTTCCGATGAAAGGGCATCTCGCGAAAGTGGGATGAAGGCAGCCGGCAGCCTGAAACAGCCGGCGGTAAAAACGGCGCGCCATCCTTAAAGGCGTGCCCGCGGCATGGACGCTGCGCAAATCAATGCCCCCTTAAATAAGGGGCGAACTCACGGAATAGAGTTATGGTCATTAATACCAACCTGTCGGCGCAGAGCAGTGCTAACCTGCTCATGCAATCCTCCACTTCACTCAGCAAATCCCTGGCCCGTTTGTCTTCCGGCTCGAAAGTCACTTCGCCTTCGGATGACAGCGCCGGCCTGGCCGTCTCCATGAATTTGGAGGCGCAAATTGGCCGCGACACCGCGGCTCAAAACAACATCGGCGATGCCGTTGCGTTCAACCAGACGCAGGATGGCTATCTCCAGCAGGTCACCAACGCCCTCGATCGAATGAGCGAACTGTCCATTCAATCGCAGGACGTGACCAAATCGGACAGCGACCGCAGCCTGTATCAACAGGAATTCACCACCCTGGCCAACTACGTGAATAACGTGGCGACCAAGGAATTCAACGGCGTGAGCCTCTTCGATGGCGCCAACCTCAACGTCACCGTCGATAGCGATGCCAATACCTTCACCATGACCGGCGTGGACATGACAAGCGCGACCTTCACGAACCTCCAATCCGATTCCATCGGGACCACCACCGGCGCCATTGCCGCGCTCACGGATGTCAAGGCAGCGATCTCAACCTTGGCGGCCGACCGCGCGAACATCGGCGCCAACATCGAGGCGCTGAACAACTATAGCAACCAGCTCTCGACGTTGAATAACAACCTCTCGGCGGCCAACAGCCAGATCATGGATGTGGACGTCGCGCAGGAAAGCACCAACTACGCGAAATACAACATCCTGGTCCAGACCGGCACCGCCATGTTGGCCCAGGCCAACTCGCTGCCGCAGATCGCGCTCAAGCTGCTCCAATAAAAGCTTAGTCAAAGGCAGGTGGGCAAACCCGGACGGCCTTCGGGCCGTCCGGGAAAAAGGTAAAAGAACCTGCCAACTGAGCGAGCAGAACAAGCGCAAGACCGGTTTAAAAGCCCAGAGGAAGTACCCGCGATTCAATGAAAAATCTCATCCATCCCAAAGAAACCCGCAGCGACCGATTTCGTTGCAACTCCCGCGAAGGATCGGCGACCTCCTTCGCGGGACCGCTCCATAGTAGCACGGGCATCTTGCCCGTGCGTTATGCAGCGAAATCCAACCGCCGGATGGAGTCCCCGGCGGACGATCGTTGCCGGCGCATTAAAAAGTTTCTCCTTCTTCCCGGGGAAAAGGGCAGGGGTGAGGGCGAGCGTCCATCCGTTTTCATCAATGGCGCTCCGCATTTCTATCGGAGAAACCAGAAGGTCTTACTAACCAGGCTCGTCCAAATGATTTCCACCACTCAAGTCCCGGCAAAAACTGCCGATACGAAGCTGTGGAATACCGGCGGCTGGCGGCCTTAAACGGCCAGCAGGGAACAACAGGCGCACGCCCGGGAAAAGAGGCGCCTCGTGGCAGGGATGTCACGCAAATAAAACCCCGCAAGGGGTGACTCATGGAAGGAGTCAGTATGGTCATTAATACAAACACATCGGCACAAACAACCGCCTCATTGCTGGCTGGCACCAGCGCCAACTTGAGCGCTTCACTGGCACGTCTGTCCTCCGGTTCGAAAGTGATTTCGCCGTCGGACGACAGCGCCGGTTTGGCTGTCTCGATGCGCATCACGGCGGAAATGGGCCGCAACACCGCGGCTTCGGACAACATCGGCAACGCCATTTCGTTCAACCAAACGCAGGATGGTTACCTCCAGCAGGTAAACAACGCGCTTGGCCGTATGAGCGAACTGTCGGTGCAAGCGATGGACGTCACGAAGTCGGATGCCGACCGCTCGCTGTATCAGCAGGAGTTCAACACGTTGGCCAATTACGTGAACAACGTGTCCACCAAGGACTTCAACGGCGTTAGCTTGTTCGCGGGCGGCAACCTCTCGGTGACGATCGACAGCGACGGCAATACGTTCAACAACACCGGCGTTGATTTGACCGCGACCACGTACAGCAAATTGGCGAGTGACTCCATTGGCACGACCACTGGCGCCACCACCGCTTTGTCTGACGTCAAGGCGGCCATCACCCAGCTCGCGTCTGACCGCGCGAACCTGGGCGCCAACATCGAAACGCTGACGGATTACAACAATCAGCTCTCGACGTTGAACAACAACCTCTCGGCGGCGAACAGCCAGATCATGGATGTGGATATCGCCCAGGAGAGTACCAACTATGCCAAGGAAAACATCCTCGTCCAAACCGGCACGGCGATGTTGGCCCAGGCAAATGCCCTTCCTCAAATCGCGCTGAAGCTTCTGGCTTAATCAGCTCGTTTGATGGTTCGGTAAAATCGTCGGACGGCGCGCGAGCGCCGTCCGACCTTTCGGCTTGAACGGACGGTCTGAGTAAAATTGAAAATCACCCCGCGAAGGTGAACGAAACAAAGAAAAAATTATGTCGAGTGTTTCTTCAACCAGCAGTTCGAGCCTGGGCTCATTCCTGAGCTCCACCGGCCTGACGTCCGTCGGCGGTGCATCCACCATCACCGGCAATTCCTCGCTCGCCCTGTCCGGTCTCGCCTCCGGTTTTGATTGGCAATCCGTCGTTACGGAATTGGCCAACGCCGAGCGCAATTCCGAGACCCCGTGGAAAACCCAGCAGACCACCATCAACTCCCAAATTTCCTCGTACAACACCATCAACAGCGCGTTCACCACGCTTCAGACGGACATTCAGACCCTGCAGGATCCGACCTTTTATCAAAGCACGCTGGCAAATACTTCCGATTCCACCCTGGCCAGCGCCAGCGCGGACCCGGGCGCGACGCTCGGCAGTTTCACGTTCAATATTTCCCAAATGGCCACCGCCGCGCAAATCAATGGCGCGGCCAACGTCGGCAAAGTGCTCGCGCCCACTGGCGCGGCGAATGCCGTGATCGGCGCCGCTCCCTTCGCCACGCCCGTCACCGCCGGAACATTTACCATCAACGGCGCACAAGTCACCGTGGCCACTACTGACACGTTGCAGGATGTCTTCGATAAAATTGCCGCTGCCACCAACAACACCGTGACCGCCAGTTACAATTCGACCAGCGACACGATTTCGCTTTCGAGCAGCAGCAGCATCGTCCTCGGCAGCGCCACGGACACCAGCAACTTTCTGCAATCCTCGCTCCTGTTTAACAGCAATGAAACTGGCACCACTACCCATACCATCACCAGCAGCCTGGCTCTTGGCCACGTGCAAGTCACGGCCAGCCTGGCGAACGCCAATTTGGCGACCGCCATTCAGGACGACGGAACCGGGAACGGCGCGTTCACCGTCAACGGCGTGACCATCAATTACAACGCCAGCACGGACAACGTCCAAAACATCCTCGACCGCATCACGAACTCCGCCGCCGGTGTCACGGCGAGCTACGATTCGCTGAACAATCGTTTCGTTCTGACCGACAAAGCCACTGGCGATGTCGGCATTTCCATCCAGGATGTGGCTGGCAAAGGCAATTTCGCCGCCGCCACCGGCCTGGCCACCGGCACGCTCCAACGCGGCCAGGATCTGCTTTACACCGTGAACGGTGGCCCGCAATTGGTCAGCTCCTCGAATTCCATCACTTCGACGAGCTCCAGCATCAGCGGCCTCTCCGTGACCGCGCTCAAAACCGGTTCCGTCACGGTCAACGTCTCCAGCGACACGAGCAAAATCAGCTCGGCCATCCAGCAATTCATCACCGATTACAACAACGCCCAAACCGACATCAGCGCGCAGCAAATCGTCTCGACCGATTCCTCCGGCAAAGTCACGCCCGGCACATTGACCGGCGATCTGACCGCCAGCAACATCGCCTCCGGCCTTCGTTCGGCCGTGTTTTCCGCGCTGCCCGGATTGTCCGGCGCTGTCAACATGCTCTCGGATCTCGGCATCCAAACCAACGGCCAGGACAACACGCTCAAGCTCACCGATTCCACCGCTTTGACCAACGCCCTCACCAACAACCTGACCGGGGTCAAAACCTTTTTCACGGATCCAACGAACGGCTGGACCAAACAGGTGACCAATTACCTGAACAATACCATCGGCGACAACGGCACCATCCCCAACCACCTGGCCAGCCTGAACCAGCAGGTCAACAACCTGAGCACCCAAATCGCCAACATGGAAACGAAAATCACCTCCGATTCCGCCCATTGGACCAGTGAATTCCAAGCGATGGAACAAGCCGAAGCCCAGACCAACCAGGAACTCACCTATCTCAACCAGCAAATCAACGCCGGTGGTCTTTAAACCGATTTAAACTCCAGCATGCCCATGAAAATCCCGAATTCAAACCGACCCGAGATTTCCTCTCCCTCTCCGCCGCGGAGCGGGGGAGAGGGCGAGGGTGAGGTGATGCTTAGGGTTCTGCGGGCGAAGCTCATTTTATCTTCAAATTTTTATTTCAAACCATGAATCGCATCACCGTTATCTTCCATTGCCTCACTGCCACGGTCCTCTGCATCCTGCTCGCCGGCTGTGCCATCGGCACACCTCGCGACCTCGTTCGCGGCAAAGGCTATCAACCCCAAAACGTTTTTGTCGCCACGAACGGTCTGCCAAGCGATCTGCGCCGTGTCGCCATGCTCCCGACTTCCTGCGATGAAAGCGATTCCGTCCTCGTTGATGGCCGCAATGAGCTCCAGCCGATATTGATGGAGCAATTGATCAAGACCAAAAAATTCGAAGTGGTCTCGGCCAACTCGGACGCTCTGAAAACCCGCCTGACCCGCGCGGATTGGAGCAGCGAAGAGCCGTTGCCTCCGGACCTTTTGGCATTGCTGCAGCAGCAATCCGGCTGCGACGCCGTGATGTTTTCGCGTCTCACGGTTTTCCGGGCGTATCCGCCGCTGGAAGTTGGCTGGCGGATGCGCCTGGTCGACGTCCGCACCGGCCACACCCTCTGGGCCGCGGACGAGATTTTCAATGGCGGCGAAATTTCCGTGGACAACGGCGCGCGGCGCCATCAATTGACCGAGGAACGTGTCCCCAGCGGCGCCCCGGACGAATGGTTCATCCGGAATTCCCCGGACAAATTCGGCGAATACACCGCCGCCCGCCTCCTCGCCACCCTGCCGCCCCGCCAACCACAGTGACACAGGCGTCTCGCCCGTGCGGATGGAAACCACGGGCGAAGAGCATTGAACTGGCTCGAACGTTATCGCTCGATCCGGACTCTGCGCGAGGCCGGAAACCATCCAAAAACTCCTAAAGTTTTCCCCGCAGTTACCGATGTGCCAGATAGGAAATGTAGTGTTATGGAGATTGACGTAAACCTCAATCGTGTTCCGCCAGTGGAACCCAGCCAGGCCGTTGCCCGTCGCGATGACGCGGCCGCGGCGGACGATACTTCTTTCCGGCTCACCTCGGCGCTGCAGGATCAATTGAAAAACCTCCCCGCCGTTCGCCCGGACAAGATCGCTCAAGCCCAGGCATTCGTTTCCGACCCAAAATATCCGCCCTCAGACGTGCTCGACCGGATCGCTGTTCTTCTGGCCATACGCGTCAAACAATAAACAAATCACTCCGCCACGCTAAAACATGCGCGCTGCAAATCCCTGGAAGTCGTACCGCGAAACCGCCACCCTGACCGCGCCGCCCGGCCAAGTTGTGCTGATGCTTTTCGAAGGCGCCATCCGTTCGCTCGAACGTTCCTTGCCCGGCTTCACCAACACCGACCCGGCCGAGTCGAATATGACCATTCATAATAATCTTCAGCGCGCCCAGCAAATCGTTCGCGAACTTAATCATTCGTTGAACATGGAGCAGGGCGGGGAATTCGCCGCCAACCTCCGCCGCCTCTACAACTATTTCGAAAAACGCATCTGGGAAAGCAACCTCAAGAAAAATCCCGAAGGCGTTGGCGAAGTCATCCGCCACATCACCGTCCTCCGCGACGCCTGGGCCACCATGCTCGCCAACCAGGGTTCCGCTCCGGACACCCGCGCCGTCCTGGCTGCCGCATGAACTCGGCTCCCACCGTCACCGCCGAGCCGGCCTTGTTCGAAGCCTACGAGGAATGGCGCCAGATTATCGAAGCGGCCGGCGCAGCCATCCGCGCGGGCAACTGGTCAGTCGCGTCGGATTGCCACAAACGCATCTCCGTGCTGCAACCGCGCATCACGCGCCTGACGAACGAAACCCGCCAGGAATGGCAGCGCGCCGGCGCCGGCCTGAGCGTCAAAGAGCGAAAGCTCCACGCCATTGTTTCAGGCCTCATCGAGCTCGAATTGCAGAACAATTCCTTTTTGGCCAGCGCCAAGCAATCCGCCCGCAACCATCTCGATCAACTCAGCCGCGCCCGCCAAAACCTCAAGCGCGTCCACCGCTCCTATTCTTCGGTCCGTCCGACGACCTGGAATTCGTTCTCCTGACCGTAGCAGCCGACGTAAGGCGGAAGTTAAGATCCAAGCGTCCAAGCTCCAAAAACCGTACGTGGCGGATTGGAATTTGGCCTTTGGAGCTTGGATGTTGGACGTTTGGTGCTTAATTCTTGAAGTTGCTCACGGCCTCACGTCGATATTCGTCCCCTTCACCCCAATCATCTCGCCGGAACGCCAAGGTATTTCCTTCTTATCAATGGTCAGCACTCGCGGGATCAATTGAACCTCGTGCCCGAACAAATCGAAGACAATCGTCCCCGGCAGGAACGTCGTATCCATGAACACGCATTTGCCGAACGGCACGTCATAAGGCCACTCTTTCGGCTGGGCAAACACCATCAAAGCATTCGTTTCGCTCGCATTCGTTTCTCCGGAAAACGTGATCTGCAGATTCGCAATGCCCAAGTTGGTCTCGGTGACCACCAAAGCCGGCGCTCCAGCCGCTGAATTCGTGAAGTGAACCACCCACGGCCCTTTCCGTTCACGGCGATGCTCAATCCACGTGTAAGCAATGATGTACACGATGATCGCAATCCCGAATGGTATCCAAAGGTGCCGCAGCAAATTATCTGACTTCATAAATCCGTCCGCAGAGTACGGAGATTCGACGATTTCACGAGCCGAAAAATGCGCACTCGACAAATCCCGTAACGGCGCCTCGGAAGAGCGCCGCCATGTTTTTGGGCGGCAGCAGCCACCGTAAGGACGCGTTAGTCAAGCGTTCGGAGCGCGGCTCTGTGAGCCGCAGCAGCATTCCATTTTCACTGGTTGCCGAATTTGTTCACGGGCATTGCCTCCCACACCTTGCTGCGGGTCGCAGACCCGCGCTCCTTTCGCTTTCGGCAACGCGTTCGTGAGGCTCGAATTGCCCTCACGCCAACCGTAACATCTAATTTGTTTCGTTGACGTCCCGCCGACGCGCGACTTAACTCCCGGCATGAAAACCGCCGTTCGATGTTTCGCCCTGCTGGCCGCGCTGGCCGTGACCGGTTGCATTTTTGGCAGACATAAGCAACCGCGGCCGCCAACAGTTGTCAATCTCACCGCCACCAACGCGCCCACTGCGAACACTTTCACAATCACGCCCGACCAAAGCATCACGGGCCGCGTCACCTTGGTGAATCCGAACCTGCGGTTTGTCGTGCTCACGTTTCCGCTCGGGCAGATTCCGCCCGTCGGCTCGCGCATGAACGTCTTTCGCAACAGCGCCATCGTCGGCGAAATCAGCATTACCGGCCCCGCGCGTGAAGACAACACCGTCGCCGATATTATATTTGGTGAAGCGCAAAAAGGCGACGAAGTGCGGGCGAAGTAAAATTCTGTATCTGTAGGAGCCGACGTGAGAATTCTTCTAAACCCTTGAACCGCGACATATCAGCGGCTGTGTTCGGCGAGAGGCGCTGGAGCAACTTCTCCCTCTCCCATCGGATGGGAGAGGGCCGGGGTGAGGGTTTGGGTTCGGGAGGAGCCTCTTTTTTGAAGGAGAGGTGATCTCCCGCGCTCAATCCTCCGACGTCGCCTTGCGCTCTCCAATCGTTTCCTCGATGGCCTTGACGGTCTTGGGAAGCGACTGCCGCTGATACGGCGAATGGAGATTGAAATAGATTCCGCACAACGGCCGCTCGGAATCGCTCTGGCTGAGGATGACCGTGACGTGTTTATCGAGCGCGATGCCGTGGCGCAATTGCGGGCCGCGGGTCTCGTACGCGCGAATCGCCTTTGCCATGAGGGATTTCAGGGAGGCCTCGAACTCTTCAGGGATTTTGTCGATATTGATGACGTACGCATCATACGCCTTCATTGCCAACGCCATCTCGTCTTTAAACGTCTCAACAGTCACGTATCTTAGAATAGAAAACTTTATGTAAAAGTGAAGTAAAATCTGGCTTCACCGTGGTTTCCGGCACCTTCCGGCTGTATTTCACCCGACAATGGTCCTGAACCCACTATGTTATCGGTAGAAACGGAGCGGCCTTGAGTGCCTCACGCAACAAATCACGGGCGGGAACCGTGGGACATTGCCGCGGATATGGAAAGAACTGCGAGGCAAAGAGCGAATGTCGTGATGAAAATGTAGTGAGCCAGGCTGAACCAATACCGAACAGATTGCTTGTCCCTGGCGTATATGGTTGTGCTTCTCCCCTTCTGAACGGCTGGGGCCAGTCCTTTGCGCAAGGCTCGAATCACGCGGAAAGCATATACGGCTCAGTCCCATGAAAATCACGGCGAGCCATTCGTCGAACGGTCGATCTGACGATTGAACGTTGGCGGCAGCGAAAAATATCTCGGGAACCATCAGTAAGAGATCTTCAGGCGGCACGTCGTCTCAATCCAACTCCAACTCCTTTTTGACATTGCTCCAAGACATCCGTGGGCAATGCGCGAAGCTGCTCGATCGCGGATGGAACAAATTCAATTTGGTAGCGCATTTTTACTTCAACTCCCCCGCCAACTGCTGTCCCAATTCCGCCGCTTCCTTAATCGCCCGCTTCGCCTCCGCACGCCGCATCGGGCCGCTTGCAAACGAAATTGCCTGCATCCGCAGTTGTTCACCCACCACCTCCGCATACGCCGCCACGGGACTCTGGCAACCGCCGCCCATGCCGGCCAGGAACGCCCGTTCCGCCGTCACGCACTGAAACGTATTAAAATGATTCAACCGCTCGCAAATTTTTGAAATGCGCTCATCGTTCGCGCGAATCTCAACTCCAATCGCCCCCTGGCCGACTGCCGGCAGCATCACCTCCAAATCCAGCACCGACGCCAAAATCCCGTCCGGCACCGCATCGCCATGCAATTTGCCATCAGCCGAAATCGTAAAATTCAGCCGCAAAAGCCCCGCCAGCGCCAACACCGTGCCATCCAGTTCGGCGCGATCGGCCACTTTCTGCATTCGCGTGGGGACGTTCCCGCGAATTTCCACCACGTTCAAATCCGGCCGCGCCGTCAGCAATTGCGCCTTGCGCCGCGTGCTGCTTGTCGCGATGGTTGCGCCCTTCGGAAAATCCTTCAGCGTGCTGTTCGCCTTCAATCCCTTCAACGCCGCCTGTCCCGGCGTCCATTCCTCCTTCTGATGATTCGCCGGGTTCGCGAAATATTCCGCGTCGCGGTAAATCAGCACATCGCGCACATCCGCGCGTTTTGACGTGGCCACCAGCGCCAGTCCCGCCGGCAATTCCGTCGGCAAATCCTTCAAGCTGTGCACCGCGATGTCCGCGTGTCCCTTCACCAGCGCCACTTCCAGTTCCTTCGTGAACAAACCCTTCGGCAACCCGCCGTCCACCTTCATTGAAGCCTTTTGCAACTTGTCGCCCGTGGTCTTGATGATCTTCAGCTCAAACCGCAGCCTCGGAAAAATCCGCCGGCACTCGGCAGCAATCAAATTGGACTGGGCCAACGCCAGCGCGCTTCCCCGTGTGCAAATGATGATGGGTTTTTCCGGCATGATCTAGGTCAGCATTCAAAAGTTTACCCGCCGCTGGAATGAGTCGACGATGAATGGATTTCAAAACCGTTCCAAAGTTTCACCCTCTCCTGTGAGGGGGAATTCTCCGAAATGAAATTCGCGCTTTGAACCCCGAACCATGACATATCGATCGCCATAGTCGACGAGAGGCGCTGGAGCAAGTTCTCCCTCTCCCATCGGATGGGAGAGGGCAGGGGTGAGGGCGGAGGTCCATACCATATTGAACGGCCTTCATGCCGACCCTTTCGATTTGGAATCACGAAACACGGGACACGGAACACTCACCGTCGTCCCCGGTAAATTCGCTCCAATATTCCCAACCAACGGCTTCGCTTTTTCGATGATGATCTTCTCGCAGCGGGCGATTTCCTCTTTTCGCTGCTGCAAATAGTCCTCGGCAATGGCTTGGAGATCATCGATATTGTAGAGGTAAACATTCGGCATGATGTTCACTTCCGGATCAATGTCGCGCGGCACCGCGATATCCACCAGCAGCAACGGCCGATTTTTGCGAAGCTTCATCAATGGCTCCAATTTCGCCCGCGTCAAAATATGATGGGGCGCCGCCGTGCTGCTGATGACGATATCGACCTGCCCGAATTCATTCGACCAATCGTCAAAGTTCACCGCGCGTCCGCCGAATTCCGCGGCCAGCGCCTGTGCGCGATCAAATGAGCGGTTGGCCACCACGATGCTCCTCGCCCCGCGCGAAAGCAGGGCGCGCGCGGTCTTCTCGCTCGTGTCACCGGCCCCGATCACCATCACGTGCCGATTTTCCAGCGACGAAAAAATCTTCTCTGCCAGCTCCACCGCCACCGAACCCACCGAAATACTTCCGCGCTGAATGCTCGTCTCGGTGCGGACATGCTTGGCCACGTTGAACGCGCGCTGAAACGCCTTGTTCAATCGCGGTCCGGTATGCCGATGTTGCAGCGCGAGGTCGTAAGCCTTTTTCAACTGCCCCAAAATCTCCGTCTCGCCCAGCACCATCGAATCCAGCCCGCAGGCCACCTTGAACAGATGGTAAACGCTCTGCGGTTCGTTCAGCGTGTAAATCTCATCCGTGAGCGGATCGCGATAGTTGTGGCACTTCACCAGAAATTGTTTCAATTCCTCGAAGGCTTTGGCCGATTCGAGCGGCGTCGAAACGTAAAGCTCCACGCGGTTGCAGGTCGAAAGAATCACCGCCTCGTCCGCAATCCCTTCGTCGCGCAGCAACTGGAGCACGGCCGGCACGCGCGCCTCGCCAAAAGCAAACCGCTCCCGCAATTCCACGGGTGACGTATGATGGCTTAGGCCGAGGACGACGATCATGAGAATAGTGGCACGGGCGTCCCGCCCGTGCGAATCCTCGCCGGTTCTCGAAACTCGAAACTCGAAACTCGAAACATAGTTTTACGGATGATGCAACGGAGAGAGCAGGGTGGTGCCCCAAAATGTCAGCGCCAGGAACGCAAACACCGCGATCACTCCCACCGCGAACCGCCGGCCCGATTGCGCAAAACGCCAGCGCGAAACCAGCAGCCCCAGGTAAATCGCCCATAACAGGATCGCCCACGGGACCTTCGGATCGTTGAACAGCGGCTTGTTCTCCTTCTCGGCGATATCTCCGCCCAGCGCCAGGCTCACCGTCAGCAAAGCAAACCCGGCCAGCACCAGCCGCCCCGTGATCACTTCCAGTTTTTGAATCGGCGGCAGCAGCGAAAGCATCGCGCGCATTTTGTGAAATTTCAAATTGTGTTCCTGCGTCAAAAACATCACCCCCGCCACCGCCGCCAGGCCAAACGCTCCAAACGCCAGCAGCGCGAGCGCCGCGTGCAAACTCGTCGGCGCGCCGCTGAATTGTGGTGTCGCCGCGTGCCTGTCCAGTTCCGGCATCAGCGCGAACACTCCCATCGCAAACAGCACCGGCGACGCAAACGCCCCCAAAAATCGCAGCCGCGCCCACAATCCAAAGGCCAAATACGCCGCCACAATCGTCCACGCGATGAAGGTCGTGGCCTCGTACAGATTGTTCACCGGGCAATGTTTCAAATCGAACCCGCGCAACATGATTGCCGCCGTATGCAGCCCGAAGGCCACGAGCAGGAGGAAATAATTGATCCAGTTATCCTGGCGAAACCCTTTGCGCCAAAGGAAAACCGAATAAATCGTGCTGATGCCGTAAATAATGACGGCCAGCAGGAAAAAATGCCGGTCAAGATGGGGGTCTTGGTTGGTGAACCACACAGTGACAGGTTAATTTACCCCTGATTTCAGGCAAGCTGGAATTAGGGCTGAAATCCGAATACCGAATCCGAAATCCGATTAATCTGCCTTCAACGCTCTCTGGCCGATCTCTTTCGGTTTTCGGACTTCGGATTTCTTTCGGATTTCGGATTTCGAGTTTCGGAATTAGGGCTGCCCCCCACTCAAATCCGCCGGAAATTTACCCTGCATCGTCGGAATCACTTGCGTCGGACATTTCCCGCCCGCATCCGCCAGCCCCGCCGCGATGCCCGTCGCATACGCCGTCGACGTCGAAGTCCCCGTCACCGCCCACGATTGCCCGTCATATGGCACGATGCTCGTTCCCGGCAACAACAGGTCCACGAAACTGCCGCGGTTCGCGTAATCCGCCACTTGCCCCGGCCCGCTCCCGGCCGTGACCGATTCCACTTCCGGATAGGCCGCCGGATATTCCGGCGTGGTCACCGGCTGATTGCCCGCCGCGGCGAAAAACACCACGCCTTGCTTGCTCGCATTTTGGATCAACGTATGTAAAAACGTGCTGTCACCCTGGCCGCCGAGGCTCAAATTGATCACGTTCGCCCCCGCCTGCACGGCGTCATAAATGCCCGTTGCCACATCATACGTACTCGTCGTCTCGTTCGGCCCATACACATCCACCGACATCATCTTGGCGGATGTCTGGCCGCTCGTATTCGCCTGCACTGCGCGCCAGATCGTGTCCGCCATCGCGGTTCCATGAGTGAGTTGCGAGCCACTCGTCGCCTTGCCTGCCACCGAAATCGAAGGCAGCATCAATTGGTCAAGATTATTTCCCAGCGTTCCAACCGAAGTATCAATCAATCCAATCACCACCTGGCAACTGCTGTCGTTCGGTGACTTCGGCGTCAAATTGAATTGCGGCGACGCGTTCGCCACACCCAGCGGCACATTCGGTGGTTCCATGGAATAATTATTTTCCACCGCCAGCACGTTTGGATTGGCCGTGAGGCAATCACGTCCCGCATTCGCCGCCGCTTCGTCCTTGAACTGCACGCGATACGTATTGAGCGCGTTGAGGCGTCCGGTCACGGTCGCATCCTTGATGCAAGGCAACCCATCGATGCTCGTGCCCGGCTTCAAAGTCACGACTAGCTCGTTCGGGATTTTGCCTGACTTCGCCGTTTTCGAAACCAGGTCTTCGGGCCGAATCAATTGCGTCGCGCTGCGCCTCGAAGTGCGAAACACGTAAAGATGCAGCGGGCCATTCGTTTGCGGGACCATGGCGAAATTCAAATCGCCGAGCAACATCCGCAACGCCTCGCCCGCTGAAAGGTCGGCAAACTTCGTCGAAACCGTGTGCGTCACGTGCGGCTCAAGAAAAATCTCCCAGCCGGTATGCTTGGCAATTCCCGCGAGGAGCCGCGATACCGGCACCGATTGGATATCGGCGCTGACGATGTTATTATTCGTGTTCCAGTTCAGCGTGTCCGCCGCCGAAGCGCGAGTATTGGAGAACAACAGCATAAGCGCGCAATTCGCCAGGCACAGCCATCCTCGAAAACAATGTTGCATCAGGCACAATATAGCGAAAACCCGCCCGAAGGGAAATGATTCAACCGAGGCGGTGGGGCGCGTCGCTCCGCGCGCGCCGTGTCTTGAAAATTCGAGCGGCTCGAGCCAATCGCCGCTCGTATATCGCAATCGTAAATTTCAGGGTCTTTGCAGCCTGAAAAACTGCACCGCTCCTGTCATAGGCACCGTCACCACATCCCTATTCGCGCTCGTATCCGCAGTCACGGGACTCGTCACCGGCGCCCACGTCGCCGACGGATTGATGCTGCTGCTCGACGCCAGTTTAAACCCTTGCGGCGCCAGCGGCCAGCTAATCACGAGGTTATTGTTGTTCGTCTGGCGGACAGTCAAAGCTATATTGAAGAATTCAAACGCCAGCGCATACGTTTCGCTCGGCGACACTTCGCCGTTGGGATTTTTCTGCACCTGCAAATCATACCGGCCCGGCGGCAGCGAGGGCAGGGTGAGATGCTCCACGTTATCCACCATGCTCGTGCTGCACAGGACCAGGTTGCCGTTTGCCGTGTTGTAGAGAAACAGGTTCAAATCATTGATGCTCATCGGCTGGGCCGGGACAACGGTATGCGGACGCTGCCAGGTGAGCGTGGCCGTCAACGTGTAAACATGGCTGCCGGTCAGATTGAAATAATAATGATTGATTTTGTCATGCAGCGGATCGGGGCTCGTGATCGAATTCAAATCCCAGCCGGTCAACACCGGCACATTGCCCGGATTCGAGCCGGGCGGATGCGGCTGGCCATCCAATACCGAGGTGCTTTCAATAAATGCGCGCTTGCCGCCGGTGAGTTGGCTCCACGAATTGAACACGTTCAATACCCCCGCGCCGTAACGCGCGTCGAGCGGCGTCGTGACGCCATTCGTCCAGCCGGCGGGCTTGATGGCGCCATTCAAGATCAATGCCTTGATCGTGCGATTGTCACTTGCCGATGCGGTGTCGGAACCTCCGTCTCCACGCAACGCCGCCTGTATCAACAAGGCCGCTGAACCGGCCACGAGCGGCGTGGAAAAACTGGTAACTCCACCACCGGGCGCAACGAGGTCCGGCTTGCTGCGCCCATTGTACGTCGGCGCGGTGCTCGAATTCCCGGGATAGACGCCCACCCCAATGCCATTGTAACATGTCGCTGCCGGATACACTGTCCCGGCATTGCCCGCCCCCGAGACAAACAGCACTCCGTATTGTGTTGCCGCATCGTCATACTCCGAATCAATCGTCGCCTCGACATTGCTCGGATAATGTGTCCCGTTTACGTCGGCGTCGTAAACGAAGCTCTGGTTCACCACGCGATCCGGAATTGCCTGCGGCGAAGCGATGTAATTGTCCGAGAAAAAATTGGCCTCGTAATTATCCACGTGCGCCACTCCCGGCGCGACGCCGTTCGTCGTGTTCCCATAAAAATTCCCGGCCACCGCATCCGCATGACCGGATTCGGTTCCGACCGTATTTGTGAAGGTTATAGCGGTGCCGCTGCTCGAAATCCAGGTGAACAAATTCGTCGGCTGGTTTACACCAGCCGCGCCGGGATTCACCTCAAAAGGCGGCGGTGTTCCGGCACTGATGGGCGCTTCGACTTGTCCCACCGAAATCCCGTTTCCGGTCAAACCCGGCGAAACCTGCCGCAGCAGCGTTGCGCCGATGGTATCGATATCAGCACCATTCGCGCTTGCCGCAGCCAGCAGAATAATGAGCAATGCAGAAACTTTGGAAATGGACATGGGCTCCTGTAGCGCGGAGTTTCACTCTGCCGTATCGCCGAATTGCATTCGGCCGTGCGTCAACACGTCCGGCAGTTCGGGACAGCTTGGGCCGATCTCGACGAGTGCCACTTGACGCTGTCCTCGACAGGGAACTGGAAAGTTCCCTGAACCCGCAGGCGGGAAAGCCTGCGCTACATAGCGGTAGCGCAGACATTCTTGTCTGCGAGTTCGGGCGACTTTCCGGTCGTCCGTTTCAATGGCACAAAAGCCACCGCCGATTAAGGATAGTGTCAAAATGCAGCCGAACCCAGCCCTCGATTGCTTTCGAACTTGCGACCCCGCACTCCCTTGGTAGAGTGCAAGAGAACAATTAGAGCCAATTTCAGTTGGGAAACTCATCGCGGCAATTTCGCCGAGAACACGACAAAGTAAAGTGCCGTCCGTCTAAAAAATGGACGTTTCGGCGCTCGCCCGGATGACAATGGCTCGGAATACGTTAAGTATGTGCTTTGGGCACGGTCTTTGCGGGCGAATGGGGCCGATTGCCAATTATGAGCGCCAATCTCAACCAAAATGCCAATGCCTTGCCGTCGGGAGACAACTCCCCGACGTCGTATGCGCTCATGGAATCCGACAGCTCAAATAAACCCGCCGCTTCATCTCCCTCTCCGCCACGAAGCGGGGGAGAGGGCCGGGGTGAGGTGGCTCTCAGGGCTCAGGGGATATCTCGATCCTCCGCCCTCAACTGGCTCTGGATGGCCCTCCTGGCCGCCGGCATCGCCGCCCTGTGCTGGTTCTCATTCCAGTTGGCCGCCATACGCATTTACCAGGTGGACGAATGCACCAACGTTCTCGTCGCGCGCGATATCGCCGCCGGCCAATCCGCGCCGGGAATGGAATTGTTCCAGTTGATCCTCTCGCGCTTCATGTCGCTCGGCGCCAGCGCCGCCGACCTGTTCACCAGCGCTCGCCTGCTGACGTTCATTATTTTCTGGCTGAACCTCGTCCTGCTCGCGCTCGCCACCGGTGAACGCATTCTCTCCCGCCGCTGGCTCGTGGCCCTCGCCGGAGCCGCCACGCTCGCGCCGCTCTGGGATTACGGATTCGAAGTCCGCCACGACAATCTTCTCCTTACCGGCATTCTTCTGATGTGGGGCATGGTGCGCTTTCAACCGCCCAAACTCGGAATATTCTTTTTCATCGGCGCCTGTTTTATCGGTTTGGAATTCGTTTCCGTCAAAGCCGTCATGTACACCTTCCCGATCTCGCTGGGCATCCTCGTCTTTCCGCCGCCGGGCGAACGCAAGCCGCGCTGGCAATTATTCGCCGCGTGGTGCGTGGGCGCGCTCGTGTCGTTTGTCGTCTTGCGGCTGATTTTCAAAGCCGCCGGGCTCGGCCAAAATTATCTCGCCACCGTGCAGAGCGTTTCGAATGTGCCCTCAGCCGCTTTGCGTTTCTCGCCAATACCGGACACGCTCTCGCGCCTGCTCACCGAGACGCCGTTGCTGGTCGCGGTCGTCATCGCCGCGTTCATCGCGTGCGTCACCACCCTCACGCGCCGAGGGCGCGCCGCGCTGAATTGGAATGGAATTCTGCCGGAAACCTTGTTGGTCGCCGCCGCGCTCCTCGCGCTGTTCGTGAATCCGAATCCGTATCCCTACAATCTCCTGCACTTTGTTCCGTATGCGTTCCTGCTCGCGTTCCGCTACGGCTCACTGCTTTGGGAACAATTAAAACTGCTTCCGCAACGCGCCGTTTTCGCGCCCGTCGTCGTGAGCGCCATTGCGTTCACGCATCTTGCGCCGTTCGGCGTCGTCACGCACCGGCATTGGTCCATGACGAATTACCACCAGGAGCAATTGATGAATCTCACCGAGGATTTGACCGACCCGGCCAAGGATTGCTACTTCGACGGCATTGGGATGGTGCCGACGCGCAAGGAATGCGATCAGCGGGCCTTCATCCACGGGCAAGGCTTGGAATCTCTCTACATCGGCTCCGGCCCGCGCATGCGCGACCTGCTCGCCGCCCATCCGCCCTCGGTTGTCATCTTGAGTTATCGCACCGGATACCTTCCTGACGAGGACAAGGATTTTATTGATCAGCGCTACGTTCCCATCGCCGATGATTTCATGGTGCTCGGCAGCATCTTGCCTTCCGGCGGCGGCACGTTTGAAATCTATCACGCCGGCCGTTATCGCATCAGTTCTGCCGAAGGCTCGAACATCATCGGCACCTACAAGGCGCCGCGAAACGCGCAGGATGCCGTGGCCCAGCCCAAGGAAGTGCCGCCGTTGACCGGCACCATCGATGGCGTCCCGCTGAATGGCAAACCGGTCGAATTGTCCGTCGGCACGCATCGCTTGGAATGCGGTGCCAACGAAAAACCGGCGGTCGTCTGGGTCGGCCCGCACCTCGATGAAATTGCGCGCATGCCTGGCTTCAATCTTCACCGGTTATTCGTGAATTGGTATTGAGACGATGACCGCCACCGATCCAGTTCGCGAAAGCCGCACGGAAATCCCTTCCGTCAGCCATCGCCCCACCGAGCGCGGCTGGCTCGCCGCCTGGAGATCCCCGGCTGTCTGGAGCCGCATCGCCGTCGGCTTTGCCGCGCTTTGCCTCGTCAAGATGATCATGCTCGTCAGCCTGCGCGAAGGACTCTTTGAAATCCATTACCGTGTCAACGACGAACCAGTGACCTGGCTTAATTTTATCGCCTTTTACTTATTCGCCGTTCTCGCCGGCTTGAATCTCTGGAAACTCAGCGCGCGCTGCCTGCCTGCGGGCGCGAAAGTCGTCCGCGCCGCCAACGCCTGCGTTCTCTTCCTCGCCGGGGTGTTCCTCTTCCTGACGTTTCACGAGGGCGACAAAAATTATCTCTATGCCATGATGAACGGCATTCTCGGCGGGAAAGAGATCCTCTGGTATTTGATCAATAGTTTCTGTTTCCGCATGCCGTATCTCGCGGTGTGGGTCCTTGCCTACGCCTTCACCTATTACGGTTTCTGGCGCAAAGGGCGCGAACATTGGATGCTTCGCGTCACTGCTGTTTTCGCCACTGCCTACATCGTTCTTTGTTTGGGTGATCTGAAGGAATTCCGCAACGCGCTCATCGTCATCGATTGCCTGGGCATCGCCTGCCTCGTGTTGAACGGCGGCGGATCGCTCAATCCGTTCTGGATGGCGTTGCCGGTCATCGGCGCCAGTTCACTGTTCTTCTTGTTCCGCCCGTTTCACTACGATCTTGGCTTGACTCACATGAATAGCGAATTCACCGTGCTGCTGTGGGGCTGCCTGCTGTTGCTCGCCGGCGTCACGCTGATGGCGTGGCGACGCGGCTTTCTTGCCGGTTGGTGGCGCATCCTTCCATTTGCCATCGCGTCGCTGTTGCTTGTCAACACCTACTATCCCCAGTACGCCAACTACGAAAATCTTTTATGCATGGGCTTCATGCTCCCGCGCTATTTCCTCGGCGAATTCGGAGTCATGCTGGCTCTCCTTGGCCTTGCCGTTGTTTATCGAAAACTTCGCCCGCGAGGAACGTTGCTCTGGCTCGACATCGTCAACCTCCTCCTCATCACCATCGCGCTGGCGGACCTGCGTCTCACGCAAATCATGGATGCGCGGCTCGATTGGGACGCTCTCTCGCTGGCCATGGGCGAAACCACCAAAATGATGTGGCGCATGGCCCGGCCGTATCTCCCATCTCTCGCGCTCGCGCTTGTTGTAATGACGGCGTTATATGCATTGGCTCTCTGGGCAATGCGCCGCATCAATAGTGGCACGGGCGTCTCGCCCGTGAGTCCGAATTCGCACGGGCGAGACGCCCGTGCCACTACTCCGTCTCGGTCTGGCCGCAGCTTCGCTTTCGCCGTCGTCGCCTGTCTCCTGCTCGCCATTGCCGGCATCGCCCTCGCGCCCGGCGACAAAGCCGAAGGCCAGACGCTGGTTCGCTTTGCGGAAACCACTCCGTTGTTCAAGCGCGGCGCAACGCCCCTGATGGACCGCGATACTTTCTTGAAAACGGCGACTGCCCTCGGCCTCGGTGATATGTGCGCGCCGCCCCCGACCGCGCCCGCGCACCCGCGCCGCGATTTGAATGTGGTCCTGATTTTCCAGGAATCGACTTACAACAAGCATCTATCCATGTTTGACGGTAAGGAAGACACCCAGCCGCTGCTCTCGCAATACAGGAATCGCATGGAACTGTTCCCGAATTTCTTTTCTGTCTTCGCCGGATCCATGAACGCGCGTTTCGCCACCTTCACCGGGTTGTATCCGGTCGCCGATTACCACGCCTTCACCGCCGAGCGCGTCCCGGTGAAAAGCATTTTCGAAACGCTCCACGATAACGGCTACACCTGCTCGATGTTTTATTCCTCGTATTTTGATTATACTGATTTTCGGGATTTCCTCCGCAACCGCGGTTTCGATGCTATGTATGACGCGGACACCATGCCCGGCCCGCGCAAGGATGCGGGCGTCTCATGGGGCTTGCACGAGTCGGAAACGCTCGGCGCCATCCGTGCACAAATCAAAACCTACGCCACCAACCATCAGAAATTTTTCCTCACCTACGTGCCCGCCGCGCCTCACAATCCCTTCGACGGCACACCGCGCGAGTTTCAAAAGTACAAAATGAAAATGTTCGGTGACCTCACGCCGTTCTATTACAACGAACTCCTTTACATGGATTGGGTCAAAGCTTCCATCGTGGATCAATTGAAGGAATCCGGCCTGCTCGACAAAACCTTGGTTATCATCACCGCCGACCACGGCGAAATGCTGGGCGAGAATGGCGGGCCGGTCGGCCATGGCTGGGCCATCACGCCCGAACTCGCCAACATTCCCTTGATCATCATGGACCCGGGCCACCCTGGCTATCACGTCAACGACACCATCGGCTCGCAGGTGGATCTCCTGCCCACGATCCTCGATTCGCTCGGCATCGCCATTCCGCAGGGCCAGTTGTATCAAGGCGCCTCGTTATATTCGCCCGATCTGAATACCAACCGCACGATTTACATGAACTCCTTCCGGCAGTATGGCGAAATCCAGGGTGCGCGCTTCGTTCAAGGCGGTCGGGATTCTGAAAAAGACGGCAGCGCCTCCGGACGCGAAGTTTTTGACATCGGCAATGACGGCTCCCACACCTCATTCGCGCCGCTGCAATTACCCGCGCTCGACGCGCCCTCCATTTCAACGTTCGATAGTTTCCAGAAAAATCTGCTGCGCAATTATTCGGCTTACACGCAAATGTTTCATCCTTGAACCGCGGCGGCCCGGCGTACGAACCCTCTAAAAACGCCGTTCGGGCTTCCTCCTCGTTCTCGTCCTCGCCCCTCGATTTTGGATTTTTCGAGGACGAGCATGAGAACGACGACGAGGAGGATTCTCGGAGGCATGCAGCCCGGAATCACGTCAAACCCCGTCCATTGAGGACACCATGCCCGCAATTCACCCGCCGAGCCGTCCGTAATTTTTTTCCCAAATAATCCCGCAACTTCACTTGATAGGAGGTGTTTAACACCTATAATGCTTGGGCTGGCGAACTGTTGCAAAATTGGTCAGCCGCGGTGAATGACGGACAAGAGTCCTGTTTCGATGGAACCCGGGGGCATCCCCGCGTCGCGCCGCAAACAAGATTACAAGATTACTATGAAAATCCAAACCTCACGCAAGTCGGGCTTCACGCTCGTCGAAATCATGATTGTGGTCGCGATTATCGGCCTGCTGGCCTCAATCGCCATCCCCAACTTCATCAAAGCCCGCGAAACGGCCCGCAGAAATGCCTGCATCAATAATCTCCGCCTCATCGATGGCGCGATCCAGCAATGGGCTTTGGAAAACAACAAAAACAGCACCGACCCGGTGGACCTAAGCTCACTGACGGTCTATCTCGGGCGCGGCGGCGAGGGCGTCATCAACGGCACGGCCGCGGGTGCGACCAAATGCCCCTCGGGCGGCACCTATTCTGCCGGCGCTACCATCAGCGACAAGCCGACCTGCGACAAAGGCCCCACGCTCAAGCATATTCTCCCGTAATCGTTCGCTTGAACTTTGAAACCCGGAGCCTCGCAAGGCTCCGGGTTTTTGTTGAGAGTCCCGTCCTCCCCCTCGTCCTCGTTCTCGTCCCTCGATTTTCTGATGAATTTCGAGGACGAGGGACGAGGACGAGGACGAGGAACGAACCTTTTTGGCGTCCCCGACCTTCACCCCTTCAGCGCCTTCAAACAAGACACAACTGTCTTGAAAAGTCCGCCATTGTCCTACAAACACACCACTTTTTGCCGGTTTTGGCATGCCTGCCGGTTGAGAAGGGGAACGCGAACGTTATACTAACCGGCTGGCATCCCGATTGCTTAACTGCCAGTGCGGTTGGTGACAGGCAATTCAGTGAACAAAAACGTAGTTATATAAACCCGCCTGTCTCCGGGTTCACGCCGCCGAAACGAAAGGTAAAGACAAAGTAGTATGAAAATTCAGACCTCACGCAAGGCGGGCTTCACGCTCGTTGAAATCATGATCGTGGTCGCGATTATCGGTCTCCTGGCCGCCATCGC